>Ga0070705_100000021_pt1 | contig 84025 bp, 67 predicted proteins | sample KBSK5253metaG_FD_65455 | JGI IMG/M metagenome (GOLD analysis project Ga0070705, IMG submission 65455) | Corn, switchgrass and miscanthus rhizosphere microbial communities from Kellogg Biological Station, Michigan, USA - KBS K5-25-3 metaG | ecosystem: Host-associated > Plants > Roots >... | reverse complement strand
TCGGTGTCGCGCGCGGTGCGCGTTTGCGATTAACCTCCCCAACCCGCGTAGCGGGCGGAAGCATGTAGCCCAGGGCAAGTCCGCGCAGCCCTGGGTCGGTGTCGCGCGCGGTGCGCGTTTTGCGATTAACCTCCCCAACCCGCGTAGCGGGCGGAAGCATGTAGCCCAGGGCAAGTCCGCGCAGCCCTGGGTCGGTGTTGCGCGCGGTGCGCGTTCGCGATTAACCTCCCCAACCCGCGTAGCGGGCGGAAGCATGTAGCCCAGGGCAAGTCCGCGCAGCCCTGGGTCGAGAGATGACGCAGTCCTGGGTCTGCATCCACGGCGCGAGCCCGCGTAGCGGGCGACAGCGGCAATCCGAAGGAGCACGTATGGCCCACTCATATACAAATCTTCTCTATCACATCGTGTATGGAACCCGAGAACGGCAACGGATAATCGATGAGGGCTTTCAACCGAGATTGTACGATTATCTTGGCGGAACGATTCGCGGACTAAAAGGCATCTGTTTGGAAATCGGAGGTGTTGAGGATCACGTACACATTCTCGTGAAGCTCCCGCCGACGATCGCGATTTCGAATTTTCTGGAGAAGCTCAAATCCAATTCGTCGAAGTGGGCAAAGTCCGCGAGGCGCGACTTTGGCTGGCAGGGAGGTTACGCGGCCTTTACCGTGAGTGAATCACAGGTGGACCGCGTTAGGCATTACATTCAGACTCAAGCGGAGCATCATCGTAAGGCGACCTTCGAGGAAGAAATGATTGCCTTGTTGCGGGCGCACGGTTTACCCTACGATCCGAATCATCTGTGGACGTGAGCGGCGCAAAATCTGTCGCCCGCTACGCGGGTTCAGGCGATGCGTCGCGGTGCCACCCAGGGCTGCGCTGACTTGCCCTGGGCTACACGCTGTCGCCCGCTACGCGGGTTCGGGCGATGCGTCGCGATGCCACCCAGGGCTGCGCGGACTTGCCCTGGGCTACACGCTGTCGCGCGCTACGCGGGTTTGCTGGTTGCTGTCGCGCGCTAAGTTTGTTGCAGTCGTGAAAAGTCATGACAACCACACCTTCACACACTCCAACGCTGACGCACGACCGGATTGCTTCCTCACAAGAGCCCCGAGTGCTCGACATCGGCTGCGGAACCAACAAAGTCGCCGGCGCGATTGGGATGGACGTCAATCCTCGCACCGCCGCCGATGTGATTCACGATCTCGACGACTTGCCTTACCCGTTCGCCAATGATGAATTCGACGAGGTGATTGGCCGGCACGTGATCGAGCACGTTCGCGATCCGATGGCCGTTATGTGCGAGCTTCACCGAATCACCCGCAACGGCGGCCTGGTGAAACTGGTTGCGCCTCACTGGACGAATCCTGATTTCGCGACTGATCTCACTCATCGCAATCACCTGAACAGCTATTCGTTTCGCAACCTGACCGATGACCGAGCTGTTTTTCCGTTTTACACGAACGTGCGATTTCGCCAGCGCGAGGCTCGAGTGACCGTGCTGAATTTGTGGAAGCTGACCGGGCTCGAGTTTCTGATCAATCTCGATCACCGATTTCCATCGCTGCGATTCATTCGAAAATTCTGGGAGCAGTACCTGAACGCGATCGCGCGAGGAAAGGAAATTCACTTCGAGCTGGAAGTCGTGAAGTAGCGATCTGACCGCAGCGCTACTTGTGCCGCTTGAAGTAGAAGATTGGATCCCCCGCCGATCCGGCCACCGCAATCAACTCCCAACCCTTCGCGCCGAGCTTATCCATATTCTTTTCAAGCGGGAACGATTCGCGGCTGAAGGGGCCCGGTTCCTTGCGCATGCTTCCGCCGTCGCCCGATGAGAGGTTTACATTCCCGCCCTGCACAATCAGATATTCCCACCCGGCCCCGCTTTGATCCTTGTTAGGCCGCGCGTGTTGAGCGGCGAGTGATCCCGCGCCTATCGCGGCAATGAGCACAGCGGGAACCAACAGCATCGGAATGAATTGTCTCCTGGTCATTTCTCCTCCTTGAGCCCTCGGTCACAATTCGAATTTTCCCGGTTTACTCGAGCTTGAACGTAGGCTCCTGACTTCAGTTCCAAACTCCCAAGATTGGCTCCCGCATGATTCAAGTGTCGATAGGAACGACTGCGCGGCACGCGATCCCTAACGTTTGCACATTCAAATCTGCGGACTGCTTGTGCTATCCTAAACCTCTTTGTCCATGGAAGAAAAAAACACAAACACAAACGATGCTTGCCCTAACTGCGGTTCGACCGAGAGTGAGACAGACGCGACGTTCTGTCAGACGTGCGGCGCAAAGCTTGACTCATCGCTGCTCGCGCCACCGGCTCCTCCCGCGCCCTGCGAGCCTGGAAAAACAATTGGAGGGCGCTTCGTTGTTCAGTCCCTGTTGTGGACTGCTCCGACCTACAACGCCTATGACGCGACGGTTAAAGGTTCGCTCGAAACTACGCTCACGATAATTGAACAGCGGCTGAACTCGATCGATTCGATTACAGGAGTCTCGCCGGTGTCTCAGAGCGAAGGGCCGACAAAAGTTTCGGGTTCGCTCGAAGAGGCCGCGCCCGCCTTCGAGCGATTCGGATTGTTGAAACCGGTCGAACAGACGGTTGAGAACAACAACCTTTATGTGGTCCTCGAACACATTGGAGGTCAGGCGATTGCGCACTTCGATCAAACCGACGAGAAACAAGCTCGCGAGATTTGCCTGCAGCTCTGCGCGCTTGCCGAGCAGTTTCACAAACACGGTTGGGTCTACAACGGCTTCGAGCCATACGGAATCGTTCTCGATCGCGTGCAACACGCGCGGCTCATCGGGTTTGATAGAGCGCGGCAAGCCGGGACGAAAGTCGATGATGCCCCGATCTATCCGAGTCGGGGCTTTACGGCGCCTGAGTTGTTCGGCGCTGATGCCGTGTACGACGTCAGGGCTGATGTCTACTCGCTCGGCGCGATGATGCAGTTCCTGCTGACCGGTGAGAGCGCGGGCGCGGCGGACGGCTCGGGCCTCTATCCGGTCGCTACTGTATTTCCGAATTTCGAGCGGCTTCTTTCGCGCGCGCTTGCCGAAGAACCCAGCGATCGTTTTCAAAGCGTCTCCGAGTTTAGAGATGCTCTTCGCGATTTGAATCTTCCGGTTGTTTTGCAATCGGGGCACTTCACCGACGTGGGCTTGCAACGTGAGCTGAATGAAGACAGCGTGCTCGCTTTGAATCTGACTCAGTATTACGAATCGGTGCAGACTCAGATCGGGCTCTACATCGTATCGGATGGAATGGGAGGCGAAGCCGCGGGTGAAGTCGCCTCCCGAGTGACCGTGCGCGCCGTAGCCGAGTGGATGACTGACAAGCTGATCTCAGCATCGCTCAAGTCTACGCGCGAAGAGAAAATCGCCGCGCCTACTCAAACCGGCGGATTGCGATTGGCGGTCGCCAACGGACACGAGATGGCGACGACCGAGATGCTCAAGCAAGCGGTGATCTCGGCCAATCGAGAAGTGATGTCCTACGCCGCTGCGAATCCCCACGAGCGCGGCCTGGGTGCGACGGTCACCGTGGCAATGGTGGTCGGAGAGGTGTTGACCATCGCTCACGTGGGAGATAGCCGCTGTTACTTGTTGTCCGGGGATAGGCTCGAGCAAGTGACCGAAGATCACTCGCTTGTGCAGAAGATGGTCAACACCGGGAATCTCTCGCGTTCCGAAGCTCGCAGCCATCCTTATCGCAATGTGATATATCGCTCAATTGGCGCCGACGAGCAAATCGAGATAGACGTGATTCGCAAGAAATTGTCGAGCGGCGACACGTTGATGCTTTGCAGCGACGGGTTGAACGGAATGCTCGGCGACGATCAGATTCGGGATATTCTGCTTGTGAATCCGGATCCAAACGCGGCGGCCAAAGAACTGGTCGTTGCGGCGAATGATGCCGGCGGCGAAGACAACACTTCAGTCATCGTTGTGCGGATCAGCTAATCACCCGCTGCTCGTGTTCCTTCACGAGCCGAAAACAAAAACATCAACCTCGAATACCTCTCGAACTGATCGCGATTGTCGCTGATCACCGAACCCTGCGCGACCGCGCGAAAAGCCAGACCGGTGCGCTTGATTCCCCGCGCCTCGTTTCTTGTGCGTGCGGGCCAGGCGCGTTCAAGCAGCGTCCTCATTCGCGGAAACTCGTCGTCGAATGCCGCTTGCGGCGCAGCCGCGCGAAGAGCGCTCACCGCCGCCCGAAAGTTCACATCGGTTCTGAATGACATTGGCGAGACGAGTCCCGAATAATCGAAGGCATCCGACTTGATCCGGAAACTTTGATCGGCGCTTGCCGCATAGCAATCGAGCAGCGCCTCGTCTGAGCGATACTCGGATGAATCAAGCACGTCGCCTGATTTGCCGCGCGCGGCGCTGATTCCTTCAGTGTAATCCACTCGCATGTTTCTAAGCTCGCCAAGCACGAGTAATTTAATTTCGGATCTCAGCACAGTGTGACGGCCGCCCGTGTGGTCGATCTCGATCCCGGTGTCAGTCAATGTCACTCGCCGCGCGCGAATCAGTTCACGATCGATCCCGAGAGCTTCGTCGGCGATCAGCGCCGCACGCAGTCCGCACGTGCGAACGAGCGCGGCGATCATCTCGGCTTCAGCCTGGGTATGGCAGCGCGCGAGAGGAACAGGCTTGTGTGCCTCGATCAGTGCCTCGGCTTCGGAGACTTCGATTTGAAGCGCCGCAGCGAGTTGGGCAAAAACGCTTTCATTGATGCGTGCCGGCGAAGGCTCGAGGACCGTGTTGAACGCATGGTCGGTTATGTCAATGTTTCGTTGAGGCGGCGCCGACGTGATGCTGGCGAACGGCAATTGCTCGCCGCAGTAGATGCACTCGCCGCGAGCAGCGGGCGTTCGCCTCGCGCATCGCGGGCAACTGGTCACATCCTGATTCAAGGGATTCTCGCTTCCGGGGCTTGATTATCGTGAGGGCGTCGCGCGCGGTGGATTATAGCACAGGGCAGAAGTCAGAAGTCAGAAGTCAGAAGTCGGAGAGTCTCCTCGCTTCTGACTCCTCGCTTCTGACTTCTGACTTCTGACTCCTGACTTCTGACTTCTGGTTACCGACGTGATACATTCCCCGTGATGATGGTTCGAGACTCTCTTACACGCAGGAACAAGATCATTGCCGCGGCGGTCTTAGGAGTTGGGCTTGTTGTTGTCGGATACTTTGCGCTGCGGCGCGCGCCCCGCGTTGATATGGTGAGATATGTTCCCGTTTCGGCCCTAGCGTTTGTTGAAATTGATAGTCTCGCTGATCTAGCCGGCGGTCTGACGAGTACGACCGCGTGGCGTGAGATCGGTCCGGCGCTGAGCCTGTCGAGTCAGCTTCGTCAGATGGGTTTCTTCGCCGACTTGATGGGAAGGACGGGGCTCGGGCCCGACGAAGCTGTTCTGGTGGGACGCGCTCAATATGCGATTGCCGTCACCGGCGTCGAGGCTCAGGCGGGTGAGAATGAAGAAGGGCCTTACCTTCACTTGAAGCCCGACTTTGCGCTGATCATCGAGTCTCATCTGAAACCCCAGGCCGCGGGCCGGCTTGTAAAGGATCGTGCACCGCTCATCGCACAGAAAATTTTCGGCGAGTCTGTTGTTGAAGACCAGGTTGACTATCACGGAACGCAGCTATTGATCTTCCACTCTGCTGAGTCGAACCGTCGCCTGATTGCATCAAGCTTTGGCAGTGTGATTGTGCTGGCGAATCATGACGCCGCAATGAAGTCTTGCCTTGATTCGATGGCCGGACGAGCGGCTTCGCTGGCTGAGGACTCGACACTCAAGGAGATGCGGCTCAATGTGGACCACGACTCTACCGTTGTCGGCTACGTCACGGCGAGCGGGATCCGAAAGCTCTTCGAGATATGGCCGGCGTTGATCGCAGGGGGATCGGCCGAGCCGGGAACCGTCAGTTCGTTTACTGATCTACTTCAGCACGTATCCGAGCAAGCAGCCCAGGGCCTGCTGTACTCTTTGCAATTCGCAGAAGGGGGAGTCACCGAGAAATACTTGACCGTGCTTCGCCCTCAGGTAGCCGAAGCGCTGGCCGAAACCTTGAAACCGGCTCGCGAAGCCAGTTTGCAGGTACTCGCGCTGATACCTCAATCCGTCGAGCGTCTGACATTGCTCGAGATCCACAGCGTAGGGGATTCGCCCGAGCGCGTTCTCAAGCAACTCTCACCGAACCTCGACCTGGTCGCGGGAGTCGCGCTTCGCGAATTCGTCATCAGCCTTCGTAAAGAATATGGGCTCGAAGCGGGTGACTCACTTGGCGATGCGTGCGGCGATGAGATCGCGTTTGTGAACTTCGGCGACGGCGGTCCGTCCGCGATGCTGATTCCAGCGAACCAAAAAGCGCGGTTGTGGTCGACTGCTGAAAAATATCTAAAGCAAAAGGGCTCGACCGTCGCTAACGAGACGGCGGACGGCATCGAGATCATGGTATCGAGCTACGACGATCGAAGGGCCGCGGCGTTTGTCGGAGACTGTCTGGTGCTGGCGACTCGCGATCAGATCCTCAAGATCGCTGAAACGCATTCAAGCGGCATGGGCATCGATCGAGACAAAAGGCTGATGGGAATTCTGTCGAAGCGACCCGCGGGATCGTCGGTGATTTCGTATCGGCCTCAGGTTCAGGATGCGGGTCCATTCTTACTCGCGATCTCAAAACTAACCCGCGTCACCGACGGATCTCGCGAATTGCTCGAGCGAGACTCAGTCCGCCGGGTCATCGAGCAGTTGCCACGATCCGCCAGTTACACCCAGTTTCGTGATTACGGCGTTTATGTGGAATCGAAATCCGCGGTGGGTAGTTTCAGTCTCCTGAGCTCGCTTGTGAAAGCGGAAGATGAGTGAACTCCATGCGCCCATGCGTCAACCTTCGCCGCGGCTCGAGCCGAGCACGGCCGCCGCTGCTTTTCGGCGCCGCCTGCGAAGTATTCGAATGCGCCGCCGTTCGCGCACCTCGATTCGATCTCGCACCTTGCCGTAGAACTTCGTGAAGTAGTCGTACATCGACCAAAGCGCAAAGAAGACCACGATCCACAACATTGCGCGGCCGGCGCCGTAGCACAGCACGCGGAATTGATCGAGTGACATCGCGCCGTCGCCCGCAATGGCAACCATCGTGTGCGACATTTCACCGAATGACGCGAAGGGTATTTCGCTGTTGACGCCCGCGGGCGGCTGAAGTCCTGACGGCCCGCCGGGACTGCTTCCCAGGATCAGCAGCGTGACCGCGGCCACCTGAGTCAGCATTTTGAACTTGGCCTTTTTGGAAGCGCTGATCGTGAAGCCTTCGGCCGCGGCTATTGAACGCAAGCCGGTCACCGCGAACTCGCGGCCGATAATGATCACTATCGCCCAAGCGGGTGCGAGCCGGTTCTCAACAAGTGAGACCAGTGCCGCTGAGATCAGCAACTTGTCCGCGATGGGATCGAGAAGAATTCCAAGCGTCGATACCTGTCCGCGTTTGCGCGCGATGTAACCATCAAGCCAATCGGTGAACGAAGCGCCAATGAATAACGCGAGCCCGAACAGTTGTTGGGGTATGCCGAGCCAGTCGCTCGGGAACTTCGTCAACAGTACAACCACCAGCAAAGGTACGACGAAGATTCGCGACAGTGTTAGCGCGTTCGGAAGGTTCAATGTCTAGTTTCCTGAATCAGCTTTCCGGGCACGCCTTCGATCTGGACTCGAGGCATATTCTTAGAGCACACATCCTGGTTATCAGACTGCTTGACTATATTTTTGGCCTGCATCATTGTCAAGAACCGGCTGTAGCGCGGGTGCGCGTCAGGTTTTACGCGCCTCCACCAATGACGGCGAATGTGAAAGCGGGAATCCCTACACACGGTTCAGACTGCGTGACAACTCATGGAATCCCACCCACGGCAGTGGGTGGATTGTTCAGGGCCAGCCTACACAGGAGCACGCGCGGAGATTCCCGGTTTTGCTCTTTCTCCCCTCGCGGCGCGAGGGGAGAGAGGGGAAGCAAAAACGCGAATACGCGGCCCGTCAGGTGTAGGCTGTGTTTGAAGCATCCACCCACTGCCGTGGGTGGGTTTTCATCGTCTGTTGCGAGTTCGAACCTCGGCGGCCAGTCGAAGAGTTTGGCGCTCTGGATATCACGGAATCGTTTTCAGTTTTTCCGCATCTAACGCCGCGAACAAAATGACCACGGCACTCAAAAAGATTTGGCGGAGGCCAGCGTTCCTCATTTCGAGCGTTGGCGCGCTGCTATTGATCGCCGGTGTCATCCTCTATATCACTCGCGTAAACAGGAGTCTGGAACAAGAGCGAGAACGCCAGTCGGCTGCCACGCGAGTCGATGTCGAAGAGCGCGAGTTGCGCGCGCCTTCGACCGACGGGTTGACCCTCTTGCTGAACGCGGCGGACGTAAGAGCGGTCGCGCGTTTTCACGACGGTACTTATCTGGCGACGTCCGGTGGACTGATCGTGCTGGAGGAGGGCGGCGACATTCGAAAGCGATATACGACGCTGGATGGCTTGCCCGACATCGACCTTACGAGTCTTGCTGTGTTTAGAGATCGGCTCTTTGTTGGAACCGCGAGCGCCGGTCTCCTGGCATTCGATGGAAATACTTTCACCGGATATCGATTCAATAGACCGAAAGCGACTCACGTCAGCGTTCTGGTTCCGACTGAGACAGAGCTGTTGATCGGGACAATAGACGGCGGACTCTTTGAATACGATGGCCAGCGATTCACTCGGCGCTTCAATTCGGCTCCAGGAGCCGATTTCAGCCGGGTCACCGCGCTGCTCTCTCACGAGTCGCGATTGTACATTGGCACTCAGGACGCCGGGCTGTACATCTGGCGAGAGGCGCAGATCGATCACCTCAGCACCAACGAAAGCCTGCCGTCGCCTCACGTGACGGCACTCGCTGCGTTGCCTTCGACGTTGTCTGAGAATGGTTCGATTGCCGTCGCGACCGATTTCGGAGTTGTCGCTCTGAGTGATTCGAATGAGCTTAAGCCGATATCGAATCGCCCGAACGTCACCTCGCTTGCGGTGAGCCGCGGGCATCTTTTTGCGGGATTGTTCAACGGGGGCATTGTCGATATGAATCCCGCAGCCGCGAAGCAAAGAGCTTTGCCCCGCGAAGCCGAAACGAGTTCCGCTCAAGCCGCCGGTCTTCCTGCTTCCATCCCAGCCAAAGTCGTCGTTGATGACGGGAAGCTGTGGGTGTTGACTTCGAGCGGCGCGTTCGCTCGCGATGAAGGGAGCACGCGTCCCGGGTTTGAATCGATCGCCGGAGCGCTCGTGGGAGATCGAGTTCTCACCGCTGGTCACATAACTGGGCTTGCGCTCGACGGCGCGTCGAGGTTGTGGGTTGGCTATTTCGATCGAGGAATCGACGTGCTCACTCCCGAAACAAGCGAGCGGCTCTCGCACATCGAAGACGATCGAGTGCGCGAAATAAATCACCTTGTGTTCGATGGCAGCGATGATCGAATGCTCGCGGCGACGTCTCGTGGGCTGGTCGTGTTCGCTAGCAACCTCAAACAAACGGTGATGACTCGAGAGCAAGGCGGCTTGATCAATGATTCGGTTGCGCAGGTGTCGCTGGCATTCGACAGCGGAACACGAGGCCGCGCGATGGTGCTCGCTACCTCCGGAGGGCTCACGGAAGTCGCCGGCGGACGGGCGCGCTCGCTGACTGCGTTTCACGGGCTCGCGAGCAATCATCTATATACATCCGCGTCGGTGGGCTCTCGATTGTTCGTGGGAAGCCTGGCGGGGTTGGTTGAGCTTGAAGGCTTGCGAGTCGTGCGCACGTACAAGACTTCGAACTCGAGCTTGTCGCACGATTGGGTGACGGCGGTCGCGGAAGCCGAGGGCACGTTGTACGTCGGCACGAACGGCGGAGGAGTCGACGCGTTGTTGCCGGCGGGTGAGTGGGTGAACTTCGCCGATGAGCTTGGGAAGTTCGAGGTCAATCAGAACGCGATGCACTACGACGGCGAGCGTTTGTATGTGGGCACTAGCGACCGCGGGCTTTTAGTTTATAATACGCGCGCCCGAAGATGGACTCGCATCAGCGCGGGCCTGGCTTCTCAGAATGTCACGGCGATAACGAGCGACGATCGGTTTCTGTATGCAGGTACGTTGAACGGGTTGGTGCGAGTTGAGAAGAGAGTCATCCAGTAGTGACCTGCTAACACAGGAGACAAAATGCAAATCCGACTGGCCCGTAAATTGTGTTTAGGGCTTGCTGCTTGTCTCGCATTGGATGCGTTCTCGACAACGGCAAGGGCAGACTTTGAATGTAAGATTTACAAAGCCAACTTCATATTGAAAAGCGGAACAACAGTTCGCGGGTTCATCACACTCAATTCGTCGGTTGCTTACGATACAGGAAAACAGATCCTGGATGATCTTAGAAGCGATGCTAGAACTTACGATCTACCCGTTTACAGAAAGCTTCAGAAGATTCGTTACCCAATGGGACTTGGTTTGGCCGCTGCTCGCAAAGATACGGTTCCGGTGGGGACTGGCGACATAAGGAGAATAGACTACATCAGCAGCAGAAATTGCGTGATAGGAATGGAAGCTACTGGAATACCTTCAATACCACAAAAGGCGATAGACCTTCTTCAGAGAAGGCCTTTTGCTTTGGTTGAGACTCCAACAGGCGACCTACAGTCAGAGGTTTGCTTGAGCTACAACAGACAGGTTGGCAGGGCCGAGCTGCGCAGAGTGTGTGGGAAAATTAAGAAATGGAATCCTCAGTTGACCGATCGTGAAAATGAAGTAAGAAAGAACCAACGGTTTGATGGGTTGTTCGAAAGGGGCATTGTAGCCATTCAGCTTCAAGGTGTGAGCTGATTCAAGAAATGCTTTAAGGCATCTCGACATTGGGTGAGATTGAGACTCGCATTTTGTTATGCAACTTATGAAGATCGACAGACAGATCGCGATCGGACGTATCTTGAACAAAGCGGCGGTGCTTTTAGTCATACTGATTGCTCCCGCGCTTGCGCGTGCCCAGTCGGGTGTGCTCATACCTTCAAGCACTGAGAAACCCGATCCCGCCGTGCTCTCGCTCGATGAGATGAGCGTGAACGTTCTCATCGATAATCAATACGCTCGCGTGAGAGTCACTCAGATCTTCGGCAATCATACGAATAGCATTCAGGAAGGGCGCTACGTTTTTCTGATCCCAACTACCGCGTCGATCTCGGATTTCGCGGTGTGGGACGGTGACGTTCGAATCCCCGGAGTCATTCTGGAAAAGCGCCGCGCGGAAGAGATCTACAAAGACCTCGCGTTGCAATCGATCGATCCCGGACTTTTGAAACAGGAACGCGAAGACACCGCCGACACAGCGTTCACCGTTCAGGTCACGCCGATTCCAGCTTACGGAACGAAACGGCTCGAACTTGAATACACCGAGATGCTTTCAGTGGATAATCTCGAATCGTATTTCTCGTTTCCATTCAGGCCGAGCGAGTACGGCACTCAATCGGTTGGCCATCTTCAGGTCAGGTTACAGATGACCAGCCGTATTCCGATGACCGGTCTCAACGTCGTCAGCAAAACGTTTGCGCTGAACTTCATCGAAAACACTCCGCAGTACAAATCGGCGACTTTCGAAGCCAACAATGTTCAGCTCAACGAAGACTTCGCGTTCAGCTACGGACTCGATGTGCGGCGCACGGCGTTCGAGTTTCTTGCTTATCGCGCGCCCGAACGAATCACCGCCGATGAGCTGCGTGATCCGCGATTGGCTGCGCGTGAGCCGGACGGTTACTTCGAGGCCGCGGCGGTGTTCAACGAAGCGGGCCGCGCCCCCGGAGAAACGGCGCCAGCTCCGCCGCGTTCGATTCTGCTGATGCTGGACACGTCGCTGTCGATGCAGTTTGAAAAACTGGATCGCGCATACGAAGCCGCCGAGGGTCTGCTTCGCTCACTCACGCCGCGTGATTCTTTCAACCTGATGTTGTTCAACGACGATGTCTCGACGTTCAGCAACGGTCCAGTCGATGCGCGATCGGATCAGATCGAGCGAGCGCTTGCGTTTATCAAATCGAGTTACCTGTCGGGCGGCACGGATCTGGGAGCGGCGCTCGATCGCGCGGCCACTTTGTCGAAGGCGATGCCCGATCGCAAAGAGCGTTCGATCGTGATGATCACCGACGGCAACTCGACGCTTGCGACGACTCGCACTCGCGCGATCACCGATCGATTTCAGAAGGCAAATGATGCAGGTCCGAAGGCGAGGCTGTATGTCTTCGGCATCGGCGCGGACACAAACATCAGACTGCTCGGCGAGCTTGCGCGAGCGTCGCGCGGCTACTTTGATTGGACGCGCGAAACGGATGATCTTTCATTCAAACTGAAATCGTTCCTCAGCAAAGTTGGCCGCGATCCAATCGATTCGTTGAAGCTTCAAAATGCCGACGCGTCGAACTTCTACCAGGTTTATCCCGACTACGACGCGACTGCTTATGACGGAGCGCGGTTGTCGTTCGTCGGTCGTTACAAGCGGCCGGGCTCTGCATCGTTGACGCTTGCGGGCAATGCCGCGGGCAAGCCGGTTCGAATCAGTCAACAGGTCGAGCTTCCGGAACGTGATGATTCGCACACGCACGTTCCTCGAATGTGGGCCCGCGCTCGCGTTGACGCGTTGCTCAGACAGATCGCGCTCAACGGTGAAACCAAAGAAGCGATCGATGAAATCATCGCACTGTCGAAGAAGTACAAATTCGTGACTCCTTACACGTCGTTTCTTGCGGCGCCTCGCTCGTTGCTTCGCCCGCGAGTGATTCGCCCGGGAGATCCGGTGCTCCGCGTGCGCGCCGATCAATCGATCACCGAAGTGACCGCGGTCTTTCCGTTCGGTCTGACCAAGCGAATGACTTACATCAAGAGCGACGACGTGTGGGAGACACGCTTCGTCGCGCCTCGCGAGATGTCGGATGGTGTTTATCACTGCCGGCTGGTGTTGGTGGATCGACAGGGGCGAGCTTATCAGGAAGAGAAGAGCTTTGTGATAGACAGCCGCCCGCCGCGACTTCAAGCGTCGTTGGATCAGACGATCGTGCACGCGGGCGATGACTTGATCATCACAGTGCGAGCCGACAGCGACACTCGAGTGATCGCCGCGCGCATCTTCGGATCGTTGCCTGTCGCGGTTGTGTGGGACTCGAAGGCGAAGGCAAACGTTGGGCACTTGAGGATACCGGCCGGGTTGCCATCGGGGAGTTACACGATTCAGGTAACCGGCGAAGACTTCGCGCACAATTCGAGTGCGGTGGAGTTGGTGGTTGAAGTGATCGGCGATTGAGCAAATACCTGTTGTCAGGAGGTACGCGATGACGAGAACAATGACCGCGATCTTTGATGGAGAAGTGCTGCGCCCAGATGGGCCCGTTGATCTGGAACCAAACACGAAAGTGCGAATTACGATAGAGACATCAGAGGCAGAGCCGGAGAAGACTCTGTCGTTTCTTGACACAGCCGCGTCTCTGAACCTGGAGGGTCCAGCAGACTGGTCGGAGCGGTTTGAAGAGTACTTGTACGGAAGAGGCGACGATGGCAAGAAATGAAATATTCCTCGATGCTGCATATGCCATCGCCCTTTCTGTTACCAATGATCAGCATCATGAGCAAGCCATGACGCTAAGAGCCGAACTGAAGCTAGCACCGCAGCGACTGATCACAACACGCGCCGTGCTTCTGGAAATTGGAAATGCTTTAGCGAAGTCTCGTTATCGAGGCGCAGCGATTCAACTGCTTGAGTCGCTCGAGGGTGATCCAAACGTCGAGATAATACCGATGTCCGAGGATCTCTATGATCGAGCGATTCATTTGTACAGGGATAGGCTCGACAAGGAGTGGGGCATAACCGACTGCATCTCGTTCGTCGTCATGCAGGATCGAGGGCTCACTAGCGCCCTGACGCCAGATGAGCACTTTCAACAGGCTGGATTTCGTGCGCTACTTCGTGAAGCTTAAAGATGGTGAGTTGACTATTTTCGAGAGATGCTGCTTGAAAACCCCAGGACTTGAAGCGCTTGATCGCGGGTCACGCTTGGAAAGTTGTCTAGAAACTCGTCGAGCGTAAGACCGGCTTCAAGATTGGTGATCAGAGCGTCGATGGGAACGCGCGTGCCAGTAAACACAGGTGTGCCGCTGACGATTTCAGGATCGACTGTGATTGGAAGGCTCTTGATTTCTTTTTCGTCTAGCACGAGTGTCATAGCCTGGTTCCTTTCGAGTGAAGTGTACAACAGTAGTCGGCGCAGATGAAGAAAGATTATGGAATTGATACGGGACGTCGGTGCTTGCGATGGCTAAGAGAATCTATCTACTCATTTTGATTTTGCTTTCGGTCGGGTCGATCGTTGGAGCTACGCTTGTTGCTCAACGAGCGACACGCAAAGCAAAGACGCCCATTGGCCGCGCGCAATCGCGACGACAAGCGCGCCCGGCGCCGGTTCCGCTCGGGCCGTCGCGTCCCGCTGATCCCAATCGCGCGCCTCAGAATCTTGTCGACGACGCGATCTACACAAACGAGGAGTTCTTCGGATCTCAGGCTTCAGTCGCAAGGCCTTACAGCGTAGCGCTTGAACGAATAAACTCGCTCTCAATCAAGTATCCAAAAGATGCGAGGCTTCATCTGCACGCCGCGCGATTCTCGGAACGGCTCGGGCAGTTTGATAAAGCCGCAACCGAGATGACTGCGTACGCTGACCTTAGAGGGCGCTCGACTGATGCGTTGCGGCGCCTTGCAAACTTCTATCATCATCGAGCGCGCTTCGCCGATGAAGTGAGAACGCTTCAGGAACTCGCGAAGTCCCTGAAGGTGAATGAACGCGCGCCGATCTACAAACGCGCGGCAGAGATCGTTCGTTCGCGCGCGCTCAAGGAATTCAAGCCGGCTGACTTTTTTGCGGAACTGGTCACCGCTGATCCGCGCAACATTCAGCCCGTCAAGGACTACGTTGAAGAACTGCGGCTCGCGAAGCAATACAAAGAAGCGCTCGCGGTCCTCGACGCGTATCAATCGCCATCTCAATCGAAGCTTCCCGTTGATCTTGCTTACTACTTGAAAACTCGCGCGGAGATTCTCACGCTCACCGGCGACCGGAGAGCCGCGGAGCAGACATACGCAAATGCATTCGACGCGAATTGGCCGCGCGTGATTGCGGATGATTATTACGAATTGCTGCGACGCTTCGGGCGCTACCGAATAGTGCGGCGCGCGTTGCAGGAGCAAGTGCGAGCCGGCGCGACTGATTTTGATACCGTCGGCCGCTTGTTCAGCGTGTTTTCTTATGAGGGCAATTATGAACAAGCGGCGCGATTGTTGACTGAGCTTGAAGCGCGGCGCGCCGGCAAGAACTCGGCGCAAGCGGCCAACTTGCAAAATCAGTGGGCGCCACGCGAGCTTGAAACCGTCGCGGAACTGTTTGCGTCAATCGGCCGCTACGATCAGGCGTCGCGCTATCTGTACACGCTTTATCTTGTCGGCGGTTTGCAGCCGGGGACAGGGCCGCGTGAAGAAGCGCTCTATCGATTGTTCAAGGTGATGCTCGACGCCGCGGGCACCCCGACTCGAGTGGGAGCGGGCGATTTGTCTTTCTATCGCGACGTTGCCGAAGTCGATCAGCATCCGGGCTTCTTGAACGGTGTGTTGTCGCTGATACTGTCGGGCACAAATCCATCTCAGGAATTCGCGACCGAGCAGAAAGCCGCCGCCGGTTATTTCAATCGCGCGTTCGCGTATCGCGTCTTCAATTCTTTCAAACAGGAGTACGCCGACTCGAAACATCTTCCCGAGATGTATCTGGGAATCGTCAACGTGTTTGCGTCGCTTGCGGAACACAAGCTTGCGATCGAAGCCGGCCGCGAGTTTCAAAAGCGTTATTCGGATTCGCCACGCTACGTCGATGTGTCGCTGCGAATAGCGGATTCGTATGTTGCGTTGAAGGATCGCGCGGGTGAGCGAGCGGTGCTCGCGGATTTGCTCGATCGGCTCTCGCAGAATCAGCCGAAGGGAATTCCACTCGTGCCGGTTTCGCCGAAGCACTGGAGCTACGGCGTCACGCCCGAGCTCGAGAACTTGGTTGAGAAGATCCGATACAACATCGAAGCCTACAGCGACACTTATGACCCGACCGAAGACAAAGCTTCGAATGATGAAAGCGAAGATCGCGAAACCGAATCGGAAGTGACCGATGTCGATTACCAAGCCGCCGAGACAGAAGCGCGACGCGGGCCCAATTACAGCAGCGTGCTTGAGCGCTACGTGGCATCGCTTGCGGCTGATGAGAAGAAGACTGAAACCGTCGCGCTGTTCTGGCGCGAAATCAAGAAACATCCGAAAGAGGAAGGTCTGTACGAGCGATTCATGCGATGGCTCGGCCAGGCGCAGTTGATCAACGAGCAGTTGAAAGCGTACGACTCGGCGATCAAGCAATTCGATTCGAACACGTGGTATCACCGGCTCTCGCGCTGGTACGTGCGGCAGAAACGCGGCAAGGAATTGACTAAGTATTCGCGTCAACTGATCGGCATCTTTGATGAAGACGAGACGACCGAGTACCTGTTGCGATTCGCGGGATACGGCGCGACGGCGGCCGGCGACGACATGAATTGGGATGAGCGATTGGCGTTTGATCTTTATAGCGTTGCTCATACTCGGTTCCCGCGGAATCTTTTTTTCGTGCGAGGCATGCTGACTTATTTGGAGAAGAGCGATCGCGCGCGATGGGAGAAACTCTCGGCTGAATATTATTTTGCGGACCGCTCGATTCGCGAGCCGTATCTTGCGTGGCTCTCGAAACAGGGCCAGCTCCGGGAACGATACGCACAAGCAAAGGCGCGACGAGGAGACGGGGCGAGTGGGCGAGTGGGCGCCCCCTCTCCCAGTCTCCCTCTCTCCCCCTCTCCCTCTGCCTACGCCGTCTTCGCCGCCGATGCCGCAATGTGGCTTTCGCATCACGATGAAGCGCTCGATGCTTATCGCCAACTCGTCGCGAATTATCCGGGCGAGCCTCAGTACGCGGATCGGCTCGCGGACTTGACGAGATCGTTTGGCCAGCAGTCAGAAAAACTCTATGAGGAATCGGCTCGAGTGTTTTCGGGGATGGCGGACATTTATCCCGACGATCACAGCTATCGCATAAAGGCCGGCGAGGTGTACGCGCAACTCGGCGACTTCAAACGCGCGGGGGATGAATGGAACAAACTGACTCAGCTTGAACCGGGCGAGCGTAACACTTATCTCGAAGTTGCGACGGTTTATTGGGACTACTATCAATTCGATCAGGCCGTTCGCGTGTTGAAGGACCTGCGCAACGTCACCGGCGATCAAACGATATACGCGTATCGATTGGGCGCGGTCTACGAAGGCAAAGGCGATATGGATTCCGCGATCGCCGAGTACGTGAAAGTGCTCTCCGAACCCGGCGACGGGCGCGACACGGTGTCGAAGCGATTGGCGCAACTATCGAAGCGTTCGGGTCTGGCCGAGAAGATCGCGGCGGCATACGAGCGAGCGCACACGGCCGATCCGAGTAATTGGCAGTTGGCGATTGGCTACGCGTCTTACCAGGCCGAACGGGAGCACGAAGCCGACGCACTCGCGATGGTGCGCACGGAAGTCGAGAAGTCGAGCGACGTTGCTTTTCTTGAAACGGTTCGCGATTTATTCCGCGCGATCCTTCGACCTGAAGATGAGCAACACGTGATCGCGCGGCTCTCTGCTGTCGCGCGTGACGAACGCGAAGCGATGATGTATCGATTGCAGCTCGCGTCCTTCCTTGAACGTCACGGCCAGGTTGATGCGGCGATCGCGTCGATCGACAAGTTGGTAGGCGACTATCCCACGAACGTCGGCGTTGTCGAAGAGTCCGCGCAGTTTTATTGGCGCGCGGGGTTGCTCGACAAGTCGCTTGATTTGTATAAGCGCACTCTCGCGCGGTCACTGGGCAACAACAAGCGAAGTTTCACGCTGCTGCTCGCGCGCCGTCAGATCTCCGCGAACAAGCTCGCGGATGCCGAAGCCACCTTGCGCGCTTTCTACAACGACAACCGTTCCGACACCGAAGTGTTCGGCGAACTCGCTCGCACGCTTGGCGTCGAGAACAAGTTGAACGATCTGGCTGTGTTGTACCAGGAAGCCTTCAAAGAGGCTCGTGGAGCCGGTTTGGGCGGTGAAGAAACGGGAGCGCGCATCGCCGAGCTTCGCGGCGGAATGATTTCAACGCTCGATGCCCTGCGACGATATCAGGATGCGGTCGATCAACACATCGAAATCATCAACAGCTTCCCTGAAGACGAGGGCCGCCTTGCGGCCGCAATTGATTACGCCGAACACCACAACCTCACCGACCGGCTTGTCGGGTACTACGAGAAGCTGTCACGTGAATCGAACAAGAATTACCGCTGGCAGATCGTGCTGGGCCGAATCTACGAACGAAGAGGCAACCTTGCAGGCGCAAGCGAGCAGTATCGTATCGCCGTAGTGAATGAACCGCAGCGTTCGGATCTGCGATTCACGCTTGCGTCGGTGCTCGCGCGGCAGCGGCGTTATGACGAAGCCATCGCGGTGCTTCGTCAGGGTTGGACGCTCGCCGGACGCGATCCGCAGTGGCTGATAGAGGTCGCGCGCATCCAGGTTCAACAGGGCGCGCGTGACGAAGCAGTGAACACGATCCGGCAGGCGCTGGCTGCTAAGAAGAACTCGACCACCGAGGCGCAGTTCAACATCGCCGCGCAACTTGCCGCGTGGGGGCTGGACGAAGAAGCCTCGCGTCTATATGCCCAGGTACTCGCCGCGGCGCCGAAGAAAATCGCGAGCGCGGAAGGCGAGTACATTCCGCCGGCCGGTGTCGCAGGCTACGTAAAGGTGTTGATGCGCACAGAACCCGCTGCTTCGGCGTATCAGAAACTCGAGACGCTTCGCGGGCAGTTCGCGGCGATCACTCAGAACAATCAGGACTATCGAGCCCGAAGCATTCTGGTCGCAATCGATTCTGTGATGGGAGCGGACTTCGGTAAAGGTGTGATTGACTACGCGACAGCGGAGGAATCGTCGGCGCTTGCGTCGACGATTCTCTCGACGACGGCGAAGCTCACGCTTTATTCGGACGCCGGATCGCTCAGGCGTTATCTTGGAATCGCGCGCGGAGCCGGGCTGGTCGACGTGGAAGAGCAGATACAGACGCGGCTGAAGGATGTGGCATTTGAAGCGCGGCCGAAGAATTCGCCGAGCATGACACCTCAGGATTCGGCTTATTACAACGAGCTTCGCGCGCTGGTGACTTTCTACGAACGACATGCTGCGTATCGGCGATCGGCTGAAGTGCTCTCGGCTGAGTTCAAACGCGACCCGTACAAAAACCGCTTCGACTATCAGAACCAGATGGCCGCTCAGTATCGGCTGGCCGGTGATCACGACCGCGAACTCGAGTGGCTTCGCACGGCTTATGCCGGTGCGTCGGGTTCGCTCACGACGAATTACACCGAATGGGTTGACCGATACCTTTCGTTGCTCTATGCGGCGTCGTCGCGAAGCGAGCTTCAACGGTTGGCGTCATCTTACAGCGCGTATCAGCTCCAGCTCATCAACTTTTTCGTCGATAAGAATGAGAAGCTGCTCGCGCTGGATGCGATCGACAATGCAAAGCAGTCAGTCGCGTGGGCCAAGCAGCGCAGCGGCGAGGTTGGGTTCTTTTTGAAAGATACGTCACCGGAGACCGAACCTTACTTCAAGGAAGCGCTCGCGATTCAGCCGATCGGACAGATGCTTGGAAGACGTCTCGATTCAAGCCAGGTACTAGGGGGAAGCGACTGGTTCCTGGGCTCGCGGAACTACGGCTACTGGCTGGGACTTGTGGGGCGCGAGATTGACAGCCGCAGGTTCATCGCCGGCGAGATCGAAGGTCATCCGGCGAGTTCACAGGCTCAGATAGAATTGGCCGCATACTATCTCGATAAGAAGAACGCCTCGCGCGCGGCGGATCATGTAGCGCTTGCGAGCGAGCTTGCGCCGGGCGATCGAGACGTTGCGATTATGCGTGGCGCGGTTGCGCTTGCGAATCGCGATCGCAAAGGCGCGCTCGAGGCATGGGGTTCGATCATGAACGGGCGAGTGACCGTTGCCGACGCGCAGACTTACCTGAGGGTGATGGCGGACAATGGGTTGCTGATCGAATCGCTGCCAAAGCTCGAATCATTCATCGTTCCTTTTGTGAATCGAGGCGCGCGGGACAGGAACGCATCCGATCGAGTCGAAGCGATCAAGCCGCTCGTCCGCGACATTGCCGAACGCGCGAGCCGAGATCCGAAGACGGCCGTCGAAGTTGCGGCGTTCTTTCACAATACGATCAACGGTATTCCCGGCGATCTTGCAATCGGGCGTTTGTTGATCGAAGAACACCTGCTTCCAGAGAATTCGCTTGCCAGCATTTACCGAACGATTCATCAACGGCTTTCGGACATCGCTTCGTCGGTTTTCGGGACACCCGAATACGAGAATGGCTATTACAGCGGGACTGCTTATGTTTATCCGGCTCGCGAGCTGGCCGAGTGGCGGAAGGTGTTGATCGACTATTTGATTCGCGCTCGCTCGTATGAAGAAGTGCGCTTGTTGATCAGGACTATTGAGCGTGAGCAAGCAGATGAGAAGCTCGCGCTCAAATGGGATGAAGACGGTTCAACCGAAGAGCGTTACGATTGGCTGCCGCTTGCGAGTGCGTTGACGGAGCTTCGTGGCGGCCGCGACGGAGCGAAGGGGCTTCTGGAGTTGCGGCGATATTGCGGACTGGAACCGACAGAGGTCACAGGTCAGAGACCAGAGGTCAGTGAGGATCAGGTCCCGAATCGCGAACGGTGTTTGAAAGCTTATGCGCTGCTTGTGGCCGAGCACCGGGAATCAGACGCGGACAATTTGCTTTACGAGGCATATCAACGGACGGCGAAATCGCGTTACGCGGATGACGCCAGTCTCGCGGGGTTGGCCGAAATAGAAGCGCGGCGGGGCCGAGCTGATGAGGCGTCGCTGTTGCTCAAGCGATTGGTTACGAGAACCACGGACAACCTCCGCGTGTTGGAGCTTGCAGCCGAGACCGCAGCTCGAATCAATCGATACGCCGAGGCGATTGATTTCCGTGATCAGATCGCGCGGGTGAATCCGGGCAATGCGTCGAACAAGCTCGAGATGGCGAGGTTAATGCCGGTGGCGGGGCGCGCCTCGGATGCTGTTGATCAAATCGCGTCGTTGATCGGTGAGCGAACGACCTCGAACACGCTGCGCGCCCAGGCTGTGGAAGTGCTTGGAGAACTGGTGAGGGCGGACCGCTCGCTTGCACAGCAAGCCAGTGCCGCGATTTCTCAGCGAGCACGAAACGATGGAGCGGCCTTGGCGCGAGCGGCAATCAGTGAAGCGATGGGAGATGCCGAAGCAGCTCGCGTGACGCTTACGGGCGTGAACTCGGGAGCGCTTGCGCCGGTGGCTCAGTGGAAGCTCGGTTTGATTGCGCTCGCAAGCAATCGGACCGCGGAAGCGATGGCCAGCTTCGAGCGCGCGATCTACCTGGACGCGGATGGCGCAATCATCAATGCCCTTGCGTTTCGAGCGGCCGGCCCTCGCGCGCAGTTGATCTCGCTCTACTCGAGGAACGGCCGGGATATGGCGGCGATCCGTTTGGCGGAGGGCGAAGAGCAGGGAAGTCAGACGCTGATCACGGGAGCCGTTCGAGCGGCGTTGATTACTGGGAAGGCCCCGCCGGGAAATCAGACGGGGATTTCGTTTGAGCCCTCACTTGAAGCCACGCGATCGAGAGCAGCGGGATTCAAGACGCTTGCGGAGTTGAACAATGCAGGCGCTTCGCGCGAGCGAAGCGAATTGCTTGTGCCGTTGATTGAGTCCGCCGCTCGGCTTGGGCAATTCGATCGGGCTATCGCTGTTGCGCGATTGCGTTCGGCCGAAGCGGCCAAAGCGGAAGACAAGGCGGTGATTGAGAAACGCTTAGCAGAAATCATAGCCGCGAAGGAAGCGCGGCAGCTTCGACAGGCGTTGTTGATGAGGATCGACCGGTCGAATGCCACCGAGTCCATTTACTCCGCGCGGGTGTTGGGGAAATGAAATGAAAAAGCTGACGGTACTGGTCATAGTCTTAATGACGGCTCTGGCGCATCGGTCTGATGGTCAGCAAGCGCCAGCGTTGTCTGATCAGCTCAGACTCGCCGCGGTGATGCCGCGTGGAGCGATGCTGTACCTTCAGGCTTCTGATCTTTCCGCGCTCATGAAAACGTGGCTTGCATCGCCGGTGCGCTCACGTTTCTACGACAGCGCCAGCTTCGCGGCGTTTCAAAAATCGCGAGTGTACCTCAAGCTTCAGGACCGCAAGAAAGATATCGAGACTGCGATCGGCGCCGGCCTCGACGAGAATCGGCTTGCTGAATTGTCGGGGAAGACTTCCGCGATTTCGATTTACGACATCGGCAAAATCGAAATGGTATTTGTTACCGAAGTGCCCCGCGCCCGGGCAGTCGCATCAACGCTCTTCAAGCAAGCGCCGCAGTTTCAGGAACGCTCGGCCGACGGGACTTCTTATTATGTTCGCGACGTGACGACTGACGGCGGGCGGCTGAATCAGCAGTTCTGCTTTGCGTATGTCGATGGCAAGTTGATCGTGACGACAACCGAGGGCCTGATGATTCGCGCGATCGCGAACATCAAAGGCGCGGGCGGAGAGTCGCTCGCTTCAGATGTAGTTGGAGTCGCCGAAACGGCTCGCGGATTCGCCGCTCATGAAGCAACGATGTGGCTCGATCAGGCGCGCCTGAATCGCAACCGATATTTTGACAACTACTGGATTCATCGGAACGCCGACGGCGAACTCGCGAATATCCAAACTGCATTGATCGATCTGAGATTCACTCGTGAGGGGATGATTGAGAATCGGTGGTTCACGATGGGGGTTGGGGGTCGGGGGTTAGGGATTGAGGCCATGAACCCCGAGCAGTTGAGTTCGTTGATGAGGTTTGCACCCGCGGACGCGCATCTCGTTGAAGCTCGCTCGGGCGGGATGGAATCGCTGGCGCCGTCGATTGATAAGACTCTGTTTGGAAAATTACCGGATGACGACTGGTCTCCGCCTGAGATTCCCGATCGCACACGGAACTCATCGGACGAGGATTCGAACGCGCGTACCGAGCGTTACAGCCGTCTGGATGCGCGCTTTGATATTGATGCCGACGATGAGCAGGCGCCCAAACGAGGCTCGGGCGGCGAAAGTCATGGGGCTGCGAAGAACATCTCCAATGAGAAGCCCTCGGATGATTTTCTTAAGAACGTCGCGGCGGTTCTCGAGCTCTCGGCTGGCGGCGGCTATCTCGAGATGGTTCGATCGAGGACCGAGCCTGGAAAGCCGTTCGTGCGGTTCGAGCGCGCGGTCGCAATCCAGCTCAAGCCAGATGCCGAAGTCAATCGGGAAGGACTCGAGCGAGCGATCCTGAATGAGATGCGCGCGAGATATGTGGTTTCCGGGATCGAGCCGCGTCTCACGTGGCAGGACGAATCCGGCGTGCGATTCGTGGCGCAGTCGCTGCTGGAGCAGGGCGCCGCTTATGCCGTTTCATCAAATTGTCTGGTGCTCGCTTCCAGCAGGGAGTTTCTGGCCGACGTCCTTCAAGCCGCAAAAGCTCAGCGGCCGGCGGCGGATGCGGCCGAAGGTCCCGTACAGTCACTGGTATTGCTTCGAGTATCGGCCGCCAAACCAGTGTTCGATATTCTAATGTCGAAGCTCGACGGTCGAGACACGAGCATCTCGAATGCGCGGCCTAAGCCGGATGAGGACGAGGAACGCGAGATCAAATTCTTCAGCGAAAACCTTTCGAGCCTGGTCGGGGCATCATCCATTCGCGAAGCGCGGCTGGTCCGCAGGATCGATACTGGGATGCTGACCGAGCGAGTCTTGTATTCATGGTAGTCCGTAGTCAGTAGTCAGTAGTCCGTAGTCCGTGCAGCGAGCTTTGTATTGGCATTTGAGAACTACTGACTACTGACTACTGACTACTGACTACGGACTACTGACTCCCCCGTCATTGCTCGCCTGACATCGCTGCTGCTATTGTTTCCGTCCGCCCCCGAGCAAAACATTTACACGAAGAGGTTTGGATGTATCGACATTTCGCGGTTGTCAGCTTTGTACTTCTAGCGCTGGCCGGTGCCGGTTGTTCGCTGCTTTCGCACGAAGCCCCCACCGAAGACGCCGACAAGGCCGCCACATTGTTCTTCCAACGGCTCAACAACAACGAATACGACAAGATTTATGATGATGCGGCAAAGCGCTTCCGTACGAATAAGCCAAGGCAAGTGGTGACCGACAGCCTGAAGGAACTCACAGCGAACGGGAAGGTGCGAGACTTTGAGCGGATTAGCATGCCCATTCAAGGCGAGGGTAAGGATCGGATGGTACAGCCGGTCTACAAGACCCTGTTTGAGAGCGTGAGTGGCGATATTTATCTTACATTCCTGGACCAAGGCGGCGAATGGAAACTATTTGGCTTTGCCTTCAAACCCAGGAAGTCGTGAGACCGCGATAGACAAACCCTTCGACCCGCGATAGGCGCGAAGGCGTTTCGTCCCGAGCCGCGAACATTCCTCACCTGAGTAGTTCTCGGCGCCAAAATCTGAAGAGATCATCGGTGAATTTGATTTTGAGTTACAAAGCAGCACGGGTAATCAAGGAGAAGCGTCTATGTGCATCAGGATGATATTTGGAATAATCGCCGCCGCCGCTTGCTTGTCAATATCGGCCGTCAACGCGAGCCGCGAATCCGAATCGCGCGACCTGGCGCGCAAGCCCTCGCTTGCAAAACACGCCGCATCGATTCGGCCCGGGTCCTATCGGAGTCCCGGTGCGCTTCGCAAGGTTGTCGTACACGGCGATGACGCGCTCGCTCAGGCTAAGGCCTCGGGCGCGGCCGAGATCGCCGGCTACGGCTCGTTCAGGCTACTGATGATGGATGAAGCGGCGCTTCAACAAAGCGAACAACGCTTTCAGGAAGCAAGCAATCGATCGGCTGATCTCGCAACTGATTCACCGGCATTCACTGTCCGTGACGACTTGAATGTGTTGCTGCTCAGGTCCGGCGCGATCGATACGACGGCCGGGGACGCACCTGGGCGCCTGATGATAATGAGATCGACCGCAGGCCCGGATGCGGTGAAACCGATTGACTCGACATTGCGATTGATTCAGTTTGTTGGACCGGTCAAGAACGAGTGGGTAAGAGAGCTTGTTGCGAGCGGGATGGAGTTGATCGCGTATGTTCCGAACAACGGCTATCTTGTTCGCGGCGATTCACGCTCTCGCGATCGGTTGATGGCTCGCAGCCAGGCGGCGACTGCCCGGAGCGAAGGATTCGTTCAGTGGGAAGGTCCGTTTCTGGATTCATATAAAGTGCATCCCGCGCTCGCGCGTTCAATGACTGAGCCTTCCGGGGAGATCACCGTTGCCGTTCAGCTTGCGCTCGGCAAGCGCGTAACAAACGCCAGAGACAATATGGAGGTCCAGGCGATCAAACATCTGGCATCGGCCGTGATGGTGGATGCGTATGGCGTGTTGGGATTCACCAATCTGCGAATCAAGATCGATTCCTCGCGCGTAGCCGATCTCGCGACGCTCCCGAGTGTCGTGAACATTGAGCCCTGGAACGCGCCGCACCTGTTTGACGAGCGTGCTTCTCAAATCATAGCGGGAGAGTTGACCTCCGACGGCACCGCGCCTCGCGGGCCGGGTTATCTGTCGTGGCTTGCGGCGCATGGGTTCTCGTCGGCTTTTAACTTTGGGATCGATGTTGCGGACTCAGGCCTTGACCGTGGTGTGATCACGGCGGACAAGCTTCACCCGGACTTTCTGGATTCCAACAAGCAGAGCCGTGTGGTCTATGCGCGAGACTATACATCGGAACTCGATCCGGGCGATGTTGGCGGACACGGTACGATCAATCTCTCAATCGCCGGCGGGAGCAACATGAGCGCGACTGCCCGCGACGCCGGCGGGTTCGGGTACGGCATTGGAGTCGCGCCGTTCGCGCGGCTCGGGTCATCCAAGATTTTTCAAGCGAACGGGCGCTTCGATCTGATCGATCCTTTTACGAAGTTGATTTCGGATGCGTATCGCGATGGCGCGCGCGTTGTGTCGAACAGTTGGGGTGACATAACCAACAGCTATTCGCTCGACTCGCAGGAATACGACCTTCGTGTACGCGATGCGTCGCCCGGCGATGCCGGGAACCAGGAGATCCCGATATGCTTCTCCGCGGGTAACGCCGGACCCAACGGAAGCGTCGGCTCGCCAAGCACCGCCAAGAATGTGATCTCGGTCGCGGCCGGCGAAAACGCTCGAAAAGACGGCATCGACGGCTGCAACGTCAGAGACACCGAAGCCGACAACGCGCTGGACATGGCTACATTTTCGTCGGGGGGACCGCTTTCGGATGGCCGAATGAAACCGGACATCACCGCTCCGGGCACGCACATCGAAGGCGCGGCTTCGCAGAACGCGGACTTTGATGGTTCGGGTGTTTGCGGGCAGGCTTTTGATAAGCCGTACTTCCCGACGGGACAGACGCTGTACACGTGGTCTTCGGGGACAAGTCATTCCACTCCGCAGGTCGCCGGCGCAGCGGCTTTAGTCAGGCAGTATCTTTTGAACCGAGGCGAGACACCGAACGCGGCTCTTATTAAAGCGCTGATGCTGAATACGACGACTTACATGACCGGACAGCAGGCGAGCGGGAACTTGCCTCACCCTCGGCAGGGTTGGGGCTTGCTGAACCTGAATCGAGCGTTTGATAACACACCCCGAATATTCGTAAATCAATCAAACACTTTCACCGACAGCGGGCAGTCGTTCGTGATCACCGGCGAGGTCAAAGACACGTCGCAGCCGTTTCGCGTCACGCTTGCGTGGAGCGATGCTCCGGGATTTTCGGGGGCGGCTCCCTGGGTCAATGATCTGGATCTTGAAGTGGCGATCAACGGCCAGCTCTTTCGCGGCAACAACTTTTCGGGTCAAATCTCACAGCCGGGCGGCGAATCGGACATAAGAAACAACGTCGAGGGCGTGTGGCTGCCCGCGGGCACCGCGGGCACCTTCGTCATTCGAGTTCGAGCCACGAACATCGCGGGCGACGGCGTGCCCGGCAACACCGATTTGACCGATCAGGATTTCGCGCTCGTCGTCTACAACGGAGAAAAGAAGGACGCGCCGGTCGCTGGTATTGCGAACCTCACGTTGACTGGCGGCGCCGACGCATTCGCCGATCCGGGTGATAGCTGCTCGATTGCGCTAAGAATCGAGGACCTCTCGCCGATTGCGTTGAATGGAGCTCACGGAGTACTGACGACAACGACGACGGGCGTGACGATTACCGGCAACAGTTCTGATTTCCCAAACATAGCGACCGGACAAAGCGGCGACGGGCTCACGCCGTTTACGTTCACCGTCGATCGAAGCGTGGCTTGCGGGTCGCAGATTAATTTCGTGCTTGATGTGACGAGCCAGGGTTTGCTGTCGCGCATCCCGTTCTCGGTGCGAGTAGGAAAGTCTCAGGCAACCGACTTTTTCCTCGATGATATCGAGTCAGGCGAATCAAAGTGGACTCACGGAAGCGGGATCAAAAAGAAAAAGAACCGGGTGGATACCTGGGTGATCTCGACGAAACGCGTTCACGCGGGCGCAAGTTCCTGGTTCACAAAAGATCCCGGAGACAAAGTTACTGATGCTCACCTCGATACTGTTCCAATCCAGTTGCCGTCGGACGCGCGCACGTTGCAGTTGGTGTTTTTCCATACCTTTGAATTCGAGCGCGGGACGTTCGATGGCGGCGTCCTCGAGATTTCTACCGGCGGCGACTTCGAGGATCTCGGCTCAAAGATCATTAAGGGAGGCTACAACGGGACGGTCTTTGAATTTACATCGAATCCGTTGATCGGGCAGTCGGCGTGGGTTGAAGGAAGACTCGGAGCCTTTCAGCAGGTTGTCGTGGACCTGAGCAGTTACGCAGGGAAGACGGTGACGATAAGATTTCGCATTGGGACTGATGCGGACGGCAAGGGGCTCGGCTGGTACATCGATGACGTGATGTTGCGGGGCGATCGGGTCAGTTGCACGCCGGTCGCATTGGACCATTGATTTTCTTCTCCAATAAGTCGCTATTGTAGGGGCCCGCGCGACACCTGATATGCGGCGGGGCCCCCATTGCAAGGATTGCATTGGTCTTCTTTGTGAAACCCCTCTTGTGTCGAAGGGTCAAACGATCACGATCGAGAACTTCGCCGTATTCCACCGGGATCCTCAATTCGAATGACCGGATGTGAATCAGCGCCGAGTCTAGGACTTCGCTTCCTTTTGTCGGGAAATAACCACCCATCGATAGGATTTGTGACTTATCTGTAAAGGATCTTGCGTCTATCCTTATTAGGGGGTAAAGGCGCCAAAAAACGCTCCCCGCAGCGTACGGTCAAGTCGACTCCGTGAAAAGAACCCGCGCAAGCGTTATTTTCACTATCACTGAAACTCGGCCCACGCCGTCTGACTAGTACTTCGATAATAGATAAGTTCAATTGGGCAGTTCGCGAATGCACAATGAGGCAGTGGGACGATGAACCAGGGGCGCAAAGAGATTCAGTATTCTGGGGACACGGTGCTCCACGAATGGGAGGTGCCTTATGGAAACACGATCAGGCAGTATCTTTTTTCCTAGGAGTCGCGGCTCAGGTCCGAGAAGTGCGAATTCCGCACCAATGGTCTTTCCCCGTCAGGTTCTCCGCGCGGCGGCGGGCCTCACTGGCTACACCGCGCAGTTTCTGCCCGATGATCATCATCTCGGACAATTCCGAGTGCAGCTGAGTACGAACATAGTTGCAAACACAGTGAGTGTCATCGCGACATTCGGGTTACGCGACTGGTCCGGAGACTGGGACGATGATTACATGGGGACAGTTAATTTCGTCGTGCTTGCGGAACTCGAGGCCGCGGGCGCGACGCCGCCGCGGACGGATATGCAAATCCTTGATGCTGAGTTTAACCAGGTTATCCAGTTCTTCCGTAGCTCGACATTCCTTGACCCGACCAATGCACGTCCTGACAACTCCGTGCCGCTTATTGAGCGCAAGCCGACGGGTGTTCGGCTCTACGTTGATTACGACTCCTCGCTGGGACTGCCCGCCGTCACCAGTTTGAGCGGCCAGCTTGAAGTGGAGAGTCCGGTAGGTACGCGCCTGCTGAGCCCGACGGCAAACATCACGCCGCGACGCGAGTTCCTGATTCAGCGGGGGCAAGCGTCGGACACCCTTAATTTCACCATACCAGAAGAGCTGTGCGTGGGTGTCGTCACGCTGCGAGCCAGAGTCTTTCCAGCAAACAATGCTTCCTCGCACTCCGCATTATTCGAAAGAACAGTCCGGTTCGTCAACATGCCGTCCGTGCATACATATCTGGTTGGCGTAAACTATACGGGGCAGGGACTGAATCTGAGCGCTCCATCTCAGGCTCAGATGACCTCGTCGCTCAATCTGACGGAGAGGCTCTACCCGACGGGCGAGGTGGCGGTGACTGGATATCAAACGCTGCCTTTTGATACCAACATGAGCGCAAATATCTCCGGCGGGTGTGGCAATGGGTTTAATACGCTGCTCGACCGCTTGGATGATCTGCGAGGGAGTTCTTCGGACATCTACTACGGCGAGTTGCCGGCGGGAGTGAATACCGGCAGTGTAGGCGGATGTGGCCGCGGTGGGGTGGCGTCTTCAGTAAACTCCTCGCAAATCACAGCAGCCCACGAAGTCGGCCATGCGTTCGGGCTGCCTCATTCGCCGTGCTCGTCGATGGCGTGTCCGACGCAACCAGCAAATTCCGATTCGAATTATCCACAGTATGGGAACTTCGGACGCGGTAGTATCGGAGAGTTCGGCTACGATCCGCTCGCCAACCAGGTCTTTGACCCAGCTACAACCTTTGACTGGATGTCATATGCCGGTCCGCCCTGGATGAGTCCCTACAACTACGCCCGGCTCATGAGCGTCGGCGGTGGGCCTTCTGACGGCGGCGGCGGCGCTGGTGCCGGCTTCGCCGTCGCTTCCTTCGCCTCGGACTCATCTTCAAAGGAGATTCAGCGTGGCGACTTCAACCCGGTACCAGCGGAATATCTGAATCTGCGGCTAACCATCCAACGGGACCACCGGGTGAAGCGTGACCACTCCTTCCACCTTGCAGCCGTCTTCGGAAGCTGCTGCGGGCACGCAACCGAGTATTCAGCCGAGCTTCTTGACCCAGAAGGACTCACGCTGGTCTGCGTTCCGCTCTATTGCTCCTGCAATCTGTGCCAGCCGAACTGCTATCCCGTCATCGTACGCGACCGAATTCCTATGCCGCCAGAGGCGCGCTTGCTGCGGGTTTGGGAGGGCCGTGACCGGATGATTTATGAGGAAGAAATTCCTGACCCACCACAGCTGCAGTGGAAAGGACGCTCCCGAATGCAGGAAGGAATTGGGCTGGAATGGGAACCCAAGGCCGGCTATGCGGGACAGGATCTGCGTTACGTCGCGCAATTCGAAGACTACGCAGGTGTGTGGCGAGGCATCGCACCGCGTAGCCAGGAGACGAAGATCGTTGTTCCGTTTGCGATCTTAAAGCGGCGCCCTCGGCTCCACGTGCGCGTCCTTGCCAGTTCGGGCATTGCGACTGGCAGCATCACGGATTGGATCACACCCGAGAAGCTAGATGGGGACCAGCCGGCAGCGCCGCCACCTGATCAACCACTCGTGGTAGTCTCGCCAAACGGCCCCCTGACGCCGGGCCGCAGCGTAGGGCCTTTTCTCCGCGCCAGTTCTGAAGGCGGGACTTCGATGCGTTGGTACGATGAAACCGGTGCCGAGCTATCCGGTAGCGCGACGCTCGACGTTCGCGCGTTACCTGACGGACAACTCACCGTGCGGGCGGTTGCGGTCGGCGGCGGCCAGATGCACGCTACCTATTCTCTAATCCTGGAGAAAGAGGGAGACCGCATAATGTTCGTGCGTGACTTTGAGCCGGTGCAGCCTGGCGAACCGCACGTCCACCCGCATCCCACGCCTAATGATATAAGCAAACAAGAGGAAAAGAAGCCATGCTAGTGAACAATGGTAGTGTCGCATTCCCCCGCCTACGCCAAGAGGCGCAGGTCCCGAAAACCGTACCGGTCATCTTCGCCTCGGCAGTCTCCCGAGCAACCGCCATTCTGACGGGCTTTAACGTCCAGTTCTCGCCGCAGGGCGGTGACCATCACCTAGGCCAACTAGACGTGCGTTTGTCGACGGGCGCACCATCAGGCACAACCGTGCCCGTGACGGCATCCTTCGATCTTCGCGATTGGTCGGGTGATCGCGACGACTTCTACGAAGGCGAGGTATTCTTTACGGTCGTGGCGGAATAATGAGAACATGCTGCGGGCAGATGATCGGCAGCCACTCCAGTAGCCTGACCGAGGACCATCGAGTCTCGCGCCGCACTGACGGCTCGTGTCAGTTGGTCTGCTGATCAGCGCATTGCTTCCAGCCCTAAACATCGCCGCAGCGATCCGTGCAGCAGCGGCTCATCTCCGCCAGCCGCCGAAGCCTACGCCTGAACTCGCGCGAATCAACTCGATGCTTGAACACCTTTACTCCGTTGATAAAGATCACCGGGATGTCGTTGCCGTAGCGATCACGAAGCGCCGGATCGTCATCGATGTTGACTTCTTCCAGCACGAACTCGCCCTCGCAACCGGCATTTAGCATCACTTCTTTCGCAAGTTCACAGAGGTGACATCCGGGTCGCGAAAAAATTGTGACGGTCGCTTGCTTCATTTGCTCCAATCGATCGAAATGTGCGAGTGGCTTTGCTTGACAAACTTTTCAGCCACATGCTAAATACGAGGCAATTCATTATAGAGCAGTCCGGTAGTTAGTTCAGGCTTGATGAGAAACGCACAGCAGAATTCATACAGTATAGGTCGGCGGGGCGCGTCGGGCGTCCTCGTTGAAACTCGTCGTTCTAATCGTCTCTCTTATGATGGACGGATTCTTGGAGACCTCCAGCATGGACACCGCACAGGATGCGAACCAGAAGGTTGAGGGCGAAGAAAAGCAGAAAGTAACCGCGGAGAAAGCGACACCACCGGCGCCCAAAGCGCCAGCATCAGCAGACAAACCTAAAGCAGCCGCCAAGCCCGCTGTCGGCACATCGGCAGGGGCCAAGGGCAAGACTGTCGAAAGCGCGCCGCCTGATCCCGTCAACAAAATGCGGCGCACGATCATCTGGACCTCTGTGGGCGGGTTCCTTGCGACCTGCTTCATGATGTTCCTGCGCTTCTTCCTTCCCCGCACCATCTTCGAGCCAAGCACGATCTTTCGAGTCGGCTATCCTTCAGACTTCGGATTCGGAGTCGACACGAAATTCCAGCAGCAATATCGCATCTGGGTTGTCCGAAACGCCGAACGGTTGTTCGTGATCTACGCTCGCTGCACGCATCTTGGTTGCACCCCCGACTGGAAACCAAGCGAGAACAAATTCAAATGTCCGTGTCACGGAAGCGGCTACACCAACGAAGGAATAAACTTCGAAGGACCGGCGCCGCGTCCGATGGATCGCGCTCACGTCGAGCTAGATCCGACCGGTCAAATCGTTGTCGATACCGCTCGATTGTTTGAGTGGCCAAAGGGAGAGAAGGGCCACTTCGATGAATCGGGCGCGTTCATACCGGTGTAGACCGGCTCGCTGTTTCACTCAATCGTCTTTGTTCAAGTCTTCGCTCTCGAACGAACTTCACCGGGGAGCTTCGTAAAATGGAACCTGAGAAGCCTGATAAGCCAGAACTGAAACGCGGGGCGGGCGTCGCCGTAGTCGACGAAGCTCCGCCGAGCGCAAAAGAAAACGTCAAACAGGAAATCGAACTCCTCAAGAAGAAGGTTCAAAAGGAAGCCGTTCTTCAGGAGATCGAAGACCTGAAAGATCCGACGAAGAGTCAGATCTATAAGTCGATGTTTCGCGTCAAGCACGAGCCGACGCCGCGCTCGCGTTCGCTTGGCGTACTGACGAATGTCTTTCTTCACCTTCACCCGGCGAAGATCAATCGCGATGCGGTGCGCTTCAGCTACACGTGGGGGATGGGCGGGATCACGTTCTATCTCTTCATCGTGCTCACGTTCACCGGCATCCTGTTGATGTTTTATTACCACCCTTCGAAGGGCCAGGCGTTCCAGGACATCATCTATCTCGAGAACGATGTTCCGTTCGGCAAGTTGCTCCGCAACATGCATCGCTGGGGCGCGCACCTTATGGTCATCACCACGTGGCTTCACATGCTGCGAGTGGTGCTGACGGGCTCGTACAAGACGCCGCGCGAATTCAACTGGTCGGTTGGCGTCGTGCTGCTGGTGTTGACGCTACTGTTGAGCTTCACCGGATACTTGTTGCCCGATGATCAACTGGGATTCTGGGCGGTCACCGTGGGAACCAACATGGCTCGCGCTACTCCGGGGCTTGGGCACGAGGGGCCGTTTGGACCGCAGCTCGGGATGTCGCCGTATAACGACGTTCGATTCGCGCTGCTCGGCGGATCGATTGTAGACGCGAATGCCTTACTTAGAAGTTACATCTGGCATTGCATCGCGATACCGGTGATCGTGAGCGTGCTGCTGGCGGTGCACTTCTGGCGAGTGCGCAAAGACGGCGGGATCTCGGGACCGGCGCCGGTTCAACTCGAATCAGAAATGAAAGCGCCCGGCGCAAGGGCGGTGAAGAAGCAAGTGGGATGAATGGTTCAGGGTTCAGGGTTCAGGGTTCCGGGTTAACGCGGAACTCTGAACTCTGAACCCGGAACCGCCGGAGGTTTCATGGATTGGGGACAACTTTGGACGATAGTTTCGGCGCCTGACAACGTGCCCATTGTAGCGATGCTGTTTCTGGTGCCGTTCTTTCTTTGGCTGGGGCTTCATCAGGCGCGCGCGAATGACAAGCTCGCCGACGAGCTTGAGGCCGATCCAAAACTGGCCAAGACGCATCACCGCAAGACGTGGCCGTGGCGCCCTCACTGGGCGCGAGAGCTTCACGTGTGGCCGTATCTGCTCAGGATAGAATTCCTCGCGGTCATCATCGTCACTGTGATTCTGTACGTTTGGTCGATCACGTTGAACGCGCCGCTCGAGGAACCGTCGAATCCCAATCTGACAATGAATCCGTCGAAAGCGCCGTGGTACTTCCTCGGGCTCCAGGAGATGCTCGTGTACTTCGACCCGTGGATCGCGGGCGTAGTGATGCCCAGCCTGATCATCGTCGGGTTGATGGCGTTCCCGTATGTCGATTCGAATCCGCTTGGGGTCGGTTATTACACCTGGAAGCAGCGCAAGGTCGCGGTCGGCGCGTTCCTCTGGGGCTTTATTATGTGGATCGCGCTGATCTTCATCGGCACATTCATTCGAGGGCCGGGCTGGGTTTGGTTCTGGCCGGGTCAGACGTGGGATCACAATGTCCAGCTCTACGAGATCAATCGAGATCTGCCGGATTTGGTCGGGATAACTTCGCAGCCGCTGAAAGGGATTTTCGGATTGCTTGTGGTCGTGGCGTTCTATCTGATCGCGGGACTCTTGATACATCTTTTGATCACGTGGACGAAGTTCGAGAAGAAGATATTCGAGCGAACGACGTTGCTTCAGTATTCGGTGTTTCAGTTCTTTGCGATAACGGTGCTGGTGAGCATGCCTGTGAAGCTTTTGCTCCGGCAACTTTTCCGAATTAAGTACGTGATGGTCACACCGTGGTTCAATATATGAGAAGTGACGAGTGACAAGTGAAACGTGACGAGCGCGAGTCAGTCACTTGTCACTCGTCACTCTTCAATTGTCACTGTTCCCAGGGGAGATAGATGGCAGACAATACTCAAAGCGAGCAACTCGAAAAGCGGGCGCCGGATGCGCCCGAGGAAGATCCGATTGCCGATCGCTCGATGAGCGGCGCGTTGCTGATCTCTTCACTGCTGCTGGTCGTCACGCTTATCTGGTCGCTTTACGATGAAGTCGTCGGGCAGCGGCCGTGGAAGGCTTATCAGAAGGACTTCGTTCAGATCTACTCCGAGTACCTCGACGACGCCAAGCCGCGCCAGAAAGATCTGGAGGTCGCGGTGAAGGACTCGCCCCAATATCAGCAACTCGATGATGCTTTTAAGAGTGCTGCGGCCGCCGCAAAGGAGCGCACCGATCCAATTGACGCCGAGGTCAAGAAGATCGACGAGAAAGTTGCGGAGGTAACGCCGCCGTTCCAGGACTCTCGATCATGGATTGTGGCGAAGACATACCAGCTCGAAGTGACTGACAGCCCAAGCGGCAAGCAGAGCATTCGAGACGCAATCGAGCAGAAGAAGCAGGAACAAATAAAGTTCGAGATGCACAACGACGAGGGCAAACTCGAAGCGAAGTCGATGACCTTTCCACAGCTCGAGGAGCTTTACAACCGTCTGCGTGACGACAAGGCCCGCATCCTGACGGAGCGCATCCAGATTACTCAGCCTCTCGAAGCCGCCCGGAAGAAACGCGATGAATACCTGCAGGATCACCTGTTCGGATTGACCGAGGATCAGGTTGCGAAACTGCAGGACAAGATGAAGGACTTCAAATTCGAGATCCGCCAAATCAACGTCGGCGGCGCGGTCGTCGATCGCTGCGAGTCCTGTCACCTTGGAATTCGCGAGCCCATCAATCTCTCGAAGAAAGATATGTGGGACGAAGAGGCGTTCGTCTCGCACCCGGATCGCGACCTGCTGAAGATTCACGATCCCGATCGATTCGGTTGTTCGACGTGTCACGGAGGGAACGGGCGCGGCACGACGTCGATTGAAAAAGCTCACGGCCGATACGAGCACTGGCTGTGGCCGATGTATTACAAGGAGAACGTTCAGGCCGGGTGTAATCAATGCCATAACCGTGATCGCGTCCTTCAGGGCGCGGACACGCTCAATCGCGGCAAGAATCTTTTCCAGGTGCGCGGCTGCGTCGGGTGTCATCGCTACGAGGGATTCGATCGCGAAGCCGATGCGTTGAGCAACGCGCGGCAGAGCATCAAGACGCTCGAGCTGGATCGCGATTCGCGCCGGCGTGAAATCTCACAGACCAGCGCGGCGGCGGATGCTGCTGCTTCCGATGAAGATGCGACGCGGCTTCGCAAGAAGGCCGAGGCGCTCCGTCAGATGATCTCGCAAATCGATGCGCGCATCGACGAATACGATTTCCAATCGAAGTATTTGATGGAGGACGTGAAAAAGGTCGGGCCGAACTTGAAGGAGATCAAGGCCAAGCTGAACAAAGACTGGCTGCCGGTCTGGCTCTCGGATCCGCAGGCGTTCAGGCCCGGGACCAAGATGCCTACGTTCAGGCTCGAAGACGACGAGATCAAAGCCATTTCCGCGTTTCTGTGGCAATCTGCTCTCGACGTGAAGGTGCCTCAACAAGCGCAAGGCGACACGGCTCACGGCAAGGAACTGTTCAAGACGCTGGGCTGTCTCGGCTGCCATTCGATCAACGGGCAAGCGATCGATATGGGCGATCAGGTGATCGGCGGCGACTTCGCGGCGAATCTCTCGCGTGTTGGCGAGAAGGCCAACTTCGAATACATAGTTCGATGGGTTCACAATCCGCGCCAGCGGCTCGCTCCATATTCGCCGACTTTGAAACGCGACCTCACGCCCGCGGATTACAAGGCCAAGAATCTTCAGTTTGTCTTTGATGACGAGCATTCGAAGAGCCCTGTCGATGGGCGCGAGCTTCTGATTCAGAACATGACCGTGATGCCCAACTTCCGCCTTTCCGACCAGGACGCTCGCGATGTCGCGACGTTCCTGATGCAGCAGAAGCGATCCGGCATCCAGTATCGGGACGCGTCATACCTCAACGACGGATCGCTCAAGACCGAAGGCGAGAGGCTCGTGCGGCGATACGGCTGCGCGGGTTGTCACGAGATCAAGGGCATGGAAGACGAGCAGCGAATCGGCACAGAGCTGACCGTTGAAGGCAGCAAGCCGATCGAGCGGCTCGATTTTGCGTTGTTGCAACAACCGGCGATGCAGGGCAAAGATCCGGTCACTGGTGAAGAGATCAAGCGCGAGGGCCGGGAGTCGTGGTACGACCATAAGGGTTTCTTTGAGAATAAGCTCCGAAGCCCCGGCATCTACGATCGCGGCAAGGTGAAAGCGCCCGATGAGCGATTGCGCATGCCGAACATTTATCTTCCGGAAAGCGACGTCACCGCGGTTTCCACTTTCCTGCTCGGCAGTATCGAAGCCAATCTTCCCGAATCGATGCGCTACAACGCGACGGGCCAGAAGAAATCTGTTCAGGACGGATGGTGGATCGTTCAGAAGTACAACTGCATGGGTTGTCACAACGTGTTGGTCGGGCAGGACTCGATTTTGATGGGCTTGCCGATGTATCAAAGCGCGGACGGCAAGGAGCAGTTGCCGCCGCGGCTTACGAGCGAAGGCGCGCGCGTGAATCCGGATTGGCTGCTGAAGTTCTTGAAGGACCCGTCACAGGCAACTCCCACTGAACGAGCTTCGTTGGCGATGGCGCTCGCCGGACACGCGGCGGCCGGCGGCGATGAGTGGGGGGACAGCCTTCAGCTTCACGCGCAACCCGGCATGAACCGAAACGGAGTGCGGCGTTACTTGAAGGCTCGGATGCCGACCTTCAACTTGTCGCCCAATGAGCTTCAGACGCTGGTGAACTTTTTCATGGGCGCGTCTTCGCAGGCTCAACCTTATATACCGGAGCGCCTCGATCCACTTTCCGGTGATGAGCGAGGAATGGCGATCGCGTTGTTCAATTCGCCGGCGGCGCCGTGCTTGAAGTGCCATATGACCGGCGATCCGGCTCACGACGCACGCGCGACTGCGCCAAACTTCCTGGTTGCGCCCGAACGTTTAAAGCCGGCCTGGACTCGGCGATGGATTCTGGACCCGCAATTGATCAGCCCTGGCACTTCGATGCCGTCCGACCTGTTCAAACGCGATGAGGCTCATGCGCGATGGGTCTTCAATGGGCCGACTCCGGATTCGTTCAAGACTTACGAGAAGGACCAGCTTGATCTCCTTGTGCGATATATATTCCAGTCATCGCCGGATGAACAGAAACGGCTGGGGGCCGGAGCAGCGTCAGCGTCCCCGGCTCCGGCTGCGCCGGCAAAGACTGCGCGGATTGTGACCCGTTCTCGCCCAGGTGCGCGTGCGAGCTACGTCGCAAGTCGAGCGCCGTAACCTGCGCGTTATTGGCGTGTGTTCGGATGGATGCTTAGAATCATAAGAGACGCTGGTTCTTCCGTTCGAGAATAACAAGTAGCAAATAGGGAGAAACGCAATGTTAAAACGAATAACAACGATCTGTGTGATTATCCTGGCGACAATCCTCATAGTCGTCAGTTGTGGCCGTAAGAAACCCGCTGATAAAGAAGGCAAGGACTCAGGCGGGAGCACTAAGCAGCCGTACGCTTCGAAGGGCGATGAGGGAACGATCACCGGTAAGATCAGCTTCGACGGCGCCCCGCCTGCCGGCAAGAAGATTGATATGAGCCAGGACGCAAACTGCGCGAACTCGGCCGGTGAGAAGACAACAGATGACGTGATGATCGCCGAAGGGAAACTCGGGAACGTGTTCGTGTACCTGAAGGGCGGCCCCGTCGATAAGTTTAGCTTCCCGACGCCTGGCGATCCGGTGGTGTTGGATCAACAGGGATGCAGGTATCACCCACGCGTGCTTGGAATTCAGACGAATCAGACTCTGAGAGTGACCAACAGCGACAGCACGACTCACAATATTCATCCTTCGCCGAAGGTGAATGATGAATGGAACCAGATGCAGGCACAGGGGGCGCCCGCGATCGAAAAGAAGTTTGGGCGGTCTGAGACTCTGATCCCGATCAAGTGCAATCAGCATCCGTGGATGAAAGCAAACGTCGGGGTACTCGGACATCCGTGCTTCGCGGTCAGTGCAAAGGACGGCACTTACACGATCAAGAATGTGCCGCCCGGTACATACACGTTGGTATTCTTTCACGAGGTATTTGGCGAACAGACTCAGCAGGTGACGATCGCAGCGAAGGAGTCGAAGACTCAGGACATCACCTTTAAGGCGAGCGCTACGCCGGGCGCGCCTTCGATGCAAATAGGTCCGACATTGGTGTTGCCATAGTTCGCATGAGCTTGTAGGGGCGGCCCTCCGTGGCCGCCCCTTCGTCGAGTTTAGTCACTTGAAAGAACCATCGATTCAACAAGGCGTAACGGGCGACAGAACGAACCGAAGCCTTCACTGGTTTGCGATTCTGCTTTCGTGCATGACTGTGGGATTGCTAGTGGCCGGCGCTCTCGTGACCAGCAACGAAGCCGGAGATTCGGTGCCCGATTGGCCGCTTTCGTTTGGACGCTGGCTGATCAGGTCCAACAACTTCGTCGCCAACGTTCGCTATGAGTATTCGCACAGATTCGTCGCCGGAGTCGTGGGCGCTACGACATTGATCTTTGCATTGTGGGCGTACATCAGCGAACGCCGCGCGTGGATGCGAAGGCTTGGATTGATCGCGCTCGCGGGCGTGGCCGCACAGGCGGGGATCGGCGGCTTGCGAGTGTTGTTGCCCGAATACAAAGCTGCGATCGCGGTTCCGCACGCGCTGGTCGCTCAAAGTTTCTTCGGTTTGATTGTGGCGATGGCCGTGTTCACGTCGAGTAGCTGGTCCGCCGTTCGCGAGTCACGCCCCGATGCGGGAAATCCCGGAGTTCGCAGGCTCGCGACGATTGCGGTTGTGGCGGTGTTGATTCAGTTGGTGCTTGGAGCGGGATTTCGCCACGGAGCGTTCGGGATCATTCCGCACATATCGGGAGCGATCGTGGTGACCGCGCTGATCATTTCGACTACGGTGATTACGATTCGACGGCACGGAGGCGACAAGTTTCTGGCGAGGCCTGCAAAGCTCGCGACTGGTTTGGTGATGGTTCAAGCGGGACTCGGAGTCGCTGCTTATCTTGCCAGGCTCGCCGCGGCGGGTGACCCGCAGCCGCTCGAGCCGATGATCTCGTTGACCGTGGCGCACCTGGTCGTTGGCGCATTAACGCTGGCCTCGGTTCTGGTGCTTTGTTTGCGGAGCCATCGAGCGCTTTCAGCTCAAAGCTTGAAGACGACTGACGATGTGACGCACGTGGAGTTGCGTTCTCCGAGGAGAGCGGCGGTTTAGATAAATGGAATCAATAGCACAACCAAACATGACTACTGAATCTTTGGAGTTCGCCTCCGTGGCGCGTGCCGCCGGGTCCGCCAGAATCGCGGCATTCGTCGATCTGACAAAACCTCGAATTACTTTTCTAGTGGTTCTCACCGCGGCTGCGGGCTTTTGCATGGGCTCGGCGTCTGGTATCGACTACGTCGCGCTGTTCAACTTGTCCGTTGGCATCGCGCTATTGTCATCCGGAATAGCGACGCTGAATCAATACATCGAACGCGATCTGGATCGCTTGATGCGGCGCACTGAGTCGCGGCCGCTTCCGTCGGGAAAACTCGCGCCCGTGGAAGCCGCGATGTTTGGGATCGCGCTCTCGGTTGTTGCGACGGCATATCTAGCTGTGTTCATCAATCCGCTGTCGGCTTTGCTCGGAGTTGCGACGCTCGCGAGTTATTTGTTCGTCTACACGCCGCTCAAGACAAAGACCACGCTGTCGACAGTGCTCGGAGCTTTTCCGGGAGCTATGCCGCCGTTCATCGGATGGGTCGCCGCGCGAGGGAGGATTACGGTCGATGCGTGGGTGTTGTTCGCGATTCTGTTCTTGTGGCAGTTTCCACACTTTTTGGCGATCGCGTGGATGTACCGCGAGGACTACGCGCGAGCGGGCGTGAAGATGCTGCCGGTGGTTGAGCCTGAGGGCCGCGTAACCGGACAACAGATCATCAGCTACACGTTGCTGCTGATTCCGGTCAGCTTGCTGCCGGTTGCGACGGGACTCGCGGGTTCGGTCTATCTTGTGGGCGCGAGCGTCCTGGGTTTGGGCTTCCTGTACTACAGCGCTCGGGCGGCTTTGGTGCGAACGACGTGGCAAGCGCGGCAGTTGCTGCTGGCTTCGGTTCTTTATCTGCCGGTGCTGTTTGGATTGATGGTGTTGAATAGATAGGTTCAGGGTTCAGTGTTCAGGGTTCCGGGTTTGAATTAACCCTGAACCCAGAACCCAGAACCCGGAACCCCCAAGAGGGGAAATGGGTAAGATCACAGGCGTATTGATGTTCATCCTGGCAATCGGCTCCGTGCTGTTGTTCATTGGACAGAAGCTGATCTTTGGCTCGGTGTTGTGGTGGTTTCCCGTCGGCATATCCGAGCACGCCGCGGCGATCGATGCGCAGTTCGGCCGCACGTTGGTCGTCGTCGGCATCGCGTTCACTGCCGCGCAAGTCGCCCTTGGATACGCCGTGATGAAGTTTGGGCGAAAGGGCGACGCGCGAGCTGTCTACACTCACGGGAGCAACAAGCTCGAAGTCACGTGGACAATTATTACCGGAATCGTTTTCGTTGTGCTTGCGATTCTTGGCCAGCGAGTCTGGGCGAATCTGCACTTGAACGCGGCCGCCGCGGGCGCGGCTCGAATCGAAGTCGTCGCGCAGCAATTTCAGTGGAACTTTCATTATCACGGGGCCGACGGATTGTTCGGAAAGACCGAACCGAGGTTCATCGATGACTCGGCGCTCAACTTCGTCGGACTCGACCCCGGTGATGCCACGGGTCGCGATGACGCTCAGTTGACGACGCTCGTTATTCCCGTGGGCCGCCCGGTGGAACTCACGCTCAAATCGAAGGACGTCATTCACAGCTTCTTTGTTCCTGCGCTCAGGTTCAAGCAGGACACGCTCCCGGGCATGGCCATCAAGGTTCACTTCACCGTGAAAGAAGGCGAGGAAGGGAAGTATGAGATCCCCTGCGCCGAGCTTTGCGGAAGCCTTCACTACAACATGAAGAGCAATATGTTGGTGATTCCCGCCGACGAGTACGATCAGTTGATTGCGTCTTCGGAAGAGAAGTTCAAGGAGAAGCTCGGCGAGTTGATTCAGCGCTACCAATACAAGTAGGAGCGACAGGAGAGATACGATGGCAGACATTGTTCATCCACCAGTTCACGGCGAAGTTCATCGTCACCCGGCGCCGACTGGCTTCATAAGAAAGTACGTCTTCAGCACGGATCACAAGGTGATTGGGATCCAGTATTGGTGCCTCGCGCTGTTCTCGGTGTTTGTGGGAATGGCGTTGTCGCTGCTTATGCGATTGCAGCTCGGATGGCCGGGCCAGGAATTCGGATTCCTCAAGACTCTGTTTCCCCACGCCGCCGAAAACGGAACGATATCGGGCGAGTTGTATCTGTCGCTGCTGACGATGCACGGGACGGTGATGGTGTTCTTCGTGCTGACGACCGCGCCGCAAGGTGGATTCGGCAATTATTTTCTTCCGATTCAAATCGGCGCCGCGGACATGGCTTTTCCGGTGCTGAATATGTTGTCTTTCTGGATCACCTTCGTGGCGCTGGTTGTGTTGATGCTGGCGTTCTGCACGAACTTCTTTGTTGACGATCCAAACATGATCAACGTCATTGGTCCGATTGGAGGTTGGACGGGATACGCCCCGCTCAGTGCGCTTGGGGACAAGGCGGGGCCGGGGCAGGGGCTCGGCGTGATCTTGTGGATCACGAGCATCGCTTTGTTCTGCGTGGCTTCGCTGCTTGGAGCACTCAACTTCATCACGACGATGCTGAACATGCGCGCGCCGGGCATGTCGCTTATGCGGCTTCCGCTGACGTGTTGGGCGTGGTTCACGACTGCGGTTCTCGCGTTGCTGTCGTTTCCGGTGCTGTTGGCGGCGGGCATTCTGCTTTTGCTCGACCACCTCGCGGGCACAAGCTTCTTCATACCTGGCGGGGAATATGTAAGCGGCAAGTTGATCACTGAACACTCCGGCGGATCTCCGATTCTATGGCAGCACTTGTTCTGGTTCTTCGGACATCCCGAAGTGTACATCGCGATTCTGCCCGGCATGGGTTTGACCTCGCACGTGCTTTCAACGTTCGCGCGCAAGCCGGTATTCGGATATCGCGCGATGGTATACGCGATCTTTGCGATCGGGCTGCTCGGCTTTTTCGTTTGGGGCCATCACATGTTCATCAGCGGCATGAGCCCCTATTCGGCGATCGCGTTTTCGCTGGTCACTCTGACGATCGGCGTGCCGTCGGCGATCAAGACATTCAATTGGCTCGGCACATTGTGGGGTGGACAGATTCGATTCACCACGCCGATGCTGTTTGCCATCGGTTTTGTTTCGCTGTTTGTCTCGGGCGGAATCACCGGGCTGTTTCTTGGGCAAACGTCGATCGACATTCCTCTGCACGACACTTACTTCGTGGTCGGGCACTTTCATTTGATCATGGGAGTGGCTGCGATCTTCGGAATGTTCGCGGGGACCTATTTCTGGTTCCCGAAGATGTTCGGCAAGATGATGAATGAAGGCCTGGGGAAGATTCATTTCCTCATTACCTTCATCGGAGTCAACGGAATATTTATTCCATTCCACGTGATGGGTATGGCCGGGGCGCCGCGTCGATACGCCTCGCACGCTGGTCTTGAATATGCGAAGTCGGTGATGCCGATGAATCGAGTTATCTCGTGGATCGCCTTCGTCACAATCGCCGGTCAACTTGTTTTCCTTGTTAATTTGATTTGGAGTTGGGCGAAAGGCCGCAAGGCTTCAGACAATCCGTGGGAAGCGACGTCGCTCGAGTGGACGATTCCTTCGCCGCCGCCACACGATAACTTCTTCGGCATCGAGCCGACGGTGCACCGAGGACCGTACGAATACGGTGTGCCTGGGGCATCGAAGGATTACTTGATGCAAACAGAAGCGGGGCCGTCCGAGGTACATGGAGATTAGAGAATTGCGGATTGCAGATTTCGGATTGCGGATTGGCAGCGCCACCGTTCGATGCGTAAATCCGAAATCAGCATTCCGCAATCCAAAATCCGCAATTGAAAGATGCCTACGACGTTAACAACTGATATCGGAATCAAGCCGGGACTGGGCGGCGCTTCGCTGCCGGGCGGGGGACCGCCGGGGCCGGAAGATTCGAAGAACTGGCCGCCGGGCTGGACGCGCGACGATGCGCTCGAGCCCGAGAAGTATCGGATAGGAATGTGGGTCGCGCTTGCCAGCATCCTGATGCTGTTCGTGGCGCTGACCAGCGCTTACATCGTGCGCGGAGTGCCCGCGCTCAACGGCGGACAGGACGACTGGATTTCCATCGAGATGCCCGGCGTGCTGTGGTTCAGCACCGTTGTGCTTCTGATTAGCAGCGTGAGCATCGAGGTTTCGCGACGCGCACTGAAGCGAAATGATTACGCGCGCTTTCGGATGTGGATCGGGTTGACTACGCTGCTTGGGATCGCGTTTCTCGCGGGCCAGGTGTTGGCTTGGCGGCAGCTCGCGTCGCAGGGTGTTTATATCAACAGCCATCCGCACAGCTCGTTCTTCTATTTGCTGACGAGCTTGCACGGCTTACATTTGCTCGGCGGAGTGATTGCGCTTGGTTATGTGACTATCGCCGCGCTGCGAATGCGAATCGGTTTCAAGCGCCGCGCGGCGGTGAATGTGACCGCGATATATTGGCACTTCATGGATGGACTGTGGATTTATCTTTTCTTGCTGTTGTTTTTCTTCAGAAAATAGAGCGGAGGAAATTGAATGGCGGAAGCACATGCAGAAAGCCTTGCGGTGAATGATTGGAGCGGCGGAGTGCATCCGTATCGCGTAGGCCACCGCAAGCTCGGGATGTGGCTGTTCATCATGTCGGACTCGTTGACGTTTGGCGCGCTCCTGATTGTGTACAGCTACGCGCGGGCCTCGAGCGTGAACTGGCCGACGCCGTTCCCGTTCAGCCCGAGCATCGTGTTCTCGAGCATGATGACATTGGTGCTGCTATCAAGCTCGTTGACAATGGTGTTCGCGGTCTCGGCCGCCAAACGTGGCAAGCTCGGCTCGGCGCGAAAGTGGTTGCTCGCGACAATGGTGCTTGGACTAACATTTATCGTGCTCCACTTGATGGAATGGCAGCACCTGATGGGCGAAGGGCTTCAACCGTTTGAACTCCCGGCGGAGTGGGCCGAGAAGTGGCCGGGCGCCTCTCCGCTGTTCGGTTCGACATTCTTCGGCATCACCGGGCTTCACATGTTTCACGTCTTGACTGGCGTCTGCTATCTGGGCGTGGTGATGGCGCGAATCAAGAAGATGAAAGAGGACGTGGAAGTCAGCGGGCTCTACTGGCACTTTGTTGATCTGGTGTGGATGTTTGTATTCCCGCTGATCTACTTGTTGTCGGTCGATTATCACAACCTGCTTGGAAAATAATCGCGCGAGGAACTTCATGGTTGACTCGAAGGAAAGAGAAATCGGCACTCTGAACATCGTGATGCTGGCTCTCGCTGTGCTTGCGGTCGGCGTTGCTGCGTGGAACGTTATCTCGGACGGCTTCAGGGCCGGCACCGATGATTTGTTTCTGGTTCTGGTTTGCCTCATGTTGGCGCTTCTGTTCGCGGTGCCGACGCTGATGTGGGCCCAGGCGAATGGAAAGCTGACAAATCCCTTTGCCGACGAGGCGATACCGGCGGGCGCGGCGGATACCGGCACTCACGAGGCGCACGGCGGCAGCGACAAGCAGAACACGATCATCTGGGTTTCTTTGTTGGCGCTCACTGCATTCGAAGTGCTGCTTGCCTACATCCAGGTGCCAATCACGCTGATGCTGATCGTGTTGATGGGCGCGTCGATCATAAAGGCTGCGCTGATCGTGGCGTATTTCATGCACTTGAAGTTTGAGCGGCTGAGCCTGATACTCACGATCGTACCGACGCTGGTCGTGCTGCTGTGCTTGTTTGCGATATTCTTCCCGGATAGCTTCCGGTTGCGCGATATGAGGCCGCAAGAACCGGTGCACCAGGTCGAGCACGAAGGTTAACAATGAAATTGCTTCGCACGCTCATTATTCCGGCAATCGCGCTGGGCATCATGACGCTCGGTGCTCAAACGAGCTTTGCACAGTGCGCGATGTGCAAGGCGGCGATTGAGGCCTCGAGCGACGCTGCGGCAGCAAGCCGTGGGTTGAACCTTGCCGCGCTGGTCTTGCTGATCCCGCCGGTGACTATCTTTGCCGGCTTGTTCGGGGTCTTCTATCGCTTCAGGAACGCGCAGGAAAAACGGCAACAACCGCGTACGGAATCTTACTAATTCGGTGAGGCGTCGTTTGATCGGCGCTTTTCTTGGAGCCAAAGTGTTCGCCAATGAGGGCGCCTTGAATGGGCGCCCTCAAGAGTTTACGCACTCATTATGTCTGTCAGCTTCTTACCAACGCTGAACGCGATGCTCAACGCGACGACCGGTATCCTGATCGTCATCGGGTTCATTATGATTCGCCGCAAACGCGTTGCAGCTCATCGCGCTTGCATGATTTCCGCGGTCGTCACTTCGTGTCTCTTTCTGATCTCCTATCTTGTTTATCACGTCGGATTCGGAGCGGGAGTCACTCGATTTACCGGCGAAGGCTGGGTGCGGCCGTTGTACTTCACAATCCTGACTTCGCACACGATACTCGCGGTAACCATCGTGCCTTTTGTGATCATTACGTTGAAGCGGGCGCTTGCGGGAAAGTTTGTGATTCACAGGAGCATCGCTCGGTGGACATTTCCGATGTGGTTGTACGTCTCGGTGACGGGGGTGATCGTTTACCTGATGCTCTATCATTTGTATCCGTCGCGCTAGCACGCAGTCGCGATTTGAAATGACCAACGCGAAGTCAGTACATCGAACCCGCTCGACCCAAGCTGAGACCGTGGCAGAGATCGCAGGATTCCCGTTTGAAAACTTCGAACAGTTGCAAGCCGCGGTAGCGATTCGCAGCTTCAATGTTGGGGTCGATCCGCTCGCCGCCGCCGAGTGGTCCGGACGACTCAACAGCAAATGGAAGAAGACGATCATCGCGGCGCTGTCGGTGTTGCTTGTTGTCGCAGCGGCCGCTTCTATCATTGCCGCGTTTGTGACTCGTGAATACTGGCTGCTACTCGCTCCGCCCATTCAAGCCGCCGCGTTCTATGTTTCGCAGCCAGCATCCGGGATTCGCAAATGGGTGACGATCGGCGGAGTAATCTCGCTGGCAGCGTTTGTTGATTTGTTATTGAATGGGTTAGTGATTGCAGCCGCGCTTGTTGCTTATGCCGGCCTGACTTTCGCGGCGGTGCGTGCCGCAAGCTTCGTGACAAACTCTTCGTTCCGAAAGGCCTTACTCAACGATGAGACTTTGTTTGTCACCGCGTATAACGCCGGGGCGTGCACCGTTCGGAATAATCGAACCAATCGCGTATATTCGGCATAAGCGATTCGAACTATTCGGAGACGAATTCAAATTGAGCGACAATCAACCTCAGTCAATCGACGGCACACCGGAACAACGCCGCGGCCCGAGCCGGAAATATCCGTGGGCGATCCTGGTCGTGATTGTGCTCTTCGTGGTGATCCCTTTCATCTCCTGGTACGGGACGTGGTTTGGAAGGCCGCTCTCGGATGCGAAGATGGAAGAGTATCTGCACGATCAGAGCAAGCCTCGCAACGTACAACACGCGCTTGCGCAAATCGGCAATCGCATTATGGATGGCGATCAGGCGGTCAAGCGATTCTATCCCGAGGTTATCTCCGCTTCTCATTACGAGCAGCCTGAGGTCCGAATGACCTCCGCCTGGGCGATGGGACAGGACAACTCGTATTCAGATTTTCATCCAGTGTTGCTCGAGTTGTTAAAGGATTCGATCCCGGGCGTTCGTCACAATGCGGCGTTGGGGCTGGTTCGCTTTGGCGACGCAGCGGCGCGGCCGGAGCTGGTTGCGATGCTCGAGCCTCGCCCAATCAGAGCCGAAGACGCAGGCACCGTTGAACTTGTCATCAAAGCGGAAGGCGTGGCTGTGGCCGCGGGCGCTCCGCTCGCGCGAATACGCCGCGCCGACGGAACTTCGGTTGAAATTCACGCCTCTGAAGCAGGAAGGATCGATGCGATTTCAGCAGCGGACGGGAAGAATGTTGAACCGGGAACCGAATTGATGACGCTGTGGCCGTCGGCGGATCAGGTATGGGAAGCGCTGCGGGCACTATTCATTCTCGGGCAGCCGGATGATATTTCTTACATTCAACGCTACACTCGTCCGACACCAGCGATGCCGGATCGAATTCAGAAACAAGCCGCATCAACAATCGAAGCAATTCGCGATAGAGCGGGGAGTCCGCATTGAGCGAGCGTCGCCTTAGTCATTCGTAACCGCGGGCCGTGGAGGAAAGCGATGGGTGCGCCTCTTATCAAGCAGGCTTTCGCTTATCTCGAGACGCGCGCGTTTTCCTAAGATGCCATCCTCGGCGATTGTGAGCCTGATCCCGCCTGCTCTTCGATCGACCATCAGTAATCCCAACTCGCCGTCTTCGGACATGAAAAGGCTGTCCTCATCGTCGTCTTCGGGTTGCTTCAGAAACAGAGCCACACGCAGGTGGTCATTGTTGTCATAGAATTTCACGGCTGCGGTCCCGTCGTCATCGACAGCGAGACGCATACGCGGCGTTCCATGTCTATCGACGATGGTGAGTTCGCGGGCTGTTATCCGCTGTGGTTTGGCTTCCTGATCGGCGCCGGTTGGTTGAGTCATGATTGATTGCCTCAGAGCGTTACACGCTCAGGCAGCAATCAGGTTCAAAAGGATGAGTCTTTGAGTGTCCGATGGTCAGGGATTCAAAATGAAGCCGGTGCGCCCTTCCCATTCGGCGGTGTCCATCATCGCGATTGCGTCCCAGGGGCAGCCTTCCAGGAAGGTGCCGTCGGGGCCCTTGCTTGTGCAGAGCTTGCAGCCGATGCACAGATTCGGATCGACTTCGATGCGGCCGTTCGGGTAGTAATCCTCATCAGGGACCCAGAACATGCACGCATCGACGGGACAATACTCGACGCAAGCCGGCGAGCCCGCGCATCCGGTGCAGTTGTCCATTATGACCGCGAGGATCTTCGGTTTCTTCTTCCTGAGGTCGGGCCGCCCGTGAGACATCGGCTCCATCTTCACGAACGTTCCAATCATCTCTGCCGCTTCAGCCATCGAATCTCCTGATCAGTTTGATTTGTTCCGGGTGCTGCTTACTCGACTTCTTAATGTGAATCTATCACACGAAAGCGAGTACGCGCAAAAGTCATTGGATTCGTCGCGGAGGGGCGCTCCATCAGGGTTTATGAGCTGTTCATACTCGCTGTCCAACCTTTGAGGGTGGTTCGACTTGGGATAAGATTGCAGGCACAAGGAGCACTTGTTATGCGGTCAAATCTTCGTTCGCTTCTTTGCGTCTCACTTGCCTGGGCGCTCTTGTCGCCGATCGTTCCGACGATTCAAGCTTGTCAAACTGGACAGGCAAACGCGCAGGCGTTCGAGCCGTTGATCAATCGCATCCGCGACGCGCTCAAGCTCAGCGATGAGCAAGCCGGACGTTTGCGGGGAATACTAGCCGCTCACGGTCCACGCTTGATTGAGCTTCGCAATCGCGCACAGGCGAATCCGTATGCGCCGGGTCTTCAAACCGAGGTGGAAAAAGTACAACGCGAGATCCGTGAAGAGCTGAGCGCACTACTTGACGAAGAGCAGAAGAGCAAATTCGCCGGTGTAGATACAAGACCGCTCGTGCCGCTTCGCCCGCCTTTTGTGCCCGTCAATATTCCTCCGCGAGTTCGCTCAGAAGCCGACTCGTCAAAGCTCGCACTCGCTGAGCACCTGATCTCGGTTCCTGCTTCGTCTTCAAAGAACCGCGTGGCGCGATTGGCTGACGACCAGAGAGCTTTGCACGCGCTCAATCGGATCACCTTCGGTCCGAGGCCGGGCGACCTGGCTCGCGTCAGGGAAATGACCGTCGAGCGGTTTATCGAAGAACAGTTGCACCCCGAAGCTATCGATGATTCGGATCTCGAAAAGCGACTGGCCGTCTTGCCGACTCAGCGAATGACCGCAGCGGAACTCTTTCAGTTTTACCCTCCGGTGCCGGTGGCTGATCAACGAGCAAGCGACAAGAATGCGCCTCCGATCTTCGGGCGCCCGCAGCAGATTGTGGGCGAGCTTGTTCAACAGAAGCTCGTGCGTGCGGTATCGAGCAAGCGCCAGTTGCAGGAGGTGCTCACCGATTTCTGGTTCAATCATTTCAATGTGTTTGCGCAGAAGGAAGCCGATCAGTGGTTCGTCACGAGTTATGAGCGCGATGTGATCCGTCCGCGTGTGCTCGGCAAGTTTCGTGATCTGCTGCTCGCGACCGCCGAGAGCCCGGCGATGATGTTCTATCTGGATAATTGGCTGTCGTCATCGCCCGATTCGAAGCAGCCGCGGCCGCCGGGGCCAATACGGCCGCAAAACGCGCAACCCGCGAAATCGGCTCCTGGAGCCAATGCCACGCCACCAGAAGGCGTAATGTCCGGACCTCAGGCGAAACCAACACCACCCCAAGGCGTGATGCGTGCGCCTGGCGCCGACCCAGACACCGCGATGACTGCGAAGAAGGACGGTGCTCAGAATCCCCAACCCCCGACCCCCAACCCCCAACCCCCAATCAGGCGTAGGCCCGGCATCAATGAAAACTATGCGCGCGAGTTACTGGAACTTCACACGCTTGGAGTCAACGGCGGCTATACGCAGAAAGACGTGCAGGAGGTCGCGCGTTGCTTCACTGGATGGACGATCGATCGTCCGTATCAGGGCGGAGGCTTCGTGTTTCGTCCGTGGATGCACGATGACGGCGCGAAGGGTTTGTTAGGTGTAACGATACCCGCGGGCGGAGGGATAACCGATGGCCTTCGCGTGATCGATATTCTCGCGAAGCAACCTGCGACCGCGAGATTCATCTCGAAGAAACTTTGTGAGCGATTCGTTTCGGATGATCCGCCGGCGCCGTTGGTCGAACGCGTCGCGCAGGTTTTCCTGAAAACAGACGGAGATCTTCGGGAAGTCGTGCGCGCAATTCTGAGCTCCGCGGAATTCAATTCCACGGCGGCGTTCAGATCAAAGGTGAAGTCACCGCTCGAGCTCGCGGCGTCGGCGATCCGCGCTTTGGATGGCGATACAAACGGTGCGCCTCCGCTTCACGAATGGATTCGCCGGATGGGTGAGCCGCTCTATCAATTCGCGTTTCCAACAGGCTACGGCGAGGACTCGGCGAAGTGGGTCAACACGGGAGTGTTCTTCAATCGGATCAACTATGCCGTTGCGCTTGCGAATAATCAGATCAACGGGACGAGCTACGATCCCTTGCGTCTTGTCGCGGCAGAAACCGCCGCGAACGTTGACGCGCTAATGAGCCGGCTTTCAGCATTGATCGTTCACACGGAACTCGCGCCCGAGAGTCTTCGCGCAGTTCGTGCCGGCCTTGCCGATCAATCAACGCTTGTCAGCGCTGCTGGCGCTGCCCGTCCAGCGATCAACAACGGAGAGCGGCCTGAGTTGGTCCCGGCAAGAACCCCGGCGCCTGACGCAAACCCCGATCGCCGTCGAATCTCACAACTCGTCGGCTTGTTGATGGGCACGTCTGAGTTTCAGAGACGCTGAGGTGATCGGCCTCACGATGGGCATTCGGCTGCCGGCGGAGGGGAAACACATGAGCCTAATTGGAAACGTCGAGAGCCTCTGGCGCTATCCCGTGAAAAGCATGCGCGGTGAGGAATTGGAAGAAGCCTTCGTTGGGTTCGCCGGCGTGTACGGCGATCGCGTTTTCGCGTTCAAAAGTTCCGCGAGCCAGAAAGGGTTTCCGTATCTTACGGCGCGCGAGCAGCAACACATGCTCAAGTATCAGCCCAGATTCCGGCATCCTGATAAGACCGCCCAGCCTCCCAACCTTTCCGAAGCGGAGAGCCTCGCGCCGGGTGCCACTCCGTTGTACGCGGAGACGGACGACTGGATCGTTGACGTGGAGACGCCATCGGGAGAGATTCTTTCGATAGACGACGACGCACTCATTGAAATGCTCGGCGACGGAATACGCGACGCACACAAACTAACGCTGTTAAGGTCAGAGCGGTCGATGACGGACTGCCGTCCTGTCTCCCTGTTCTCCTTGCAGACCGTTCGGCAGATTGGCGAGGAAGCCGGAGTCGAGGCAGACAAGCGGCGCTTCCGGGCTAATGTTTATGTGGACCTCGCGTCAGGAGCGGGCTTCGGTGAGGATGCGCTCATTGGCCGTTCGGTGCGCATCGGAGCGAAAGCCATTGTCTTCATTCTCGAGCGCGACCCGCGCTGCAAGATGATCACACTCGATCCAGATACCGGAGAAGCAAACCCGGAGTTCAGCCGAAAGGTCGCTCAGGCGCACGACGGCAAGGCCGGTGTTTACGCCGCGGTTCTTGTTGAAGGGAAAGTGCGCCGAGGCGATTCGATTGAACTCGTGGACTAGCGAGCTTCCTTCCGCGCGTCGCGATTGAGAAAGCATCGCGTAACTTTTGCGCGAAGCTTTCCTTCCCGCTATCATTCCCTCCCGTTGTTGTTCATACACTCGGAGGCGTCAGAACTAATGAGTTCATCAAGACTAGGAATAGGGTTCATTGGCAGCGGATTCAACGCTCGCTTTCACATAAGGTCGTGGGTTGGCGTTCGCGACGCCGATGTTCGGGGTGTTTGGAGCCCGAGCCGCGCGCATGCAGACGAAGCGGCCACACTCGCGCGGGCACTGCGAGTCGGTGATGCAAAGGCCTTCAACTCGATTGAAGAAATGGTCGCGGCTCCCGAGATCGATTGCATCTGGCTATGCGGGCCCAATCAAATGCGCATAGAAAACATGGAAGCGATCGTTGAAGCGGTCACCTCGGGCAAAGGCAAACTTATCGGCATCGCTTGTGAGAAGCCGCTCGCTCGCAACGTCGCCGAAGCGAAACGCATGGTCGAGCTCGTCGAAACGAGCGGATTGCTTCACGGCTATCTCGAGAATCAGGTGTTCACACCTGCGATTCAACGAGGCCGCGCGTTGATTTGGGGTCGAGGCGCGGCGACAACTGGCCGGCCTTATCTTGCGCGCGCGGCCGAAGAGCACAGCGGCCCGCATATGCCGTGGTTCTGGCAAGGCGAGCTCCAGGGCGGGGGCGTGCTCAACGATATGATGTGTCACAGCGTCGAAGTCGCTCGCTACATGCTCACCGAGCCTGGCAAGCCTCGCGCGAGCATTCGACCGACGGCAGTGTCGGCGCAAATCGCTTCGCTTAAATGGTCGCGGCCCGAGTATGTTGAACTTTTGAAAGAGATGATGGGGAGCGGCATTGACTATCGAAACAAGCCGTCAGAAGACTTCGCTCGCGCTACGGTGAACTACGTCGATGAACAGGGCAATCCGCTGATCGTCGAAGCGACTACCTCGTGGAGCTTCGTCGGCGCTGGTCTTCGATTGAGCATGGAACTGCTTGGCCCGGAATATTCGATGTCGATCAATACGCTCGACAGCGGGTTGAAGCTCTTCTTCAGTCGAAACGTGAAGGGCGCGGCCGGCGAGGATCTGGTCGAAAAGCAGAACGCCGAGCAGGGGTTGATGCCGGTGGTCTCGGACGAAGCCGCCGATTATGGTTACGAAGGTGAGAATCGTTATTTTGTAAATTGCTTTCTGGAAGGCAAACAACCGGAAGAAAACTTCTATGACGGGCTTGAAGTCAGTGAGTTGTTGATGACCGCTTACATGAGCGCGGAGCAGGGAAGGGTTATCGACTTTCGCCCGGATGATCTTGAGGGGTTTGTTCCGGCGGTCGCGCGCGGGACATGGAAACCGTAGCGCGAGAATTCACTACCCGGCTGAAGCCGGTACTCTGAACGCCCGCTGCTGATGAATCCACGCTTTACTTGGTGGGCTGAGTCAACGCCAGGCTTGCGGCTTTGCGAACCTCCTCGTCCGCGTCGGGCGCGGTGCTAATCGCGAGGTCAATCACGTCAGCGGGCTTATGCGGATCTCGCTTTTTCTTTGTGTCTTCTCTGAACGCGGAGTCCGCGAAAACCCTCAGTATCGTTTCTGCCCTTCGGTCGCCTAGCCTTCCCAGTGCGGTCACCACGCTCACTTGTAAATCTTTCTTCAGCTTTCGCCAGAGAACAGTCCCTTGATAGTCGAATATCGATGGCCTGATGATCTTAGTCCCTACATACTCGGGACCCGCGAGCACATCCATCAGCGGGGCGACCGCTTGCTTGTCACCAAGATGGCCGAGCGTATTGGCAACATGACTCTTGAGCTTGAAGTCCTCGGATGACTTCAGGAGATCAATCAGCGGGCGGACTGCGTTCTTATTTAAGAGCGCTCCGAGCACCGCAAGACATTTCAAACGAACCGGCCAGTTTTCGCTTCGCTTCACGACTCTCAAAAGAGGACCGACATCGTTTGTCCTCAGCGCGACAAGCGAATGAGCGGCGATCAGGCGAGTGGTCACGAGCGCGGCTTCACTCTCAAGAGATGTGTTCAGCTCTTTGACAACCGGATCTCTTCCACGGCTGGCCACCCACTCAGTGACCATTGGCTCAGTCGGCGAGAGTGACAGCAAAACGTGCTGGCTGTAGCCTTCGTCGTGCTCGTTGACGAGTCTCATCTGCGCGACGGGGTTGAACAGCCGCACCGCCGCTTCTTTGGCGGGGTCTCTGTTGGGTCCGAGCCGCTCGACCATCGCCTGTTCGAGTTGGTTAGTCTGCGCAAGCGCCCAGGCGGCGGCGTTTCGAACTTCCGCCGCCGGATCATCGAGCATCTTCTTGAGTGTGGCGACTGCGCCGGTGTCTTTAATCACGCCGAGCCCGTGAGCCGCTGACTCGCGAGCAAAGTCATCGGGATCCATCAGCGATTTGCGAAGTTGTTCGGCGGCTCGCTTGTCGGCAATCTCGGTGAGTGACGCTACGGCGATTCGTCTGATCATGTTGTCGGGGTCCGCGCAAGCTCCCATGAGTCCGTCAACTTTCTTCGCAGTGCAGCTTCGGAATACTTCTTCGAATGTGATCGAGGTCTGGTTGTTTTGAAAAGATTTGTCGCGCGAGTGGCATGAACAAAGCACCAGGGCCAGGACGGCGAGGGTAAGCTGTGGCGATTTGTTTATAAGCATAGCCAGTACCACCTCTCGAGCGGGCGATGACTTGTACCTCATCGCGATGAAATAACTCTTATTCAAATTATTATTCTGTTGATGTCTATTCTAACGAATTCGAAATTGCAAACCGACCCCGGCTCCTGACCCTTCTTAGTGCCGCGTAGGTTAGGGAGATGATTGGGCTTCATTTTTCCAGCCAAGTTCTGACGAAGATACCAAAGATCGTGAAAACGCCCGCAGTGATCGCGACAACGATCGGAATATATGCTCTCCAATGGTGAGCTCGTTCCACCTGACGATCATGGAGATTGATTGCGGTCTGAAGCAGCATAGATATGAACCCTGACGGAAGATCACGCTTGTCATTTTCGTCTTTGGGCAAAACATGTCTAGCTACCAAAGATATGCCAAGTTTTTCCGCATCACTGACACGAAAGAATTCGGGATGTTGTTCGGCGATCTCTTTCCAGGTTGATCCAGAATGGGGAGGGCCCTGCAAGTCATCCGTCAGGCCGCCGTCACTTCGGTGCCTGTACGCGTGCAGCGCCAAGACCTGAATTAGGGCCATTACATCCGCTAAGCGATCGGATTTGACATACGGCAGTTTCTTGGATTTGAAAGGCCACATAATAGTCATTCTCCAATGATTCTTCAGAACGCCAATCGAGTCGTCGCGGCCCAATAACAAGGTTCGTGGCAGGTCATTGATTCTTCCTTGCTACATCCAAGATTGCGCGTTGAAAGAACTCCATTCTCTCCAAACTCCTTGGATTTAACACAACATTACGATTGTCCTTACGAACACCTATGACGATAGCAGTAGGTTCATCTGGCTTCTCGTGATTTCCACCCCAATTGTAGTATCGGAAGAGCTGGTATTGTGTCGTTATGTAGTCTTTCGCTTGAGCCAAGGTATGAACGTCTATTACCTCTGGCGGCGAGCCAGTGATTCTCTCGACAAATTCCGCAAACGTCCGGCTTGCGATCAAGTCCGGAACTCCTTGTTCGATAGACCCAACTAGATGCTCTACAACATCGCGGTAAGGCTTATTGCTGTCTTCTAATAGGAAGCGCACGGCCTTCATAAAGCTAGTCGCGTCTTTACCGCCCTCTCCTTCGAGCTCGTGACGAAGAGTCTTGATCTCGGAGAGGATGTCTTTGACATCGCCCTTCATTGGATCGGTTCGTCTCATAAGAAGATCGCCAAAGACATGAGCGAATTGATTCTTGATATGTTGACGGACGCTCGATACATTCGTAAATGTTAACACCCCATTATTGACAGGAGCATCCGTGACGGTTTGCAGGAAACTGAACGTCTTTTGTGGAGCATCCATGCCGGGTATATTGATATTGCCTGTGTTCGCATCAAAAACTCGTTTCGACGACACTACTTCACTATCCACCAAACAAATAACTGGGAGGCCTTGGTCGCGCGCGGCAGTAAACTCGTTCTGGGTAACACTAAGGCCATTCGCAGATACGCTGCCATACCGTTTGCCTATGATGATCACAGCAAGTTGGCATTGACGCATCGTAAGATAACAAGAGTCCTCGGCTGAGGCAGAAGGCAGATAGCCTATATCACCGTATTCGCTCATTACCGGATTGTAGGCCAATTCAAGTATTACATCTCTCACTGCATCGCGAAGATGGTGAAGGTCTTCAATCGTAGATGCTATAAAAATGTAAGGAACCATGACGGCAAAGCATATCACCCTCAATCATCTGCGCCAATTTTGATTTGCACTTCGGCTTTGCGTCCGATTTCACGCGCAATTGTCCAAGGCACAAGGCTCTCGGCGACTGGGCCGGTTTCATGACGCAACTCTTCCTAACATTTGCATCCTTTTGAGCGATCTGTCTTCCGTCCCCGTTCGCGCGGTCTAACAGTCCGCGGGTCCACAGCCTCCGATGGACAACCGGTTTCATATGTCCTGTCAGGCAACGTACCGTTTCGGTCGTGCGTTTTCAGCCAGAATACTCGCCGGGCAAAGTTCCCAAACGATATAGGTTTGGCTGAACGTGACAAGATTGAATACCCGACACGTCGGCCCTCTCGTACTGGACAAGGTGGAGGCCGCCGGGAGTTTTGTCTCTGAATGACTCTTGATTCCCGTACATAATCAAGGTTATCTATGGGCTCTTCCCAAACAATCTGTTCTTCGTATTCAAAGTCGCTTTGCTTTGGAGGATCAATCAGATCAACTGTGTTCGTCATTTCATTTCCTTTCTCAAATTGCAAGGAAGAGAGGAGAGCGGTGTCAAGAACAAACCTCCTCAACCCGGTTCCAGATAGGACTTCCTCCGTCCAGATCGCGATTCAACGGTCCGCCTTCTCGACAGCACCGTGAACATAACGCTCAATCCATTCCATTTCTCTTCGCATCTTGTCGAGTTGATGCTTGGGTTCTCGCAAGCCGTGACCCTCGCGTGGATAGATCACCAATTGCGTAGCCACTTCTGCTTTCTTCAAACCCATGTAAGTCTCGAGACTCTGAGGCAGCGGCACGCGTTCGTCTTTCTCGCCTTGATAGATCAAGGAAGGAGTCTTTGCGTTTTGAAGATAGAACACCGGCGAGCGCTCGATCATGTTTTGGTTGTTATGCCACGGCGTGCCTTGATGCAGAGTCTCGCGTTGATACTGGATGTCGCCCTGACTGTAATAAGAAATCGCGTTCGAGAGTCCCGCGCCAAACACCGCCGCTTTGAATCTATCGGTGTGCCCGATGATCCACCCGGCCATGTACCCGCCGTAGCTGTAGCCCTTGATCGCAAGCCTCGCGGGATCGGCGATGCCTCGCTCGATCAGATAATCGACGCCGGTCATTATGTCCTGATAATCGCCGCCGCCCAGATCGCCGACATTAGCCGAAGCGAACTCGGCGCCGTAGTTCGATGAGCCTCGAAAGTTCGGGAAGAAACTCGCGTAGCCGCGCGCGGCATACATGTGCGGGGCTTCACCGTAGGAAGCCATGAACGAAAGTTGATAGGCGCCTTCCGGGCCGCCGTGGATGCTGGTGATGAGCGGATAGCGTTTGCCTGCTTGGTAGTCGATCGGGTAAACGAGTATGCCTTCGATCTCGCGGCCATCTTTGCTCTTCCACTTGATAGTTTCGACTCGACCGAGAGTGAACGCCAGAGCCTGAGGATTCAAATGAGTGAGTTGACGGACATTAGCTCTATCGTTGAAGACCTCATTGATGTTTGCCGAATAAACCTCGGCGGGACTGTCCGGGCTCTCTTCGAGATACGCTATTCTGTCTGAATTAGCGGACAGTGAGGAGAACCCATCGAGTTTGCCGGCCACTCCAGCCCACTCGATTGTAGAAACGTCAGGGATAATCCGGCCGATTCTGCGCATCATCGCAACGTCGGCGCTGAAGTAGACAAACTTGCCATCGCGCGACCACTGGTGATCGCGAATGTAACCGGCGAACTCCGGCTGGAGGATTCGATACGTCCAATCAGGCTCGAAACCAGCCGCGCTTTTCGACACGCGCAACAGGTGAATCCTCGATGGTCCAATGCTCGGATACTTGTCGGATGTGGAAAGATAAGAAATCACTTTTCCATCCGGTGACCACGCGACATCGGATTCGGCTCGGTCGTTGTTGGTCAGGCGCGACGGCTGCGATAGCTTTCCGCTCGCGTCAATCGCGTAGATCTCGGTCGTGTGCGAATCGCCAAGCTTCGGTGTGTTGCGAGCGGTAAACGCAATGCTGCTTCCATCAGGTGACCACGCGAGTTCCGTCGCGTGAAGCGGACCATCGGTCAGCTTCACCGGCTTCGATGGCTGCGTTGCGTCGACGATGTTGATGTGCGAGTACTGATATTCCGAATCCGCGACAATCTGATCGAACCCGTCCTTCTTCTCCTTCTCTCGAGCTTCCGGGATTGGATCTGCGGCGATATAGGCGATGCGTTTGCCGTCCGGCGACCATTCAAAGCTCTGCACGGAAGTCTGAACATCGGTTATGCGCTGAGGCTCACCGCCGTCGATTGCGATCACGTACACTTGAGCCTTGCCGTCACGATCCGATATGAATGCGAGCCGCCGCGAGTCGGGCGACCACCGGGGCGAATCATCGCGACGCGGCGACACTGTCATCGCGCGGGGCTCGCCGCCGTCAGTCGAAACAAACCATACATCCGAGTTGCGGAAATTGGTTTTCATGTCGGCTTGCGTGACGACGAAAGCCACTTGTTTACCGTCAGGCGAGATTCGTGGATCGCTGACGACGCGAAGACCCATCACGTCATCGAAGGTCATCGCTCTCCTGGACTGCGCGAGTGTTATCGAAGAAGCGATAGCGATCGCCGCAAGCACGATCGATAGTTGAAGCGTGTGTTTGAATCTCATATGGACTCCTGACGCCGAAGGCCTGCGACACGTTGGGGCGGCGTGTCGCGGAAAAGGATGCTATAACAATCCCGTCGCGGCGTCTACAAACCGGGCCGGGTCAAGGGCTGAGTGACTAATCGGAGGAGTTGGAGAAAGAAAATGAGGATAAGAACCGCGTCAGTGTTTTGCGTCTTCGTCACTGCGTTGAGCGTGACGTGGGTTCCAGCAACGGCTCAGCAGTCAATTGATGAGAGCCTGGCGGAGCAGTACTTTCAACAAGCCGAATCCATCTGCGCAAAAGACAACTCCACGCTCTGGGGCATCAAGCTGTGCGGCCCGATGCTGCTGGTTGATCCGTCAACGCGAAGCATAGTCGCGAATCAAATTGACAAAGAAGGCAATTTGACGAAGAAGGGAAAGGTCTTCGCCGGGAAGTTACCTGACAAGATAAACATCGCGAATACGGCGATGACCTGGGCGGGTGTCAAATGGACGATGATTATGTGGCCGCTGCCTTCAAATGAAAGAGCGCGCGCCAGACTCATGTTCCACGAGCTGTTTCATCGCGTGCAGGACGACCTGGGTCTTCCAGCTTCAAGTCCGGCGAACGGTCATCTGGACACGCTCGAAGGCCGAATATGGCTTCAACTGGAATGGCGCGCGCTCGCGGCTGCCTTGAGCAAGACAGGTGATGAAAGCAGGAGTGCGGTTGAAGACGCGTTGATCTTTCGCGCTTATCGACGAAGCTTGTTTCCAAATTCAGATGCAACCGAGCGAGGCCTCGAAATGAACGAGGGCCTTTGCGAATACACCGGAGTCAAGTTGCGCGGAACGTCTGAAGAAGAGTCAGTGGCCTACATCGGCCGGCAATTGGAAAGCGCAGAGAAGACCCCAACATTCGCGCGATCCTTTGCTTATGCTTCAGGCCCACCGTACGGATTTCTGTTGGACAGGACCAAACCCGAATGGCGAAAAGGATTGAAAGCGACGGACGATTTCGCGGTGCTTGCGCAGAAAGCGTATTCGATAAAAGTCTCGGCGAACATTAAACAGGAAGCCGAGAAACGCGCATTGAAGTATAGAGGCGCCGAGCTTCGCGCCGCCGAAACAGAGCGAGACGCGAAGCGACGGAAGCAACTCGCCGCGTATCGAGCAAAGCTCATTGACGGGCCGCTGTTGATCTTGCCGTTCAGCGCGGAGGCTTCGTACTCATTCGATCCCAACAATGTCGAATCGCTTGATGACATCGGGACGGTTTACCCGACGATGCGAGTGAGCGACGCGTGGGGAATCCTCGAGGTCACGGCTGGCGCTTTGATGATTCACGATCCCAAGAGAGGCTCGAGAGTTCAAGTGCCCGCGCCCGCGGATGGAGCAGGACGTCGTATTCAGGGTGCAGGTTATACGCTGGAGCTAAACGACGGATGGACAATCGTACAGTCGGAACGAAAGGGTGATTTCAGTTTGTCGCGCGCACGATGATGCGCAGTCAGGCCTTCGCGAGTTGAACACGCGATCTGATTCCTTGAAGGTATTCAGTCGCGGCGGTCTCAGCGTCTTTTCGCGAGATGAAAGAGTTCGCCGCTGATTGGATTCGCAACCTGCGATAAAGATCAATCGAAAACTCGAGCGCAGTCAGACAAGACAAGGAATCATACGCGGTAACCGTATTTTGAATCTCAGCAGTAAGTTGGGGCGCGGCGAATTCGATTTTTCGAACACCCGTAGGACGCGCGCCTTGTTGCTTCAACGCAAGCGGTCCCAACACCTGAGCGCGCAGGAAAGCGAGAAAGTCACAGGCTTCCATCAACTCGCCGCGGCCGATTTTCGCGGCCGCGTAATGAATCCAAACCCAAAAGCGATCTTCAATCCACTGCAAGTCGAGTTCAGGGAAACGAGCTGCGGCTTCAGCAAAGGCAGCACTGACACTGCCATCTCGTTCAAAGAGCAACGCGGGATCCTCGATTCTTTCACGCGCATCTTCGAGACTGACGAACTTCAGATCGACGTGCAGCAACGGTGGACCATAAAGGCAAATCAACAAGCGCGGCTCTCCGACGTGCTCGCCTGTGAATGCGGCGAGAAGCGGGCCTAGTTCGCCGGCGATAGTTTGCCGCTGATTCATCACCGATTCGTATGCTGAAGGTTCGATGAAAATCACCAGATCCAGATCGCTGAACTCATCGATCGAGTTGGTTAGGTAAGAACCTCCGGCGGCGAGTCCGGCTATGCGCGGGTCTTTAGTCAGGTGCGCGAGTGCACGATCAAGAAAACCCGAGTGAGCTTCTGGCAGTTGATTTCTGTGAGTGCTCATACGCGCAGATTGTCTTCGGTCGTAGCCGCGCGGCCAGAGGATTCGGCTCCGAGATACGATTCCTGAACGCGCCGGTCGTTGAGCAAATCGCTGCCGCGTCCTTCGAGCACCACTCTGCCGTTCTCGATCACGTAGGCGCGAGCGGCCAGCTTCAAACTCTGCCGCACGTTTTGCTCGACCAACAAAAGCGTGATGCCCTCGCGATTGATTGTCTGGATGGTCTCGAACATTTCCTGCACGATGATCGGCGCAAGCCCGAGGCTCGGCTCGTCTAGGATCAAGAGCCTGGGGCGGGCCATCAACCCGCGAGCGATCGCGACCATCTGCTGTTCGCCTCCGGAGAGCGTGCCGGCCATTTGGCGTTCGCGTTCCTTCAGCCTGGGAAAATATTTGAACACCCGCTCGAATGACTCAGAGCGAATCCGCCGCGCGTCGCTCCGAATTGCTCCAAGCTCGAGGTTCTCCCTTACGCTCATCATTGGAAAAAGGCGGCGCCCCTCGGGAACGTGAGCGATCCCGCGCGCGGCGATCTCGTGACTGGAAACCTGGTCGATGCGCTCGCCATCGAAGAGTATCTCTCCGCTTCCAGTTCGAACGACGCCCGAGATCGCTTTCAGCGTAGTCGTCTTGCCCGCGCCGTTCGCGCCGATGAGCGTAGCGATTTCTCCTTCCCGAACTGAGAGGCTCACGCCCCACAACACCTGAACGCCGCCGTAGTGGGCGGTCACGTTTCTTATTTCCAGAAGCGCTCCATTCGGAACCAGGTCTTTGCTCATTGTCTCCTCGCGGCGACTTGCTCTGATGACCTTCGAGTCTGAGTGCGCATTGTAGCGAAAAAACATACGCTGGCGTAGCGGTGATCGTTGACTCTCAACAGTTGACAAGCCGTCAGGCATTACTTATACATTGAAAGGCACCCGAAAATCCGAGGGCCGCAGCCGTTATGTTGAACCGCAACCCCATAAGCTTCAGACTCCTGGCAAAGCACGCCGCGCCGCTTGTGTTGTTGCTTACGGTTCACTCCGTTGTTGTCTCGGGCTTTCATCATCATTCCAACCTGCAAACTTCAATCGTCGAGCAGGGGACTCACCTGGAGTCGCGTGACACGAACAAGCACGGAGAGTCGCCGTCCGGAGGCGGTGATTCGAGCTGCGTTTCGTGTCAACTACAGCGGACCTTCTCGTCCGAGGTTCGAACGCCGGCAATTCTCGGGATAATTCCTACCGAGCCGGTTAAGAGACTGTTGCTCACCGCGCTGCCTGCGCTTGGGCGGCCGGCGATGGTTCTCTCCAATCGGGCTCCACCTGCCGCTTAATCATCGAGTGTCGCGAGAGCCGGACCTGATTCCAGGCCAACGGCGACCATCTCTCATGTTCATCAGTAAACGCGGGATCATGATCCTGGTGGCGTCATTGTGATGGCTGCTTCGTAAGAACGCTCACACCCTTGCCCGAGTACCGGGTCTTGCGCGAGCACCGCGAGGGCCGTCAATGATCGAGAGACATCGATCGTTAGACGAAGGATCACGCGCTCTCAACGGACAACGCCCGAATTACTCTTGATGAGGGGTGATTTTTACGCAGCCCGTTTTCGGCCGGATCGAAAACGTTAATGAGTAGGAAGACGAGTAGGAAGACAATTCTATGAGATTCTTTGCATGCCTCATTGTCATGTCGCTGTTCGCCCAATCGATTGCGGCACAGCAGGCGGCGGGAGAACCGAAGTCTCTCCGGGCACTTGGAAGTTACGCCGTTGATATCGTTCCGCCGAAACCGCAGACCGCCGGCCCCACATCCCAGAAGAAAGAGCTGACGCTAGCCGATGCGATCGATGTGTTTCTTCAACAGAACCTCGCGATTGTCGCGGCGCGCTACGAAATCGAGACGGCCGACGCTGAAAAGCTGACCGCGCGTTTGAGGCCGAATCCCGAATTCGACGCGAGCTTTGATGACTTGCCTCTGGACTTCAGCGGTCCGTTCTTCCGGGAGCAGGAGATTTCATACGGGATCTCGCAGACGTTCGAACTCGGCGGAAAGCGGCGAAAGAGAATCAACGCTGCTAACGCGAATTCGGAGCTTGCGCGAGCGAATTTTCAAGTGACGATGTGGCAGTTGACCAATGACCTCAAGCGAAAGTTCTACACCGTTGTTCTGGCTGAGGACCTCCTGAGACTGGCTGAAGACAATGAGAAGACTTTTGGAGAAATACTCAAGCACTCCACGGAACTGGTTCAACAGGGTGAAATCGCCGGCCTCGACCTTCGCAAGATCGAAGTCGAGAAACTGAAATTCGACACTGATGTCGCCAGTTCCCGCCGCGACTACGAGGTGGCGCTTCGTGATTTCAGAGTAACGTTAGGCGGCGACTACCGATCGCGAGACGTGGCGGTCTCAGGCACACTCGATTACAAAGCTTATCAGTTTGTGTTGGCGGAACTCCGGGACAAATCGCTCGCGTCGCGTCCCGACTTGAAGGCTGCTCAGATCAGCGAGTTCGCGGCGGACTCGGATATCAAGCTTCAAGACGCGCAGCGAATTCCGAATCTCTCGGTTGGCGTCGGCATTAAGCGCATCGTAGTCGATAACCTATACAGCTTCGGGCTTGGGATACCGCTGCCGATCTTCGATCGCAATCAGGGCGAGCGCGTGAAAGCCCTGATTCAGAAGAAGAGGGCCCAGAACGATCAAAAGATTCTAACCAATACTGTCTTGAGTGATGTGGACAAAGCGATGGCCTCGTTCGAAGCGCAGAAGCGCAGAGTCGAGCTGTATAACAGCGGCGTGCTCACCAAAGTAGAGGAGATTCAGAGTCTCACGGAGTTCTCGTTTAAGGCGGGAGAGAGCTCGGTGCTGGATCTCCTGGACGCGATCAGAACTCGCCGCGAGACTCTGGCGAATTACTATCAGACTCTGGCGGACTATCAAACAGCACTGCTCGATCTCGAGCTTGCTACGGCAACGCCTCTACAGAAGTAGCGCACCAGTTGTCCGGCAAGCTGCCAGCTTGTCGTTCACTATGAAAAGCGTGCGACCGGTACCACGACGACAAGCGGGCAGCTTGCCGGACATTTCAAAGGAGAGAGGATGTCATCTCCACGATTGATAAAAGTAATTTTGTTTGGAGCGCTTGCCTTTGCGGCCGCGTGCAACAAAGCGGCCGATAACCGCTCGGCTCAAACAACCGCTTCGGCGCCGCCGCCTCAAAGCCAGGGGATCGAAACCGAGATCGTACAAGCGGCTCCAATGGCCGGAGCGATACTCGCCACCGGGGCTATCCTGGTTCCGGAGAATCATCTGGCAGCGATCGGTCCCGTTCACGAAGGCCGCATCGTTCATCTCTACGCGGGACAGGGAGCGAGAGTTAAACGCGGCCAGAAGTTGGCTGATCTCGAATCGGCCGATATTGATGAGGCGAAATCCGAATACTTGAAGGCCACCGCCGAATGCCAGAACGCGCGCAGGACTGCTGAAGTCGAGATCAAACTCGCGCAGTCCACGTATGACCGCACCAAACTGCTTTACGAGAAGACCATCGCCGCTCAGAAGACCTTTCAGTCAGCCGAGCACGATTTGGAGCTCGCGAAAGCATCCGCGGAGAGCTCGATCAGTTCGACAAAGGCCGCGTTGGCGGCTGCCCGGCGCAAGTTGCTGGTGCTGGGGATGACTGCATCCGAAATAGACAGACTGCGAGGCGATCAGGACCTGGGCGCACTCTTCTCCTTAACCTCGCCGATTGACGGGATCGTCATCGAGCGAAATGCAACCATCGGCGCAACCGTCGGCGCCGATGCGAGCGTTTTCAAGATCATCGACATCTCCAGCGTATGGATAGACGCCAACGTCTTCGAGAAGGACTTGAGCCGAGTGAAGCTTGGCCAGGCCGCGAAGGTCACTGTCCCCGCGGCTGCTGACATGGTCTTCTCCGGGAAGGTGATTTTTATCTCCAGCGTCGTCGATCCCGAAACGCGAACAGTAAAGGTGCGTACCGAGGTTTCGAATCGAGAGGGCCGGTTAAAACCGGATATGTTCGCGAATGTCCAGATCTTCACAGACGTGGAGCGCTCGGCCATCTCGGTTTCGAATACCGCAGTGTTGACTGACAACGGACAGTCCATCGTCTTCGTCGCGAATGCCGGAGTGTATGAGAAGCGTATCGTAACCACCGGCACCGTGAGCGGCGATCGTATCGAGATTCGCGGCGGCGTCAAAGCCGGCGAGCAGATAGTCGTCAAAGGAAACTATCTGCTGTTGGAGCAGAGCAAAGCCGCAAAATAGGAAGAAGAGCCTTGAAGATCTCCCGAGAAATCACAGATTGCATGGTCCAACTATGACCGACAATTTCATTGCTTTTTTCTATCGTGAACGCCTGCTTGTAGCCGTTGTTTCGATGCTGATTGTCGGCGGCGGCGTGGTCGCGCTCAGGAGTCTGAATGTCGATGCGTTCCCGGATGTCACTCCGGTTCAGGTTGAAATAGACACCGAGGCTCAGGGTCTTGCGCCGCAGGAGGTCGAGCAACTAATCACGTTCCCAATCGAGAATGTGATGAACGGGATCTCCGGCGTGGTGCGAGTGCAATCAATTTCGAAGTTCGGCCTCTCGGTTGTGACCGTCTACTTTCGCGATGATGTCGATATTTACTTCGCTCGACAGCAGGTCCTGGAGCGATTGTCGCTGGCCAAGGACCGAATACCTCAGGGATTCGCTCCGGAGATGGGCCCGATTACAACCGGCACCGGACAGATATATCTCTTTGAATTGGCCGGGCCGGGTCGAAGCAACCAGGAATTGCGCACGATTCTGGACTGGATCGTGAAGCTTCAATTGCGAACCGTGCCTGGAGTGGCCGACGTGCTCAGCTTCGGCGGAGAAGTGAAGCAATACCATGTCATCGTCAACCAGGAGTCGCTGGTCAGCTATAACATTCCCCTCAAGACGGTCTTCGACGCGGTCCAGGCAAACAATCAGAATGCAGGCGCCAACTTCATTGAGCACGGCGACAGCCAATACGTCGTCCGCGGAATCGGACTTATCAAAGACGTCGCCGACATAAAAAACATCGTGCTTGATTCGCGCAAGGGCACGCCGGTCCGGGTCAGCGACGTCGCAACCGTCGAAATTGGAAACGAGATCAGACAGGGCGCCGTCACCCGTGACGGCCAGGGTGAGGTAGTAACCGGCATCGTCCTGAAGCGAATCAATGAAAATACGGAGCAGGTGATCAACCGCATAAAGGCGAAGGTCATCGAGATCAACAAGGCGTTGCCCGAAGGCGTCTCGATTGTGGATTACTACGATCAGGGCGAGCTTGTTAACAGCAGCGTGCACACGGTAGTCGAATCGTTGATCGAGGGCGAGTTGCTGGTGTTGCTTATTCTCGTTTTGCTGCTTGGCGACTTTCGAAGTTCGTTGATCACCGCGGCCGCGATCCCGTTCTGCATGCTGGTGGCATTCATTCTGATGTGGTACGGCGGGCTGTCGGCGAATCTCTCATCGCTTGGAGGACTGGCAATAAGCATCGGCATGATGGTGGACGCGACGGTGGTGATGGTGGAAAACATCTATCGCCATCTGGAAGAGCATCAGGAGAGATCGCTTCGTGAAGCCATACTTGTTGCCGCTCAGGAGATCGGCCGTCCCATTTTCTTTGCGATCCTCATCATCGTCGCGGTCTTCCTGCCGGTGTTCACGCTGCAAGGCATTGAGGGCAAGCTGTTCAAGCCTCTGGCCTACGCGGTGACTTTTTCAATGATCGGCTCGATTATGATGGCGATTTGCATTGCCCCGATGCTGTGCGCGATATGGCTTAGGTTCAAAAAGGGCGAAAAGCGCGACAACCCAATCATTCGATTTGTAAAGGGTGTGTACGTTCCGGTGCTCGAGTGGGCGATCAGGCACAGGTTCGCGGCGCTTACAATAGCGATTCTGCTCATCGTCTGGAGCGTCGCCGATGTGTTCATCCTCGGCAGCGAGTTCCTGCCGACTATCGATGAAGGGAACATGCTCGTGCGGGCTACGATGCCGGCAAGCATCTCGCTCAATCGCGCAATCGACGTGTCCACACAGATCGAGCGTGCGTTCAAGGAATTTCCCGAGGTCGAAACGGTAGTCGCAAAGATCGGGAGAGCCGAACTCGGCGGCGATCCTGAAAGCGTCAGCAACGATGAACTCTATATTCGATTGAAGCCCAAGAAAGATTGGACCACTGCAAGCACGAAGGATGATCTGGTCGATGCGATGCGTCGTCGAGTCGAAGGCTTCCCGGGAGTGCGATTTAATTTCTCGCAGGTCATACAAACACGTAACGACGAGTTGATCTCGGGGATCAACGCTCAGATTGCCGTAAAGGTCTTCGGTGAGGATCGAGAGGTCCTGCGAAGAATGACCGAAGAAATTCGAAATGCGATGTCCGGTATTCGCGGCGTCGAAGACCTTGCTATCGAGCAAGTGGCCGGCGAAGAACATCTCGAAATCGTGTTGGATCGCGATAGGATTGCGCGATACGGGCTCAACATTACCGATGTGCTCGAAGCAATCAAGATTGCGATCGGAGGCGATGAGGCCACAGATGTGCTTGAAGGGCAGCGGCGCTTCGCGGTCTTTGTTCGAATGACTGAACGTTTCCGCGATCAGATCGACAAGCTGGGTTCGATCCTGATCGCGGCTCCAGTAGCCGGCAGCGTTCCGTTGGGGCAGCTTGCTTCATTCAACTTGTCGAGCGGCGATTCGGTTATCAGCCGCGAGAACTCGCTGCGGCGCGTTGTCGTGATGTGCAACGTGGCCGGGCGAGACATCGGCAGCTTCGTGCACGATGCGCAGGCGGCCGTCGCCGGACAGGTCAGGATGGAACCCGGGTATTTCATAACCTGGGGCGGTCAATTCGAGAACGAACAGCAGGCCGTCCGCCGGCTGCTCATCGCGATTCCGATCTCGCTGCTGCTCGTATTCGTGCTGATCTTCGCGTGCTTCAATTCGCTCCGAAACACTTTGACCATCATCTTTAATATCCCGATTGCGCTGGTGGGAAGCACTACGTTTCTACTGATCTCGGGATTCCCCTTGAGCGTGCCGGCACTCGTCGGGTTTATTGCGGTATTCGGAGTCGCGGTGCAGAACGGGATGGTGATGGTGTCATACATCAACAAGCTGCGAGATCAGGGAATCGAATTGCATCAGGCCGTCGTCACCGGCGCGACCGTGCGTTTGCGAGCCGAACTATTGAGCGCTCTAATCGGGAGCATAAGCCTCATCCCGTTCATCGTCTCTTCGGGAACGGGAGCAGAGATTGAGAAACCGCTCGCGATCGTCGTCGTTGGGGGACTGGTCACGCGACCGATCAAAATCGTGATTCTGCCGATGGTGTATGAGTGGGTCGAGCGCCGCGCTGCAAGACGAGCTGAGAGCCAACTGAGTTAAGGGCATTTGATTTGAAATTGCGGATCGAAAATTCGAGAGCCGGTAAGTCGCGTTCCCGGGCTGCCTTCGCGATGCTTCTTCTCGTTGTGTACGCCTCGATAGCAAACGCCACACACCATCATAGTGCCTCACCGAGGAAGGGATCATCGCCGCAGTCGGTGGTGCGAACATCGCATCCCTCTGAAAGAGGGCCGCATTCGGGCGACCCGTCGCATTGCACCAGCTGCCGGCTCCAGCGTGTTTTCAATTCCAGCTTGCGCTCGTCGTCGATCGGCGTCGACGCGGCGTCCGGCGTCGTTACGTTTGCAACCCTCCGATGCGATCGTTGCTCGCTCGGCGCGAGCATAGTTTTCTCCGGCCGCGCACCACCTCGTGCTTGACTGATCTCACAACTAACGAAAACGGCTCGCGGCTGACGGCACGCGAGCTCGATCCATTCACTCAATAAAAGGAGATCAGACCATGCAAGCGAGAAATTGTCTTTCTGGCATATTAACGCTTCTGCTCATCTGCGGTTTCTCGGCGGTCAGCTTCGCGCAAGCTAACGGGAGCTTGAAGGGAACGGTGACGCTCGAGACGTCAGGTAAGCCTGTCCACAATGTCGCGGTCACAATTATTCAACTGAAGCGCGCGGTTGAGACCGACGACAACGGAGTATATGAATTTCAAAACGTCCCGGCGGGAACCTACGACGTGGTTGCGCACCTCGACCGCGTGCCCGACGTTGTGCAGACGATTCAGGTGAAGTCCGGAGCCTCGGTTAACGCCGACTTTCAAATTCGGCTCAGAGCGGTGGGCGAGCAGATCACCGTCACCGCGAGCGGCGGAGAAGAAACCTCATTCAATTCAATTCAATCGGTTACCTCGCTGACTGCGGTTGAGCTCGCCGAGAAGAATCCGCAATCACTTGGCGAGGCGCTCGATCACGAGCTGGGTGTGTCCAAGCGTACTTTCGGACCGGGCACGTCGCGGCCGGTGGTCAGAGGTTTTGACGGAGATCGCGTACTCGTCCTTGAAGATGGGAACCGAATCGGCGCGCTCGGTTTTCAATCGGGCGATCACGCCGAACCGATAGACGTTCTGAATCTGGAAAAACTCGAAGTTGTTAAAGGACCCGCGACTCTGCTCTACGGCAGCAGCGCCATCGGCGGCGTAGTCAATGCGATCACCGGCCACGAGTCGGCTCACCCAGGCTTGCGAGGCTACTTCACTGCGATTGGTGGCTCGAACAACTACCAGGGCGGCGCCAGCGCGGGACTCGAGTACGGCTCGAAGAACCTGCTGTTTTGGGCAAACGGCGGCGGACAGCGCGCCGGAGATTACGATACACCGATCGGCAGAATTACCAACTCCTATACGCGAGAGGGAAACGCGTCGGGCGGCTTTGGCTATTACCCTGGGGCGAAGTTTTTGAGCGTCGACTACTCGTTTGACAGCAGGCGCTATGGAATTCCGTTCGATCCGTCAGAGGCAGATCCCGAAGTAGTTTTCCTCAATCCGCGCCGCCAGAGCATTCGTCTGAATGGCGGAATGCGCGACATGGGCGGGTTCATAAACGTCGCGCAGTTCTCGCTTCAGTACAACGACTACCGTCACAACGAAGTGAATCTATTCACCAACGAAATCAACACCGCCTTCAAGAACAGGACCTTCAACTATCGAGGCGTCTTCGACGAGCGAAAGAGCGGGCGTTGGTCGGGCAGCTTCGGCTTGTGGGGGCTGCATCGTGACTACACGTCATCGGGCGAAGAAGCGCTGGCGCCGCCGACGCTGCAAAATGCATTCGCAGTCTTCGCATTGGAGAAGCTCGACTTCGAGCGCGTGTCTTTTCAGTTTGGCGGCAGGGTTGAACACAATGGGTACAATCCGGATCAGGTGCTCGCGCGGCCGACTCCCGATCGTTCATTCAATGGTTTCTCGGGCGCAATCGGAATGCGAGTTCCGACCTGGCGAGGAGGAGCGTTCGTCGCCAATTACAGTCGGTCCTATCGGGCGCCGTCGCTGGAGGAGCTATACAATCTCGGCCCGCATGGCGGCAACGCGACGTTCGAGATAGGCGATCCGAATCTCCAACGCGAGCAGAGTGATGGGGTCGATCTATCGCTGAGGCATTCCACCACCCGGCTTCGCGCGGAGTTGAACTACTTTTATTACCACATCAGAGACTTTATTTTTCTGGCGCCGACCGGCCAGATTGATGAGGAGTCGAACCTGCTGATCGCCAACTATGCGCAAGGCACGTCTCGGTACACCGGAGCCGAAGCGCGCCTCGATGTCAGAATGCATCCCAACCTCTGGCTTATTTCTTCGCTCGACTATGTCAATGCGACGCTGACTGACAGCAATACGCCTATTCCCCGCATACCGCCGTTGCGAGGCCGTGTCGGCTTCGAAGCCACGTACAAGGGCTTCCGGTTCGCGCCTGAAGCGATCGTTGCGAGAGATCAAGACCGGCTATTCCCGACCGAGACTCGAACGCCGGGTTATGCCGTGTTCAACGCGAACGCTTCGTACACGATCGCGCAGCAGCATGTCGCGCAGATCATCTCGTTGAGCGCGTTTAACATCGGCGATCGGCTTTATCGCAACCATCTCTCCTTCATCAAGGAGTTTGCTCCGGAGATCGGTCGCGGAGTTCGGCTCACTTACACCGTCAGGTTTTTCTAGTGAAGATTTGATGGGCACCTGTAGGGGCGGCTCACCGTTGGCCGCCTCTACATTCTATCGAGATCACCTCTGAGAGTCGTGGCTCTCGCTTTGCCGATCTCTGCGAGTATACTTCACTGCTACGAGTTTCAAGTTTCTTTGCATGTTTTCCGCTTGTTCGTTTTTGAGTTTAACTTTGCTTCAACAATCCGCTATCGACGATTGAGCCGGTTTCGCTGATTGCCTGGAAGCTTGCCTGGGGATCTTCGATCTCGATCACCATGAAATGATTGTCTTGATCAAAACTCGCCGCGGTCAATCCGCTTCCATTGTCGATATCTCCACGCCGGACCTTTCCGCCCGCGCCGCTGACGAAATACTGAATGCCTTGCTGCGGTTTGGTTCGTTCGTAGATATGATCGTGACCGGAGAACGCTACGCTCACGCCGTAGCGTGTGAAGAGCGGCTCAAGTTGTTTTCGCAATCCCATGGCTGAGCCGTGCTGCTTGCCCGATGAATAGATCGGATGATGAAAGACTGCGATTTTCCATTTGGCCTTTGAATCGCGAAGCGAATTCTCGAGCCAGTTGGCCTGCGTTCGGCCGAAGTCGGTTGAGTCGAGCATGAAGAAATCGGTTCGCGGAACTGCTGAAGGATCGCATCAACTTCTATGCTGTGCTCGGCAATCATTCCGGAAAAAAAAACGGATTCGAAGAATGACTCAACCACTGCCTTTTGGGATTGTCCTACTGGTAGGCCAACATTATAACTGGTGAGCGAATGTGTCGGAAGCGCTCTCGGACTTGGGCGGTGTCTTAAAATTACGGCACAGATCGGACTTGCGAAAGGCTTGTCTTTTGCACACACACACTCTTGCTCGCGGATCAGCGCGACGAGACCTTGCACTTGAAGACTCTGGTTTTGACTGTCGCAAAACAAGACGATCAGAGGTTTCCTTGCGCCCAGAAATGTTTTGTAGGATACTTCGCTCCAGTTTTGAAAATGTCGGGGACTGCGAGTCTGATGGGCTCACGAGTCTGCAAGGCGACTCGAAATTCTGGAAGCTTTGAGTTGGACGGCTCAACTCTTAGGCCGTTAACCAATGTTGGTTTTCCGCCCGGCGTCCTGCGCGACGCAGAGTCGTTCATACAAACTTTCTAGTTCCGTCTCAATATCGCTGCTTTGAGGAGGCTGAAATGTCGAAACCATTCGTCCTTGGCTTTGTAATCGGGCTGGCTCTATTGGTGGTGGCTGGCGTTGGAGCGTCTCGTCTTCACCAGAAAGACGCCGAGGACGTAAAACATCAAGCAGAGCTTGCGGAATATCAAGCGGAGCTCAGCGATGCCGCTCCTGTTCAGCTTGGCGTGTTGTCTCAAAAGGAGCGCATCCACAGCACGCTTTACACCCATTACCGAGAGAGGAATAACAACCGAAGAATTAGTGAGTTGATTGAGCCTGCTCGGGGTACGCACAAGATTGTTGGTATCGACTTTCTCATCGGACTGAGCCCACTACTGACTGAGTCGCAGACGCCGGAGAGTTTTCTTGGCGAACTTGCGCGCGAGTCTGACGCAATTATTCGGGGGAAGGTTACAAACAGAGTCTCGCGAATTACTGAAGACGAAGGCTTCATCTTCACTGAGTACGATATCTTAGTCACCGAAGTATTGAAGAACAACGTAGCTGCGCGTTTAAATGTGGGCTCAACCATTAATGTTACGCGACCCGGGGGCAAAGTCTTGCTCGACGGCGTGATAGTGAAGGCTCGAGACCACTACTTTGCAGCCCTGCCGGTGAACGGTCATGAAATCCTACTGTTTCTGCAATTCATTAAGGAAACTGGAGCCTATAAGGCCACACGATATTCTGGAAGCTTTGAATTGAACGGCTCAACTGTCACGCCATTGACGGCAGACGAACTTCCACCCGGTGTGATCCGCGATGCGAATTCGCTTTTGCAAACCGCGCGGATTGTTTCTAGCGGATTGTTTCTAACAGATGAACGGGCCATAGAAACGGAGGCAACGTGCACAAGCGACACGCGTTGACGTCGACTAGCTTCCTGATTGGCCTAGCTGCTGGTTGTTTGCTAGGCGTTGGTTATCCTATGGCAGTATCGGAGGCGGCGTGTCCGCCCATAGGAAGCAATGGATGGCATGCAAACAGTGTCGTCTACTACCAAACCACTGGATTCACCAGTCAAGAGCTCGATCAGGTAGGCGGGGGCGGAGGGCTTGGAAACTGGAACTTTCACAACATTTTTCCCCTCAGTCAGAACTGTTCGAATGTCTATTTCTCTGCCGCGCCACCCACAGGCCAATACACGATATCTACGAATAGTGGTTATTCTCAGTTGAAACCAACTGCCCCCGCAGAGACAGCAAGCAACACATTGTCTGGCTTTGTCGTCTCTGCAACGACAACTTTTTATTGGGGTGCGGTTTATTCAGGGAACATACCGGCGTGGAATCGTGACGGTTCGCCTGGTTACTATAGTTTTCTTAGGAAGGTGACGCTTCACGAAGCTGGTCATACGATGGGGCTGTTTGACGTATCGGGCGTTCAACAAGTCGCCGGACAAAGCGTCATGAATGGCTATTATGGAACAAATGATGTTGGCAATAATATGCCCATAAACGTACAGCAGTGTGACGACGATGTGGTGAGCAGCATTCCCCAGTACGCTAGTAATTGTGGCATCGGGAGCGGCGGTGGCGGCTGTGTGAACCTATGCGGCGGCGGCGGCGAAACGAGAAGCTGTGACCTAGTTGTAATAGCTGCTGCGATAGCCCGATAGTCATCGACACACGTGGTAATGGGTTTGATCTCACAGACGCTCAAAATGGCGTCAACTTCGATCTCAACACCGATGGCGCCTCAGAGCTGCTGGGGTGGACGGCTGCGAATTCTGACGATGCGTTTTTGGCTCTCGACCGAAACGGCAATGGCACGATTGATAATGGGACCGAGTTATTTGGTAATTTTGCGCCGCAAACTCCATCACCGCATCGCAACGGCTTTGAGGCGCTTGCTGAATATGACAAACCGGGGAATGGTGGTACAGCCGACGGTCTCATCGACAGCCGTGATGCAGTTTTCATCTCGCTACGTTTGTGGCAGGATTCAAACCACAATGGCATCGCTGAACCGAGTGAGCTTCATACATTGCCTGAGCTCGGTGTATATGCAATCAGCCTTAACTATAAGGAATCGAGCCGAGCAGACCAGTACGGAAATCAGTTCCGTTATCGCTCAAAAGTATACGACTGGCGTGGCGCGCATGTCGGCCGATGGGCTTGGGACGTATTCTTCACGAGTCACTAGCAACGTGCAGCCGGAGAGAGCTAGTGGGCTAGAAGACATCGCCGGCAACGAACAATCACAACTTCAGCTTCAGGTCTGCGGGTGAAATAGTCGCGATGCTGACTGCATACTTCGATGAAAGCGGAACGCATGCCGGTTCGCCGGTGCTGACTGTGGCTGGCTACGTCGCAACCGTTGAACAGTGGGATACATTCGACAGAGCATGGGCGCAGTTACTCAAAGATGAACAGCTTCCGGCGATGCATTGGACTGATCTTGAAAGTCGCAAAGCGGCCTTTGAAGGCTGGACAAAGGAACGCAAGCTGGCGGTTCAAAAACGCGCCATTGCTATCATCTGCGAAACCGTTGAGCGCGGCTTTGCGACAGGGGTTGTGCTCGCTGATTACCTTGCTTTGATTGGTGGATTGCCGGAAACGATCCGAGAGAATGCCTTAGCCTTCGCTGTCGTTGACAATCTCAAGATGGCTACAAAGTGGGCGACACTCAACTGTCCCGATGAGCCAATGAACTATGTATTTGAAAGCGGCGGTGGCTATGGCGGTGAACTATCTGGCCCAATGAGCATGCTCAGCAAGAAGGAACGATGGGAACAGCTTCGAATGACTTCGCCGAAGTCTCTTTCGTTCTGTGCTAAGAAAACGCGTCGCCCGCTTCAAGCAGCCGATGTTTTGGCTTATGAAGCATACAAGCATGTTCTCAACCAGAAGGCGGGAGGCGTAAGGCGAGGTATCCGGCTTTCTTTGGAGGCCCTGCTGGTCACTGAGCACGATAACCACTATTACAATGGGAAGAACCTGCGCTGGCTCATGGAAGGTTTACGAGAAGAAGGATTGTTGTAGCGGTGTGGTTGGTTCATCTCGTCAGGATATAGAACCGCCACGAATACCTGTATCCAGTCTCCAATGATTCTTCCCCGAAATCAGGAATGACCGCCGGCGCCGAAGCGATGAACTTGTAGTGGCCTGGGGCGAAATTCAGTGTTTGCTTTTCGTGGGGTGCAAACGTGTAGCGGGTGTCCTCGATCTTTAGCGTTAGAATTCGATTCGTGTCGTTAGTCACTTCAAGCGCGGGGTTCTTATTACTCCCGGTTGCTGTCCTCGGAATTTGAAAGCGTGGCTTTCTATTCTGAGTGTAGTTAACCTCTACTGTGCTTGAATGAATCCATCCTTCCTTCCCGGATTCAACATGAATCACGTTATACCAAGTATCCGACAACGCTGAGCCAAGTATTACGAGAATGTCGCCCTTCGCCAGTTTGAGCAAAGGGTTCGACGTGATGGACGGTGCGTCTCGAAGATTGGCATAGGATACTGTCACCAATGCATAATCAACACCCAGATCCCGCTGGGAAAGTTTTCTTTCTGGAATTGGTCCTAAGATATCCTTGTAAGGGTCTTTCGCCTTTTGCGTCTGTTGTCCTGCGGGTACCACCTTAATCGACACAAATGGGCCAACGAACAGACTCAGAACGACAAGAAGCTGAATCGCCATTGCGGATTCTCCATTGATGATGCTAAGGCTGCGGGAATGAAAGAAGGGCAGATGTTTCTACATCCGCAGGATATCGTAGATGTAGCGAGGATCAAGACTAATCTAAAGAAATGGTGTGTTAAATCTGATTGCCCTTAGAGAATCCAGTCACAAGGAGGTCGGCCAACTCTGGGCTGTAATTGCCGTTCTTGGTCCGTTGCGCACAGATGGCCGTCGCAGAAGCCGTCTAGACAGGCGTGGCTCTCTTAAGCACAATAGAACAATGCGGCGTTTGAATTAGAGCAATCGATTGGTGAGACGCTCAGTTTGACAACATACGATGGGACAGATGAACCAACCCGCTGGTAGCGGCCACGGAGCTGCTAATCTTCTGCGTGTCGTTTTAACGCCTACAATGATCCTTGCGGCAGCCGTCGTGGCGGTGGCGCAGCGAATTCCGCCCACGCCTTCGGCCTCTGACTTTTCCCGTTTTTCTGTACAGGCTCCGCCGGCGCAGACTGCGCCAACGCAACGCGCTCCTTCGCAAACTTCAGCGCCGCGGAATCGGCTTACCCGAGATGAAGCCGTGCGTCTCGCGCTGGCCCAGGCATCCGTATTTCAAACCGCTCGCTATTCGGAGCAAATTGCCGAGGAAGACGTCAGGCAAGCGCGCGCCGCCTTCCTGCCGCGCATCACCGCTCCCAGCACGGTAACATATAACTCACCGACGCTTGGTCCAGTTGCGCCCGGGACCCCCCGGTCCGACCGATTCAGTTTCATAGCGGCAAACGCCGTTATCGAATACGAATCGCTGGTTGGCGCGGGCGGCGAGATTGATATAGCCGGCCGGTTGCGCGCAGCGTTGAGGCGAAGCGTGGCGCTGCTTGAAGCTGCGCGCGCCGGTACTGAGATCGCGCGGCGCACCCTGCTTCAAGCCGTTGACGATGCTTACTACGGACTTGCGCTTGCGATCACAAAACGACGCTCCGCTGAGTTGAGCTTGAGAGCAGCCGACGAGTTCGCTCGCGTGACTGACCTGATGTTCAATGCCGGCGAAGTGGCTCAGGTCGACTCGACGCGTGCGAAAGTTCAAGTAGCGTCGCGGCGTGACGAGCTCGAACTGGCGCGCGTAAACGAAGCCGTCGCCGCCGGAAGCTTGCGAGTGCTGATCGGTTACGATTTCAGCGCACCTCTCGAAATTAACGACCTGACGAGCGAGTTGCCGAACACAACCGAACTCGATCGATTCGTGGCGTCGGCAATTTCAAACCGACCAGAGTTCGCTCAGTTTGAGGCGCAGCGGCGAGCCGCTGAGCAAGACCGCAAAGCGGCGCGCGCGGAGCGACTTCCGCAAGTCACATATTCGATTAACGGCGGATTTGATTCGCAATCGCTGAAGCCTGATCCAATCTACGATCATACCGGAATCCTGGCGACTGTCAGCGTGACTGTTCCTATCTTCGATTGGGGCGCGAGCCGCAGCCGCGAACGTCAGGCTCGACTGCGCGCACAGAGCCTGGAGTCGGAACGCACGCTTGCATTGCGTAACTTCAATCAACAGTTTTACGCCGCGAGATCGCAAGCCGTTGCCGCGGCAGAGCGTTATCAGCTTCTTAGCGTGAGCGTCGCCGACGCAGAACGCAACGTGCAGGCATCAATCGCGCGGTATCGTTCTGGCGAAGCGCAATTGATCGAAGTCACCGACGCGCTCGGGACGTTGGCCTCGCAGCGCGCTGCGCTTTCCCAGGCATTGTTTGACTATCAAACGGCGAAGGCGCGCCTCGCACAGGTGACCGCCCAGTAAGGCAAACGAGAGAAGGATGGCAGGCGACGACAAGAAGAGTATGAGCATCCTGGCCGACCACGAGGGCTCTAGTGAGTCTTCAGTGCGGCGCGTTTCTGTATTCCGCCAAGGTAATCGATGGAAGCTAGTGGTGCTCGTGCTCGGCTTGGTTGCCGTGCTCATCGTCGCGCTTTTGCTTTTGAAGAAGAGGCCGGCCGGAGAAGAAGCAGAAGAAGCAATCGTTGTTAGCGTCAAGGTTGAAAAGGCCGAGCGCGGATCGATCTCCGCTGAAGTGACCGTTCTTGGGACGATCTTCGGGCGAAAGGAAGCGACGGTCAGTTCTAAGATTGCCGGCCAGATAAAAACGATGGCCCTCGTCAGGAACAAGCCGGTTCAAGAAGGAGATGTGATTGCAACGCTTGAAGCTCGCGATGTCCTGGCTCAACGAGCCGAGGCGGCCGCGGCGCTCGACGAAGCGCGATCGAACCTTCGAAATGTGACCGGCGGATCGATTCCGCAGACGGCCGCGCAGGACGAAAAAGCCGTTAGGGACGCTCGCGCAAACGTCGCCAACGCGCGAACGGTTTATGAGCGGCGACTCACGCTGTTTGAGCAAGGTGGTATATCGAGGAAAGACGTCGACGCATCGCAACTGGCGCTGACCACTGCGGAGAACGATTTGCGATTGGCTGAAGCAACCCAACGTCTGCACGCTGTAACCATGAGCCCGAGCGACCGCCGCGTCGCCGAATCCAAGCTAAAGCAGGCCGAGGATAGACTGTCGAACCTCGACGCTCAACTGGGATATGCGGTGATTCGCGCGCCTTTCACCGGCGTAGTGACCGAACAGTTTCAATTTCAGGGAGAATTCGCTCAACCAGGCGCAAAGCTCTTTGCAATCGATGACGTAAGCGAGGTCATCGTGAAGGCGCCGGTGGCCGATACGGTTGCAGCGCAGCTCAAAGTCGGCGACACGGCAAAGGTGCTGCCGCAGGACTTGCCGGGTGAAGAGATGGTCGGAGTCATTTCACTGGTCAGCCGCGCCAGCGATCCGCAGAGCCGATCGGTTGAAATCTGGGTCAACCTGAAAAACGAGGGCGGCCGCTTGCGAGCGGACAGCGCGGCGAAGGTGGTCGTCGCCACCCAGGCGTCCAATGATGTCGTTATCGTTCCCGCTTCGGCGGTTACTCTCGAAGCGACTAACGCGAACGAAGGCACGGTGATGGTTGTGGATGAAGAGTCAGTCGCGCACGAAGCGAAAGTGACCGTGGGCGTTCGCACGCCGGAGAAAATGGAAATCACTTCGGGGCTGAAAGGTGGCGAGACGATCGTCGTGGAAGGCAACTATGCGTTGCCTGATGGGACGAAGGTCGAGGTGGCCGAGGGCGAGAAGGAAGGTGAGAAATCGGAAGAGACCGGCACCGGAGAAAAGAAGAAGGATTAATGTGAAATGTTTTTTCCAATCTGCAGCGCGTGTCTACGGAGATAATCTGTGAGCCTTGCGCGATTGATCTCCAGTCAAAAGCCCGCGGTTCTTGTGCTGATCGGACTCCTTTGCGTCGCGGGCCTCTACGCCGCGCTTCAACTTCCTGTAGCAATCTTTCCTCAAACTGATTTTCCACGAGTCGTGATCATCATCGACGACGGCGTTGTCCCCGCTCAACAGGTTCTAGTGTCGGTCACGCGCCCGATCGAAGAGGCGATGAACGGGCTTCCCGGCGTAAATCGAATTCGTTCGACTACGCAGCGCGGCGGTTGTGACATCAGCCTCTTCTTCGATTGGAAAGTCGACATCCTCGAATCGCTGCAGATGGTTCAGGAGCGGCTTGCGCAGTTGGCTACGAGCTTGCCGCCCACTGCTTCGATACGACGCGTTGAGCGGCTTACATTCGCGGTCTTTCCAGTAGCGGGCTACAGCCTGACTTCGGATGAGCGTGATCCCGCGAGCCTCCGCGATCTCGCGACCTATGTTGTCAGACCAAGGCTCACGCGATTGCCGGGAATCGCCGCGGTCGCCGTAGCCGGCGGACAGACTCGCGAGTTTCACGTCACCGTTGATCCCCAGCGCCTTGCGGCGCGAGGCGTCGCACTCGAGCAAGTCGTGGACGCGGTGAACAAAGCCAACATCATCGCGTCGCCCGGGCTTGTGGAAGAAAATCATCAACTGGAACTCACGGTCGTGAGCGGCCAGGCTAAGAAACCCGAAGAACTGAATTCGATTGTCGTGGCAGTTGTGAACAACGCGCCCGTGACTGTAGCCGACATCGCAACGGTCGGCGAAGGCGTCGCGCCCAACTACACTATAGTCACCGCCGATGGTCACCCGGCGGTGCTGCTCAACATCACTCGCCAGCCCGATGCGAACACGGTCGAAGTCGTGGACGAAGTGAAGGCTGAGCTTGCTGCGATGCGTTTGCAACTTCCGAAGGACGTCAGGGTCGCTCCTTATTACGATCAGTCGCTGCTCGTGCGAGCCTCGATCACCTCGGTTCGCGATTCGATCCTGATCGGGCTTCTGCTGTCGGTCGCGATTCTCTACGGCTTTCTTCGAAACATCGGGACGACGTTCGTTGCGATACTCGTGATTCCCGTAACAATACTGGCGACGTTTCTGGCGATGTGGCTTGCCGGCTTGAGCTTCGATTTGATGACGCTAGGCGGGGTAGCGGCGGCGATTGGTCTGGTTATCGATGACGCGATAGTCGTGGTCGAAAACATCTACACCCATCGCGCGCGCGGCGAGTCTCGTCACGATGCGGTTCAACGCGCGGTGTCGGAAATCACAATTCCGATCATCGGCTCGACGGTCACGCCGGTTGTTGTGTTTTTGCCGCTCACGCTGCTGACCGGAGTGACGGGTGTCTTTTTCCGTTCGCTTGCGTTGACGATGGCTGTGGCTCTGCTGACTTCGCTTGTGCTCGCGCTCTCGTTCACACCGGTGCTTGCGGAACGTTTCATCAAACCGAAGCAGCGGCCGGCAGTCGAGGAGGACAGCCTGTCGGGTTTGGAACTTGAGGGCGAACTCGAGGCGGAGGAGCGCGAGGAGACGAGGGAACAGGGAAGACTGTTGCGCGCGATCGTGACGCGCTACGAATGGCTGCTGGGCAAGGCGCTCGACAATCGTGTCGTGGTGCTGCTTGTATGCGGTGCAGTGCTTGTTCTGTCGTATTTTGCGTATCAGAGTCTGGGCTCGGAGTTCCTGCCTGAATTCGACGAAGGCGCGTTTGTGCTCGACTACTTCACGCCGCCGGGAACTTCGCTTGCGGAGACGGATCGGATACTAAAGCAAGTCGAGGAGATGTTGAAGGACACGCCCGAAGTTGAAAGCTATTCAAGGCGCACCGGACTGCAGCTTGGGCTTTTCATCACCGAACCAAACACCGGCGACTTCCTGGTTAAGCTCAAGCCCAATCGCAAACGCTCAACCGAAGAAGTGAAAGACGACCTTCGCAAAGAAATCGCCTCGACGGTTCCGGCGCTCGATCGCGTCGAGTTGCCCGGAATCTTGGGCGATTTGATTGGCGATCTGACCAGCGAACCGCAGCCCATCGAGATAAAACTCTTCAGCGAGGATGCCAATGCGCTTCATCAAAAGGCGGCCGAAATCGAGAAGGTCATAAAGGAAATTCCGGGCATCGTGGACACCTTTGACGGCATGGCGATCAGCGGCCCCGCGATCACTTTCAGGGTTGATCCGCAACGCGCGGCCGGGCTCGGCGTCAATGCGACGGATATCGCGAACACCGTTACGACCGCTATGACTGGCGATGCGACTTCAGTGATCATTAGCCAGGATCGATTGATCAACGTGCGAGTCGTCCTATCGAAGGAGTCGCGCGCGTCGCTTGATTCATTGCGCGCGCTGCCGATTCGCTCAACGGCGAAGAACACATTGTTTCGTCTGGATCAGGTGGCGGACATTGAGTACGACAAGGGACAGGCGGAGATTGCACGCGACGGCTTGCGGCAGACTGTTGGCGTCACCGCGCGCCTGGAGGGCATCGATCTTGGTTCGGCGATCAGCGCAATCCAGGCGAAGCTCGCCAAGCAGGTAAAGCTGCCGCCGGGGATGACGCTCGAGTACGGAGGCTTGTATCGCGAGCAACAGTCGAGCTTTCGCGAGATGACAATGGCGCTGGGGCTTGCGGTCACGCTGGTGTTCATCACGTTGCTGATTGAGTTTCGTTCGTTCTCGCATCCGGCCGCGATCGTCAGCGGTGCGGTGCTGGCGTTGAGCGGCGTGCTGGCGGCACTTCTGATAACGCACACGACGCTTAACGTAGTTTCGTATATGGGTATGATCATGGTGGTCGGCATTGTGGCGAAGAATGGGATTCTGATGCTGGATGCCGTTGAGGATCATCTGACCGCGGGCGACACGCTACGCGATGCGCTGCTTCGGTCCGGCAGGCGGAGGTTCCGGCCGGTGTTGATGACGTCGCTTGCGGCGATGCTTGGAATGATGCCGTTGGCGCTGGCGCTCGGACAGGGCGCGGAGATGTTGCAGGCTTTGGCGATTGCGGTGATTGGAGGTTTGATGGTGGCGTTGTTGCTGTCGCTGGTTGTGACCCCGACAGTGTATGCGATGCTTAATCGACCTCGTTAGCTAGTCGTGAGGGAGAATAACCGCAGAGTGCGCCGAGGACGCGGAGGGGCGCGCCAGGCTCTGATCTCTGCGTACCTCAGCGTCGTCTGCGGTGACAATGACTGGTGTTACGCAGAGTCCGCCGAATACTATGCTTTCAACCATTCTTTCCTACTTCAGTCACTACGGCTACTGGGTAGTCTTCTTCGGCGTCATGCTCGAAAACGCGGGCGTCCCGGTGCCGGGCGAAACGATTCTCCTCGCGGCTGGCTTCTTCGCCGCGCAAGGACATTTCCACCTCTGGGAAGTTATGGCGATCGCCGCCCTTGGCGCGATGCTCGGAGACAACGCCGGTTACTTCATCGGACGCGAAGTAGGACGAGGCACACTGGAACGCTACGGCAGATACGCGGGGCTGACGCACGGGCGCCTCGCGCATATGGACAAGTTCTTTCACGCTCATGGCAACAAGACGATTCTGGTGGCGCGATTCATTACCGGGCTTCGAGTCTTTGCCGCGCTGCTCGCTGGTTCAGCGCGAATGCAGTGGCGTACTTTCGCGATCTATAACATGCTCGGCGCGCTGCTGTGGTCATTCGTGATCACCCTGGTTGGATTCTTCTTTGGGCGAAGCTGGGACGTGCTCGAGCATTGGATAAAAGGCGCGGGGCTGATCTTGCTCGGAATCGCGGCGCTGACGATTGCGACGATGATTGTCTTGAAACGACGCAAACAGCGAAAAGAATTGGAAGCAGACGCGTGAGGTGACGCGGTTTACACGTTCGTAGTCCGGCCTTCAGGAGTCTGTCGGAAAAATAGTTTTTCTCTGCGTAGATCTCAGCGCGCTCTGCGTCTCCGCGGTGAATTTGCTCGAAAAAACAGCTCACCGCAGAGGCGCAGAGAA
>Ga0070705_100000020_pt1 | contig 84130 bp, 69 predicted proteins | sample KBSK5253metaG_FD_65455 | JGI IMG/M metagenome (GOLD analysis project Ga0070705, IMG submission 65455) | Corn, switchgrass and miscanthus rhizosphere microbial communities from Kellogg Biological Station, Michigan, USA - KBS K5-25-3 metaG | ecosystem: Host-associated > Plants > Roots >... | reverse complement strand
CGAACTCCATGTTCCTCATTATCGCCGAATAGACCACGGATAACGCTGATTTGACGGATTCGCACGGGTACTACCCCTTCACTAGCGATATGCTCGTTACAAGCAACTAGTACTCAGTCACACTCAAGGTGATGAACTTGTACGGGCGTCCCTCCTTAGAAACCACCTAATCGCGCACTCTGGTTTTGGGTGGACTGAACGAACTCGTCCAGGATATTGCGTTTCTCCTTCTTGCCGGCTTTCTGGTATCTTTTCTGCGGTCACTCGCACGGGTGATTGGGCGCTTTCATATCGGACACTTGTCCCGCCGGCTGGCAGACGGTGAGCATCCTGGGCGCGTGCTTCACCGGCGGTCATCCGCTTGCCGCCGCCGACACCATTCCTGTCTCACTTTCAGAAGGGGGAAAAAATGCGAAAGACCAGAGTATCGGTAGCCGCAACGATTGCAGTCCTGCTAATGAACTCCTGGACATGGGCGGATCTAAAAGAGACCAAGAAGCCGGCGGACGATTTCTCATCCGCTGTAGCTTCGAGTTGGTTTGAACTCCTGTACGATGTAGTGAAGGCTGAGAGGACGCCGCCGCCCCAAGCGTCGCGGATTTATGGCATAACCGCGATCGCGTTATACGAGTCGATCGTAGCGGATACGGATAACAACCGATCGCTGGTTGGCCAACTAAACGGTCTCACGGCTGTGCCTCAGCCAAAGAAGATTCGAAAGACCCACTGGCCGACGGTTGCAAACACCGTGCTTGCGAACACGATCCGAGGCCTGTACCCGGCTATTTCCGCGGCCTCTTCGAACCTGATTAACAACCTCGAGCAGAGTTTCGGATTACAATTCAAGGCGGAAGTTCCGGGGCAATACGATCGCTCAGTCTCGCACGGCCAGGCGGTCGCGACTGCGATTCTTGGCTGGGCCGCCACCGACGGATTTTCCAGCAAGAACAACTGTGCTTACGTGCCGGCCCAGGTGGCGGGTGCCTGGCAGGCGACGCCGCCGGCCTTCAATGCGAATCCTCTGCAGCCGTGTTGGGGCCAACTCCGGCCGATGGTCTTGACCTCGGGCGGGCAATGTCCTCCACTTGGTCCCCCGCCGTTCTCGACGAGAACCACTTCGCACTTCTACGCGGAGGCGCTGGAAGTCTACAACGTGGGCTTGAATCTCACGGCCGAGCAGAAGACTATCGCCGACTACTGGTCCGATGGCGCCGGCGCGACCGGCACGCCGCCCGGACACTGGATCGCAATCGTAAGCCAGATCGCACGAAAAGACGGCCTCACGCTGGCTGCCGCGGCCGAAGCGTACGCTCGCGTCGGAATTGCCGTTCACGACGCATTCATCGCTTGCTGGAACGCGAAATTCATCTACAACCTGCAGCGGCCGGTCACTTACATCAACGCCAACATCGACCCTAACTGGACGCCGTATATAGTCACGCCAAACTTCCCGACCTACACCTCCGGGCATTCGACACAGTCCGGCGCGGCGGCGCGGGTTCTCGCCGACATGTTTGGCACAAAGAGCTTCACGGACACGACCCACACCGACCACGGGCTGGCGCCGCCTCAACAGCCGCGCTCGTTCAAGTCGTTTGATGAGGCTGCGGCGGAGGCGGCCGACTCGAGGCTCTTCGGCGGTATACACTTCGCGTTTGACAACAACAACGGGCTCGCTTGCGGGCAATGTATCGCCCAGGCGATTCGCGACCGGATAAGTTTCAAAGTCAGCGGCGAATGATCAGATTGTTTGAAGACCGGTATCGCCATCGACCCGATCGATCGGCCAGGTCTTCAGCTTAAGTTGAATCAATACCGTTAGGGCCGCGAGTGCACTCTGAGCAGGGCGACCGGCCTAACGCTGCGAGTGTTCGCGAAGCAGCGAAGTAATACGAACCGATTGTTTTCTTAACGGGCCGGCCCGTCCAGAAAATCTGAACTCGATTGAGGTAGAAGCAGGTATGACGAAGTTTGAAATAGCCGCCGCTCTTTTGGAGATCAGCTCACTGCTGATACTCAAAGAGAAGGAGCCTTTTCGCGCGAGGGCTTATGCGCGAGCCGCCCAAGCCCTGGCCGAAGCCGGCGAGAACTTTCCCGAGCTTTTGAAACAGAATCGATTGACTGAGATCAAAGGCATAGGAACGTCGCTGGCTGGTGTCATTAGCGAGCTTCACACAACGGGTCGCGCCGCGTTGCTTGACGACCTTAGAGCGCAATTCCCGCAAGGCGTCGTGGCGTTGTCAAAAATTGGCGGGCTCACAAAAGAAAAGATTCGCACGCTGAACAGCGCACTGGGCATCAGTACTCTCGACGATTTGAAGGCCGCGCTCGAAGCGGGGAAGATCCGCGAGCTGGCCGGCTTCGGCATCAAGAGCGAAGCGGCGCTGCGAGATCAGATCGCAAAATTTGAGCAACCCAGCGAAAGCATACTGCTCATAAACGCATTGCGAGCCGGAGAGCGATTGCTTGAGTTTATGCGAACGTGCAAAGGCGTCGAGCGCGTGGAGCTTGCCGGATCGGCGCGGCGCTGGAATGAAACCGTGTCGACTATTCGCGTCACCGCTCTGGCCGCAAGTAATCAAGCAGCCGCCGTGAAACACTTTCTTGGCTTTCCGACAATCACCGAGGTCGAGCAGAAGACGCCGGACTATGCGGCCGTGAAACTCAGTGAGGGTGTCCGCGCCACAATTTCGGTGGCGCCCGCGTCCGAGTATTGGAATCTGCTTCATCACGAAACCGGATCATCATCATATGAAACGGCGCTCGGCCGAATTGCCGCGACGAAGGGACTCCAACTTACCCCGAGAAAATTATTGGTTGTTGGAAAACGAAAGTCCTTAAAGGTCGAAAGCGAAGCCGGCATCTATCGCCACCTGGATATGCAATTCATACCGCCGGAGCTGCGCGATGATGAGAGCCAGATCAAAGCGGCGCTCGAGGGTGAGATACCGAAGGACTTGATCGAAGCCGAACACATCAAAGGCATGGTTCATTGCCATACTACATATTCCGACGGCCGCAACTCGGTTGAGGAGATGGCGCTCGCGGCGCAGTCGATGGGAATAGAATACATGACGATCACCGATCACTCGCCGACCGCTTTTTATGCCAACGGGCTAAAGGTGGCGCGGCTGAAGAAGCAATGGGAGGAGATTGATCGAGTGCAGGCGCGGGTCTCGATCAAACTGCTTCGCGGAACGGAATCAGACATACTTCGCGACGGCGAGCTCGATTATCCGGACAACATACTCGAGAAATTCGACGTCATCATTGCCAGCATTCATAACCGCTATAAGCTCGACGAAGCGGCGATGACGAAAAGAATCATCAACGCGATGAAGAATCCGCTCTTCAAAATATGGGGACATCCGCTGGGCCGCCTGGTTCTTCGCCGGCCGCCGATTTCATGCCGCCTCGAAGAGATATTGGATGTGATCGCGAAGTCACGCGCCATAATTGAAATCAGCGGTGATCCACATCGGTTGGACCTTGAACCGCGATGGATCAAGGAAGCACGCAAGCGGCGAATCAAGTTTGTCATTTCCACGGACGCACATTCGATATCCGATCTACAAAATTTGAAGTTTGGAATCGGGATGGCGCGTCGCGCCGGAACAACGTCGCGCGAAGTCCTGAACACCCGTAGCGTGGGAGCTTTTCGAAAAGCGGTCAAGCCTTAGAATCTTGCGACCCTAAATAGTCCGCATTGTAAGTCTCCAGACTGCTTCTTGCGATTGAGTTCGTGCGCGACAACTTCCTGCGCGAGTGTGCGTTGAAAGACATTATGCGGCGCGGTTAGGAAATGACATGACCCCCTCTATTTTCTCGCACAATAACAACACAATTAAGGCACAATGAATCCCAGCGTGCACGGATTAACCCCTGTATAGGGTGCAGTTGAGTTTTAATAATCCCTCAATTGACTTGGTAATTTGTGCATGATAAGTTCCGGACATGATCAAGTATGAATTGCCGTCGAGTTGGCTTCTTTATGATCGCCTCGCGATTGCAGATGCTCTTACGGAAGCAAAAGCCGCAGTCGTCTCTCTTAAAACAATTCCATTTCAGCGAATATGGGTTGAGAAACTCCAAGACATTCAGCTTAAGAGGGAGGTCGCTGGCACTTCGCGAATCGAAGGCGCGGACTTTACAGACAACGAATTAGACATAGCCTTACAAGAATCGCCTGAGCAACTCCATACAAGATCACAAAGGCAAGCCCATGCAGCGGTTCAAACCTATCGCTGGATCGCTAAGTTACCGGATGATTTTCCTATCGACGCCGAATTGATACGTAACGTGCATCGTTTCATCGTGACCGGAGCCGATGATGATCATTGTGAGCCGGGAGGAATCCGTCAGCGAGATCAAAATGTTTTCTTCGGTCTTCCGCAACACCGGGGCGCCGAAGGCGGTGATGAATGCGAGAAAGCATTTGCCGCTTTAAGTGCCGCGATTTCGCATGAGTTCAGGGATCACGATCTTCTAGTTCAAGCGCTGGCATTGCATTATCACTTTGGTGCTATGCATCCCTTTCTTGATGGCAACGGGCGAACCGCACGCGCTCTAGAGGCCCTAATGTTACAACGCGCCGGTTTGCGGGATGCCCTGTTTATTGCAATGTCGAATTACTATTACGATGAAAAGTCAGAGTACCTTCGAGCCCTAACGGATGTACGTGCCAGCGGCCATGACCTAACTGCCTTTCTAATATTCGGATTAAAAGGAATCGCTTTGCAATGCACTCGCTTGTTCACTGCAATAAGGACCAATGTTTTGAAGGCGCTTTATCGCAATATGATGCATGAGCTATTTGATCGCCTGCGAACTCCTAAGAAGCGTGTAATCGCAAAACGCCAAATGCAAATTCTAAATATTCTTCTAGATGCCAATGAGGAAATGTTATGGAGTGACTTTGTCAGTAAAACCCGGCCGCTATATGCCTCGTTGAAGCAGCCTTATAACGGGCTAATCAGAGACTTTCTCGCATTGCTTGAATTAAAGGCATTAGAGTATCGGAGAATAGACAGCTCCAAGACTTTTGTAAAAGCCAGACTCGAATGGCCTACCGAAATAACCGAAACCCGTTTCTTTGAAGTCGTAAGCCGACTGCCGAAAGCAAAACCGCATTCCCTCGGATTATGAGCTATCGAGCATATTGTTTTGCGGTGGTCTAACGAATAACTTTGGGCCGAAGGTGCAGTCTGGCCTCATACCTCTTAGGGCCTGAGTTCCTGTGGCCTGATTTCCTTGACTCACTGCAAATGCGGCCTGTAACTTACAGCCGGACCCGCTCACACAGCCGGACCCGCTCACAAGGAGAATGCGTTGGAGACTGCCAAGGGCAAGACCCGCGAAGAAACAATTAACCGGCTCGCCGACCGAATCGATACCTTCGAAAAATATACTCAGCCGCACTCTCGTCTGATGACCGCGCTTGCGACAAGCCTCGCTCGCAGGTTCGGACTCGCGCCCGCGGACGTCGAAGCCATTGCCGAAGCCGCGATGCTCCACGATATCGGTCTGTATGCGATGTCACCCGCGTATCATTCGCTCACGCGCCCGCTCAGCTTCGAGGCAAGGCTCGACTTGTGGCGTCACCCGGTTATTGGCGAACAGCAGATGTCCAAGCGCGACGCCGGCCGTCACGCGCAACTGCTGGTCAGATGGCATCACGAGTGGTGGAACGGATCGGGCTATCCCGACATGCTCGCCTTCGAAGACATCCCGATCGGCGCGCGCATCCTGAGGGCCGTCGAGCTCTACTGCGCACTGCTCGGCGATCGGCCGTATCGCAACGCTCTTACCGAGAGCGACGCACTCGAAGCCCTCACTTCGTCCGGCGGCATTGAATGTGATCCATACGTTGTGAAAGCCTTGCTGGCGCTTCTGGATGAAGCCGCCCAACCAACTAACGAACAGTTCACTTCGCAATCGGCTGGCCCGGCCTCAGCGGAACCTGACCCGGCGCCGGCGATCGATTCGCCAATCAGTGAATCACTGGTCATTGAGCCCGCAGCATTCGTGCACGGCGCAGCGCAATCCGATGTCGCGCTGGTCAACGAATCACCAACCGTTTCTTCTGACGAGGTTGCTTCAGTACCGAACCCCTGGCTATCCAGTAACGAGGCGCAAACAATCGCACCGACAGTAATCGACCCAACAGTCAACCAGAGCGCAATGGAATCTCTTCCTGTGGCCGATACTACTCAAGCGACTGAAGCGCCGCCCAGTCCGCCGCGGAGTGCCGAACTCTTGCTCTCACGCGTTCGGTCTACAGCCGGTCGCGCGGACGCGAGCGAATGGCGCGGCTGGCGAGCATCGCCTTACAACAAGAAAACGCTTCTCGGGTTTCAAGCGAGCGTGTTGCGGCAGATCGAGTTTCGCTCGATCAGCATTCCGTTTTGGAACGATGCCCGTTTGGATTTGTACTTGAAGGCCTGGGCCAAAGTTATCTTTGCTAACGATCCGCGCGCGTGGGCTTCAACCGTCGCGCGCGCTCGAGTCGAAGCGGGTGCCCCGATCACTGAAGAAGTCATCGCTCACGTCCTGCATGATGTGTACGTACCGGGCGCGAGGCTCGCGAATCCCGATTTGCGCCGCTGGTTCAGCGAAACCGACGCGTGGTGGATGGATAATCTCCGGCGCAACATCGATGGATTGGAAGACCCGCTCGCGCGCGCGCAGGCGACGACGCTCGGGCTTCAAACCGGGGACTACGCGTTGTCGTTTGATGACGAGACTCGCGAGTTGAGGCGGCCACTCACAACAGTGTTCTGGCGATTGGCCGGAAGGGCGATGGCCGGACCCGCGAGTCAGCCAAGCAATCGCAGCTTTTGCCTGCCAGTCGAAGAATTCATAAGACAGGCGCGCGCGGATGTGCTCTTCCTCAGCTTGCCTTCCGGACACACTGACAACGGCGGCGCCGAAGCGCGGAGTGTTTGGCGTGAGTCGTGGGTGAATGGCGCGGCTGCTGAAACAAATCAGACCGCGGCTTCACAGTCGAAACAATCACATCTGAATTCAATCGAGCGCCTGCTCCGGCTCGCGTCCAACTACCGCACATGGGCGATTGAGTATCAGGAGCCCGGTCTTGCTTCTGCGCAGGATCTCATTGAGTTGATCAAAGAATACCGGCCGGTGCGCGCGACTTATTCAAAGGACGTAACCGAAGTCGCGGGCGGCTTGCGCAGTTACATTATCGTCGGCGAAAAATCCTCACGGTGATTACGAGTTCCTGCCTGCCGATCCAGCATCTCGACAAACAATTGATGCAACCCCGCGAGGCGCCCGGCGTTATTAATCCGGCGCAGCGGAGTAGTGGTGCATGAATGTGTCGTCGAGAGAGCAGTCCTCGGCGTTCCTCGGCGCCCTCCGCGGTTCTTTCTTGCCTCGTGTTGGGAACGAACCGCCGAGGACGCGGAGGATCAGTAATTCTGAGCCGGCAACACGCTGTGATCCCGGTACCGGCGGCGGGTGGATGTGGCGGCCCCGTTTCGACTAACATTATCCTGATCAGCAATGCAGAAGGAGGAGCGAACAATGTACAAGGTTTCGGCCAAACAACTGATGTCTGTCGCGGTGTTCTCAGCTTTACTGGCCGGCATCATCGTAGCTTGCGCCCAGCGCGCGCTCGATCGACGAGCCGTGAGCGTGGAGCCGATCGCCATCGCGGATCCTACGGTCGCGACGGACGAACAAAACAACGTCGAGATCTATCGCGCAGTCAGCCCGGGCGTTGTGAACATTACCAGCCGCGGCTATCAGGAAGGAATGTTCGGAGTGTTTCCATCCGAAGGCACGGGGTCAGGCTCGATCGTCGACCCGCGCGGCTACATCCTCACAAACTTCCACGTCATTCAGGGCGCGACGCAGCTCGAGGTGCAAGTTGAGAACGAAAAGTTTCCGGCGACGCTTGTCGGCACAGATCGCGACGATGATCTGGCGGTGATCAAGATCGAGCCGCGCGCCAAGCTGACCGTTGTAAACCGCGCGACCTCACAAGGGCTTCAAGTCGGGCAGAAGGTGCTTGCGATTGGGAATCCATTCGGGCTTCAGCGGACGTTGACGACGGGAATCATAAGCGGGCTCGAGCGGCCGCTTCGCGACCCGGCGGCTCGGCGGACGATCAACGGCGCGATTCAAACCGACGCCGCGATCAATCCCGGTAATTCCGGCGGACCGCTGTTGAACGCGAAGGGCGAGATGATCGGCATCAACACCGCGATTCAGCCGAACGCGGGCGGTGGCTCGATCGGTATTGGCTTTGCGGTGCCGGTCGATCTGGCGAACAAGATAATTCCGGAGATCATCAGCAAGGGTTACGTTTCGCGGCCGTGGATGGGTGTTTCAACGTGGCCGTTGGATCGATCGATCGCGCGGCGCTTGAATCTGGGCATCAACGAAGGTTTGATGATAACCAGCGTCTCGCGTGGAAGCGGATCGGCGTCGGCGGGCCTGAAAAGCGCGGTGGTTCGCGAAGACTTCTGGGGCAATCAGGTGTTGCAGCAACTCGGCGATGTGATCGTTTCGATCGATGGAAAGAAGATGGCGACAACGGAAGACTTGCAGAACGCGCTACAGGACAAGAAGCCGGGCGAGAGTGTGGATGTTGAAGTCTTTCGGCAGGGCAGCCGCGAAAGAGTTTCCGTGCGCCTGAGCGAACGTCCCGCGGACGACAGGTAATCGTCAGCTCGCAATCGAATGGAAAGGGTGAAGAGGTTTCCTCTTCACCCTTTTGTTTGGTAAGGAGTGATCCACGCGACGAAACAACTACTTGAAGATCTCGCGAACCGGACACTCGAATCCCGGAAGGATCGGCGACGTTAGCTGATCTTTCAGTCCCAGAGTAGCGGCCAATCTGAATCGCTGCGAGCGATAGACTTCAATCGCTCGTTTCTGGGCATCAACGAGCCAGTACTCTTTCACTCCATACTTTCTGTAGAGCTGTCGTTTTGCCTGGCGATCACGGTGGGCGTTCTCGGCGCCGGGCGACAGCACTTCGATGATCAAGTCGGGCGGGCCGGTGACTCGATCTCCCGAGGCGATTTCCTTGAGCCGTTCATTGCTAATGAATATAACATCTGGAATCACGCCGCTGAAATCGCTGAAGATGACTCCGGGTCCCGGCCAAACTCTTCCGATTGGATGGAGTTCAAGGAACTTTTGTATCGCAAACAGTAACCGAAGAACGATGTCTTGATGGGATAAAGTGGGTGCTCGAGACACAAAGAGTTCTCCTTCGATTAGTTCATAGCGGTTGCCATCCTCGGGCATCGACTCAACATCCGCGATGGTAAGATAAGGCTCAATCTTCGCAACCATGACTGTGCTCCTTGCCAGAACCTAACACAAAACCCAACGTCGCTCAAAAGAAGATGATGGTCATCACCTCCGCCACTCATCTATCAGCGAAGCTACAAGCGCGGTCCAACCCGTCTGATGCGATGCTCCAATCCCTGCGCCGTTGTCTCCATGAAAGTATTCATAAAACAAAACGTGATCCCGCCAGTGCGGATCTTCCTGAAACTTCTTTGATCCTCCATATACAGGTCGAACGCCTTCTTTGTTTCGTGTGAAAATACCGATCATCCGATTCGCAATCTCACCGGCCATCTCTGTCAAGGTTACCTCTCGACCTGAGCCGTCCGGCACTCGAACGCTGAAAAACGGGCCGTACGCTTTGCCTAACTTTCGCAACGACTCGATCATCAAAAAAGAAGTCGGGAACCACACCGGGCCCCGCCAGTTCGAATTGCCACCCTTGATCTTGTTGTCAGATTCGGCTGGCTCGTAGCGCACTTCGCTGTTGCCAAAAACATAAGGATGCTGTTCGTGATACTTGGACAAACTTCGAATCCCGTAGTCGGATAGGAACTCGGCCGGGTCGATCAGCCGCTCGAGAATCTGTTTGGTCTGATCCTCATCGACGATCGCGAGCACGTGTACGTCTACTCCTTCGTGTTGAATGCGATGACAGACTCGCTGAACAAGATCCTGCCGGTTTTCGCTGAACCATTCCAGGTTTGCGCTGAACTCGCGGAACGATTCTATCCAATCAACCTCGAGCCGCTCGATTGCGTAGAGAGGAATCAGCCCAACAAGCGAGCGCACGCGGAACTTGTGAAAGCTGCCGTCGGGATAGCGCAACACATCGTAGAAGAATCCGTCCTTCTCATCCCACAACGAGTAGTCGCGGCCGCCGCGCCTCTTCATCGCGGCTCCAACGTAGATGTAATGCTGGAAGAACTTCGTCGCCAGGCTCTCGTATACTTTGTTCTCCTTCGCAAGCTCGAGCGCGATTCGCATCAGGTTCAAACAGAACATCCCCATCCATCCAGTCGCGTCGCTCTGTTCGAGAACGACTCCGGCCGGATGCTTCTCGCTGCGATCGATCACCGTGATGTTGTCGAGTCCAAGGAAGCCGCCTTCGAAAAGATTGTTCCCTTCGCTGTCGACTTTGTTCACCCACCATGCGAAGTTGATCATCAACTTGTGAAAACACTTCTCGAGCCAATCGCGATCGGCGCGGCCGGTCCGAATGCGATCCATGTTATAGACTCGCCAGCAAGCCCACGCGTGCACCGGCGGGTTCATATCCGAGAACTCCCATTCATAAGCCGGGATCTGGCCGTTGGGATGCTGAAACTGCTCGAACAACATCACCCAAAGTTGTTCCTTTGCGAATTCAGCATCGAGCAGCGCAAACGCAACGGTGTGAAACGCAAGATCCCACGCGGCGAACCACGGATACTCCCACTTGTCGGGCATAGAAAGAATTCGCATCGAGTTCACATGCTGCCAGTGAGAGTTGCGCGCCGAGCCGCGCGATTCGGGAGGCGGGTTCGTTGGATCATCGCCGTCGAGCCAGCGATGCACGTCATACAAATAGATCTGCTTGGTCCACAGCAGACCAGCGAACGCCTGACGCTGGACACTCAGTTCATCCTCGGTTGCCTTGGGAGGTTGAATGAAGTTGTAGAACTCATCCGCGTCGGCTTTACGTTCGGCGATGATTCGATCGACGTCCTTCAGCGGGGCGTCCATTTTTTCAGGGGTGAGTCTCAGTCGAAGCACAACCGAACCGCCAGCAGGAATCACACTCCGATACTGAACGCAGGCTTTGGTGCCTTCACGCGCGGGGTTCACGGCGGCTTCTTTGTTGATGATCTGACGATGGAAAGCGTCTTTGTAGTACGGCGACAGGGAAGGTGGTCCGATCAGCGGGGCGCGAGCCGGATTCGTTTCGTTATTCGTGAACAGCATGTCTCCGCCCGAATCCGCGTACAAGTAGAGAGGACCAATGTGGTACTTGAAAGCGAGGTTCTTCAGAATGTGAGCAGTGCAGTCGCTCGCGATCAGGCTGTCAAACCCCGCGCCCGATGTGCCCTCTTTTATTCGAGGTTCAGAGTCGCGAGGATTAGTCCACGACCAGGTGTTGCGAAACCAGAGATGCGGAATGATGTGAAGAGGCGCAGCTTCCGGGCCGCGATTGAATGCTTCGATCCTGATGCAGATGTCCTCGGGCGAGGCCTTCGCATATTCGACGAAGACGTCGAAGTAGCGATTCTCATCAAACACACCGGTGTCGAGCAGTTCGTATTCCAGGCCACGTCCCGCGCGCCGTCGATTCTCCTCAATCAGATCCTGATACGGGTACTCACGCTGCGGATACTTGTAGAGGTACTTCATGTAGGAGTGCGACGGCGTGTTGTCGAGATAGAAGTAATATTCTTTTACATCCTCGCCGTGATTGGCCTCGGAGGGGACGAGACCGAACGCGCGTTCTTTTAGGATCGGATCGCGCTCGTTCCAAAAGGCCGGAGCGAAGACGATCATCTGGTAACGATCGCAAATTCCGGCCAACCCATCTTCGCCCCATCGATAAGCCCGGCTTCGAGCCGCGTCGTGTGAGAAATAATCCCAGGCGTTTCCATCCGCGCTGTAGTCTTCGCGAACGGTTCCCCACGCCCGCTCGGCAACATACGGACCCCAGTGCCGCCACGGCGGGACCAGTCCAACGTTTTCTTTCAGCCGAGCGTGTTCTTTGGTGGGAGGAGGCTGAGGCTCTGATTTTTTCATTGGGCTCTGGGTGAGATGAGGTTTAGTCGCGCGCAGCCGGCCGAACTCACTCCGGCTGCTCGATGGTCTGCGGCGCGGCCTTCATATATTTCGAATAAAAAAAGTAGAGGGTTGCGCCAACCAGCAGCAATGAGATGAGCGCAAAGATAATGATGAGCGCGTAGCTTTGCTTTCTTTCGGTGGTGTGAGCCTCAACGCTCGTGTGTGTGTCGTATGCCGGACGATCGCCGGTCGGGCGCGAGTTGAAGTCATCGTCATCTTCCGGTTCGTCCACCACGAGCTGCGACGCATCGGGAATCCTCAGAACACCGGTGATATCCGAGCGCGGCTGAGACTCAGCTTCCTGTAGTTCGCGCTCCGCTGCCGCGTTGGCCGAGAAGTAATCGGACACGAAGCCCTGATCCAATGCGCGAAAGCTTCCGGTTATCGAACTGGTCTCGCTTGCGGTGTGCAGCGATTCACCGTCGAAGCGCGCAAGAATCACCGTTATGTTGTCTTCGCCGCCGCGGTCGTTGGCTTTTTGAATGAGCGCGCTGCACGCCTCGGTCAACGTTTCGGCTGAGGCGGCGGCTTCGCGCAACTCGTCGGCGGTAACTTTGTTTGATAACCCGTCGCTGCAGATGACCACGCAATCGTTGCGGCAGAGTTGAACCGCGGTCATTGCCACTTTCACGGCAGGCTGCGTTCCCAGCGCCTGCATGATCACGTTTTGCGGAACCGAATCCATTTGATCCGCGGTGATCGCACCCGAATCGACGAGCATCTGCACGAGCGACTGATCCTTGGTTAGCTGCTTGATCTGTGGGCCCCTGATCAGATAAGCGCGCGAGTCGCCGACCTGGGCAACATACGCAGTCGTGTCCTGAACAAGCACGGCGGTGAGAGTCGCGCCCATGCCGGACATCTCGGGATTGTCCTGCGAGTGATTCCAGATTCGTTCATTCGCAATTTCGGTGGCGGCTTTGAGGCGACTGGGGATCTCCATCGAAGCGGGCATATCGTCGAGAGACTCGCGAATAGTTGTGACCGCCATCTCGCTCGCGACTTCGCCGGCAGCCGCGCCGCCCATTCCATCCGACACAATCATCAAGCTTCCGCGCTCGCCGAGTTGATGCGTATGCACGTCTGCGCCATCGGGTGTTGCGCCGGTGGTCAGATCGGCAACCAGGAACGAATCTTCATTCCCGGCGCGATGCATTCCCACGTCGGTGCGCGCGGAGACTGAAACTAAAACATCACTCATAAAAGCGTTGGTTGCGGGTTCCGGGTCCTGGTTTTGCCGATCTTCTGTAGCATCAGAACCCGGGACTCGGAACTCGGAACTCGGAACCCGGAACAAAGAAGTTCTCACACTTCGAATCTGAAAAGCTGCTTGCCGACCAGTATCATATCTCCCGGCTTGAGTTCGACCTCACCCTTTATCCTTACGAATGTTCCGTTGCGGCTTCCTTCGTCTGTCAGCACGAAAGTGTCGCCGCGCTGAACGACGCGCGCGTGTTTGCCCGACATGAATCCGTCGTGTGGAAACATGATGTCGCCCGCCGACCGCCCTATGACGGTGTCTTCGCGAAGTTGATAGATCTCGCCGGGCTGACCGCCTTCCATCACAAGGTGAAGCCGCCCGCGCGCCGGAGACCGTTGCGATGACATGACTTGAGTCTTTCCGAAACTGAGAGGCGCGCCGCAGTTCGTGCACGAGGCGCTGCCGAAAGCGCTGACGTTGCCGCATTGATTGCAAAGCAGACCCGAGACCGAGTGAACGTGTTCGGTCTTGACCGGCGGTGGCGGTGGCGGTGGCGGAACCTCGACCGTTGGTGGGGAGAGTTCCTCTGCGATTCGAGTTGGCTTGTCAACTATGACTTCGGTGGTTGGCTCGGGAGTCCTATCCTCGGATGGCGCGGATGTCGATTCAGGTCTAACGGGTGGTTCGGCAGAACGTTCGTCTGAAGATTGAGGCTCCTCAGGACTCGATTTGTCAGAAACTGTCTTGAGGCTCTTCTCGGCTACGGACGACGCTTCCGCGACGGTCTTCAGGTTCTTCTCGGTTGCGGCCGACTCTTCCGCGACTGTCCTCAGGTTGGGCTCGGGTGGCTCGATCCTTACCTGGGGCTCGGGCACCGTCCTCATGCTTGACGGCGTTTTACTGAAGACCGGCGGCGGCGGAGATGTCGGCAGTCGTTTGCCGCACTGCTGACAGAACGACCAGCCCACCTCATTGGCGGTATTGCATTCGGGACAGATTATTCCTTCTGGCTGCACTGGAGCTTCCTCCTCGATTGGCATTCTCTCCGAATGGACCGTCCCCGGCGAACTGGACGGCGTTGTTTCCGCGGGCTGCGATGAAGCTTGCTCTATGCCCGCAAGCGAAGTCGCGCACAGGCGGCAGACGGTCGAGCCCGACTTGTTTCTTGCATCACACTTTGGACAAACAATCATGCCGATAAGGTCGAACCCGCCACATTATACGTAAAGGCTATTTTGGAAGGAAATCGAAAAGCGAGGCTTCAGTTTCGAATGAGGGGCATCTGACCTGGAGACTCCAGCTAAATGAGCACCGCCATCAGAAGGACGCTTCAGCAGGAAGCTCTGAGCTCAAAGGCGCTCGTCTGCGCACAGCTTTCCGTACTCGCTCGTGTAGTGAAGCGGCACCTCTCTGTATTCGCAGGTCTCCAGACAATAAACCAGGCAGCGGTCGAACGGGCGCGAGTAAACGTGCAGGCTCACGGCGCGCTGGTTGAACTCGGCGAGGTTCAGCACCTGATGCACGGGTTCGGCGGGATCCACTTCCGCGGGCAGGAGCCGATGTATGTCCAGTGAATTAGTAGGCTCGAGCTTGCAGTAACCCGCCGAGGAGTCCTGCTCGAGCACTCGGAAGTTTTGCACTCGAAGCCGCCCCGTGGGAATCGCCATCCAGCAACTCTGATTGTGGTGATTGTGTATCTGTGATTCCTGCCCGATGTCCCAGCAAATGGCCATCAGTTCGAACCGCTCGTCCTTGAAGATCAAATTCCGAGTGTAATGATTCGAACTGAAGAAAAGATACGGCTCGAGCGAGCGCTCATCGACGGGATGAGCCGCTATGAAATCGTAGACCGTGCCGATGTGGAAATCCTCGTCCGGAATTTCGCACAGACCGCGGGCAAACTCGCCGACTGAGATCAATTGCGGTGCTCGTTCAACGCTCATACTGGATTCAATGTTGGATGCTGGCGGTGCGAATTCACCGCCCGTCTGATCGGCGTTACTTCTTCGCTAGAGCGCGGACCCTTGCTACGACGGCGGCGATATCTTCATCGGACAGCTTTGTCTTGAACGCGGGCATGTATTTTCCCTTTCCGTTTTTGGTAGCTTCGGCAATCTGCGCGTCGGTTCGAGACTTTTGCCACTTGGCGTCGGTGAAATCCGGTTGGCCCTTTGACCTCCAGTTCGGAAGACCGCGGCCATCCTTGGCGTGACAAATTGCGCATTTGGCTGCGTAGATCGCGTTCCCGTCGGCGACGGGACCCATTGAAGTATGACTGGTCAGGGCACCGCCCGCCACGGCGTATGATGAAGCAATGATGGCGATGACAAGAATCGATCCCTTAAGATAATTCGCCTTTCTCATGCGATTTCATTCTCCCTTGAATGTTGTTTATTACTGGCCGGCGCATCCCATCCGAGAGGCGATGATAGCAGGGCCGCCTTCAAAAAGAAAAGCACGATAGTTGTGATTTCGTGCGTCGCCAGCCGGGCGTTGCCGATCACGTCGCGTTGTTATCGACAGCCGCCACGGGTGGGTCAATGAGCCCGCTGGATCACCATTATTGTGAGATCGTCCGCGCTCGGATGCCCGCCGCAGAAACTGCGAGCGTCTTCAAGACACGCGCCCGCCAACGCTCGAGGCTCAAGCGAGCGCGACACAGTTGCGCATCAGCTAGCGCACGGATTGGCGACCGGTCAATCCACCACCTCGTAACTTGCTTCCGGAGACGATTCTGTGCGTGGTCCTGTCGTTAACCCCCATTTGAAAACCGCTTGCATGAGCGGCAGCAGGCGATGGCCGGCAATGACTCCTAAGAAGAAGTCTTCGTGTTCTTTCTCCACTCGAGACATCACCAGCAAGTCAGCCTCGTATTCATTCAAACCCAACGCGGCCGCGTGACGGGCCGCCTCCTCATACTCGAGCACGTTTCCGCTCTCAAGACGTCCAGCGAAATACATCGGCAGAAACCAGCCGATCAAGTGACACACGAGCCCGATGCTTTGGCCTATGATCCACAACTTTACTTCGCGGTGCTTCAGCGGCCGGACGGCCAGGCTCGCAAGCATTTCGCCGACTCGATCTCGATGTAGCCACTCTTCTCGCTCGATCTTTTGAATCGCCGCGCGTTCGATCGGATTCTTCACCGACTTCCAATGGCCGCGATACGCGAAGCCGGCGGCCAGCTCACCCGAATAGGCTTCCTGAAGTATGCGAATCAACTGCCGGCGTTCGCCTTCGTGATCCATCGTGTGCCTCCACCGAGAGTGTAACCATGGAATTCGTTCGGGGCGAACCCTACCACTTGAGGTTGCACCCGTCGAGCGTGTCCGCGATTATCGCCGAACGCGATTGGCCTCGGGGGCGTTATCCGATTTCTGGCTCGACAAATTCACATTACATCCGTGAAGCCATCGGCGGTTCGGTGACTTTCGTTTCGATTGGCCCTGACTTCGAAGCGCAGCCCGCGCACTTAGCTAAGTTTACCTGGGACTCTTCAAGCGAAGACAAACTCCCTATCGACGAAGCCGGCTACTTCAGGGTGGCGATCCGCAATCCGTACCGTCAAGAACGACCGTGTGGAGGCTGTGCAACCGGCCTTCGACTAACAAATGGGAGAACCTACGTTGAGGAGGGTGGCTTGAGTTCCGCGACATTTGCCGGGCCAGCTAATCTTGCACCAGCAGTCGAGGGTCTTTTTTATGTTTTGGCTTTCGCTCGTCACGCTCGCGCTTATCGACAAACTTCTTTGAGGGGAGAATGGGCGCGCGCTCGCGGGGGCGAAGCTCTTCTTTCTTGATCGTCAGTTTTCGCGGCTTCTTTGGCACTCGAAAATTATAGTCACTCGGCAAGCGGTGTCACAAACACGCGATCCATATCCTGATCCGCTTCGGTGAAGTGCCACGCGTCACCCTTTAACAGCAAACGGGATTGTGGGTCGGTGTCGGCAACCGCCACCTGAAAGCCACGCTCTTCTCGGCCGATGAAGCCGTGCCGGCGCAGCCTTCGAGCAAGCGCGCCGTCCTCGGTGAGACTTATCTCGAGGCTCGAACATCCGGCCGCGATCGCGTGCTCGATCACAAGCTGCAACGCCGCGTCCATTAGTTTCGAATCCGTCGAAGTAAATAGATCGGCTATCGCGGCAAACTCGCCCGCTCGCTCGAGCACCGCAAAGCCTGTCAGTTCACCGCCGCGCCGCAAGGCGAGGGGAATCTGCCGCCCGGAAGGCGAGTTCAGATACCGCCACGCCAAATAATCACGATCGCGGTTACAAAGGATTCGATGCTCGGCGCCGGCGTCCTCAAACAGGCGATTGAACTCTTCGCCGAAATCGAAGACTTCTTCGAGTGTGAACCCTCGCGCGTCCGTGCGCGTCAACCGGTCAAGCATCATTATTGGAATGCTTGCCAGATGCGCCTGGCCCCTGGTCGGTACTCGCGAGAACGCCGCTCGATATGCGCCGCGGCTTGTCAGCGGCCTCACCCAGCGCCGGTAGTTTGCAACAAGATGCGATCCGGCTTTGATCAACGCTCCAAGGTTGTTCGGAGTCGGCGGACCATACATGAACTCGACTCCGAGCTCGCGCATTTCGGTGAAGCTCGCGGAGTGAAGCCGGGTTGCTAGACCCTGTCGCCGCGCTCGCGGTTCGATGAAGCAATCGCCGCCGATGCCCCCAACGCGTTCGCGCTTTCCGACCTTCACCCGGCGCGGGAATATCGATGTGCATCCGACGGCCTCGCCCGTAGCTGTTTCAATCGCGAGCCAGGTTAACGCACGCCCGTGCGGATTGCCGCGATAGAGCCAGTCATAACGCGCTGTCATATCGCCCGGGTAAATCTTGCCCATTAGCGCGACGATGGCTTGCTGGTCATCGGAAGTCGCCGTTCTTATCTCAAACTTTTCCATTCAAGTCTTATCCGGCGAACTTCAGTTTGCCGGCGTTGGTGAATCGAATCTTCCGCCGACGCGACAAACTGAAGTTTTGCCGGACTCTTATTTGTAGTGCCTCTGAGTGATCAACCTGTGACCTGCAATCCTGATCGATTCGGGTATCGTCGCGCGTGCTACGCTCTTCCCAACCGACTTTGCCATCTCAATGCCTCTGTAAGTTGTCGACCGAGTGCCCGGGCGAACCAACGTCAAACTGACGGTGCTTCTCTCGCCGCTGGTCCAGGACTCTTTGTACTCGCCGCTACCGCTCATGAAATCGTATGCGTGCACCGAATCGTCTTCGATGCATTCCCTGATGCATAGCCCGTTCATGATTGCGCCCAGTCCTTCGGATGCATATGCGGGATCAAATCCCGCCTGAAACGCGTGCGCGATATAATTGTCGACAAACTCGATGCGGGCGGCGGCAACCTGTCGATCAACTTCAAGCGTCAGCAATCTCGTTCGCCGCTCGGCGAGATTTGCGCGAGCTGCCTCTCTCAAGAATTCTCCGACGTTCGGCAACGCAAACGAGCCCGGCTCGCCCTTGGATTCCCATCGCGCCTGGTGAAGCCGCACCAGCGCATCCATTGCCGCATCGAGATCCGCCGGTTGTTCAACTCGCTTCAATTTGCAGTCGTGCTCGGCAAAGAATTTCCGGGTGCGCGAAGTGACGGTCCTCCGCGGGGATCCGCCCAGCCCATTTGTGAATCGTTCCCAATCCACCGTTGTGTCGATGAAAAAAGACCGCTTGCCGGATTCTATGACAGTGTCGGCTCCTAAAGCGTGCGTGAGCGAAGACAGCATCGGCGAAGCTTCCGGGATCTCCGTCAAACTCAGGCGATCCCACTCGCTGTTTTGAAAAAGGTAAGCGGCAAGGTTTTCACCAACTGTCTCTTCGAACCCTCGTCGCGCAATGACGTCCACGTATTCGCTGGTCTCGGCGTAGACCCCTGTGCCGAGAAACAGAATCTCTCTTAGGTGAGGTATCCCAGCGGTTCTTCGCTGACGCAGATAGAACGGAGCAAGCCCCACCAGGCGATCGTGTTCATCCCTGAATGTGATTATGAAAAGCTCGCACGAGGCCGGCCTCAGAAACCGCCACCAGAGCCTGTTCCAGGAGTGACGGAGGAAGAAGACGTGCGCGGCGCTATGTTCGAGTAACTCATCCCATTCGGCGGCGAGGGCGTCCAGTCCCGCCTCGCCGGTCACCACTGATGTTGTTAGTTTAGAAGTTGTGGTCACTCAAAACCCCTGCGACGTTTCCGGTTCCTCAGCGTCTTGATCTAACTAAATTGCTTGAAGCCTTTGATTTCCACGTTTCTTCGTCTTTGAAATGAGCCAGTCGCTTTTGTGGAAATCGCTCGCGTTTATGAATTTAGCTGTCCTGAGAGCAGCAGACTCGTGTCCGTCATTTGACGAGGTGAATATGGGAAGCTTCAGGCCAAGAAGTTTTATCGAGTGTCTTCACATCCTGTGGCGGCGCAAATCGCTGATCGCCTTCATCGGTTTGGTTGTTCTGCTGGCGGCCACAGCCGTCATCTTGGGAATACAGAAAGTCTATGAGTCACGGGCCCTGATAGTCGTTTCAGGCGCAATCTACGACAAACAGGCAAACGGTGCGCAGGTGGCGGCGGTGACCGAGCAGATCACCAGCCGCTCGAACCTCGAAGCGTTGCTCCAGCGCTACAACCTTCAGGGTCCCGTGACGAATCTCGATTCCGCCATTCAGCAGCTTCAAAAAGAAATTAAACTAGAGACGAAATTCCGTCTGGACTCGCAAGGCTTCCCTGAGTCCTTCGCCCTTTCATATCGGCACCCCGATCCAGTTATTGCGCGAAACGTGGTTGTCGATCTGGTAGCGGCATTCGATCAGGCAAACAAGACTCTCGCCAAACAAGCCGCCGAGGAAGCTGCGCGTATCCATTCGGAGATTGCCGAGCTTGAAGCAAAGCTTGGCCACGCGACGACTCAAAAACTCGCGAGCGCCGCCCGCAGCTCCGCGGCCAGCCGAAACGCCGGCGCGATCGAGCGGCAACGAGCCGAGCAGAGTGCGATCGCATCGACCGTTGAGACCCTGCGCGATCGGCAATTTGCGCTCGAAGCCCAGGTCGCCGAGCAGAAGCGAATGATCAGCCAACAACAGGAGATCGTAAGGAGCAGCCCGCCGCCAGTTGATGATACGCGCGCGACGGGTTCATACGGTGCGCTTCTAAAACGAAAAGCGGACCTTGAAGCGCAGATCGAAGAATACTCTTCCAAGTTCACGGAGAAGTACCCTAAACTCGTGCAGGCTCGCGAGCAGCTTGCCGAAGTCAAACAGCGAATTGCCGGCGCAACGACGACCGGCGAACAAGCGAGAGCGTCAGCTACGTCGCCCGCGGCGCTGGAACTTCGAAACCTGCAACGTGAGCTGTCGCGTTTGGAAACGGATCTCGAGATCGTCCGGCGCGAGATTGATCGAAAGCAACAAGCCGCCTCACGGCTTCCCTCCGGCGGCGCTGCCCCTTCTTACATGCCCGCCGCGGTTCCATCCGCAGCTTATGCGGGAACGTCCGGCATCGCTTCCGACCTTGGCTCGGAAGGCTTACGCGAACGGTACACCGCGTTGATCAGAAGAGAGGACGCGCTGCGCGAGTTTCAGCCTTCAACTACCGGACCGGCCACTCCGTTTTTCCAGATGGTAGATCAGCCGAACCTTCCGCAATCGCCCGCCGGACCCATCAGGTCCAGGCTCATGCTGATAGCGGCGGTGCTCGCGTTGATAGTTGGCGTGATCGGAGCGGCGGTGGCTGAGGCAAGAACATTGTCGATGATTTACGACGAACGCGATGTGAATTATTTCCTCGGGGTGCCGGTCGTGGCGCTGATTCCAGAGACGCTCACGACAAACGAACGCGGATACGATTCGCGCCGGATGTTTGCCGCTCGTCTGCGGTATCTGGCGATCGGCGCAGCGGCAGTCCCGCTTGTGGCGCTGCTGCTCAATTTCACAAAGATATTTCAGATACTCGGAAGCAAATAGAATTCGCCTGATGAAAGGTGCGCTCGATGGGAAAAGTTTACGAAGCGCTTAACAGGGCCAGCCGCGGCGGCGACGTGTTCGACCTCGTTGATGATGTCGACGCCTTCGAAGAAGAGAACGCCGAGGGCGACGAGCGCGAGGAGCAGCCTGAGCAGTTCAATTTCATGCGCTATTCGCTTGGCGGGTCTGCGCTCGTCACAAGACAACCTGCGACTGGCGTTCACCGGCCCACAGGCGTTCGCCCGCCGCCCGCGGCGCTTGTGCGCGCGAAAGCGCAGCCCGGCCGCGAGCTAACCGTCAGCACCGAGAGAATCGATCCACACCTGGTCTCGTTTTATAACTTCGATCCGCGCGCTTCGCAGCAATACAACAAGCTTTCGATGTCGTTGATATCCAAAGCCGCAGAGCGCGGATTCAAACGCGTGCTGGTGGCATCCGCGCAGGAAGGCGAGGGCCGCACGTGCGTTACGCTCAACCTCGCGTGCGCGCTTGCTCGAGCCCGGCAGCGCGTGCTGGTGGTTGATTGTGATTTGCTGAAGCCGTCAGTTTTGCGCGCGCTCGGTCTGCACGCCGAGCTTGGCATGAAGGAAGTGTTTGAACAGGGGATGACGCCGGCAACAGCGACAATCGCGATGCGTCCTTATGGATTCAATGTTCTGCCGACAATTCGACCCCTCGACAATCCAGCCGAGCTGTTTGCGGCGCCGGGATTCTGGAAGATGCTCCAAAGCATGGATGCCGACTACGACTTCATCTTATTCGATTCGTCCCCGCTTATGACCGGCGGTGATTCAAGCCTGCTGGTGCGATTCGCTGATACAACGCTGTTGGTGGTTCGCGCCGGTCAAACGAGTTCGGCCGAGATGGCCAAAGCCATTGTGCCCTTCGCACAGGAAGACATATTGGGTGTTGTGATAAACCGCGCAAGCGTGTGAGGAAGGATCACGCAGGAAGCGCGGCACTCAAGGCGCGCCTTCGGGGAACTGGTAGACCGATCGATGAAGCAGGCACTCGTAAACGTAATGCATGGCGCCGGAGCCTTCGCTCCTTTCCGCCTCGCGAATCGCGCCAAGACCCTGATCGTCATGTATCATCGGTTCAGCGAGACCGAGGACGGCCGGTCCACTTCCGCCGAGTGCTTCAGCGAACAACTCGATTATCTGAGCGAGCATTACCGAATAGTGCCGCTATCCGAGCTTGCCGGCTATTTGACGCGCGGCATCACTGTTCCGCCCGGCCTCGCTGTGATAACGATCGACGACGGTTATCGTGATTGTTACGACATCGCCTTGCCGTTGCTTCGCGAACGCAACATACCCGCAACAGCTTTTGTAGTAACCGGCTTCGTCGACCGGGCGACGTGGTTATGGACTGACAAGGTTCGCTATCTGACCGCGCGCGCCTCGGGGTCGCTCCTCGAGACTCACATCGAAGATCAATCGCTGCGCATCAAGCTGGACGGACGCAGCTCACGCCTCAAAGGAGCGGATCGCGTCAACACTGAATTAAAGCTCATCCCTGACGAAGCAAAGGATGATGCGATTCTCGAGATCGCGGCCTCGCTCGGCGTATCGCTTCCGGAAGTTCCCCCCGATGAGTTTCAACCGTTGACCTGGGATCAAGTCCGCGAGATGGATCGGAGCGTGATTGAGATAGGCTCGCACACGGTGACTCATCCAATCCTCACGCAAACGGGCTCGAAGCAATTGCGATACGAGTTGTGCGATTCGCGCTCGCGGCTCGAAGGCGAACTTGGCCGCAGGGTCGATCTCCTCGGTTATCCAAATGGGAATCACGATATCGCGGTGCAGGATGAAGCGTCGCGCGCGGGTTACAAGTGCGCCGTCACGGCTGATTACGGTTTGAACAACGGGCACAGCAATCCGCTTGCGCTAAAACGCATACACACCGAGCACGATCTTGCGCACTTCGTTAAGAACACAAGCGGTTTCGAGCAGTTCAGGCACCGGCTGACGCACCTGCGGGGCGGGGCCGTTATGCTGGCGCTCGACCACACGACGAACCTATGGTAGCGAAAGAAACAACACCCGGGCGAAATGCGTTGAGCAAACGCGCGGCGCTGCTTGCGGCCGCGCGAGTGCTCGCATTCGCGTTGACGATCCCGCTGCCGCTCGTCCTCGTGCGAACTCTGGATCAGCACGAGTTTGGCCTGTACAAGCAAATCTTTCAGATATTGATGACGGCGCTCGCTCTTTCGGGCCTGTCGGTCAACATGAGCGTGCTGTATTTTCTGCCTCGCAATCCGGACAAGAAACCGCAAATCGCGCTCAACGTACTCGTCTTCTACGCGGTGGTCGGTTCGGTGGTGGCGGCGTTCTTCGCGTTGTATCCCGGTTGGGTGACCACGATCTTCAAGGGCGACGGATTGGTGCCGCACATGCCGTTGCTTGGCCTCGCGATCCTGCTGTGGCTGCTATCCACCGTGCTCGAAGTCGTCGCCGTCGCCGACAATGACATTCGCTCCGCAAGCGCGTTCATCGTGATCATACAGCTCACAAAGAGCACGCTGATGATGATGGCCGCGGTCGTGTTTGGCACCGTTCACGCTGTCGTTATTGCCGCCGTCATTCAGGGTGCGCTTCAGTGTTTGATCATGTTCGGGTACCTGTACAACCGATTCGGAAAGTTCTGGGGAACGTTTGACTGGCCGCTATTCAAAGCTCAGATCGCGAACGCGCTGCCATTCGGCGTCGGAGGTCTTGCCTACGCCACGCAGGGCGATCTGCATAATTATTTTGTGTCGCACTATTTTGATCCTGACAAATTTGCGATCTACGCGGTTGGATGTTTTCAATTGCCGCTCTTGGGCATGTTGCTCGACTCCGTGATCAGCGTGCTGTTGCCCGAGGTAGCTCGCCGCGAAGCGAAAGCTGATTACGACGGCATCATAACGTTGTGGGCCTCGGCCGTCCGCAAGCTTGCTCTGTTCTTTGTGCCGATCTATGCGCTGTTGTTCGTGGTTCGATACGAATTCATAACAACGCTGTTCACAAGCACCTATGTCTCGGCCGCGCCGATCTTCGCGATCAACCTGCTGAACATAATGTTGTACATCTTCGTGCCGACTTCGATTCTTCGCTCGTTTGATTCGCTGAAATATTTTCGATTGAAACTTTCATTCGCAATGATTCCGGTCCTTGCCGGTGCGCTATTCATCGGAATCAGAACCGCCGGACTCGCGGGCGCGATCACCGCATTCGTTTCCGTCCAGACGCTCGACCTTTCAATCGTAGTATTCGCAATCGGCCGCCGGCTGAAGATGTCGTTGAGTGACGTTCGCAGGCTGGCGCCGCTCGTGAGGACCTTGATCGCGGCCTCAGTGGCGGCAGGCGCGGCAATCGCAGCAAAAGTCACGATCGCTGCTGCGGGCTCCTTCATCGTGCTGCTTGTTTCATCGACGGCGTTTGTGACGGCGTTCCTGTTGGCGGCTTTTATTACAGGAGCGGTGACCGCGGCTGAAAAAGCAGAGATGCGCGGGACTTTGCTTAAGTACTACCAGCTCGGGACAAGACGGCTGGGACTGTCAACGGCGGCATAAGGAGTTGTTGGATTAAGAATGCTTGTTCGCGGCAACAAACTAGAACCTGGAACCCTGTTTGGGCGGCACTCTGAAGGTCTGCTACTCAAGCAGCGCCCCAAAGGTGTGAGACACCTCGGCCTCGAAGCCGCAGGGCACCCGCTCGCCTTCGGCGGATTGTTTCTATTCACGCTGCTGCTTTATGTCCGGCCGAACGATTTGTTCCCCGACTTTTTCGGCGATCTCGCGATACTGAAGTTCATCGCGATCGGAACGCTGATCGTCTACATCATCGGAAAGGTCGGCGCGGGTGAATTGATTACGATCTGGCCGATCGAGATGCGCGCGCTGGCGTTGATCGTAGTGATCGGAATTGTCATCACCCCGGTTGCCGCGTCACCCAAGCACAGCATCGACATGCTGTCGGACACGTTCTTCAAGGTTGTGGTCATCTTCGTTCTGATGATCAATCTGGTTGACACTCGCGCGCGCTTGCTTCGAATCCTCAAGCTGGTTGTTGTCTGCGGCTCGGGCATCGCGATTGGAAGCATTTGGAAATTCGCGGAAGGAAAATTCACCGCGACCATCCAGGGCGTCGGCGTGAGAATCGAGGGAGCGGTCGGCGGAATCTTCGGCAACCCGAACGATCTGGCGATGGCCCTGGATATGTTGTTGCCGATCTCGATTATCTTGATGCTCAACAGCAAGCCGGCCGGCCGAATACTCTTCCTTATCTGCACATTGGTGCTGACGATGGGTGTCATAGTCAGTTTCTCGCGCGGCGGGTTTCTGGGGCTTGCGGCTTCCGGCGGCGTGCTGCTGTGGAAGCTTGGGCGGCACAACAAATTCACAACGGCGCTAGCGGCACTCGGCGCCTGCGCGATTCTGGTTATGGCGATGCCGGCCGGTTACTCCGACAGGTTGTTCACCATCGTCCAAACCGAAAAAGATACGACGGGCTCGGCAAAGGAACGCCAGGACGAATTGAAGCGCGTGACATTTCTCGCAGTGCGTCATCCGATCATAGGCATCGGGTTGAACAACTATCCGGTCTATTCGAATCACGCTATCCGGGCGCATAACTCGTTCCTCGAAGTAGCGGCCGAGCTGGGCGTGCTCGGTTTGATAGCTTACTTGATTTTGATCTTCGCGCCGCTCAAGCGGTTGAAACGAATTGAGCGTGAAACATCGCTCTCGGGCGACGAGCAAAGCCGCGAGTTGCACCTCCTGAGCGCCGGCGTTTCGGCGGCGATCATTGGATATGTCGTGTGCGCGGTTTTTTCATCCGCTCAATATCAGTGGTATCTCTACTATCCGGTGGCGTACGCGGTTGCGCTCAAGCGAATTCACGACGCTGAACGAGCGCTGAACCCAGAGAAATTTGCTCCCGAAAAACCGAAACAAAAGATCAAGCTCGGAAGAGTGTGGTCGCGAGGAGTTGGGGCTGAGGCCTGAGTTTTATGTGTGGCATTGCGGGAATGTTCGGACCTGAAGCGGCAATGACGCCCGATCGACGGCGCGGCGTGCTGGCCGAGATGTGCCAGGTCATCGAGCATCGCGGGCCCGACGATGAGGGATTCCACATCGATGGCGGACTCGCGATCGGTATGCGCCGCCTCGCAATAATCGATCTATTCACGGGACAACAGCCCATCACAAACGAAGACGGCTCGATCTGGATCGTGTTCAACGGTGAGATCTATAACTTCCAGGAGATTCGCGCGGACTTGCTGCGGCGCGGACACACCTTTGCGACCGGGACCGACACCGAGGTGATCGTTCACCTCTACGAAGACGAAGGTGAGCGATGCGTCGAACGGCTTCGAGGAATGTTTGCTTTCGCGATCTGGGACAAGCGCGAGCGCAAGCTGTTCGTCGCGCGCGATCGCGTGGGCGTGAAGCCGCTTCACTACTGCGTTACCGGCGACACTTTTGTTTTTGCTTCTGAGATCAAATCGATTCTTCAACACCCGCAGGTGAACCGCGAGGTGAATCTCGAAGCGGTTTCGGACTTCCTTACGTTTGGATATGTGCCGGATCCCGCAAGCTCGTTCAAGGGAATCTACAAACTGCCTGCGGGGCACACCCTGACGTTCAAGGACGGACGGCTCACGACGCGCTGCTATTGGGACTTCGAGTATCACCAGAACGGGACGAGCGAACCGGCGCGGCCTGAAAGCTATTACACCGAACGCATTCGCGAGCTGCTCGCCGAATCCGTGCGTCTTCGCTTGATAAGCGATGTGCCGCTCGGCGCGTTTCTTTCGGGCGGAATCGATTCGAGCACGGTCGTTGCGATGATGGCTCGCGAGATGGACCGGCCGGTCAAGACGTTCTCGATAGGATTCACCGAGTCCAGCTTTGACGAGCTTCACTACGCGCGAATAACCGCAAAGCATTTCAACACCGAGCATCACGAATTCATCGTCACCCCTGACGTGTGCAATCTGGTCGAAGAGATCATCTGGCATCACGACGAGCCTTTCGCGGACGTCTCGAGCATACCGACCTACATAGTGTCGAAGATGGCTCGCGAACACGTCACGGTTATTCTGTCGGGCGACGGCGGCGACGAGGTGTTCGGCGGTTATGAACGTTATCTGGTGGACCGCAAGCGCGAAGTCTTCGAACGCATTCCCGGATTCCTGCGGCGCAACCTTATGCTGAAGGCGAGCCGCGCGATCCCGCGCGCAACCTACGGCAAGAATTTCCTGCGCAACGTGTCGCTTGATTCGGATTCGCGATACGTAGATAGCATTTCTTACTTTGACGAAGACGCAAAGCGCGGGCTGCTATCCGCGGATGTCAGGCGCTGGCTTGCCGGACGCAATTCTTCGGATTCATTCAAGCAGTTGCTCTCAGTGCCGACTTCGTCCGAGCGGCTCGATCATTTGCTCTATCTCGACAGCAAGACTTATCTCCCGGGCGACATACTGACCAAGGTCGATCGAATGAGCATGGCGCACTCGATCGAAGCGCGCGAGCCATTGCTCGATCACAAGCTGATCGAGTTCGTTCAGACCATTCCGGCATCGTTAAAGCTGCGCGGCTCAGTGGGCAAGCACATTTTGAAGGCCGCCGTTCGCGGGTTGATCCCGGACGAGATAATCGACCGTCAGAAGCAGGGCTTCGGCGTTCCGATTGCCCGCTGGTTCAACAACGAGCTTCGCGAACTGCTTTACGATACGCTAACAGACAGCCGCACACGGCAACGCGGATATTTCAATCAGAGCGCGGTCGGGGAGATTCTGGACGAACATCGCCGGGGCCGCCGCGACAACTCGACTCACCTGTGGGGTCTGCTTACGCTCGAGTTATGGCATCGCGCATTCATCGACCGAATTCCTGAAGCCAGGTTCGAAGGCGCAAAGCGAATAGACCTTGATCGGCTGAGCGTCGGCAGCGCCGCGGTCACCGAGGAGTACGCAAGATGAGCGCGGCCATCAGCGAAACCCGATCCGCAATAACCAACGCCCGCGTAGACGAAGAAGCTTGCGCGCGGCCTCGCGTGCTTCATCTGATCACGAGCTTTGAAATTGGCGGCACCGAACGCCAGGCCGTCGAGCTTCTCAAGCGACTGGATCCTGAGCGATACGATGTGCGGCTCGCGGTGATTCGAAACGAAGGTCCGTTCTATCGCGAGATCGAGTCTCGCTTTCCTGATGTGCCCGAGTTTCCGCTCACCAGTTTTTACAATGTTAATGCGATCAAGCAACTCGTCCGGCTGCGTCGATTGATGAAGCGCGAGCGAATAGACATTCTGCATACGCACGATTTTTACAGCGGATTGATTGGCGCCGCGGCGGCAAGGCTTGCGGGTGTGCGAGTCCTCGCTGCTCAGCGGCACTTGAAGTTGTCAGATCGACGTGTTCACACAGTGGGTATGCGGCTGATTCACAGGCTTGCGCACCGGATACTCGTGAACTCGGAAGCGATACGCGAGCGAATTCTCGAGCACGACCATGCTGAGGCAAAGAAGATCGTCGTTGTAAGAAACGGCGTCGAGCAAAGCGTCTCTTCGCGCGCGCAGGTTCGCGAGAAGCTCTCGCGGGAACTGGGAACGAGCGCCGAGGCGCGGCTCATCGGAATCGCGGCGCGGCTGCAACCGGTCAAGGGCCATCGTTATTTTCTCGAAGCGGCGGCGACTGTGCTCGGCAACGAACCCGACGCGAATTTTGTTCTAGTGGGCGACGGTCCGCTGAGACCGGTGTTAGAGAAACACGCAACGAATCTCGGAATCGCCGATCGCGTGCACTTGCTCGGCGATCGGACCGACGTCGCGCAGTTGATCTCAGCTTTCGATCTACTGGTGCTGTCGTCGCTGCACGAAGGTTTGCCAAACGCGGTGATGGAATCGATGGCCGCGCAAGTCCCGGTTGTCGCGACGGCAGTCGGTGGCACAAAGGAGCTCATCAGCGACGGCGAAACCGGTTATCTCGCCGCGCCCGGTGACTCGAGCGCGTTAGCCGATCGCATTCTATTCGCGCTTCGTGATCCGAACTCCGCGAATGTTGTCGAAGCCGCAAGCGCGAGAATAACGAGCACATTTGGAATGGATCGAATGGTCGAATCAGTCGGCCGGTTGTATGACGGGTTGATGAAACGATGAACGAGCGGCGAACAATTCGAGTCTGCATAGTAGTCGCGTCGACGGACATCCTCGGCGGGCAGGCGATTCAAGCCGAGCGGCTGCTTGAAGGTCTCTCGCTCGAGCCCGGCGTCGAAGCCGAACTGCTGCCTATCAATCCGCGTCTGCCGGGCCCGCTCCGGCTGTTGCAACGAATCAAATACGTGCGGACCGTGGTCACTTCGATTGCCTACATCGCGAGCCTGCTTGTGCGGCTCCCGCGTTTCGATGTGGTGCATGTTTTCTCGGCGTCTTATTTCTCCTTCGTGCTCGCTCCGGCGCCCGCGGTGCTGATTGCGAAGCTATACGGCAAGCCCGTTCTGCTGAACTATCACAGCGGCGAAGCCGAAGATCATCTGCGTCGCTGGCCTCGAACGTCGCTTCCAATAATCAGGCTCGCGGATCGCGTCGTCGTTCCTTCGGATTATCTGGTTTCAGTATTCGCGAAGTTTGGAGTCAAAGCCGAGCGCGTGTTGAATACAGTGGACCTGTCTCGCTTTCGATTTCGCGAGCGCAGCGAGCTTTCACCGGTGCTGCTGTCGAATCGCAATCTCGAGCGTCACTACAACGTTGAGTGCACATTGCGCGCGTTTGCGATCATTCAAGACAACATGCCGAACGCTCGTTTGCTCGTCGCGGGAGACGGAAGCGAACGACTGAAGCTTCGCGAGTTGGCAGCCAGTCTCGGACTTAACAACGTCGAATTCCTTGGAGCCGTGGCTCCCGAGGACATGCCTGCGCTCTATGATCGAGCCGGCGTTTTCGTCAACGCTTCGGATATCGACAATCAACCGTTGTCGATCATCGAGGCGTTTGCATCCGGGCTGCCGGTCGTTACGACTAATGCCGGAGGCATATCGGATATGGTGACGAATGAAGAAACGGGTCTGTTGGTTGACCGCAATGATCACGAAGCAATCGCCGAGCGTGTTATCCAATTACTCAGCGACAACGCGCTCGCCCTGCATCTCGGATTGCATGGCAGCGAAGTATCCCACAAATACACGTGGGCATCGGTGCGGCGAGATTGGTTGAGACTCTATTCCGCATTGTCGCGTCACGAGATCGCATTGATCGAGAGAGTAGAAAGTTCATCAGCGAGGACATAATGGTTGAAGTAAGAATCAATACAGCAGCAGGCCTTCACGGCCGAGAAATCGCTTCGGGCGAGAGGTTCGAGTTCGGCAAGAACTGGAGCCGCTTCCTCGAACTCGTAGACGAGGACCGAATAACCAAAGCCGAGAACTCGCTCAAGCAGTGGCTCGAAGTCGAGAGTCTCGATGGCAAGAGCTTTCTGGACATCGGCTCGGGGAGCGGGCTCTACAGCCTTGCTGCGAGACGGCTCGGTGCTCGAGTCCATTCACTCGACTACGATCCGCATTCGGTCGCTTGCACCGCGGAACTCAAGCGGCGCTACTTTCCCGGCGATCTGAACTGGATGGTCGAAGAGGGCTCGGCGCTTGATGTCGATTATCTGAATTCGCTCGGCAAGTTTGATGTCGTGTATTCGTGGGGAGTGCTTCATCACACCGGGCGGATGTGGGCGGCGCTCGACAACGCGCGGCTTCCGCTCGCGGACGATGGCAAATTGTTTATCGCGATCTATAACGACACCGGCAGTCAAAGCGCTCGTTGGAAATCAATCAAGCGAACTTATAACAATCTGCCGAAGATGCTGCGGCTTCCGTTCGCATTGCTTGTGATGGCGCCGCTCGAGGCGAAGTCGCTTATTCGCGCGCTCGCGACATTTCGACTTGGCGCTTATTTGCGATCGTGGACCGAGCCGCTTCCCGAGCGCGGTATGAGTCGATGGCGGGACGTCATCGACTGGGTCGGCGGTTATCCGTATGAGGTCGCGAAGCCTGAAGAGATCTTCGACTTCTATCGAGCCCGCGGCTTGACGCTGATGAAGATGCAATGCGGCGGCGTAGGGCTTGGCTGTAATCAGTTTGTGTTTGTCAAAAACTAGAGTGCGGGCGTTCAGAGTACCGACTTTAGTCGGGTAGTGCCTTGCTCGACCGCGATACCCGAGGGAAGTCGGTGCTCAAAACGCGCGGAACCGCCCCGGCCCCCAACTCTCGATCAGTTATTCCGGTCGCGAAATGCACTACCCGACTAAAGTCGGTACTCTGAACACCCGCTCCTGAACGCTTGCTCCCGCCTCCATCTGGTAAAACCAGTCAAATTGACATTTAACCTAATTGACGGGCACTTTGCGCCCGGTTGGTTTGGCAGCGCGAAATCGAATGGCGTCGAGACTCACACAACTGAAAAAGCTTCGCGGGAAGGGGCTTCGAGAGATTGCAGACCGCAGCCGCCAGGAATTCGCAAAACTCAATGAGCGAATTCTCGGCGCGAGTTCAGCCGAGTTGAGTGACTCTCAGTTGCTGGCCCAGATTGATCCAGCATTGCGAAACGGAAACGGCGAGGGCTCAGTGCGGCTGATCCTCGAACGAATCCGGTCCTCGACCGTTTCTTCCAATCACTCGTCAACTCGTCTGCCGTTTTTTGCTTCGCTGTCGAATCGAGAGGAGATGTGCGCGATCATCAAGCAACGCTTCGCCGCTGATCGACAGGCTCTGCTCGACTCGGCGGAACGCGCAATCATCGGGCGGTTTAATCTACTCGTCTTCAACGATCTGAGTTTTGGCGAGCCGATCGACTGGCATCTCGACCCGACAACCGGGAAGAAAGCGCCGCTCGTTCATTGGAGCAAGATCGATTATCTGGACTCGAACATCGCGGGCGATAAAAAAGTCATCTGGGAATTGAACCGGCACTCGCACTTCGTCACGCTTGGCCAGGCTTATTGGCTTACCGGCGATGAGCGATTTGCTGAAGCATTCATTACACAAGCTTCCGCGTGGATGGATTCGAATCCTCCAAAGCTTGGCATCAACTGGGCGAGCAGTCTCGAATTGTCGTTTCGCCTGATCTCCTGGATTTGGGCTGTGCACTTGTTCGCCGATTCGGATCGATTGAATTCGAAGTTCACGTCGCGATTCTTCAAGTACCTTATCGCGCAAGGCCGGCACATCGAGAATTATTTGTCGCGTTACTTCAGTCCCAACACTCACCTGACCGGCGAAGCGCTGGGGTTGTTTTACCTTGGCGCGGCGCTGCCGGAGTTGGGCCGAGCGGGACACTGGCGCGAATTGGGATTGAACATACTGTTGGAACAACTCCCGATTCATGTTCGGCCTGATGGAACCTATTTCGAGCAGTCGTCTTACTACCACCGCTACACCGCGGACTTCTACATGCACCTGATCGCGCTTGCGCGAGCGGCAAGGATTGAATTACCAGGCGAAGTCGAAGCGAGGCTTTCGCTCGCGCTAGATCACTTGATGTGGATAACGCGTCCCGACGGCACGACGCCATTGTATGGCGACGACGATGGCGGGCGATTGATCAAGCTCGCATCGCGGGCGCCCGATGACTTTCGAGACACGTTGGCGACGGGAGCGGCGCTGTTTGATCGAGGCGATTGGAAACACGTTGCCGGTGACGCGTCTGTTGAAACACTTTGGCTTCTCGGACCGGATGCTCTATCACGTTACAACCAGGTTGCCTCGCGCGAGCCGGTCGAAACCAGCCGTGCGTTCACGGACGGCGGCTACTTTGTGATGCGAGACGGGTGGTCGCGGCAATCGACTTACGCGTTGATTGATTGCGGTCCGCACGGATCACTAAAATGCGGGCACGCTCATGCGGACGCGCTTGCGTTCGAGTTTGCGGCAGAAGGAAAAACGTGGCTTGTCGATCCCGGGACTTTTACTTACACAGGCGACGCGAAGTTGCGCGATGAGTTTCGCGCGACCGAAGCGCATAACACAGTGACCGTGGACGGCCAGCCACAGTCGATTCCCGCCGGGCCGTTTGCGTGGAAGCACATCGCTGGTTCACAACCGAATGAGTTCATCAACGAGAGAGCATTTGATTATTTTGAAGGATCACACGACGGGTACATGCGCCTTCGTGATCTGGTGTCGCATTCGAGATCGATTCTGTTTGTGAAGCAGAGCGATGATAGCGCCCTTCCTCCGATGCTCATCGTGCGCGATAGCTTTGACGCGCGTGATGATCATCGATATGCGCTTCGATATCACATAGCGCCCAATTCAACGGCACGCGTTTCGAATAACCGATTCAACGCAGTAGACGCGAGCGGGAATGAGCTATCGATCTACGCGTTCGGTAAAAGCGAGCTAAGAGCAGAAATCGAACAAGGCTTGGTATCACGATGCTACGGCCAACGCGAATTCGCGCCCGCCGCAGTTTTCGAGAGCGAAGGAAAAGGGTCTCAGGAGTTCGTCAGCCTTATTATTCCAACTTGTAAGGGCGGCCCTCCGTGGCCGCCCCTCGTTGAAGAAACAGCCCCCGCCGAAAGAGGGGCGGCCACAGAGGGCCGCCCCTACAAGGCGTACTCGATTCGCCTCGGCGACTCGCAAGACCTCTTCTTGTTTGGAAACGCGCCGGGCGAGTCTTCGAGCGGCGCGCTAACCGCGAGTGGCTCACTTGCGTGGGCGCGATTCGCCGGCGGCAACTTCACTCGAGGCTGTTTGATTCGAGGTAACACGTTTGAAATCGCCGACACCTTCGCGATTCAGTCGCCAAACCCGCTGAAATATTGCGTGGTCGAACTCGTATCCGATCGACTCGACATTACTATTCACGACACCCAGCGTTTTGACTTATCCTTCAGTACCCCCCTGAAAAAAATCGTGATCAACAAAATCAGTTTCGATGTGACGGAGGGCTCGCGCGCAGCGCGGTTTGCTCTCGATGGACACGACTGGACGCTTGTGAGTAAGGACTAATCGTATGTGTGGCATTTGCGGCATCGCTATTCCAGACCATCTCGGCCGAGACGTTGACTCGGTGGCGCTCGTTCGCATGCGAGACAGTCTGACGCATCGCGGACCCGACGACGCTGGCATGTTCGTCGATGGACCCGTCGGGCTGGGGCACAGGCGATTGTCGATTGTGGATTTGGCGGGCGGGCATCAGCCGATGTCGAATGAAGACGGCCGCGTGTGGATCGTCTACAACGGCGAGGTCTATAACCATCGCGACCTGCGGCCGGATCTTGAAGCGCGCGGCCATCAATATCAAACATCCAGCGACACCGAAACTATCATTCACCTTTACGAAGAGCACGGCCCGCGCGCGGTCGAGCAGCTTCGAGGAATGTTCGCGTTCGCGATTTGGGACGCGCCTCGGCGAAGGCTTGTGCTTGCGCGCGATCGATTGGGAATCAAGCCGCTCTACTACACGCTTTCTGCTGATGGCGTAATCTGCTTCGCGTCGGAGATCAAAGCTCTTCTGGAAGCGCGCCAGGTCCGAGCCGAACTCAACTACGACGCGCTGGCAGATTACGCCGCCAATCGCTACACGTCCGGCGAAGAGACGTTGTTTCGCGGCGTCAAACGATTGCTGCCGGGTCACACGCTGGTGTGGACAAACGGGCGAGTCCAAATCGAACGCTACTGGGACGTCAGTTTTGAAAAGCCGGAGAAGCAGCTTAGCGAGGGACAGTACGTCGAGCAATTTACAGAATTGTTTCAAGAGTCGGTTCGATTGCGATTGATGGCGGATGTTCCGCTTGGAATGTTTCTGTCGGGAGGAATCGATTCCAGCGCGATCGTTTCGGCGATGAGCGGGATGGTGACCGATCCGATCAAAACTTTTTCGGTCGCGTTCGAAGAGCGCGAAGCGAACGAGTTGGAATACGCGCGAATGGTATCGCGCGCGTTCGGGACCGATCATCACGAAATAGTCGTAAGCCCCAACCAGTTCTTCGACGCGCTTCCGGCGATGGTCTATCAGGAAGACGAACCGATCGCGCATCCGTCGAGCATTCCGCTCTATTTCGTTTCGAAGCTTGCGGCCGAGCACGTGAAGGTTGTGTTGACCGGCGAGGGAAGCGACGAGATGCTTGCGGGCTACGACAAGTATCGCAAGACAGTTTATAACCTGGCGCTCGGACGCGCTTATCACAACACGATGCCGGCGTCGATTCGGGGCGCAATTGAGCGGGCGATTCTCAAGCTCAACGGCGCGTCGCCTGTTCGACAAAAGCTCTCGCGCACATTTTTGTGTCTCGAGCCGCGAATCGAAGACATCTACTTCGACAACTTCTCGGTGTTTTCGCGAGCGTCGCAGCGCCGATTGTTCACTCGCGAAACTCGCGAGCAGATGCTCGAGAGTGATGCTTATGCCGCGCCGCTTGCATTGCTGGAAGGAGCTGATTCCTCTTCGCTGCTCGATCGGTTGCTTGCCGCCGACTTGAAAACTTATCTGCACGAACTCCTGATGAAGCAGGACCAGATGAGCATGGCGGCTTCGATCGAAAGCCGCGTGCCGTTTCTGGATCACAAACTGGTCGAGTTCGCGGCGGCGTTGCCTGAAAACATGAAGCTTCGCGGGCTTACGACGAAATACATTTTGCGAAAGGCGATGAAGAATCGCCTGCCGAAGGAAATTTTAACGCGGCGAAAGATGGGTTTCCCGGTGCCGGTGGGAGCGTGGCTTCGAAACAAGTTTAGTCACGTAGTCGATGAGTACGTGCTGAGTCCACGCGCGCTCGAGCGCGGCGTATTCGAACCCGGCTTTGTTCGCGAATTGGTTGCGCGGCACAACGCGGGTGAAAACCACTCGGAACGATTGTGGGCGTTGATCAACTTTGAAATCTGGCAGCGAAGGTTCTTCGATTGCGAAGTTAGTTCGAACGATGCCGAGTTGGCCCATGAAAGAATGACTGCGGCGCCGGTGATGGTTTGAGATGAAGATACTGTGGGTAAAAGCGGGCAAGCTGCTGCCGGTGGATACTGGCGGCAAGATTCGCTCATACAACATTCTTCGCGGCCTCGTGAAGCGGAACGATGTCACTCTGCTGTCTTACTACGGCGGCGCCCGCGATACGGGCTATGAGAAAGAAATCGCCGAACATATACCGGGCGCGGTGACGGTTTGCACGGGCACGCCGGATTCGAGCGTGATTGATTATGTGCGGCGGCTTGCGAATCCCGCGCCGTATGCGGTCACAAAATTCACATCGCCAACAGTCCAAACCAAAGTTGCATCGTTGCTCGAAGAGAGGCGATTCGACGTTGCCGTGTGCGATTTTCTCGCTGCTTCGCTGAACTTTCCTCGAGTGCTTGAAACACCGACCGTGCTGTTCCAACACAACGTCGAGTCGTCGCTGTGGCAGCGGCAAGCTCGTCACGAGCCGAATCTTGCAAAGCGCGCGGCGTTCAAACTCGAAGCCGCGAAGATGTCGCGTTACGAACGCGCGGCCGTCACTCGCTTTCATCACGTCATCGCGGTTTCGGATGGCGATCGCGAGTTGATGAGCGCGATGACCGATGCGTCGCGCATCAGCGTGGTGCCCACCGGTGTCGACCTTTCACAGTTCGACAGTGCCGGTTTGGAAAAGTCGAGCGAACCTCTGGTGATATTTGTCGGCTCGATGGATTGGGAAGCCAACATCGACGCGATGGATTATTTCTGCCGCGAGATTTGGCCAGTGGTCACAACGAAAGTGCCGGGGGCTCGATTGAGAATCGTTGGACGCAATCCGCACGCTCGCGTGAAACGGCTTGCGGGCGACTCGATTGAAGTGACCGGCACGGTCGCGTCGGTGATCGAGCATTACCAGGAAGCGGCGGTCAATATAGTTCCGTTGCGTGTCGGTGGTGGAACGCGGCTCAAGATTTACGAAGCGATGGCAATGGGCAAAGCGACGGTATCAACTTCGATTGGCGCGGAAGGATTGGATGTCAACGATGGCCGAGACATTCTGATCGCGGATTCTTCTGAGAAGTTCGCCGAGTCTGTTATCTCGTTGCTGGCCGACGCAAGCACGCGCGCGCGCATCGAGAAGGCTGCATCCGAGCAAGCCGCAAGGTATGATTGGCCGGTGATCACGGAACGTTTTGAAGAGGTGTTGGAAGCAATCGCAGTGCGCGACGTGGATCCCGTTGCAGCGCGTACTCAATCAAAGCTTGTAGGGGCGGCCCTCCTTAGCCGCCCCTCGTTCGGCAACGAGGATGTGACTTATCATGGAGGGGCCGCCGCGGAGGGCCGCCCGTACAGGGCGTGATATGAAGCTAAGCATATTCGGGCTCGGTTATGTGGGATGCGTTTCGGCGGCGTGCTTTGCCGACACCGGCCACGAAATCATCGGCGTCGACGTGAATCCGCTCAAAGTTGAAATCATCAACGGCGGACGAAGCCCGATCGTCGAACCGGGAATCGAAGACTTGATCGCGGCGGCCGTAAAACTAAACCGGCTGCGCGCGACGACCGATGCAAAAGAGGCGGTACACGAATCCGATGTTTCGCTTGTGTGCATCGGCACGCCCGGCCAGCACAACGGAAGCCTCGACCTCAGCTACATCAAAAGCGCGTGCCGGCAGATTGGCGAAGCACTCACATCGAAGACCCGTTTCCACATCGTCGCGATGCGCAGCACGATGCTGCCCGGTACCATCGAGCAAACAGTCATTCCTACGCTTGAAGTTTTCTCAGGCAAGCGCGCGGGCCGCGATTTCGGAGTTGCGGTCAATCCGGAATTCCTGCGCGAGGGAACCTCGATCCACGATTTCAAACATCCGCCGTTCACATTGATCGGCGCGGATTCCGAAAACTCGTCGCTTCCGTTGCAACGCCTCTACGCCAGCACCGACGCGCCGCTGATCAGCATCGGGATCAAAGAAGCCGAGATGGTCAAGTACGCGTGCAACAGTTTTCACGCGTTGAAGGTCGCATTCGCAAACGAGATCGGAAATATATCGAAGGCGCTGGGCGTCGACAGTCACGTTGTGATGGATGTGTTCTCGAAAGACACCAAGCTCAACCTGTCGCCTTACTATCTGAAGCCTGGGTTCGCATTCGGCGGCTCGTGTTTACCAAAGGATCTCCGTGCGATTACCTACAAAGCCAGGGAGCTCGATGTCGAAGCGCCGTTGCTCAATTCGATCATGTTGAGCAATCGCCAGCAGGTCGAACGCGCGGTTGATATGGTGTTGCGCACGGGCCGCAAGAACGTCGGCGTCCTTGGACTGAGCTTCAAGGCGGGCACCGACGATTTACGCGAGAGCCCAATCGTCACGCTGATCGAGACGCTGATCGGCAAGGGATTGAAACTCACGATCTATGATCGCGACGTCGAGCTTGCCCGCTTGTTTGGCGCCAACAAGCAATACATCGAACGCGAGATCCCACATATCTCATCGTTGATGAATGCGGATCTGAATCAGGTCATCGAAAGCTCCGAGGTAATAATCATCGGCAAGAAGGAAGAGGAGTTTCGCGTGGTGGCCGAGAAGCTCGATGGAGGGCGCATCGTTGTCGATCTGGTTCGACTGTTCGACGTCGCCGACGCGCGCGAGCAGTACAAGGGGATTTGCTGGTGAACGCAAGCGTCGTCAACATAGATGACCGGCGGCACAACCGGCTGGATGTTGAGCCCGATATCGAGCGCGTGAAACGCGCGCTGGACGCGGAATTCGGCGAACTGAAACCGCTCGGATCAGACTCAATCGTCGAACGCTACCTGGGTAAAGCCGCGGGCGGGGAAGCAGTGGAACTCAGAGTCTTGTCGGCACGCGCTTCGCGGGACGCGGCGGCGCGTGAGCTCTTCTATCTTGTAGCGCAGGCCGCGTCGAAGCTCGAACACATGAACATTCTGGGGACGAGCAAGCCCGAGCACGCGGCGGGAGTGGACTACTGCGTCATCGAGCACAAGCCCAAGGCTCGAAGCTTGGGCGCGCTGTTGCGAAACGACGGCTGGCTCGGTGTAAAGGATGCGGCGGGGATTGCGGATCAAATCGCGAGCGCGCTTGATCACGCGCATCAGCAGGGAGTCTTGCACTTGAAGCTTGAACCCGGGTGCGTGTTGATCGAACCGGATGGATGGGTGACGCTTGCGGACTTTGGAATAGATGCAGGGCACGGAACTCAATGCGGACGGCGGCCGCGCGCGCCGTATGCGAGCCCGGAGCAATCCACGGGTGGCGAGCTTGATCGTGCGAGTGATCTTTATTCACTTGGTGTGTTGTTGTACGAGATGCTCACTGACCGGTCGCCGTTTGATTCGAACGACGCGGAGTACGTGAGGCAAAAGCAGATGACTTCGATGCCGGCCGCGCCGCATTTGATTTTTCCGGACGTGCCCGAGGCTGTGTCGATGGTTGTGATGAAGTTGCTCGCGACGGAGCCAAAGAATAGATTCGCGAGCGCGGCGGCTTTTCAAGCGGCTTTGTATGACGCGGTGAATTAATAAGCTTATATGGGCGCACCTCCGTGTGCGCCCCTCTTTCGAGGTGATGGGCTTCATTAAGGGGCGCACACGGAGATGCGCTCATACAAGCGAGCAAACGGGTGAGGAGGTTCGTGAATGTATCTTGAGTTCTATGGTCTGAAGGAAGCGCCGTTCGGGCTGACGCCGGACCCCAGATACATATTCAAGACCGAGAGCCATCTCGAAGTGACGGCGACCATCCGTTACGCCGTCGAGCACAACAAGGGCCTGGTCGTCGTCACCGGGGAAGTCGGAACCGGCAAGACGACGATGCTGCGCGCCGCTTTGCAACAGCTCGGCGATGACGTGTTGTGCGTTTACATCTTCAATCCGTTTCTCACCGCCGCTGAATTCTATGAGCAGCTCGCCGCGGAGTTTCAGCTTGATCTGCCGAGACGCGTGTCGAAGACGGAACTGCTCTCAAAGCTCGGACACTTGCTTGCGCTGCGGCATGCGGAGGGACTGCGCTCGGTGCTGATCGTCGACGAAGCGCACGGTTTGCCTGCCGAGTTGCTTGAAGAGATTCGGCTGCTATTGAACTTCGAGACCAGTACCGAAAAGTTGTTACAGGTCGTGCTGTCGGGGCAGCCTGAATTGCACGAGCTCTTGAACCGGCCTTCGCTTCGCCAACTCAAGCAACGCATATCGCTGCGTTGCGATGTGAAGGCGCTCAGCCTCTTCGAGATAAATAAGTACGTCCGCTTTCGGTTGAAGCAAGCGGGCGCGAAGAACGTGAATCTGTTTGATAACTCGGCGGTTGGATTGATCGGCAACGTATCGCAAGGCATCCCGCGAGTCGTGAATAACATTTGCGACAACGCGCTGCTGTACGGCTACGCATCCGGCGCGGAAGTAATCACTCGAGACATTATTGAAGAGGTAATTGAAACTCTCGACTTGGCGCCCAGTGGGCGCAATCGTCAGGCGGATGCCTTTGATGACGAAGTGAGTTCGGGTTTGTGAGGAAAAGGACGGCTAGCGGTTCGGATCACCGAGCTCGCGCGCGGCACTCACTGAACACAACCCTGATGAATCTGCTTCGCGCGCTCCGGTCGAATAAGTTCTTTGGGTCACTGCGTGTTGCTAGCTTACCATTGCGGTGCTCCCCTGCGTCCTCGGCGTCCTCTGCGGTTGATTCCCAACGGCCAAGCAAGAGAAACCGCAGAGGACGCCGAGGACGCGGAGGAGTGCACAGCGGTAATGCACTACTACCACTATCGATTAAGAATTCGATAGTACGGTTCGGGAACGATACGCCATTCTTTTTCAATCTTGCGAAGCAGAAACACCATCTCAAACGGACCGTAGAGCCCGACCATAACCGTTTCATCTCCGGCGGCATTCCGCTTAACCAGCTTACCCGATAGGAGCGGATAGACTTCATCGACGTCGGCTTCCACCAACGGCATCTCCATCGCAAGCGAAGGCAACACATCCGAAGGTTCGGGCACTCGCGGCGCGCCTTCGAACGCGATCTCAATGTCACTGCCCGGAACCATCCTCTTGATCACCGAGCGCCGATCGAGGCGCAGGAGATCGAGCAGGAATTGTTTGATGAGCAGCTCTTTCTCATCGAGCCTGGTCTTCTCATCACGAAGCGCCATCTCTCTCAGCTTCAACCACCAGCGCACATCTACAAGCCAGCGGCCTTCCTTTTTCACAAGACTCACCACCGTCGAGCCGCTTTCGAGCGTCAGGTATCGCGTAGTCGTGCCATCTGGGTACTCGCCGCCCGGTCCTCGCGAAGCCGCCACGCCGAGTAGTCGAAACGACTGAACCTGCCGAAGCCTGACCGAGCTTGCTTCGGCTTCGATTTGCTTAAGCTTCTCGTTGGGCAACGGTTCCGAGCTGATCAAAACGGCGCCTGCTTCTTTTGGAAAGACCATCGCGTTGAACGTGGCCGCGTCGTGTGATTTGGCAGCAAGCAGGAAAACCCTGACGACAGCTTCGGGACCGTCGGATGGAGTCCCGACACCGGGGAGGATCGACGTGAGGACGAGCAATGCTGCAGTTTTGATCATGAGACTTCGCGAGACCTGAGAATCAAAGAGCCAAACCTCAGGTTGTTTAATGACGAGAATCTTTGAAATGGTGTATCAAGCAACCTTCAGTGGCTTGAGTCTTTCGTATTCGGCTCGCCTGGCCTCTGCTGCCAGTCTCCTGTTGATTTTGCCTGCTAACTTCGCCGGCACGCCTTTCTTGCTACCCGACTCGAAGAGCTGTTTCAGTCCCTTGTGACGGCCTTTATCATACTGTAAGGGTTGCTTTCGGCGCCTTCGACCCTCAGTGTAAACGGCACATGTTACAGCAGGCAAGGCTTGTGCTACAGATCAAAGTCGCCGGCGTGACCGCCGATGAACTGACGGCGCAGATCGAAGAGGCGGTGGCCGAGGTGAGGACTCGTCCTCGTGGCTTAACATCTGGCGGTGTCTTAATTTGATTTCTTCGAACGGCTTTTTCTTGTGACCTGTTTCGGTCGTGGTCCCGACTTGTCCGGCTTGAAGTTCTCCACGTCTTTCTTTAGCAAAAATACGTGATTGTCGATCATTACTGCTTTGAGCTTGCCCCGCCGAATAAGATTAGCTATTGCTTGCTTTGTGGTCCCGCGCATCTTCGCGGCTGTAGCTTGGCTAACTAATTCCTGTGGATTGAACTTCACGTTTCCGCTCAAGTCTGGTTGACTTCGCAAACCAAACAGCGGCATAATGCGAAAGTCCGGCGTAACCGCAACCGCAAAAGGCCGGACCGTCGGCAATGATGCCGATGACGCACGGGACTGAGGCCGAAAGATCCAAGGCAAGGACGGCCTCAGTCCTATTAAACCTCAAGAGGTTACCTGAATTGCTCACTTCAGACAAACTCGTTTCTCCTTTTACCGGCTAGAGAGGGAGCGCGGACGGGCCCAGAGCCTAACATCCCAGGGGGTCTTGAGTCGGACGCGCTCCCTCTCGTTTTTTTGCTACAAACGTATTTGAATTCCGCAACCCTGATAATGTCTTAATTCAAATTAAGACACCGCCGAACAACTGGTGGTCTTTGTCCACAGCCTGTGTTCCAATATCATTTCAAAAGGAGATGATCGATCGTGCGAAACCTTACGGCAGGACCAAAGCGCTACGCCCTCGATGAAACCAAGATCAAGCGCGCGCGAAAGCTGCTCGGAACCAAGACCGACGCGGAGACTATCGATCGGGCGCTTGACGAGGTCATCACCGAACGGGAACGCAGCGCGCGCGCCTGGGCGGCAACCGAGCGCTTCATAAAGAGCCGCGTAGTCATCAAGGATGTTTTTGGACGGATAAGCGACGCAAAAGGGTGACGCATGTCCGGCATCCTGTTCGATACCTCGGTTTATATCTCGGCCCTCAGACAAGGTGACGAGACGATCTTGAGTCTCCGCCGCGCGGCTCGCGCGCATGATGACAAGACCCGTCCTCTTTGGCTCAGCGCGGTTGTCCTTCACGAACTCTACCTTGGAGCGGAAGGCGCGCGGGCGCGCAAAGAATTACAGCGGCTTGAGAGAGAATTCGTCAAAGTTGGCCGGCTACTCATTCCTTCCCGCATTGATTGGTCTACCGCCGGGTTCGCGCTGTCGAAGATCGGCCGCAAGTACGGCTTCGAATTGGTGGGCCGCACGCGAATGACCAACGACGCCCTTATCGCGATGTCGTGCGCGAGCCGAGGCCTCGTTGTTCAAACAAAGAATCCCCACGACTTCAAGCGTATCGCCGAGTTCCGCTCCTTTGAATGGGAAGTGGTCTGAAGTGCGTCGTTGAGGTAGCGACCCGACGATCGGGATCTGATATGCAGGCTCTAAGCGTTGAAAGGACTTAGTGGGGAACGATGACAACGCCGAAGACAATACAGAGCAAGCCGCTAGCCCCCTCTCTCAAATATCTGGGCTTGATGTTCTTCATTCTTGAACTCTCGATACTCCTGTTATTCTTGCAAGGGTTCGGCGGAAACGAGCAGGGCGCTGATTTAGTGGTTGTGCTGTTCGCCATACCGCCGGTATTGCAACTCATAGGCTTGCTGCTCCTGAAGGATGTCTTGCTTGAGAGTTTTTACTCTCTAATCTCCTTTCTGTCGTCGGGCCTTTACTTTGTTTCCCTCCTCTACTATATGCTTCAGCCAAAGGCAACTTCCTATTCCGGTTGGCTCTGCATCTTGGCGAGCGCGGGATTGGTAGTCCTAGCTTTCTGCCTCACGAGCCTTACTTTTCGAGATAGCGAAGGAATGTTGGACCCGGAATCAGGGAAGGTTTCGATGCGAGCTTGGCTAGAGAAGAGCTCAATCATGAGGCGCGTGGCTGCTAGTATTGGAACTTCGCCCAGTGGCGAGATACTGGTGTTCCTGGCTTTTTTTATTTCGATTGGTTACCTGCTCGGCTTCGCGCTGGCGTTCCATGATCGCAATCTGACCACCCAGGGTTTGCTACCTGGACTCATCGCAGATTCAATTCCCAGACGGGAAGATGTTCGTCATGAGCGTCCAGATATGCGAAGGGTCTTATTCTTTAAGGAAGGGTCGGCTAAAGTCGAATTTGAACCACGAGATATTCGAGACAAGCCGGAGCCGGACCCGGCAATGCGAAATCAATCAGCCTTGGAAGAGATCATTAACGAGCTATCAGGACCCGAAAGGCTTCCTTTCAGGGTTACCCTCATAGCTCACTCTGACGAAAGAATGCTTTCACCACGTGCCCAGTATCGGTCTAATTATGAATTGGCTGAAGCGAGAGCAAATAACGTAAGGGCAACGGTTCTGGATCTTCTCTCGAAGAGAAAGATTGATGTCTCGAGAAACATAGAATGGCTGGTTGTGCCGCTGCCTGAACCTAGCTCTAGAGACGGCAATGAGGATTCGGCGAATCAAAGAGCCGTTGAGGTACTTGTCCGCCTTCTTCCGCAGGAGGTTGGTGTCAGTAGCCGTCCACAGATCCGACTCTTGACGCTGTTGGAGCACATCTACTTCTCCATGTACACCATAACCACCACCGGATATGGTGACATCAAACCCTCGACGCCCTACGCGATGTTTGTTTGTACCCTTGAAAATCTATATGAAGTCTTCTTCATGGTGGTCTTCTTCAACGTCCTGCTCTCTCCGAAGGCACGAGCACGCAGGCGGACGATCGAGGATTCTAATCCTGTGGAGAAGGAAGCGACCGAAAACGCGCCACTTGGTAAGAACCCGGATAGCGAGAGCACTTCAGCGGCTGCGGTTCTAGTGCAGCCTAAAAGCGCGGACAGCGAGTCCCATTCACGTATGGATGCGAGTCCTAGTAAGAAGCGAGAAAACAGGAAGAAGCGGAGAAGATGATGAATCAGGTGGACCTACCCCCTGGCTGATCCGGGAGCTGTATGCCGAGCTGTTCCATCACGGCGATGAGCGTGACGCCGCGCAACTGAGCTAGCTCGGCCAGCGCTTTAACCCGCGCCGCGTGTAAAGCTTCAAGCCGCTGTTGAATCTCCAGCAGTTCGGAGTGTTCGCTCGGAGTTAGCGTTTCGTCTGATCGCCGCTCAATCAGGTCCGTGAGACGTTGACGTTCAGGTTCGGGCTGGGCCTGGTTGATGATGGCGAGCAGTGACGACTCATCGTCTGACAAAACCGGCGCGTGGCGTCGAGCCCGCAGTGCCGCGACCTGGTCCACAAAGTCATCCAGTTCCGCTGGACTCAATCGTTCCGCGGCTTGCACCAATTGCTTGCCTGAAGCGGATTCTATGTTTTGTTCCATCGCTTTTTCTCCGGTGTGCCTGGACGGCAACCGCCTGGAGTATATCGCGGGCAAATTAGGTTTACCATATCGCGGCCGGATCTAATGACATTGAAGGGCAGATTACTCAGTCTCGCAAGCGCAATGCCAGGCACGCTTAGAAAAGAGGCATTAATGAACAAGGCCGCGAACTCTGGCTCGGTCAACTCCGACTCGGTCCAATTGACGCGACGACCCATTTGGAGTAGAAGCAAGCCGTCGGACGAGAGTCGTTCGGCTTAGCATTGACTCACGGAACTCCAACAATCCTCAAGAGGATGATCATGCTGAAGAGAAAGACATCAATCCTAAAGTTCGCGGCGCTGATCCTTCTGCTGTCGGCTGGGCCGCTCGCGATTTCATATGCGCAACAGATCGCACCCGAAAACTTGAGTGCGTTTCGGTATCGATACATTGGGCCGGTCGGCAATCGCGTCACCTCGGTCGTCGGCGTGCCCGGACAGCCGAACATCTACTATGTGGGCGCGGCGTCGGGCGGGATCTTCAAGACGACTGACGGCGGCACTCATTGGCAATCGATCTTTGACGATCAACCGGTTTCGTCGATTGGCTCGCTTGCCGTTGCGCCCTCCGATCCAAACATCGTGTGGGCGGGGACCGGCGAGGCGTGCATTCGCAGTCACATCTCGGTCGGCCAGGGAATCTACAAATCCAACGACGCCGGCAAGTCCTGGACGTTCGCTGGACTCGAGAAGACCGGCCGAATCGGGCGAGTCGTGATCGATCCCCGCGATCCGAACATTGTCTTTGCGGCGGCGCTCGGGCACGCGTACGGTCCGCAACCGGATCGCGGAGTCTTTCGCACGACCGATGGAGGCAAGAGCTGGGAGAAGGTGCTGTTCGCGGATGAGAACACCGGGTGCTCGGCGCTTGTGATGGACCCGAACAATCCGCGAATCATGTTCGCCGGCATGTGGCCGCTCGAGATTCACACCTGGGGCCGGGAAAGCGGAGGCCCCGGCAGTGGAATATACAAATCGACGGACGGCGGTTCGACGTGGAAGAAGCTCACGGGACGGGGACTGCCGGCTCGCACGACCGGCAAGGTTGCGCTTGCGATGGCGCGCACGAATTCAAATCGGATCTATGCACTGATCGAAACCGGCGACGGCGTTCCGCTCAAAGGTCAGGAGACCGATCGCGGCAAGCTGTGGCGTTCGGATGATGGCGGCGAAAGCTGGAGGCTTGTCAGCTACGATCGCAACCTTGGAGGCCGAACTCACTATTACTTCCATGTCGCGGTCTCGCCCGATAATGAACACGAAACGTACTACCTGACTGCTTCGTTCACCGTGTCGCTTGATGGAGGTGAGACATCGAGAGTCTCTCAATTCGCGAGCAGCCCGGGCGGTGACAATCATGACATCTGGATCGATCCGACTAACGCCAGCCGCATGGCCGTAGCAAACGACGGCGGCGTGAGCATATCGGTGACTCGCGGCCGCACGTGGGATCGCATTCAGCTTCCGATTGCGCAGATCTATCACGCGACGGTGGACAATCAGATTCCATACAACGTGTATGGCAACAAACAGGACGGCCCCTCGTATCGCGGGCCAAGCAACAGTCGCTCGGGCGGCGGCGGCGGATTTGGCGGCGGCATTCCACGAAGCGCGTGGCAGTCGGTTGCGGGCGGCGAGAGCGGATGGGCCACTCCCGATCCGGTGGACAACAACGTCATCTGGTCGAGCGCTTCGGGATCGGGCAGCGTTGGCGGAATCGTCGAACGCTTCGATATGCGCAACGGTGATTCGCGCAACGTTGAAGTGTGGCCCGATCAGACGAACGGCTGGCCCGCCGGTGAATTGAAGTATCGATTCGTGTGGACGATGCCGCTCACGATCTCACCGCACGATCACAACAAGATCTACGTGGGCAGTCAGCACGTTCATCAGACGACGGACAACGGGCAGAGTTGGCAAGTCATCAGCCCGGACCTGACGACTAACGACAAGAGCAAGCAGGGATTCTCAGGCGGGCTCACCGGCGACAACATTGGAGTCGAATACAACTCAGTGGTGTTCGCGATCGCCGAATCGCGGCTCGAGAAAGGTTTGATCTGGGCGGGAACCAACGACGGACTGGTGCAGCTCACTCGCGACGGCGGGAAGAACTGGGCGAACGTAACCAAGAACATTCCGGGGCTTCCGGCGTGGGGAACCATCAGCAATATTGAAGCATCGCGATACGACGCCGGCACTGCTTATATCACGGTGGATCTGCATCAAGTGAACAACCGCGATCCGTTTGTCTATAAGACCAACGATTACGGCAAGACCTGGAAGCAAATCACAAACGGCATTCCGCATAGCATGCTCAGCTATGCGCATTGCATTCGCGAAGACGCGGTGCGCCGAGGCTTGTTGTATCTGGGAACCGAGAACTCGCTGTATGTTTCGTTTGACGACGGCGACAACTGGCAACCGCTGCAGGGTAATCTCCCGCACGCGCCGGTTTATTGGATTGCGACTCAGGAGCACTTCAACGATCTGGTGATCGCCACGTACGGGCGAGGCTTCTGGATACTGGATGATCTGGGGCCGCTTCAGCAGATGAACAAGAGCGTGCTTGATTCGAATGCGCATCTGTTCGCGCCCCGGCCGGCATATCGATTTCGCAGTGGCACGGTGCCGTTTTCGATGAGCGATGATCCGACGGCCGGACAAAATCCGCCTAACGGCGCGTCGATCAGTTACTACTTGAAGAGCGCGGCGAAAGGCGACGTGAAGATTCGCATCGAGGACGCTAAGGGTCAAACCGTGCGCACGCTCACGGGGATGAAGAGCGCGGGGACAAACCGGATCACGTGGGACTTGCGAGATGAGCTTTCGAAAGAGATGCGGCTCAGAACGAGCCCTGCTTACGCGCCCGAGATTCGTGTCGGGGCAGAAGGCTGGCGATCGGCGCCCGAAGGCGGGCGAATGTCTCTGCTCGTGCCGCCGGGAAACTACACAGTGAAGCTTTTGGTTGACGGACAGGAGCTAAGTCAGCCGCTGACGATAAAGAAGGACCCGAACTCCGGCGGCAGCGAAGCCGATATTCAAGCTCAGGCTGCGATGCTTGCGGAACTGCGCAAGGACATGGAGTCGGCCGCTGAGATGGTCAATCAAATCGAGATGGTTCGCGGCCAGCTCGAGAGCCTGCGATTGCTTTTGGCCGCGGGCGCGGACTCGGCGCCGGTCAAAGCCGGGGCCGATGATCTCGACAAGAAGCTGATGGACATCGAGGACAATCTGATTCAGCGCAGGCTGACGGGCACGGGACAGGACGGCGTGCGATGGCCGGTAAGGTTGATGAGCAAGATAAATTACCTGGCGAACGGGTTGAGCAGTTCCGACTTCGGCCCGACGACGCAGCAGCGCGAGGTGCACGCGCAGTTCAAAGAGCAACTATCGGCGCACCGGAAACGGCTCGATGAAGTGATGAGCAAGGACCTTCGCGCGTTCAATGAATTGCTAAGATCGCGGAGCATGGGAAACATCATTGCAGGCGCGCAGTAGTCAGAGATCATCATCTGATGGCCGGACTACCGCGCTGCGCGGTGTTGTACTCGACCGGATGCTTTGTTATTCTCGCGCGCGAATTCGACAGAAGAAATATCGGAGAAAGAATATGAATCATGAAGGAAGACTGCGAAGATTGATCGGCGGCAGCGTTGTTGCTTTGCTCACCACATTGATCTCCGGCGCCGGACCGGCATCGGCGCAAACCTGTGAGAAGCTGAGCGATTTGAAGCTGGCAAACACGACGATCACCTCCGCGCAACCGGTAAACGCAGGCTCTTTCGCAACCGCGGCGGGCAGCGCGGCTCTCTTCAAAGACCTGCCCGCTTTCTGCCGGGTCACCGGCGTGATCAAACCCACCGCCGATTCGGATATCAAGTTTGAAGTGTGGATGCCGAGCGCCGGCTGGAACGGCAAGTTTCAGGGAATCGGGAATGGCGGCTTTGCGGGCTCGATCACCTACGCCGGTCTCGCTGGCGCGGTCGCGCGCAATTACGCCGCTGCTTCGACCGACACCGGTCACGCTACGTCGGACGCGAGTTGGGCTCTTGGGCATCCCGAGAAGATAGTTGATTACGGGCATCGCGCAGTCCACGAGATGACCCAGAAAGCCAAAGCGATCATCAACGCGTTCTACGGCAACGCTCCAAAGCGATCTTACTTCGCGAGTTGCTCGAATGGAGGCCGGCAGGCGCTGATGGAGGCTCAGCGATACCCCAACGATTATGACGGGCTGATCGCGGGCGCGCCTGCGAATCAATTCACGCACATTCTGAGCGGGTTCGCATGGAACTTGCAGGCGACCTTGAATGATCCGGCGAGCTACATTACGCCCGCGAAACTCAAGGCGATCGAAACGGCCGCGCTCGCTTCGTGCGACGCGCGAGACGGAGTGACCGACGGCGTGCTGGATGATCCGACCCGGTGCAGCTTCGATCCGTCGGTGTTGCTGTGCAAAGGAACCGAGTCAGATCAGTGTCTCACGGAAAAACAAATCGCGGCGCTGAAGAAAATCTACGCGGGTCCGCGCGGCGCAAAAGGCCAGCTCATTTCGGGCTTCGTGCCGGGCGGCGAAACGGGACCCGGCGGTTGGAGCGCGTGGGTAACCGGCTCCGGCCAGAACCGGGGGCTTCAGTTCTTTTTCGCGACTGAGACTTTCAAGAATATGATTTACAACGATCCCAAATGGGATTTCAAAACTTTCGATCTTGAAAGAGACAGCAAGCTTGCCGATGACAGGCTTGGTTCACACCTGAACGCCATCGATCCCAACCTGAAGGCCTTCAAAGCGCGAGGCGGCAAGTTGATTCTCTATCACGGCTGGAGCGACGCGGCGCTTCCGCCGGTCAACACGATCAATTATTTTCAGGGCGTCGTTGCGAAGATGGGGCAGCGCGATGCCGGCTCATTCGTCCGGCTGTTTATGGTGCCTGGCATGCAACATTGCGCGGGAGGGCCGGGGCCGAGCAGCTTTGGGGCATTTGTCTCAAGTGCCCAGTCCGACGCCCAGCACGATATGTCCGTGGCGCTCGAACGCTGGGTTGAAGAAGGCGTCGCTCCGGACCAGATCATCGCTTCGAAGCGACAGGGTGTTGACCCGAAGAGTCCCGCGATTCGCACGCGCCCGCTCTGCCCGTATCCTCAGGCAGCTCGTTACAAGGGCAGCGGAAGCACCGACGAAGCGGCGAATTTTGTTTGCGCTATGGAAAAACCCGCCCCGGGTCAGAGCGGCAAGCGATAAGAGTCGCGGCGGGTGTTCAGGGTACCGGGCGTTCAGAGTACCGGGCGTTCAGAGTACCGGGTGTTCAGAGTACCGGGTGTTCAGAGTACCGACTTTAGTCGGGTAGTGCTCGGCTCCGTTGCCCATTCAATTTCTCGAATTACACTACCCGACTAAAGTCGGTACTCTGAACGCCCGGTAACTTGAATGCGCGCGGTGGAGTATGACTGGGAGCCGACTAAAGTCGGTACTCTGAACGCCCGGTAATTTGAATGCGCGCGGTGGAGTATGACTGGGAGCCGACTAAAGTCGGTACTCTGAACGCCCGATACTCTGAACGCCCGATACTCTGAACGCCCGGTACTCTGAACGCGCGAGTCTAATCACTTCTGTTCGTAAGCGACTTCGCCGCCGATCACCGTCATCGCGCATCGCGTCTTCAGTATCTCAGCCTCGGGAATCTTCATGATGTCGGCCGACAGCACGGTCAAGTCCGCGAGCTTGCCCACTTCAATCGAACCCTTCACCTTCTCTTCGAAGGCCGCGAATGCCGCCCAAATCGTGAACATCTTAAGCGCCTGCTCTCGCGACACTGCCTGCTCGGGATGCCAGCCTTCGCCCGAGTAACCCTTCTGATCCTTGCGCGCCACCGCCGCGTAAAACTCGATCATCGGTTCCCCGCGCTCGACCGGCGCGTCCGATCCGCCGGCGATGATCGAACCCGACTTGATGAAACTTTGCCACGCATAAGCTCCCTCGAGCCGTTTCATACCGAGACGACTCGGCGCGAAGTGCAGATCGCCGATCGCGTGCGAAGGCTGCATCGAAGGAATCACACCGAGCTTCGCGAATCTTGGGATATCGACGGCGCTGACGATCTGCGCGTGCTCGACTCGCCATCGAGGCTCGCGGATCTTGCGTTGTTCGGGCGGCACCGCCTTCATCGCCTTCTCGTACCAATCGAGGATGGTGCGATTCGCCCGGTCGCCGATCGCGTGAGTCTCAACCTGAATGCCTTTTCGCAGAGCCTCTTCTAGCATCGGCACGACGACTTCTTCCTTTTGAGTGAGAAACCCCGAGGTGTCGTAATCTGAATACGGCTCGAGCAAGGCCGCGCCTTTTGATCCAAGCGCGCCGTCGATGACGACTTTGATGTGACGCACGGTCAGGTGATTGTCGAACGCGCCTATCGACTCACCCTCGCGCAACAGGCGCTGCGCATCCGCGCCAGGTCCGGCAATCGCTTCATAGATTCGCAGCTTGATCTTGCCTTCAGCGTAGAGCTTCTTCAATAACTCGACTTCTGAAAAACTGCTGCCCGCGTTTTGTATTTCACACCACCCGAGTTCGACGCTCCGTTTGCAGCCGAGCAGGATCGCCTGTTCGCCTTCCTCTGAAGCTCCCGCCGGAACGTGCCGCCCGATGATTCCCTGTGCGCGATCGAGAAACATTCCATTCGGCTCACCGGTCTGTTTGTCTTTCATGATCTCGCCGCCGAACGGACTGGCGGTATTTTTATCAACGCGAGCGATTTTGATGGCGGCGCTGTTGACCACAACGGCGTGGCCGTCGGCACGAGTCAGCACAACGGGATTGTTTGGAGAAACTTTGTCGAGGTCCCATCGTGTGGGAAACGCTTGAGGCTTCCAGAAAGTCTCAATCCACCCGCGGCCAGTCACCCATTCACCCGGCTTCGTGCGATCCACTCTCTCTTTGACCATCGCGAGAAACTGTTCCAGGCTGGTGGTGCCCTCAAGGTTCAAGGTCATCTCGCGCGCGCCAACTCCCGCAAGGTGGTAGTGCGAATCGGTCATGCCCGGAACCACGGTGTTGCCATGAAGATCGATCACGCGAGTGCCCTTGCCTTGATAAGCGCGTGCGTCCTTGTTCGATCCGACAAAGACAATCTTCGCGCCTTTGACGGCGATTGCTTCGGCGCGCGGCTGGCGTTCGTTGACCGTGTAGAAGTTGCCGTTGATAAACAGAGTGTCGGCAGGTTCCGCTGAAAGAGCCGGCCCAAAACCGAGAGCGGCAGTGATTAGTGTGAGAGCGAGGATTAGCGCAGCGATTCTCATTGACCCTCCAGACGAATGAGTGGAATTGAGACTGAGGATAGTATCGACGACGGGCTCGGTCATCAAGAGAACGCATGGAGTTGGCGCGGGCGTTTAGGTGCGGGCGTTTAGAGTACCGACTTTAGTCGGGTAGTGCTATTCGAAAAGCGTGAATTCGAGAGAGCCGACTAAAGTCGGTACTCTGAACGCCCGGTACGTTGAACGCCGCAGTTGAATATGGCAGGGAGCCGACTAAAGTCGGTACTCTGAACGCCCGGTACGTTGAACGCGCGTGGTTGAATATGGCAGAGAGCCGACTAAAGTCGGTACTCTGAACGCCCGGTACGTGAACGCCGCAGTTGAATATGGCAGGGAGCCGACTAAAGTCGGTACTCTGAACGCCCGGTACGTGAACGCCGCAGTTGAATATGGCAGAGAGCCGACTAAAGTCGGTACTCTGAACGCCAGGTACGTTGAACGCCGCAGTTGAATATGGCAGAGAGCCGACTAAAGTCGGTACTCTGAACGCCCGGTACGTTGAACGCGCGTGGTTGAATATGGCAGGGAGCCGACTAAAGTCGGTACTCTGAACGCCCGGTACTCTGACCGGTACTCTGAACGCCCGGTACTCTGAACGCCCGGTACTCTGAACGCCCGCGCCGAACTCATGCGTCGGTAAGCTAAGGCGCGGCCGTGATCTTAACCAGATTGACGAAGTGCTTCCATCTTCCGCCCGAAACATCTCCCGTTTTGATTCGCACTCGAACCTCACCCGCGGCTGAAAGATAATGCGAAGGACTCGCGGCTCCCACCGTCATGGTGATTTCTTTCTTGGTGGAAATTTCTCGATCGTCGATTTGTTCCCATTGGCCGCTTGAATAATTGAACAGGAAAATCTGTTGCCTCACGGGCGCTGTTTTCGATCTTGATTCGGAACTGACCGCAAGGCTCGACAAGCTTGTGAGCCGCGTATCGAATGCGTATGTGATCACATCACTGAACAGACCGTCGAGCTCCGAAGTCTTGATCCTGAGATACGAATCATCGGACGCGTGGACACTTTCGTGATCGCCATCGATCAATTTGCCTGTCTCAATTGTGGCCGAAGCACAGAAGTAATCGACGGCGGCCGGCGGTGCGACCGTGACGTAGTTCGCGCGCGTCCGCGTAGTCTGTCCCGCGGCGTTCGAAACGGTCAGCAAGACTGTAAAGCTGCCCGCCGTTGTGTACGTATGCGATGGATTGCGTTGCGACGAAGTCCCGCCATCGCCGAATGTCCACGCCCACGCGCTCGGCGAGCCGGTAGATTGATCCGCGAACTGGACGTTAAGAGGCGCGGCGCCCGCCACAGGGCTCGCCGTGAAATCGGCTCCTGGAGCCAGTGGCGGGGCCGCGACGGTTATGTAGCCGACTCGCGTTTTTGTGTTAGGGCCCGCCGAGTTTGAGACCGTCAGCGTAACAGTGAATGTCCCGCCGCTTCCATAGATGTGCATCGGGTTCGGGTCGGTTGATGTCGCGCCGTCCCCAAAGTTCCACAACCACGAAGCCGCGCCGGTCGACTGATCCGTGAACTGTACGTTAAGCGGAGCTGTTCCGCTTGTCGGGCTCGCTTCGAAACCCGCGACTGGCGGCGACACCGGAGCGCTGACGACGACGTAAGCGATCTTCGTATTCGTGTTTTGACCGCCCGCGTTGCTCGCGGTGAGTCTCACGGTAAAGCTCCCGGCGTTCTGATAAGTGTGAGCGGGATTCCGTTGCGTTGAAGCTCCTCCGTCGCCGAAGTCCCACGACCACGCTGTCGCGTTTCCCGATGAAAGATCCGTGAACCCGACGCCGAGTGGCGCGACTCCGACGAGCGGCGAGCCTATGAAATCAGCGACGGGCGCCGATGGGCTACTCGCCCCGGCGGCTTCATAACATCCGATGTCGTATTCGGCGCCTCGCGGACGCGGCGCGCCGGTGATGTCTTCGTTGACGTCGCCCGAGAGAGATACTCCCGCGTCGATCGCGGGCGAGCCGGATTTCAAGGTGTAGTCATTTGCCGCCGCGTTCGTGAACAATTGATCGGGCGTGGCGATCAGAGAGTGCTGGCCGTAACCCAGTGCTTGCCACGAAGCGAGACTGCGGTTCGTGTTTCCGTCGTCGGTGCTGAATCGATTGACCACGACGTTGTAGTCGGACGAAAATCCCGCGGCCGAGGCTGAGTAAATGCTGACCGACCCGCGAAACGTGTGCGACGTGTACAGAATGTTGTTCTTGATGTCGTTGCCGACGGGATTCGGTTGGCCTGAACTCGAGGGCGGGATGTTCACGCACCAGCGTCCGTTCGCGGGCATCACGATCGTATTGTTGTAAACGCGATTGCGGCTCGAGCCCTGGCTTGCGTCGATCGCGTAAAGCGAAATTCCGCTCGCGTGATTGTTGTACAGCAGGTTGTTTCGAAAGATGCTGTCCGACACTCCATCGCAATTGATTCCCGAGCCGCCGCCCGCGCCGTTCTCCCAGATGATGTTTTTCTCAACAGTCGCGAACGAGATGATTCCGTCGCCCGGCGTGAAATGCCGATCGCCGTTCATATGAAGCCCCGCCGCAAAGTTGTGATGGAGCTTGTTGCCAATGATCGTAGGGAAGTCGCCGCTGTTGCTCTGATAGATCCCGTGCTCGCCGTTCGAGTAAGACTCGTTGTTCTGAATCAACGGGTGATAACAAAACGCCAGGAAGATTCCCGTTAGCCCGCTGTTGTGAGCCTTACAGTTTTGAACCGTTATGAAATCCGTATCGCGCAGGTCGATGCCGTAACGCTGCGCGCTCGCGCATTCCAGTCCGTCGATCACCCAGTACCTGGTCGTCGAGCTGAAGTTCTCAATCTCAATCAAGCTCTGATGCCGATTCGCCGGGCTTAGCGAGTTGATGATTACAGTCCCCACTGTCTCTGCCATCAAGGTGCAAACACCGCCGGCGCTCCCTGATTTCCCGATTCGGCATCCCGCGTAGCTGCCCGGCTTGACGATGATCGTGTCACCCGCGGCGATGGTGTCGACAGCTTTTTGAATTGTTCGCCAGGGTTGCGCGAGCGACCCGGGGTTTGTGTCCGCGCCCGAAGTCGAAACATAAAAGGTGTTGGCCGAAGCGGTGATCGAAAGGAACAAACCCGCCGCCAGCGAGAGAAACGCTTTCTTCATTATCGAGTCCTTGTGCGCGTGTCTACTGCGGGCCAGAGTGGGTGAGTGAATTCGCCGATCTTGATGATCGATCTTCGTTTGAGACTTTCAATCTGAAGGGGCTTGCGGTCGAGTTGATTGTAGCCACTCGGCGGCAGGGCCTCAACAGAAAAAGCCGGTTGTGGGGTCTCAGTGTGTTGCTTAAAGCAGTCTGCCACCGAGGCACCAAGACACAAAGACGCACGAGGGTAGTTCTTAGTGCGGCTTGGTGTCTTCGTGACCTTGTGGCAAGAATGGATTATTACCGTCAGCACACAGTGATCCCACTACCATAAAGCAGCGACAAGCTCGGTCTAGAATCGCCGCCGCGCGTGATGGTTCAATCCCCCGGTTGGAGCACTGGCCATGAAAAAACTTCTGTTGTTCATTCTGCTGACCGGCTGCTCGCAGTCACTTGCCCAGGACGCCGCGCTCGTGCGCCGCTTTGACTACGATAAGAAAGTGAGCAACTCAAAGTGAAGCCACTGACGGCGGCCGAGATCGCGAGCATCCCGGTGTATCAACCGCCGGCCTCGAATTAGGCGAACCAACAAAACTGATTGGAGGCTTGTATGGGCGGCCCACCGTGGCCGCCCCTCACTCAAGAGCGCTCGTGGCGGAAAGAGGGGCGGCCACGGTGGACCGCCCATACAAGCCGCCGATTCAGTCGCACACTTCGCTAGTTGGTTGTCTTGATACCCATAACTGGCGAGTGTTAGATTCTCGAACTGCTGGCTCCCGCTCTCTGAAATAACTTGTCCGAAATTGTCATTCTAGAACAAGCGTTATGTTTGTTAATCGTTTTTCGGTGCCGCATGAGTTTTCCGGAATAACTCGCCCGATCGATCGCCTGTTAAAAGCGCGGAGGTTTCATGAAGACGAAAAAATCATTCGCACTGCGAGCGGTGGTTCTCGGTTTTTTGCTTTTATCGCTTTCCACGAACTCGCCGAAGCGGCCCGCTCGTTTGGCGGCGCCCGCGCCGGTGGAGATTCGCGATGAGTTTGAATCGGACGAACTCCGTCAGAAGCGAGACGATTGGCTTGTGTTCCAAAGACAGTACCCGTTCACTGAGATCCCCGGCGCCGCTCGCCGCAACGCGTGGCTGTCGTTGCCCCATTCTGAATTCGTCACCCAAGCCGCGGGAGATACCTGGCAGACGATCGGACCACGGCCGATCACATCAGCGCCTTTGGACAATTGGGGACTCACAAACGGGCGAGTGAACGCGGTTGCAGTCTCGCCAGTTGATCCAATGTTGATCCTGGTTGGCGGCGCTGAAGGCGGCGTGTGGCGCTCGACTGACGGCGGCGCGAGCTTTGCTCCAGTGACCGACAACCAGGTCGATCTATCGGTTGGATATATTGCTTTCTCAAAAAGCAATCCGTCGGTCGTGTATGCCGGGATGGGAAGTGTCTTTCTCGGCACGGGCGTCCTCAGATCGATGGACAGCGGAGCGACGTGGTCATTGGTGAGTAACGCATCGCTGCCCTCGCCGGGATTGATAAGGAAGATAGCGGTGGACCCCGGCGATCCCAATCGCGTCTATGTTGCGCAGTACGCGTTGAAGGGATCGAGCGGCGGCTTGTTTTCAAGCGGCTTTTATCTTTCCACCAACGGCGGAGTAAGCTGGCGCAAAACATTGACCGGTTTGCCGGAAGACGTCGCGGTTGATCCCATCAATCCACAAAGACTGTATCTCGCGTTGAGCAGGGTTGACGAACCGGGCAGCCCGCCGGCCGGACTCTATCGCTCAACTAACAGCGGGGAAACCTGGTCACACTCATACGTGGGGCCGTTTGATCCAACGCGCTTCCCCAACATCAGAGTAACCGTCGCGAATAATTCTACGGCTTATGTCTTTGGGCGCGGCGCCGTCAGTGGCGCCACGCAGATTCGCGTAGCCGCAAGCACCGACGGCGGTGCTTCGTGGAATGACCGCGGAACAAACGGGCTGAACACCAGCATATGGGACTACATCGCAGTCGATCCCACGAATCCGAATGTTCTCTACATCGGACTCGAAGACGTTTTCAAAAGCACGGACGGCGGAGTGAATTGGGCTAACAAAACCAATAACTATGCTCTGGTCGGCGGCTCTCTCAGGTTTCAGCCCAGTCTGTCGAACTCGCACACCGATCAACACGGACTCGCTTTTTCTCCGGCAGACCCGAGCACGCTTTACATAGCCACGGATGGAGGACTCTACAGGTCGACGAACGGCGGCAATGCGTTTCAGCCGCTCAACACAAGCCTGTCATTGGGACAGCTCTACAGCATCGCGCTTCATCCGACCGACCGCGGCATCTCGTACTGTGGAACACAAGACAACGGCAGCGTTCGCCGATTGAGAGAACCTTCGCAATGGAAAGAAATCATAACAGGAGATGGCGGCAGCGTGGTGATTGACGCAGTCGATAACACGCGCGTTTTTTCCACATACATTTACGGAACCATCTTCAGGTGGAACGACAACGCGAACCTGTTCGATGCGACGGTCGGCACAAACACAATTTTCAGCGAGCCCGACAGTAGCCCGCGCATCGGATTCATTGCCGCGTTCGCCGGTAACCGTGTTGATTCGACGCTATACTTCGGAACGTGGCGCCTGTTCACGAGCAAAGACCGGGGCGCTTCGTGGCAAGCGACCGCCGGCGCGACCGATCTTACAAAAGGCGTAACCGCAAACGGGCCCGACGTGCTCACCACGATAGCCGTCGCCCGGTCGAACACAAACGTTATCTACACTGGTTCGGCTCAAGGCGCGGCGATGGTATCGACCGACGCCGGCGCGACCTGGAAAAACATTACCGCCGGACTGCCGCTTCGATTCATATCGAGCATCAACGTCGATGCCCAGAACCCCTCGGTAGCTTATCTGACAGTCTCGGGTTATGCGTCCTCGCACGTCTTCAAGACCACCAACACGGGCGCCTCGTGGACGGACATCAATGGAAACCTGCCCGATATTCCCACGAACGCGTTGCTGATTGATCCTCTGGATGCGAACACGCTTTTCGCCGGCACCGACATCGGCGTCTTTCGTTCGCGATCAGCGGGGTTCAACTGGGAGTACTTCAGCTCGGGTATGCCCCCCGTTGTCGTACACGCCTTTGACGCGCAATCGAATGGGTTGATTCAGGCCGGCACTTTCGGACGAGGTGTCTACGAATTGGCGCGAGACGGTATAACGTTTCCAGCGCCTGTGATCGACTCGGCGTCCATCGAGGGCAAAAAGGTAGCGATCAACGGCAGCAAGTTCGGCAGCGCTCCTCGAGTCCTGATCAATGGCGAGGAGAGAGCCGATTTCATCACGAGTGTTTCGGACACGCTCATTAGATTGAAAGGCAAGCCAAAGAAGCTGGGAGTGAAGTCGGGTGAGAACACGATTCAGGTTTTCGATTCGACCGGCGCCGGGTCGAATATTTTTAAGGTGGTGGTGTGAGAATCGAACTGCGCAATGTTTCGATGTCGAAACTTGAGTCATGGTCAAGAGCCGGGCTTACTATGGCAATGAGCTAATTGATGATTGGGGTTTTGTGCCGTCAACTGCAAACACCGAAACCGATCGAGCCGTTGAAGTAGCGCCCAAGATCAGGCACACCGTTCCGTGGCGGGTGACTTCGGTGACCATATTACCGGACGCGCAATTCGAGGTGACGTTCGTCGATGGAACTTCGGGCAAAGTCGATATGCAAGCGTTTCTCAGCAGCTCGAAGGTCGAGGGTACAGTGTTCGAACCGCTACGCGACCCCACAGTATTCGCCGACGCGCGAGTCGTTATGGGTGCGATCCAGTGGCCCAGCGGCGCTGATCTTGCACCGGACGCGATGTACGACGCAATTCGTAAGGGCAATGTATGGGTGCTGGACTAAGCTTAGTGCGCTGCGATACAGGTCTCAGCCGCCTAGTTGAGTTATTATCTCTTGGATTACCGATACAACTTGCTTGTAGGGTGCCCTAAAGAATTCTCGCTTTGGGTTGATTCGGTACGCATCCAATCGCTCGTGGATCATTCCCTCGGCGGCCTTGCAGTCGTCGACCTTCCACTCCTGAACGACTAGAAACTTGTCGGGCGCTCCTGTGGTTCGAGAGAGATCGTCTGAGCGTATCTCAGGATTTCGTCGCGTCAATCCTATCTTGAAGATGTCCCTTTCATGAGCGGCCGACCGCATAACGTAGATGTAGCCGGGATCGCGCGGTTTTTCTGAGGGGTTTGTCGGTTCGCGCTTTGTCCTCACGTCAACCGGTCCGCTGTCGGCCCCGCGATCAACCCAAGAAAACGACTTTCGTACCCACGTCCGTCCGTGAATTGGTCGGCCATGCTTATCAGCGCCAACGTGATCTAGAGGCAGCGTACGCCAGAATCCAGATTCGTCAATGTGAAACTCCGGAGGCGCGTATGAGATTCGATCGGGGTGGCAAAGAATGTCCCTACGCAGGACAGATACACTCCGGTAGCTCACTCGCTCCCGGGAAGTGATCAACCTTTGGCGCCGTTGAGACTTGAGAGTCGTCACTTTGTTTTGACGCAATTTCGTTTCGTGACGTTCCTCGATTACGGTATCGCCGAAGAACTCGAAATAGTATGGAAGAAACAGCGCTGTCTTGCAGATCGCGAATAAATCTGGATACTGATCGAGTCTACTGAGTTGTTCCCTCGCTACTCGCTCGAACTCCGCGTTCTCAAATCTCCCGCTGGAATCGAGAAACGCACTCAGATCATCTGTCAGGTGAATAAAACCATCCCCAATATCCCAAAGCACCTGACGCGTGTCATAAGTCATGTCTTGTAGATTGAATCGTGTCAACGCGATGACTTGCCAGAAATCGGTTGTACCGAAGAGCGGAACCGCTTCACGTTTGAGCCCCTCGGCCGGAAAAAGTCCTTCTCTCCCCGGGGTGACACTAGCCAACTCATAATCCGGTAATTCTTTCGATTTGAGATCCAAGTCAACCCTTTCCCCAGCGAGGAGCAGTACGTTAATCTCGTGCTCATGACGAATGAGTGAAACACCGCCGATCCCAAATTCAGATGCATTTACGCGGAATGTAATTTCTCCCGGATGATTCATCGCGTTATAAGAATAGATCACATCACCTGATATTTCGTTGACGGCCTCAGTAATGGTGCTCGCATTATCGGGGGACGTCACAAAGTCTAAGAATTCCGCGAACGAGAGGACGTGATCCCTCTCATCACGAATCGCGAACCTAGACCGCATACCGTCGTACTCGAAGAATGCCTCCATGCCATTGAAGGATAGTGGCATAGAATGCAGTCCATAGAGGATGTTTCTGTGGTTATATTCCGAGAAGAAGTGCCTTATTAGTTGATCAACGGGAAGCCCGGCGCCGTTTTCTACCTGAGCTGATATTCTAGCGAGAGCCTCTTTATAGAGAGACTTGATTTTCCTCTTGAGCCTCGGTTCTTCAGATCGTCTGAGCAGCCAGGCGTCGAATGATTTCCGGTCTTCAGAATCGGGGGCTGGCCCGGCGAGAAGACTTAGCTTCAACATTCTTTTCAAGTGTTCTGATTGTGACATAGGTGGTCCTTAACCTCGGCCCAACCCCGCTAATATTCAAATTGATCTTATCGAAGAATGCTGTCGCTCTCAGTTTACTGCGACGAGTCACCGTGAAGGAAGCGTAACTTTCGATTCTATCAGCCGAAGAAGTTACGGCACGCGGTGATCGCTGCGTCGAACGACTTCAGCAGCGGCTGATTTCATTGAGGACCGATCTGCTTTGTGATCCATCGCTGCTCAGAACTTCTCATCCTCAGTCTTGCTTGCGAATGCACGAGCGGCGCGTGCGAACGTTGATGAAACATTTGCGAGCGAAAATTGGTGATGTCGGCCCGCGCCTCCGATTCCGCGATGCGTCAACAGCCATTGAGTGCTGAACAGCGCGCGCCCATCGGATACAGCACCATCACAACTGCGCCGATGTGCACAATCGGTCGCTTCTCACTCTGCACGAAATCATCATTAACTGTTCGCGGCGACTTCAATCAACTCACGCAGTATCGAGCGATGACACGCAGACTCGTTCTCGCAGTAACACCCTATGCTCAATTGAGTAGCTCTCGCTAACTCCGCAAGCAGCTTGATCGCCTGGCGGGCGTCGGTCTTGTTCATCTCGGCAATGTAGCGCTCTCGGAACTTCTTCCAACGGACTTGTTCGCTCGGCCAGTCGCGAGTCTTCAGCCACTTGAGCAACTCCGAACTTGGCGCCAGCAACGGAAACCACACGTCGAAGTAGTCCAATCGAGCATAGTCTTCTTTCTTCACCCCGCGCGGCAAGAAGCGCACGGTGCCGACTCGCAAGCCTTCACCCGGTTTGCGTGGCGAACCAATTTGAAATGTTTTCAGATTCATTGTCGAGTTCGATGTGCTAAGCCTTACCGAACGAGAGGATCACTCGGTGCTCCACATATCCAAAAGGAGCTTAATTCTCGCAAGCTTCTCCTCGGCCAATCCCGTGAGCTCTGCCTCGCTCAGCCATCCATCTCGAATGAGCAGCGCGAAAACTAAAACCAACTGAGAGTATCGATAATCATACTTCCGATCGATTTCCTTCCGCTTTCGCGTTAAGAAATCGTGCAGTGCCCAAATGTGGCGCGGCTCGGTGATTCGATTCGCGCGCCGGCGAACCTCTTCTGCCAATGCCGAGAGCTCGCGATCGTGCGCGTCATCGTAGGCTCTGCGGGCGATGGTCTTCTCGCTCCTGGACCAGGTCTGATTGTGCATATCGAACATGACTGGTTCTCGTTCTGAACAGCCTTTTACGGGCTGCTGAAAAAGCCAAAGGGAATCATCGCGGGAATCCCTTCAATCCAGTAGGTAGCAAGCCCGCGCAGCGGGCGAAAGCGTGTAACCCAGGGCAAGTCTGCGCAGCCCTGGGGAGGCGGGCACGTTGGGCGGCAAGCCCGCGCAGCGGGCGGCAGAAGCTGGGTAGATCGACGTGTCTCATCTACACGCTGTCGCCCACTGCGTGGGCTCACGCTCATCAGCGGCAAGCTAACCCAGGGCTGCGCGGACTTGCCCTGGGCTACACGCTACCGCCCACTGCGTGGGCTGAAGTATCCAAACGCCACGACGGCCGCTACTCGGGCTACTCGGGCTACGCGGGCTACGCGGGCTACTCGGGCTACGCGGGCTACTCGGGCTACTCGGGCTACGCGGGCTACTCGGGCTACTCGGGCTACGCGCGCTACTCGGGCACTCGGGCTACGCGGGCTACGGTGAGATTGAATCCGAATACCGGTAGCGTTCCGTTTTTTCGCGCCAATCCGCAAGCTGGCAGCATGCGCTACAAGAAATATCTTCCCGCGTTGATCACCGCATCAGCTATTCGCCGGCGAGCTGCGATCGATTTCATCGGTGATCGATGCGCAAAGTCATCAATCGCCGCGGCGCACTTCTCGTCTTCTGTCTCGCTTGCGATGGCGCGGGCGGCGTGCTCGACTCTCGATGCCGCATCGCGAGCGAATACCCGAGTGATGTCCGCCTGCACCCGGCAGTTGTCGATTCCCTTCGAGCTCACCAATCGCTGGGTCCTCAACAACGCGCTTTCCATCGCGTACACATCCATCACCATCTCCGCGATCTGCCCGATCACTTCCTGCTCGTTGCGCGCGCCGTCGCCGTATGCGCGATGCGCGCACGCGATCGACGCGAGCGTCATCGCTTTCGCCGATCTCACCAGTGACACCTCGTCCGCGAACGCGAGGTTGGCCGTGTTCATTCTCAATGTGTCGCCCGGAACGTGCGAGGATTCGACTTCGCGATCGGCGGCTTCAAACAACCTAAGCTCCCCGCTTGCAGCTCGACGCAGCAACTGCGAGCCGATAACGATTCGATTGATCTCGTTTGTGCCTTCGTAGATTCGAGCGATACGCGCGTCTCGATATGCTCGCTCGGCCGGATAATCTTTTGAGTAACCGTATCCGCCGAATACCTGCACCTCTTCATCGACGACGTAGCCGAGCGCTTCGCTCTCCCAAACTTTAATGATCGAGCATTCGATTGCGAATTGCTCGAGCACTCGAAGCATTTCCTTCGGATCGTTCTTATCGACCTGTTCGAGCGCGTTGTCGATGTCGCCAAGCGTGCGATAGAGGATCGACTCGCCAACGTATGCGCGAATCGTCATCTCGGCGAGCTTGTGTTTTATCAACCCAAAGTTGGCGATCGGTTGTCCGAACTGATGCCGCTCCTTGGCATACTCGACGGATTGTTGAAGAGAAAGTTTGATCGTCCCGACGGATCGCGCGCCAAGCTTCAACCTTCCGATGTTGAGCACGTTGAAAGCTATCTTGTGGCCGCGGCCGATCTCACCCAAAAGGTTTTCAACCGGCACGTGACAGTCTTCAAGCATCAACGCGGTGGTTGACGAGCCGTCGATGCCGAGTTTTTTTTCTTCGTGGCCGCTGACCAGTCCCGGCCCGCGTTCGACGAGAAACGCGGTGAACTTTTCTCCATCGACCTTGGCGAACACCGTGAATAAATCAGCGAAGCCGCCGTTAGTAATCCACATCTTCTGGCCGTTGAGGATGTAATGCTTGCCGTCCTCGGATAACACGGCTTTGGTTTTAGCAGCCATCGCGTCCGAGCCCGACTGCGGTTCGGTCAGCGCGTATGCGCCGATCCATTCACCGCTTGCAAGCTTCGGCAGATATTTCTGCTTCTGGGCTTCTGTGCCAAAGAACACAATCGGGAGAGTGCCAATGTTGACGTGCGAGCTTTGAGTTCCCGCGAACGATGGTTGAAGCGCGAATTGTTCGCCGACGACCGCCGAGCTGACCTTGTGCAAGCCGAGTCCGCCGTACTGCTCGGGGATATCGATCGATAGCAGGCCCAGCTCGCCAGCCTTGAGCATCAGCTCGCGATGGACTTTGTAGTCCTTGGCGTAGATCTCGTCTTCGCGAGGGATCACTTCCTTGCGAAGGAACTCCTCGGCGGTGCGCGCGAACATCCGTTGTTCGTCGGTGATGTCTTCGGGTGTGAAGATGTCTTCGGGTTTGCGGTCTTCGATCAGGAAACCGCCGCCTTTTGGAGCTAGGGACTGTTTGGGTTGGCTCGTCATTGTGACCTCCTGGGTTGAAAGGTTATGACGATACCACTCGGGATTTGCGAGGTCTACCCTGAAGCTCGTAGTCCGGCATTCAAGCAGAAGTCGGTACACTGATCATCTGTTGATTGTGATACGAATTCCCGCCTGACTGAAGGCCGGACTACAAACTCTCCTCTTCACGAAAGCGCGCGCTTCATATACTCGAATGCCGTTCGAGTTCCTTCGATCGGGTTCGCGGTCTCAGGCTCGTATTCGATGTTGGCTACGTACTTGAACCGGATCTTCTTCAGCAGTTTCATCGTCTCGGTGATCGGAGTCGTGCCCTCGCCAAACCTCCGCTGCGTGTGATCGGCGTCTTTATCCCGATCCTTTATGTGCAGACTCACGATGCGCGGGTGATGATCGCGAATGAACGACACCGGATCAAACCCCGCCGCGTAGAAGTGCCCGATGTCCAGATTGATGCTCAGGTAATCCGAGGAGCCCTTCAATGCATTCATGAAATCATCCGGCGTTTCGAACTCCTGACTGCGCTCGCCTTTGAATCCCGCGTAGCCGAACCAGTGATTGTGAAGTCCGAGTTTGATCTTGTATTTCTGGCACCACTGGCTGAGCCGCGGCACGATCGGCTTCTTCACCGACGCGGTCATGACGTTAGTGCCCAAAAGCAATGCCCCGTTGAAGCCTCGGTCGAGATAGTCGTCCGTCGAGTTTGCCGGAAAGTTTACGCAATACGCGCCGACCTTGATTCCGGCGTCGTCGAACTTTTTCCTGATCGCCTTGAAATCGGCTTCCGAAGCCTTATCTGGCTTGAGGTGTCCATCCCAAAGCTCAACGTTGCTCAAGCCGATCGAGGTCATCGCCTCGATCATCTTGTCTACACTGAAAGCGCGAAAGGTGTAGCTTTGCACGCCGACCTGAATGCCGCCGAAGGTGGAAGGCTTCATTTTGTCATCCGATGATCCGAGCGCCATACCTGCAAATGCTCCCGTCAAACCTGCGGCGAACTGCCTTCGATTGATATGGTCCACGTTATTGATCTCCTGCGTGACGTAGTTGCCTGGCTCGTCGTGGGCCGCATCATATTTCAAGAGCGTGCAAAGCGCAAAGTGTAAAGCGACGGACTGTGAGTGCGCTTTGCCCTTTGCGGTTTCGCTGTGATAGCTTCTCGCGCGTCAGAGAATAATTCGTTTCGGGAGACAGCAGTGGCGAAGCAGAAGATCTACGACGCGATCATCATCGGCTCGGGCGCATCGGGTGGCATGGCCGCGAAGGAATTAACCGAGCGCGGCTTGGAAGTGCTGGTGCTCGAGGCCGGCCCACCCGTGAATCCCGAGCGCGACCTGAGCTCGCATCGCTGGCCATATGAATCGATGTATCGAGGCTTTGGGCCGCCCGGCTGGAAGGACCAGGATCAGTGGATGCAGGCCACCGCCGGCGAATTCAGCCGCCACTTCTACGTCAAGGACAGCGAGAATCCTTACACGACTGATCCCGGCAAACCGTTCCTTTGGGTGCGCGCGCGAATCGTCGGCGGCAAGACGCTTCACTGGGGAAGAATGTCGTATCGGTTATCCGATCTCGATTTCAAGGCAAAGACCCACGACGGATTCGGCGACGACTGGCCGATCTCGTACGCCGAGCTTGCGCCTTACTATGACAAAGCCGAAGAGTTCATCGGCGTGAGTGGAAATCGCGACGGCTTGCCGAACCTGCCGGATGGAAACTTCATGCCGGCGATGAAGCTCAACTGCGGCGAGCAGCTCCTTCGCAAGGGCGCCGAGAAAACAGGGCGTCGCGGGATCTCGATGAGACTCGCGATGCTGACCGGTTCGCCGAAGCCGTGGATGAAGAAGCGCGCGCGCTGTCACTACTGTGGCAACTGCGGCGATGGTTGCGATGTCGGGGCGATGTTTAACTCGCTCAGCTCTACTCTGCCTGTGGCCGAAGCGACCGGACGAATGACGCTCAGGCCAAACTCAGTAGTCAGACAGATCACCGTCGATCCGAAGACAGGCAAGGCGAAGGGCGTTGCGTTCGTCGATCGAGTGACACGCACGGAATACGAAGCGCTTGGAAAGATCGTCGTGCTCGGGGCATCGACTCTGGAGTCAACCCGAATTCTTTTCAACTCGAAATCGCGCCAGCATCCCAACGGGCTCGGAAATTCTTCAGGCTCGATGGGTCACTACCTGATGGATCACTTCGGTGGAATCGGCGCGAGCGGCTACTTCAAGGTGCTTGCGGGGCGCGATCCGGTGAACGAGGACGGCAAAACTTCGGGCCTGCTTGTGCCGCGGTTCAGAAACATCAGTAAGGAAACAAAGCAGCAGCGATTCGTTCGAGGCTACGGATTCGAATGCGGGTCGGGATCAAGGATGTATCCGGCGTTTGTGAAGAACGCTTCGATGACTCCGGGATTCGGATCGGAGTTCAAGAAACAAGTACGGCATTACTACACGTCACCGGTCAGCATGACTACGCGCGCCGAGATGCTCGCGCGGTTTGAGAACCATGCCGAGATCGATCCCGATGGAGTTGTGGACACCTGGGGCATTCCCGTTTTGAAAATTCACATCCAGTATTCGGACAACGAACGTGAGATGGCTCGCGACGCCGCCGAGACAAGTGAAGAGATTCTGCGGGCTGCCGGCGCCGAAGTTATCTCGACCGGCGGGCGAATGACTGCGCCGGGCCGGATCATTCACGAGCTCGGCACAGCGCGCATGGGCAACGATAAGAAAACATCTGTGCTCAACAAATTCAATCAGAGCTGGGACGTTAAGAATTTGTTTGTCATCGATGGCGCGTGCTTCGTTACAAGCGCGAATCAGAATCCAACGCTTACGATTCTGGCGTTGACTATGCGGGCATCCGAGTACATGGCGGACGAGTACAAGAAGGGAAATTTGTGATTGGCGATTTGCGATTTGCGATTGCCGATTGATTGTTGTTCGCGCTGATTTGACAATCTGCAATCGCAAATCGGCAATCGAAAATCCGGAGAGGCCGATGTTATTCAGGCAATCAGAAAAGAAAGACAGCGATCAGGGGTTGCTTAAGCTTCCTGCTGGAGCAACGCGGATTCATTCGATCCCCGCGCGCGCAAGAGGCAGGCGTTTCGACGGGAGCTTTAGTTTCGGTGCGATGAACTACGAAGTGAGTTATGCGCCGTCGAAGCTTTCGATTGCCGGCGGAAGACTTCAGTTTGAAGGCCGCTTGACGGTGAAAGATTCGCGAGGCCAGACGCGCGTGCGAGATGGAGTGCGAGGAACTCTGGTTGGAACTCAGGGCGGGATTGGCACCGCTCCATCGCGCCCCGGGAATCCGACCAGCAGCGCTACGGCGTCCTCGGACCTTCCCGATGTTGAGAGCACCGGCGCGTCATCGTTTTGTGGTGTGATGTACATTCACTTTGAGCCGCTCAGCGGAAAGGCGCTCGGAGTCCCGGCCGACCTGACTCGAGTTCAGCTCAACGCGCGATTTGCGCCGGTCGATGAAACGGAACGGACGCTTCAAGCGATCTACAGTTCGGCAGTCAACGCCCTCTTTGGAAAGCCGCCGAGCATACCGGCCGCCCAGTCCGCTGTCAGCGAGCTGAACGCGATCCTTGCTCGAAGCTGAGATTGCTCGCACGTTGGTCGGGGCAATCTTGAAAGGGCGCTGTCTTGCTACCTCAAAAAAACGAATGCTAGAATGCTCGCGGATTTAGGCGAAACAAAAGGCGGCGTAGCTCAGGTGGTTAGAGCGTGGGATTCATAACCCCAAGGTCGGAGGTTCAAGTCCTCCCGCCGCTACCATCTTTCGACCGGGCTCGGCTCCCCTATTCAATTCTGACCGGCAATATCTTCATTCTCACGAACACTCACATCGCAAAAAATTGACCGGCAAGAGCCCCGATGATACGTTGGAATGAGCGAAGCGAGGGACCCTTGTGAACAACCGTTGTGTTCAAAGGTAAGTCATGAGATCAAACCTCTTCAGAAGATTTGCGATGCTGCTCGCGATGATTGGGATAGTCATAGCCTCGCTCCTTCCGGCCTATGCGGTAGTTCAGGGGCGCGGACACGGACGCGGGTTAAGCAAGAAATCCGGTAAGTTCATAAATGGTCATGACGCTCGGGACGGCCGGTGGGATGGTCGTGGTCCTCGGCCGAAGATCGGTGTGTGGAGGTTACGCAATCGTGGCCGCCACCGGGCGCGGTTGATTCGAGGATATAAGCGACATCATTCCCGCGTTATCCGATGACGCAACCCGTGCTCTGGTTTCGATGATGCGGCGTCTGCATTGAGGATCATCTTGCCGGACGAGCCGCGAACTTTACTCGGCCATTGTCGACACCCACGACGAAATCGACAGACTCGGAAGCGAGATGATCCTTGATGTGTTCCGCACGCGATGTCAGGAACTCGGTGAATATCTCGAGGCTCAACGCACCCAGTCTCTCGCCGCATTCTCGCTTGGCTGCAACCAGGTGATCGTATAGCTCGCTGACCTTCTCTGGTTCGTGCTTGGGATCCTGGCATCGAATCACCGCAACGTGCTCGCGTAATGCCGTGTGTGCTTCGGCTGTGGGAGGCCGGCCACTCTCTTCGCGTTCCTGAGTGTTGCGCCGCCACAGCTCGCGCATCACATTGAAACGCGCCACCAGACTGTTGTAGCGAAATCGCTGTCCGAATGACATTCCGCGATAATCGTAAATGCGTTTGATGGACGTCTCGACGCGGCCCTTGGTGTCAATGGGTGGGCGCACCGTGCCGCCATTGAAATAAATGTCATACTCGACCTTCAATCGGCGAATTTCATATTCAAGCCGGTCGATGTCCTGATCAATTGGACTGTCTGATTTCTGTTCCATTGAGCTACTCTGACGGGGCTTGGGAATTACCTGTAGGGGTTGTGTTAGAATCTACGCCAGACACCAACCAGTGTCAACGGAAATCACATGCCCGGACACTTACTCAGATCGTTGCCGTCGATTGAGCGGCTGCTTGAAAGGTCCGCGTCGGCCGGATTGTCCGCGACGCTCGGCCGCGAGCAGGTGCGAGATCTGCTTCGCGAGATCACTGACGAGTTGCGTGAAGAAGTGGCCAGGGATCAGTGGGCGCCTGAAACAACGAGTCAGGCGTTTATTGACGAAGTAGAGCGCAGGCTTCAGTCGCGTGCAGCTTTGCGCGCAAGGCCTTCGCTTCGGCGAGTAGTAAATGCCACTGGAGTTGTGATTCACACGAATCTCGGCCGCGCCCCTCTTTCAAACGACGCTACGCAAGCGGTTTCAGAGGTCGCCGCTCACTATTCGAATCTTGAATACGATCTCGGGCCGGGCGTTCGCGGCCGGCGTGAAACACATTGTCAGGAACTGCTCGCGCGCCTCACCGGCAGTGAAGCCGCGGTCGTAGCCAATAACAACGCCGCGGCTGTGCTGTTAGTGCTGAACTCGCTTGCGGAAGGCGGCGAGGTAATCGTCTCGCGCGGCGAGTTGATCGAGATCGGCGGCAGCTTTCGCATTCCCGACGTGATGGCCAAGAGCGGCGCAGTGCTTCGCGAAGTCGGAACGACGAATCGCACGCGAATCAGCGATTACGAAGCAGCGATCAATGAACGCACCCGCTTGATACTTCGTGTGCACCCTTCGAACTATCGGATCATCGGATTCACCTCGCGGCCGAGTGCCCGCGAGATAGCAGAGCTCGCTAGGCGTCGTGGTATTCCCTCGTTTGAAGATCTCGGCTCCGGCTGTCTGATCGACCTCGCGCCGTACGGTGTGAAAGACGAGCCGGTTGTTCGCGAATCGATCGATGCCGGCATATCGGTGGTCTCTTTCAGCGGCGATAAGATGTTGGGCGGTCCGCAAGCCGGCGTCATCGCGGGCTCGCTTGAAGTGATCGAGCGAGTTCGGAAGAATCCACTTATGCGGGCGCTTCGCGTGGACAAGATGACCTATGCCGCGATCGAAGCGACGTTGCGTTTGTATGAGCGAGGCATCGCTCTCACAGAAGTCCCGGTGCTCCGAGCGATCGCAATGACTCGTGATGAAATTACCGCGCGCGCTGTAAAGTTGAAAGACTCGATTGCGAGGACAGCTAATGGGAGAATCAAGGTTACTCTCGAAGACGGTGCATCGGTGATTGGCGGAGGCTCGGCGCCGGAGGTCCAGTTGCCGACCACACTTGTTGCGCTTGAAGGCACCGAATTGTCGGCCGACTCATTGGAGGAACGACTTCGCAGCAATGGAATTCCGATCATCACGCGGACCGAACGCGACCGGGTGTTGATCGACCTTCGCACGGTGTTAGCCGGCGAAGAAGAAATCATCCTCGAGGCGATTGCCACGCTCGCGCAACCTGCGCCGGAGATCGCGGCATCAGTAGAATTGTAAATCTCAAGTAGGGAACAAAAAACGCAATGATGCTCCTAATTTTCAACCTCCTTCAATCGCCGCGCACGCGGCTGTCCGTATTTGTGATTGTCGCCGCGGTTCTGGTTTTCATCACAGGCTTGTCGTTGGTCGTTTACTTTTACCGCCGCTACAAGCGCGTCGAGAAGGAAGGCGAAGATGATTGGGACGCGCTGAAAGGAAGTCTCTTCGTCAGGGCCACCGCGAGCGAGAAGAGAGCAGAGCTTGACGACTCGCCTGCTCCGATGGAATCGAGCGCACCAGTCGCAGAAGAAACGGCGTCATTCAAAGGCGCAACCCGCGAATTCGCAACTCCAATAACACAGCCACCAAAAGAGGCCGAGGCGATTGTTACGCCCGAGCCCGTCGCGGAATCGATTACACCTGAGGACGTCGCGGAACCAATTCCTGCCCCACAACGCGTTGAACATCGAGCCACGGAAGTCCTCGCAAGTCCTTCGCTGAGGGAACCAGTTTCAACACCGGCCAACCAACCAGATAGCGCGGAAGTCGAAGATGACATCTGGGCGGATCTCGAAATCGAAGAGAGGCCGGTGATCGCACACCAGCCCGAGCCGCCGAGAGTTGCTCGAGTAGAAGGTCCATCGCATCGCGAACCCTTCGCGTCACCTACGACAGAGCTTGCGTCGCCCCGGGAGCCGGCAGGAACGCGCGAGCTGCATTCGATCAAACCGCCTGAGCCGGAATCACAGAAGCGAGAAGAGCGGCGGACGGTCATGCTCGGTTCGACGCCCACGAAGCCGCCGGGGCCCGCCGAATCCGCGCGCCGCGAGACTCGCGAATTTGTCGCTGAGCGCGCTCCGGCCGGATCTGGAGTTGTTGAGCCATCCATTGCGGGAGGTGCTTCGCGGGCATCGCGTCTTGCTCCCCCGGGATCGATACTCGGGCTGCCCGCGGAATACTCTCATGAGCCGCTGATACTCGGTGCTTCGGCGCGGCCCGACAGTGAAACCGGGATCGGTGGTCTGTCGCATTACGGCGAGGACCTCGGCCCAAAAGGTGGCCACGCGGGTTCAATCGCATTGGCCATAGTGGTGATACTGCTCGCGGGCGGAGTTGCGTCTTACTTCTTCGTGCCAGCGGTGCATACGCCGGTCTCGAATTGGATCGCGCGCGTTCGCGGGACCGACGCTCAGGGGACGTTCCAAGCGTCGAAGCCGAAGGCGCAGATAATCCCGTCCTTCAGACTCGAAGTGAATAAGAACATGGTCACGGCTCGAGGCGCGGTCGACAATATTTCAAACGACCCGCTCGAGAACCTCGAGATCGAAGTGTCCCTGCAGCCGGGAGGTGACGCGCCGCCTGAGACGCGCAGGATTCCTGTCACGCCGAATCCGCTTCCGTCGAGTGCGCGTGGGAGTTTCCAGTTTGAGTACGATGGCAAACGTGACACGGGCTACGCGGGATATAAGATTACGAAGTTGTTCAGTAACGGAACCGAAATAAAGTTCCGCGCGCCGGAGACCAAATAGAGCCTATGCCCGCGACCCGTTGTGTCGTGTTAGAATTCGAGTGATTTATGAGCTTGAGAGTAACTGTCAGTCAACTTCGAGAGAGCTTGCCGGACATTCTTGACCGCGCAGTGAAGGAAGGCGAGGACTGCTTCATTGAACGCAGCGGTGAACCATACGCGGTGATTGTGAGCGCGCGCCGTTGGCGACAACACAGTATTGGTAAGCGCCTTGACGCACTCGGACCGCAATACCGACTCAGCAAGCGCAGGCAAGCTCGAACGGAAGAACTCCTGGACGAGTCTAAGCAGCGGAAACTCACACGCACCGAGCGGCAGGAGCTTACTGCGTTGTTGCGCGAATCCGAAGACATAATGATGCGCCGTGCTGAGGCAATGGCCCGAGTATGAGCCGAATCTCACCGGCGTTGCGTCGGCGTGTGCGCGAACGAGCGCGGAGTTACTGCGAATATTGCCGCTCGTTTATGGACTACACCGGGCACGAGTTCACGGTCGACCACATCATTCCGGAATCGCAAGGCGGTACCAGCGATTTTGATAATCCGTGCTTTTGCTGTTTCTGGTGTAATAACTACAAGAGGGCACAAACTGTTTCAAGACCCGCTTACTGGCCGCGACGTCCGTCTCTTCAATCCACGAAAAGAAACTGGGAAAACCACTTTCGATGGAGCGGCACATCCACGCGTGTGATTGGACGGACGGCTATGGGTCGCGCAACCGTTATCGCACTCATCTGAATCGAATAAGTCTTATCAAGTCTCGCAGCGTAGGGGTAATCAATGAACTACATCCGCCGGGCGCTTAATGATGGACGTGAACCATCGATAAGGCGGAAAGTCTGACAGCATGTTGAATCATTCATCACATCGGCCGACGCAAGCCGAGGTCAATCTCGATAACCTCGTTCACAACCTTCGCGTGACCCGAGCCGCGCTTGGCGACGGCGTTTCAATCATGCCCGCGCTAAAGGCCGACGCTTACGGCCACGGCGCGATCGAGTGCGGGCGCGCGCTTGAGCGTGCGGGAGCCGAGTGGTTCGGTGTTGCGCTCCCTGAAGAGGGGCTCAAACTGAGAAGCGCCGGAATAGCAACGCCAATTCTCTGCCTTGGAGGCTTCTGGGAGGATCAAGAGCAATCGTTGATCGCGGCGCGGCTGACACCGGTTGTGTTCAGACTTGATCTTCTCGATAGACTCGATCGCGCAGCACGAAGCGTCGGGGCCCGCGTCGATTATCACCTCAAGGTAGACACCGGGATGGGAAGGTTAGGCGTTCCGCTTTCGGAGCTCGATAATTTCCTTGAAGGTGCGGCGCGGTTTGAAAACGTTCGACTCAACGGTGTCATGACTCATCTCGCGTCCGCGGATTCGGATCACGCGTTCACAGATAAACAGATCGCCGCTTTCAATCAAGCGGTTGAGATGGTTCGCGCGCGAGGACATCGACCAACCTGGATTCACGAAGCCAACAGCGCGGGGGCTCACGCGTATCCGCAATCACACGGAAATCTCGTGAGGCTTGGCGGTGTGCTTTACGGATTATGGCGCGACGTGACAAACAAGTCCGTTGCGGCGCTCGACTGGCGGCCGGTGATGTCCCTCCGCACGCGAATCACTTTTCTCAAGACCGTCCCTCAGAGTTCACCGCTCGGCTACGGCGGTACGTTTGTGACGAAGCGAGAGAGCCGCATAGCGACGCTTCCGATCGGTTACGAAGACGGATTGCGGCGGGCGCTTTCCAATCGTGGTCAGGTAATTGTGCGCGAGCAATTTGCTCCGATCGTCGGACGTGTAAGTATGGACCTCACGCTCGTTGACGTGACCGGCATTCCCGAAGCAGCAGTTGGCGACGAGGTCATGATCATTGGAAAGCAGGCGGCCAGTGAGATCCCCGCAGAGGACTTAGCCGCGCATATCGGGACGATTTCATACGAGGTTACCTGCGGGATTAGCGATCGAGTGCCGCGGATTTACGTAGCTGGTTCCGCCGCCTAAATCCGTTGCGTGCGGGCTCTTCGTGTAGCTCAAAAAGGGCCGCATCTCCCCGCTTATTGAGCTTGCCCTAGCTTCGATTTCATATATAATCTCCGCATTGCAGGGAGTATAGGCCGGCAGGTCCCTCGTGACGCAGGGTAGCGGTGATTTCAAAAAGTCAGTGGAGTGAGGTTTACTATGCAGCAGCGGTCGCCCGCAGTAGCGAAAGACGTATTCGAAAAAGCTGTGGGATTCACCAAGGCTGATGAGTTTCGACGGGCCGGGCTCTACCCTTTTTTCACCGAATTCTCCAGCGGCGCCGATTCGGGCGAAGCCGAAGTGATGATGGGCGACCGGCGCATCCTCATGTTCGGCTCGAATAACTACCTGGGCCTCACCACGAACCCCGAAGTCAAAGCCGCCGCCAAACAGGCCATCGATCTCTACGGTACCGGCTGTTCAGGCTCGCGAATGCTGAACGGCACCATGGACCTTCACGTTCAACTCGAGAAGTCGCTTGCGCGGTTCATGAATCGCGAAGCCGCGCTCGTATTCGGTACCGGCTTTCAAACCAATCTCGGCGCGCTTTCGACAATCGCCCAGAAGGGCGACGTCATCGTTGCTGACAAGACCATGCACGCGTCGATACTTGACGGATGCCTGGCCTCATTCGCGCGAACAACCCGGTTTCGACATAACGACATGGCCGATCTCGAAGAGGTCCTGGCCGGGCTTCAACCCGACGAAGGAAGATTGATCGTCGTCGACGGGGTCTTCTCGATGGAAGGGGACACCGCGAATCTGCCTGAGATTGTCCGGCTCGCGCGAAAATTCGGCGCGCGGATATACGTTGACGAGGCTCACGCGATCGGTGTGCTTGGAAAAAACGGCCGCGGCACTGCGGAACACTACGGCGTCGAGAGCGACGTCGATATCGTAATGGGAACGTTTTCGAAGTCGTTCGCGTCGATCGGCGGATTCGTGGCGGCGCGACACGACGTAATCGAATTCATCAAGCATCACAGCCGCGCGTTTGTTTATTCTGCTTCGCTCGCTCCCGCCAATGCGGCCGCCGTGTTGAAGGCGATCGAGATCATCGAGCGCGAACCGGAGCGCCGCCAGCGCCTCAACGATCTGAGCACCTTTCTAAGGAAGGAACTCGTCACGCTTGGTTTCAAGCTACTCGATGGATTTACTCCGGTCATACCAGTCGTCGTCGATGACGAAGTTCTGGTGTGCAAATTCTTTTGGGAGTTGATGAGCGAAGGCATCTACACAAATCCGGTGCTTGCCCCCGCGGTCTCGCACAGCCTGGTGCGAATAAGCTGCATGGCGACGCACACCGACGAGCAAGCCGAACGTCTTCTTGAAGCGATGCATCGCATAGGCAAGAAGCTGGAACTGATTAATTAGGGGTTGGGGGTTGGGGGTTAGGGGTTGGGCACGCCCGTCCAACCGCCATCCCCCAAGCCCCATCCCCCACCTCGTTATGAAGCGAATCGCAATAACCGGCATCGGACTGATCGCGCCAACGGGCGTTGGGCGCGAGCGCGTCTGGGAGGCGCTTGCCGCGGGCCGCAGCGGCATATCGCGCATCGAGGACTTTGACACTTCGAATCTAAAGACAAACATCGCCGGCGTCTGCCGCGAGTTTCGAGGCGAAGAGTTCTTTGACGAGCGAGAGATGTCGCGCCTCGATCGAGTCTCGCAAATGGCGATCGCCGCGACCGAGATGGCAACGCGCGAAGCCGGGCTCACGAACGGCCAACTCGATAGCTATGACGCAGGCGTGTATCTCGGGACGGGATTTGGAGGCCAGGGCTCGATCGAAGAGTTTTGCGGCGCGTTCTTTTCAAATGGAAAGGGCCGTCGTTCTGCGATCGCGATACCGAAGTCGATGTACAACGCGTCGTCTTCGAACATCGCGATACGATTCAAAACCCGCGGCCCCAACATCACGGTAACCACCGCCTGCTCATCGGGCGCAAACGCGATCGGTCAGGCATTTCACTTGATTCGCTACGGTCACGCCGATCGAATGATCGCGGGCGGCGCTGATGCTCCGATCACCCCGGTTGTGATGGACGCGTGGAAGGAAATGCGAGTGCTGTCGACCAAGAACGACCCGCCCGAGCGCGCGTGCAAGCCGTTCAGCGCGAATCGCGATGGCTTCGTGCTCGCTGAAGGCGCCGGCATTGTCGTGCTTGAGGATTTGGAGAAGGCCGTCGAGCGCGGCGCGCACATCTACGCCGAGGTCATTGGCTACGGCTCTACCGCGGATGCCTCGCACATCACGTTTCCGGATCCCGACGGTGAGGCGCATGCGATGACCCGCGCGCTGAAAGACGCCGGCGTGGCGCCCGAGGAAATCGACTACATTAACGCGCACGGCACAGCCACCAAGCTCAACGACGCATCCGAAACCGAAGCGATAAAACGAGTCTTCGGAAGCCGCTCTTACGAAATTCCGATCAACTCCATAAAATCGATGCTCGGTCACTCGATGGGGGCCGCAGGGGCAATTGAGTTCATCTCCACGGTGCTGGCTATAGAACATCAACTCGTTCCTCCGACGATCAACTACGAAGAGTCGGATCCGCAGTGCGATCTGGATTATGTGACCGAAGGCGCGCGAGAGTTCGGAAGTTCGAGGCCGCTCCGAACTGCGATCTCGAACTCATTTGGGTTTGGCGGGAACAACGCGGTGCTTGTTGTCCGGGCGTATGTGAAGTAGTATCAAGCTTCAAATTCAGGAAGTGTCTGGAAGATCTGCCCGAGGAAAAGGACGATGACGAGAGAAGCTGTCGAATCAATCGAAGACGCCGTTAAGAGCATCATTATCGCGGAGCTTCGCGTCGAGCCCAGTCAATTGGGGCCTACCACTCACTTGATGAAGGACCTGGGAGCTGACTCACTGGACGCGCTCAACATCGCGCTTCGGCTCGAAGAGCGGTTTAGAATCAAGATTCCCGACGAGGCAATCCCGAGATTTCTCACCGTCGGCGACATCGTTCACGGCGTTGGAGAGCACCTGGCCGCACAATAGAATTGCCCTTCTCGAAAAAAATGAGCCGCGCACATCGCCAGGATATGCGCGGCGGATTCATTTTTGTTTCGCTGATTCCTGTTTATTTCGTTTTTGCAGAGACCTTCGCGGTGAACACTTCTTCATTGAGGCGCTCTCCGCTCCGCCGATCAGTCCAGATCGGATGAGATATGCCGCCAAAGCTAACAAGCCCTGTGTAGTCACCGTACTGGTTGAAAATCTCAGCATCGCAATTCTGCCGGCAAAATTGGGCGCACGCGTTGAAGCCTGACTGAGCCATACATTCCTCGCATACCGGGCAACTCTCATCGGTCGACGCGCCGGTGACTCGCAAGTTAGCGCTGAACGTCAGCCCGCTATCGGTAGACCGCGCGAAGAATATATCCGTTCTGCGTTTCGCCGGATCATTGCGGGTGTCATACCAGCTTATGTTTACCGAGCCATCCGTCGGATCAACAGACAGCCATTGGTAAAACTGGTCCGCGTGAAGGCCATCATCCGCGATGCGAACGGGCGCGCTCCAGTGCAATCCGCCATCATCCGAAAACGCGAAGAAGATGTCCGTCTCGGCGCCGTCGACAAACGGGCTCGCCTGATTCGTTTGATCAGTCCACGCGCAATAGAGCCGCCCGCGATGAGGGCCGTTGCTCCGATCGACATCGATTGAAGGATAGACCAGCGCGCGGCGCACCTTGATCGAGGGAATGCCGGTGTCAAACGGAATTATCATCGGGCTTATGGTGCTGTCGGCGCCAAAGCTCACACCTCCGTTGAACGAGCGATCAAGCTGAAGCCGGCGATTCAGGACGTCGAGCCATGCGACATACAGCTCGCCGTTTGGACCGACAGCGGGAATCGCGCCGATCTCATTCGAGCCGCTGCCAGAGTTGGAATCGTCAATTCGCTGAAACGTAAACGTGACTCCGTGATCGGTCGAGCGCGCGAGTTGAACCTTGCCGTTCCCAAACCCCTCGGTCGTGTCCCACGCGACGTACACGTTATCTCGGAATGGGCTTGTTAGGTTCGCGTCGCAGGTGATGAATTCCTTATCTTCGAATCGCCCGGCCGGACCGGCATTGAGGTCCTTCTTGATGATCGTCCCGGCCGAAAAAGTCGCTCCGCCATCGGTTGTGCGATTGACTATTACGGCGTCGCCTTTGAAGTTGTCATTCACGCTTGCGATCAGCAATTGTGAAAAGAAGATCGTGCCGCGCGTGTCTATCGCTACGCCGGGATCGGAAGCAAAAGTCCAAACGGTCCCTTGTTCATCGACGAGAGGCAAATCGGCGCCGACCCAACTGCTTCCGCCATCGCTCGAGAAGTATGTGCGCTGTGGATTGCGGAATATTTCATTTGATCCGCCGGCAAGAATATTTGGATTCTGAGTGTTGATCGCTATGAAGGTTTCGCTCTGAGGCCCGGCCTCATTGCTGACATTGACGTTCTTGCCCGCGGTGATTCCTGTGGAGGCTTGCGACGCTTTCGCTATCTTCATGCCGGCCTGTCGCGCTCTGATCTTCGCCATCCATCGAGGCTCGGTGTATGAGCTCGATTGCGCGGCCCTGCTTGAGCCGGCCGGCCAGCAGCTAAGAATAATTGCGGCCGCAGCCAGCAGCAGCCAGGCCGCGCTCTTCAATCCAGAATGTCTGGTGATCACTTGAGAAGTTATCATGGCTATCTCCTTTGAACCGTGGACCTGTTCGAACCTTGACGCCGCGCGAGTAAGAGCGGGGAGTGCTCATGCGGGGTGACTATGATAAGGGGACGCCCCGTCGAGATCAAGCACCGCAATCCGGGCTCTGGCCGTGTAACATGGCGCACGCCTAGCTTGTAGAACCGACGGCTTTATGTGAGAGTCTTGCTCGAACTATGGGCTCGCTAGTCAATCGAGCAAATGCAGGGAACGCCCCGAGTGATGCCGCGCGCAGTTACGACGGGATAATTCACAACGTCGCTTTCTGGGTTACGCGGTCGATGCTGGTGCTTGTCCCTCTGGCATTCAGCACGTTTGTATACCGAGCTTTTTCGCTGCCAAAGTTTTTGATCCTGTTAGCTGGCTCCGCCTCGCTCGTGCCACTCATCGGCTTTATTGGTCTTCGCGCGCGCAGGGAAAACGAAGCCCGCAGGAATAGGGCAGATTCAAGGCACATGTTGCTGGTCACTGTTTATGTGTGCGCGATTGCTATCTCAACAATCTTCGGCGCTGCGCCCGTTGTATCGTTTTTTGGAAGTTTCGAGAATCAGATGGGCCTCATCACGCGGTTATGTTTCTACATATGCTTTCTCGCGATCATATTTGGAATAGGCCACAGCCGGAGGCGGCTGCTGCAAACCCTATGGGCTTTGTCGCTCACGGGACTGTGCGTCGCGACGTACGCGTTCGCGCAGTTCTTTGGCAGGGATTTGTTTTTGCCCGCAAGCCTGTACAGTTTCAACTCATCAGGCCGGAGCGTGGTCCGCGCGATCGGGACCCTGGGCCACGCCGACTATCTGGGCAACTTCTTGCTGTACACCACCCCGCTCGGGGTCGGTCTTGCAGTTGCCTCGCGTGGCCGAACCCGGCGCTTCGGTATAATAGCCGCGGTCGTATCGACGGCCGCTATTGTGTTCAGCGGGACTCGTGGTGCGTGGTTTGGCGCCGTTATCGGGGCGATAGTTTTCGCCGGTTTAGAGCTGGGTGGCAAGTCCCGTGAGTCGAACGCGGTACGGTTCCGTCCGATTGTGCTTCGGGTGGCCATCGGTTGCGCCATAACATTGCTGCTGGCGCTGCTAATCGCATCAAACCCGGCGTCAAGCAGCATTGTTACACGTACACGTCTGTTGGTCACCGAAGGATTCACCGGATCAGGGCGAACACTGCTATGGCGAGACTCGCTGCGAATGGTGCCCGCATGTATCGTCACTGGATGCGGCCCTGAAGGCTTTCGTAAAGCGTTTCTTGCTTACAAGTCAAATGAACTTGCCCGGCTGGCGCCCGATATCAACAATGAAAGTTCGCACAGCTCATATCTCGACGCTGCGGTCTCGTTTGGGTTGCTCGGAGCCATACTGTACGCGGCAATCATAGTGTCCGCCTTTTGGCTTCTTAGTCGCGCGCGTGCGCGCGCGGCAGATCAAAGAGAGAGAGTCATCATAACCGGTTTGTTATCGTCGCTGGCTGCCGTGTCGGTACATAATGCTTTCATTTTTGACCAGATTCCGACCGGTCTCTATTTCTTTTGTTTCCTCGGTCTCGCTGTAGTCGTCGGCGGAGTGGCCGGCGAAACAAGACGACCAGACGCGCATAATGAACAACAGCCATCGCCCAAGCCACCGGGAGCGATCAAATCTCGGCAGGCGGTCACGGCAACCGGCAATAATGCGGCCCTCGGGATAATTGCATCAAGCGGCGCGTTGTTACTCGTTTCGTCGTGGTACTCGTGGTGCGCGCTGGACGCCGATAACCAGATCAAGAAGGCATTCATTGCCGCGAGCATTGGAAACCTGGATCAAGTCATAGACTCCGCGGATCACGCAACGCGCATTTTTGATCCTTCCCACCAATATGATTTCGCCGCGGCGCGTGCTTTGACTCTTTCCGCGGAAAAGCTGCGGGCGCGTCGCGAATCGAGCCGGTCACGAATCGAGGATGACGAATTGGCGCACTCAACAGAGATCGCCATCGATGCCGCAATGAGGCACGCGAACAGATCGCTTGCGCACACCCTCACGCCGGATTCGAATTACCTTCTTCTGGGTTACCTTGCGTTTTTGTCTGGTGATGTGCCGAAGTTGCACGCCTACTCAACGCAGGCCGTTACGTGGGATCCACGCTTCACCAAGTCGCGGTGGCTAATGGCTGAGGCGTATCTCGCCGAAGGCGATAACGAACAAGCAGCGCGCGAAGCCGAGATTGCTCTGGATATAAGTCCCTCACTATCACAAGCAAAAGCAGTGCTGGCACGCGCGCTCGGCGAGTCTGAGCCGGATCACCGAACACTTGAAGATTCAATCCGTCGAGCCCGCAGCCTCGTCGACGCAGGCGAACCAGCCAGGGCAGAACACGTGCTTCGCCGCGCAATTGGCAGATCGCCTGTGCCCTGCTCGGAATGCCATCGACTTCTCGCTTTGATCTACGAAGCTGCAGAGTCGTACGAGAGCGCAATAGCAGAGTGGCAATCCGTCTTAATCCAGTCGCCCGACTCGCAATCAGCCGAGGGTGCGGCATCGCGAATCGAAGCTCTAAAGCAAAAGACCGGAACCGGGAAGTAGCTACTCACGAGCACGAACAGGTGTTGTCCGACGTGTTCCTGTCGGTTATCGTAAATGTTCTCGTTGGCGAAAAGAGCTGTAAGACCGCGGTCCCCTTCCGAATCGTGCCATCAAACGACGCAAGCACTCTGCGATCGCCCGAAAAATCCTGTAGCGTCACGATTGCACCTTTGACGGTCACCGTGCCTCGGCCCGAGATCGATACACCCTGACAATTACTGAAAAAATAATCGCCGGTAATCGAATTTAGCTGCAGCACGCTGCGATTGCTGTCATCCTGCAGGCACAAGTTAGAATTTGTAAAGAGCGTTGTGGTCACGGATGACGAGTTGTTTCCGGGGTTTGGGTCGTGTCCCTGATGGCTCACGAGCGCCGTGTTTGTGATAGAGGGTCCCGCTGAAGTAGAAGCTTGTACGGTCAGGGCATAGGTAACCGGGTTGAACAGGGTCGTGCCTGAAACACCAAGTAAGTTCAGCGAGCACTCAACCGTACCCCCGCTTCCGATTGGAGGTACCGTGCAGATCGGAGGCAGTGCGGTCCCAAAGTTAGTGAGTAGGTTGAGTGAAACGAAACTGGTTCCCGGCGGCAATTGATCCGTGAAGACGACGCCTTGCGCCGGCCTCGGCCCACTGTTCAGAAATGTTATGTTGTATGTGATGGCTGCGCCGGCCGGTAACGGACCAGCCGGCCCCGTCTTCGTTATCGACAGGTCGCTGGATGTCCCAACCAGTGCGACCCCGGGCGCGAAAACGCTGTACGAGTAAAAAGCACATTGAACGTTCGGATTAATACCGTAGACAACAATCGAGAATTGGGAGTTTGGACAAACGTCGAAGAACCAATTTGCGCTTCCTGACCTTCCCGAAGAAGCAATAAAGTTGTCACATATATTACCAGGGTTGAACTGAGGGCTGTATGCAGCCGAAACGGTGCTGAAGCCGCACCCGGAAGTGAAGAAAACCTGAACGTGTTGAGTAGTTGACGTCGTGTTACGGAAAAACACTTCATCATAGAACCTGGAGCCGAACGGGAAGCTAAGCGCGCAGTTCGCATCTCCGAAAATTCCGGTCAGGAAATGCCGTGCTCCGAAGAAAGTCTGATCCGTTGTGCTAATCGAATCGTTAACCACGGCGACCAGCGGCGTGCCGGTTATCGGCAACACTCCGCTTATCGGACCGGCGACACCTTCCGGGATAATGAGCTCCTGTTTGGTGTCGGTGCCCGGGATTCGGTGTTTGCGTCTTATCCGCACTGCGTCCATAACCGGGATCGCCTCGGCAGCCTTTGATTCGAGAGTTTGAATCCCTCCGTTTCCCGGCGCTTGGACTGGGCCCCCCAGGTACACAGCATCCTGAGCGTATACCGTCATCCCATAATTAGGACAAGTCAGACCTGGTTCCAGCGCATAGACCACAATCGAAAACTGACTATTGGCACAGACAGTAAAGGTCCATTCAATCGTGCCGGACAAACCTGGCGATGAAATGAAGTTTGTGCAGATGTTGGCGGGCTCGAACTGGGGGCTGTAAGCCGCCATGTACGTATTAAACCCACAGCCGCTTGTGAATGCGATAAGAATGCGCTGGGTCGTTGACGCGTTGTTAAAGAATTTGAACTCGTCGTATGACCGCACTCCTTGCCCTCCAAACAAGCGGCAATTTCGATCGCCTGGGATTCCAGAGCGGAAGTGGCGAGGACCCGTGAAGGTAGGCTCTGTTCCGTCTATCGACCCATTGATTGTTACAACAATAGGTGTTCCTTGTGTTGCCGTCAGACCGCTCGCGCGCGATCTTGATGCTCCCAACTTCGCAGCGGCGGAAGTTGGACCGCTTCCTTCCAAACCGCTGGCTGCCGGAGAAGCAGCTCCTGTACCCGCGGGGCGCCAAATGATAAG
>Ga0070705_100000019_pt1 | contig 84475 bp, 71 predicted proteins | sample KBSK5253metaG_FD_65455 | JGI IMG/M metagenome (GOLD analysis project Ga0070705, IMG submission 65455) | Corn, switchgrass and miscanthus rhizosphere microbial communities from Kellogg Biological Station, Michigan, USA - KBS K5-25-3 metaG | ecosystem: Host-associated > Plants > Roots >... | reverse complement strand
CTGTTCAACACGAAAACGAAAATGATGAAGAGAATTAATACGAGGACCAGCGAGCCGTCCGGGCTTATGATGTTGCCGCCGCCTTCAGCAAAAGCCAGGGCCATCGAGACCAAAGCATGTACTCCCTTGTGAGAAAATTACCTCGAGTTTCAAGCGACGAAACGTAACACAGGGCAAAAAAAAGTGTCAAGCAAACGCCACTCGGAGCTTCATCGAGAACCGCCTAATCAGGCTGCCGCCTCCGCTTGCAACCCTTCACAGAGTGTAACCGCTGCTCAAACTAAATCCAGAACGTAACTGTCCGATTTGCAGGTGTGAGAATTAACTTACACGCATCATCTTTGACGATTGGACCGTCGTCGAAGCCCGTCAGGGGTAGGTCAGATTGACAGAGAGGCTTCTTTCAATCTGAGCGGACCACCCTGATAACTGTGGTCTGAGCGCTTTACTTCAGCGCTTTCAAATCGCGGTTTTTGGGTCATCTGAAACCGCCGATCTGGTCCGCCCCACCGAAACAATCTGTCTGGGAACTGTTGCAAATGAATTAGTAATCGTCTTTCCTGCGTCGTAATCGACCTCGGTCTTAAGTCGACAACGCCGCCGCATCGCCCCCCAGATATCGATGTGAGCTACCGGGTGGCACGGCTATTGACCTACTCCCCGCCGTGAGGCTTCTGACCCGTCTGAAGATGAATCGAGTTGGACGGAGCAATCAGAAGAATCGCCGAGAAAAACCCCAAGGGAAAACAAGATGAAACCGACAAGACTGATAACTAGACTCGTGGTAGCTGCGCTGATGGTTGCGCAATACGTCGTGGGAGCACCTTTTGGCAGGAACCTGTTGCCCGACGTCGAAGCTCAATCGATCGCGGGAAGGCAAAAGCTCTCCAGCGTTCTTCGCGACAGGCTCGATGATCGCGAACCCCAGGAACGAGTCCGGCTCATCATCCAAAGCGGGGGCGCGATGACTGGGATTCTGTCAGCGGTCAAGGACCTTGGCGGCGTCGTGCGCCGGGACTACGCGAATCTTAATCATATCGCCGTTGATGTCCCCGCCGCGGCAGTTGGCCAACTCGCAGCGCGCTCCGATGTAAACTTCGTCTCTGAGGATCGCGCGATTCAGGTCACCGGTCACCTGGAAACAACGACGGGCGCCGAACTCGCCCGAACGTACGGAGCCGATTCAAGCACGATCGACGGCGCGGGAATTGGCATCGCGGTTATTGATTCGGGAATCTTCACCAACCATCACATCTTCAGCGCGGCAAGAGTAGTCGCTAGTGTCGACTTCACCGGTGAAGGTCGAACCGATGACCCGTACGGTCACGGGACTCACGTCGCGTCCATTGCGGCCGGCAATCGCCACGTTGCCGGCGGCGCTTACACCGGCATCGCTCCGCGCGCCAGATTAATAAACGTCCGGGTTCTTGATTCACAGGGCCGCGGCACGACCTCGAATGCGATCGCCGGCATCGACTGGTGCATCAGCCAGAAGGCTGCCTACAACATACGGGTGCTGAATCTGAGCTTTGGCGCAGTCGCAGTTGACTCTTATGCAAATGATCCGCTGTGCCAGGCCGTAAGACGCGCGTTCGATGCGGGACTGGTTGTCTGCGTGGCAGCCGGAAACCTGGGCAAAGACGAAGCGGGCAACAAGCTGTACGGCGCGATTCACTCACCGGGCATCGAGCCTTCCGCGATTACGGTAGGCGCCTCGAACACGCTTGGTACCGATTCACGCTCGGATGATTTGGTTACTACCTACAGTTCGCGCGGACCAACGCGCGGATTTGTTACCGACTCACAAGGTGTCCAGCACTACGACAACATCATCAAGCCGGACCTTGTGGCGCCGGGCAACCGAATAATCGATGCGGTATCTCCAAACAATCGCCTCCTCACCACGACGCCCGCACTCGACGCTAACGTAAGCTCATTGGCGAAGCACAAGATGATGTACATGAGCGGCACGTCGATGGCGACCCCTGTTGTCGCCGGTGCGGCGGCTCTCCTGCTCCAGAGGAATCCCCGGCTCACGCCAAACCTGGTAAAGGCTATTCTGGAATACACGGCGCAGCCTCTCGCGGGCTTCAACACGCTCGAGCAAGGCGCCGGCGAACTCAATATCGAAGGTGCGGTTCGGCTGGCCGGTTTGATACGGACCGACGTGAAGTGGCTGACCCTGGGCGCGCCGCTGTTGGCGGGCCCGGTTCCCGTCGAATCGACAACGATTGCCGATGTGAGCTTTGTTTGGGGCGGCGGTTTGATCCAGAAATGGAATTTCATCTACGGCAACGAGTTGATAACGAAGTATCAGGGAATCTATGGCGCGGGAACAATACTCGGTAACGGGGTGCTGCTAACCGGCGGAACGTTGATGACGGACGGCACATTGCTGACCGCCGGAACTCTGCTTTCGACCGGCACGATACTGTCGGACGGCACGTTGCTTAGTTCAGGCACACTCACAGCCAATGGGACATTACTCGCGACTGGAACGCTGCTCGCGAGCGGCACGTTGTTATCGGACGGCACGTTGCTTTCAGACAGCTATCTGGCCTCCGCGATGTCAAAGCCAACCGCCGATGCAATAGCCCTCGCTGCTCTCGCTGGTGACCAGACGGCTGGGATGGCTCCTGTAATCGATGCGAATCCTGATCACTAGAACTAATTTGATTAGGTAGTTGAAGAACGCGGGTTCCGGTCGCGCTACGGAACCCGTTTCGCGTTTGCTCGCGAAGCGCAACCGTCTCGCACTTCAAGCTTCATCCAACTAACCTCCGCGCAATGCGGGTTGTCAACGTCAAACGCAGTCCTCTACAATCTCCTTTTCTTCAGTGACAGCTAAATCCTCGCTGATAGTTCATCAGGCGAGGAACACCTTTTCGGAGGCACAAAACCGCTATGTTGAAGTTTCTCAGGGGCCGAAAGCGCGCACGAAATGCGCTACTAATCGTCTTCATCGGGCTGCTGACGCTCAGCCTCGTCGCACTCTTTTCCGCGTCCGGGAGCGGCAAGCTGTTCGGCAGCGCGGCTGGCAGCGATACCATTGTCGCTAGGGTCGGCCGCTATGACATCACCGCTAAAGAACTGACGGATTCACTCACCTCATTCGGCCAACAAGTCGCTCAGGGGCAGGCACGTCAGCGGCAGGATGATTTGGCAACGCTTTATGATTTGTACGGCCAGCAAGTACTCGACGGGTTAATCCGTCAGAAACTGATTCTGTACGAAGCCGACAATCTCAACCTCACTGCGTCCGACTCCGAAGTCCAAACCAGACTGAAGCAGATATTCAGTCCGTGGCCCGGCGCCGAAGGTTATCGTCAGAGATTGCAACAAGCGGGCATGACCACCATTCGTTTTGAGAATGACCTTCGCGCTTCTCTCGCGAACGAGCATCTGCGCAGCTATATCACCGCGGCGGTGGAAGTCGATCCCAAAGAAGTCGAAGCTGATTACAAACGCACCAACACGACGTTCAATATTCGATGGGTCGAAGTAGATCCCGAGAAAATGCGCGACAAGGTTCAAGTCAACGACGCCGACTTGCGCGCGTACTTCGAAGGCCACAAAGACAGCTTCAAGATCACCAGCGAACAGCGCCGCGCACGATACATTTTTGTCGATCAGGAAAAAGGCGGCGAAGCGATCCAGATTCCAGACGAGGAGCTGAAGCAAGACTTTAATGCGGACCGCTACGTAAAACAGGTGCGAGTCAGCCAGATTGTGCTCAATGTTCCAAAGGAACCGGCCGCCGCCGCCAAAGACGCGGCTAAACCCGACACCGCAAAAAAACCCTCGGTGACCGAAGATGACATCAGAAAGAAAGCACAGGACATCATGACGCGGGCGCAAGGCTCCGCGGGTAAACCCGCCGAGGATTTCGCAAAACTCGCCCGCGAACTCAGCGAAGATCCGAAGACCAAAGCGAAAGGCGGCGATCTCGGCTTTATCAACAAGGACGACAAACGCGATACCGATGATCCGCTGGAACGCGTGTTCAGAATGAAAAAGGACGAGGTCACCCAGCCGGTCAAGAAAGGCGACAAGTATTACATCCTCAAAGTAACGGATCGCCAGATCCCAACTTTTGCCGCCGCGCGCGCGGATCTGCTGAAAGAAGCGCGCTCGAGAAAGGGCTATTCGAAGGCGGTTGAGATCGCCACAGAGGCCGATCAGAAGCTAAAGGAGACAAAAAACGTCGACGCAGTCGTCGCTGAGATCAACAAAAAGTATGGCGCGCCGGTCGCCGCCGCGCGCGAGACTTCGTACTTTTCTGAGGGCGACACGATTCCCGAGCTTGGTAGCGTCTCTGAGTTTGAGTCCTCCGTGTTTCAACTTCCCAACCCCGGCGATATCACCGATCGCATCAATGTAGACAAAGGGTTCGCTGTTGCGCAGTACATCGACAAGCGCGACCCTCACGATCCGTCTTTTGAGGAGGTCAAGGACAAAGTCGATAAGGCATTTCGCGTGGACAAGGCGAAAGAACTCGCGCGAGCGCGCGCAGCCGAGTTTGCCAAAATCACCAACACAGATGAATTGAAGAGAGCGGCCTCTGCCGCGGGATTAAAGGTCGATGAGCGAGCAGGCCTTACCGGCAATGATTCGATTGGTCCACTGATCTCCGAAGCCGATCGCGGGCCGCTGTATAAGCTGAATCTCGGCGAGGTCACCAAAGAGCCAATCAAAACGGACACCGACGTTTTTGTCGTTGCGGCCTTGCTTGGGCGTAAAGATGCCGACATGGGCGCGGCCTTCCAGAAGGAGCGCAAGTCCATTGAACAGCGATTGCTTGATGAGAAGCGAACCAGATTCTTTTCGACCTATTTGTCGATGACCCAGAAACAGATGACTGACGAAGGCAAGATCAAGATTTACTCGAAAGAGATAGATGCGGCGGTGCAGGCAATTGCGGGGCGGCCTGCTTCGGGCGGGGCCCCTGGAGCACCCGGAGCGCCCGGACCATCCCGGCCTCGACAGCGCCGCACGCCTCAAGGCGTTCGATAGCTCGAAAGTGCAAACGGAAGAATCGTAACGGCGCCCATCATCCTCGTGATGATGGGCGCTTCTTCTTTGAGCCGCGCGCTTCTGCTCCGAATGATTCGGCTATTAGCGCTTTCAGGCGCGCCCGCTCGCACGCTGGGTCGAAGAGAGGCGCGATCGCATCGCACCCCGCTTTCAACTTTGCCAGAAATGATGGATCAGTCTCAGCCTCGAGCATCAATCTCGCAAGCTGCCGGGTGTTTCCGGTTTCGAAATAACCCGGATAGTCTTCGCCAAGAATTCCTATCGACCCCGGTATTCGCGAAGCGAGAACAGGCACGCCTGCGACTATCGCTTCGCCCAACGCATTCGCTCCGCCTTCCATTTTTGAAGAGAGAACAAAAAGTTGGCAGCGCTCGAGGACCCTTCGCACACGGACGGGAGATTGTTCTCCCATCCAACGGTATCGAGCGTTGATGCGCGCCTCGGCCTTTGCGCGAGCTTCTGCTTGAGTTGTCATTGCACCGCCGATTTGAAACACGCGAATGCGCGACGACTCGGGCAACGTTCGAGAGGCCATCGCCGCGCGAAACGGGTCCTTCACCGGGCGCAAATGCCCGACGACGCACACATCGAATGTTGGTCGCGGACTTGGCCGGCGAGCGGTGCAAACTGCCGGGACGACAGATTGATAGATTACCCGAGTCTTCGACCGCAGTCTGAAGGCCAACTCTTCGAGAGCCTTCGACTGAAGGACTACTATTCGAGTGGCCAGATCAAGTGACTTCTCGGTGCTCTTGATTCGCCGGAGGTCTTGATACAGATCGGTGCCTGTCAGGACAACTATGATGGGCGAGTCCGGATGCTCGCGATGAAAGCGCACTACCGATGAATGACTGCGGCGCGCGTGCAGCGCGACCAGCAAGTCAAAGGCCTCACCGTTGTAGGTTTGGATTACCCGAACCGAATGGCCAAGGGTTTTAAGAAATCCGGCCCAGCGCATCGCGGTCACGCGGTTGCCGTATCGCGACAGCGGAGGCGCCGGGGTGACGATTCCGATTTTCATTCCAGCCGCCGCCAGAATCCCCCGATAACTTTTTTGTCAGTCAGACATAGTCAGACAGAATAATCAGACAGAATATAATGATCTCACGAGACAGCATCAAGGACTCTGTCGGCTCGTCTCGAGACTGAACGGATGAATTAGACTTTTCGGACGCTGCAAGCGCCGATTGATTCTGCATAACATGCACTCGATTGTCTCCAATCCCTCGTCGATCAAATGTGGATGTTCAGGCGCGTGCGACGAAGGCTTAGGAAAGCGTGTTTCTATGGAGCCAGCGAAGGGACTCGAACCCTTGACCTCCGGTTTACGAAACCGATGCTCTACCAACTGAGCTACGCTGGCGTTCTCGAAGGGATAAACGCAGAATTGACCATACCCAACGCTCTACATGACTGTCAAGTTTTCACTCCCCGTAACCTGTCTTCGTCGGCACTTCGCGTCTGCTCATAAATCCGCTTGTGTCAGTTCGCTCTACATCAATAGATCCTATTGCTTCCCCTTGAATTTCGGCGCATCCGATTGACCAGCAGTTTGGCGTCCTCTAGAATGAGTTCTTCTTATTCGGGGCGTAGCACAGCCTGGTAGTGCGCTCGGTTTGGGACCGAGAGGTCGTTGGTTCGAATCCAATCGCCCCGACCAGAATCGCAAGAGGCAAGGGTGAAGGAAAGTGAGAGCGATCTTACCTTTGCTCTTGGCCTTTTGCATTTTGCGCCCGTAGCTCAGCCGGATAGAGCACCTGCCTTCTAAGCAGGGGGTCGCAGGTTCGAGTCCTGCCGGGCGTACCTTTCTTTTGAATGGTTACAGCCTGTTTGCGCACTTGGAGAAATTCTACTGTAGATAATTTTGTAGATGCTCTTACCCGCGCTGGTTTCTTTGATGTATTTCCAGTTGCTCACTCTTCCTTTGACTGAACAGTGCGTCACAGGGGCAATCTGGTTTTGAAGGCTCTTACGGCTTTAGGGCAATTGTATGACAGCTTGCATTGATGGCAATTTATTTGCTATTTTGCCTCACTGAACATCGAAGCAAGCTGATATCTGAGCTTTCTTGCGAAGACAGGACACGGCCTTGGTCATCGTATTGATGTGTATCTGGTTGGTTATTACTGGCGGGTTGCTCTACAGCATTGTCCCGCTTTCACCTAGCAACCGCGGCGATTGTGAGAGACCGATCAGTTGAAGACAAGAAATGTCTTCGACCCTGGGGTTGGAGTGTCTTAACTTTTTGTCTCACTCAAGGGGGCGCACCTCCTAGGATGGGTAGAGATACTCTCATTGTCAATCGGGGCTTTTTCTATGATCTCTAAACAAAGACTCTTAACTGTCACAGTCGGATGGGCACTCGCTTTTGTTTTCTTGAGCTTGGCATCGATTGAGGTTTTCAATGTGATTATTTGCGTGATTGCATTAGTTGCTTTCAATGAATTTCTAAGAATGTACCGAGTAAATAAGAATATCGGTTTTCATCTAGCTTCACTGATCATATTTATGATACTGAGCGCTTCCTTTACCTATCCGAGATTTCGTAATTTAGGAATAGACTTGACCCTTGCGCCGCTTATCATATTGGCTCTTGCCCTGACTCAGAAAACCGAACAGACAAGAGCTAACCAGATTGTAATAATAATTATAGGGCTAGCTTATTTAAGTTTCTTACTTAATTACTTAGTTCTTATCCGCGTTCTACCCAACGGCAGGGAGTTGATTTTGGTTCTGAGTCTAGGAACATGGGCACGAGATTTGGGAGCCTTTGTGTTTGGTCAACTAATGCGCCAACGGCATGTTATACAGCCTGAAGTGAGCCCGAAAAAGACATACGAGGGGGCAGTCGGGGGCTTGGTCTTTGCCTTAATCGCAGTAATTGCTAGTGCAACATGGCTAATCCCTGACTGGACTCTTATTGATATGATTGCAACAAGCATATTGATTGGTGTGCTTGGGCAAGTTGGCGATTTAGTCGAATCTTGGTTCAAACGAAATGCCAGCGTTATTGATTCTAGCCGTATCCTTCCGGGGCAGGGTGGATTTCTTGATTCGATCGATAGTTTTATTTATACCGCCCCTGCTATGTACTTTTACATCGTATTGCGGATGACAATGGCTTGATTTGCTCTCTCCTTATTAGGGCTGAATTGGTGCGCAACATGGAGCTTAGAATCGTTCAGTCATCGAGAGATATCTCTCGATTCATATCTCTTCCCCGTAAGATGCGCGGTAATGACCCGCAATGGGTCGAACCATTACGGACTGAGCAGTTTGAGATTTTAGATAGAATTCACCACCCATTTTACGCTGATGGTGCGCGCGCGGAGGCTGAGTTCTTCATAGTGGTGAATCCTAAAACTAATCAGACTCTTGGCCGCGTCGCGGCTGTTGCTAATCGTCACCGCATCATTGGCAGTAACGGGAAGCCAAAGGTTGGTCATTTTGGATTTTTTGAATCGATAGACTCGCAGGAAGTAGCTAATGGGCTCTTAGACGCTGCTGCCCAGTGGTTGCGCGAACATGGCGCTGACATAATGTTAGGTCCAGCGAGTCCTTCACAGAATTACGAGTACGGACTTCTTGTGGAAGGATTTGAGCGAGTGCATCGTTTCCTGCTTCCGCATTCCTTACCATTTTATCAAAAGCTCTTGATGGGCTACGGCATGGAGAAGGCCAAAGACTTATTTGTTTTCTCATGTCCTTTGAAAAATGATCAGTTGCGACAAAAGATGGAGCAAGATGCAAGGCGATTTGAAACCATATGGCAGCGACGCTTGCAGTACATTCAGGTCCGTCCACTCAATCTCCGTCGACTGGATGAGGAAGTTCAGATATTGCTCTCTATAATGAACAGATCGCTTACTCATCATTGGGATTATACGCCCATTAGCGCTGAAGAGATTACTTTGATTGCTCGGAAGCTTCGACCTCTCCTCGACCCTGATCTTATACAAATCGTCGAACGGAAAGGGGTCCCCGCTGGCTTGGCGATGGCCATACCAGATCTTAATGAAATCATTCGAAAGTTAAGGACACGATTGGGATGGCTCCAACTTGTAGAGCTATTTGTTCGCGCCAAATTATCTCGCTTCCATTGTGCTAGGTTAGTCCTTCTAGGAACGGTTCAGGACTGCCCAGGGTTTGGACTTGCACCATTGGCCCTACTTCGTTTGTATAAGAATCTGATAGCCAGAGGGTACTCTTATCTAGATGCACATTGGATACTGGAAGACAACTTACCAGTACTGGATATTGTAAGAAGATATGTCCTAGAACCGGATCGAGTTTATCGAGTATACAGTAAGTTAATCACTGAACATTGATTATATTAGTTCAAATACAGGCTAGAGTAGTTCGCTGGAGGTGTAATGGCAGACCGCATTCATGTGCCCAACAATTACTATTCAGATAGCTTCATTAACCCGACCCGGCGGTATCTCCTGCAACTCTTAAGGGTGGATGTTAGGTTGGTGCGCGCGTTCGGTACTCGACTTTGGGATACTGAGGGTCGTGAATATCTAGATTTCCTATCTCAGTACGGAGCTTTAGCCTTTGGCCATAACAACCCGATGCTTTGGGATGCCTTACTTGATTGTTTCAAACAAGAAATTCCTTCAATGGTACAGCCGTTGATAGCGATTAAAGCCGAAGAATTAGCGGCGAGGCTGGCCTCTATAAGTCCCGGAGAGCTTACATATTCTATATTTACCAATTCCGGTGCGGAAACTGTGGAAGTCGCCATTAAACTCGCCCGCTCACGTACCGGACGCATAGGCATTCTTTCCACTCAAAATGGATTCCATGGTCAGACATTGGGAGCTCTATCTGCAACCGGACGTCCAATTTATCACAAACGATTCGGTGTTCCCCTACCAAATTTTTATCATGTACCTTTTGGGGATCTTGAAGCGCTTGAGAAGAAACTGAATGATGAAGGCGACAGCATCGCAGCGTTCATTGTTGAGCCAATTCAGGGCGAGGGTGGTATCCACCCGGCTCCTAAAGGCTACCTTAATTCAGCTCAAGCACTATGCCGCCGTCATGGCATTCTGTTCATAGCAGATGAAATACAGACTGGACTAGGACGGACTGGGAACCTTTTTGCAGTTGAGCATGATAACGTCGTACCTGATATGTTGCTCCTTTCAAAAGCTCTGGGGGGAGGGTTGACATCTATAGGAGCCTGCATAATTCAACCTCACTTGTGGGATCATCATTTCGGATATGTACACAACTCCACTCTCGCTAACAACAATATTGCTACGTCTGTTGCATTGAGAGTCTTAGATATGCTTGCGCGAGATGATTGGGCCATTACCAAGGAAGCAGGTGAAAAGGGCGAATATATTCTACAAAGGTTACGTACGATTCAGCAGAAATTTCCTGGAGTAGTCAAAGACGTACGCGGTCGCGGCTTAATGGTGGGAGTTGAATTCTTTCCATTCGATGGAAACGAATCCTACACCATGAGCTATTTCTCCAAAGGCGACCTTTTGGTGGCAGTTCTGAGCGGCTATCTGTTTAATGTTCATCGGATCATCACGGCGCCTGCATTTAATCAATCACATGTCTTGAGAATAGAGCCGCCGTTAATAATTACCCGAAAGGAAATCGATACCGCACTAAACGCGGTTGAAAGCTTGGTATCGATTACTGACTCCCAGGACTTCTACAAGATTGTACGTTATGTTGTCGGGGACTCAAGCAAGCCGAAAGATATCAAATGCTACCGCAGATCACGCTCGGTTCAGATTGGTCCTACTGAGTCTTCAGAGAAGGACCTGGAGCGATTTGCTTTTCTAATGCACCCGATCTATGAGCAAGATATTTTGTCAGCCGATCCTTCTTTTGCACAATTCACTGTAGAAGAATTCAATCGCTGGAAGAATTGGATAAAGGATATAGGTCCGGGCACCGTATACCACGTACCTGAAGTTCGCTCAATAACCGGTAAAGCTGCTGAAGGGTGGATGATCGTACTCCCAATTCTCCCGAAGCAAATGTTGCGATATGGCAGCAAGAACATATTGCCCTTTTTCTATCAGGCTGTGGATATAGCGAAAGATCTTGGAGCCAAGATACTTGGCCTCGGTGGATTTACAGCGATAATTAGCAGAGGTGGTGAAAAGCTGCTCGGTCGCGGGTTACCCATTACAACAGGAAATACTTTGACAGCTATCCTGGGTGTGGAAGGTATCAAAGAAGCGGCGAAAAAACGAAACATTAATTTGCAGAATGCACAAGTAGTAGTAGTTGGGGCAACAGGAGCCATCGGGCGATTGGCATCATTATTATTGGCTCCTTTAGTTGGCAAGCTCACCTTACTTGGTAATCCGTCGAGTATGGACTCCTTAGTGAGATGTCGAGCCATAGCTGACGAAATTTACAAAGAAGTGGGAGCGTTTGCATCTCGTGATTATTGTACTGCAACGCCGCAGGAACGTTTGGATAATAGCGCGCAACAAAAAGCAGGTATCTCGACCACGCTACCTGAAATAATGACAAGGACGCTTCCTGAAAAAGACATTAGCTTCCTGACCGTTTCCAATCGCTTGCAAGAGGCACTAACTAATGCTTCTGTCATTGTTCTAGCAACGAGTTCGGACAGCCCAATTCTTAAACCTGAAGATCTAATGGAAGGGGCGATTGTGTGTGATATAGCGAGGCCCTCCAATGTATTTCCGGAGGTAGCGAAAAACAGACCTGATGTATACCTCTTCGAAGGCGGAATGGCGCAACTACCTTATCATGCCAGCTTCGGCCCAGAGTTACCTCATCATCGGAGCGGTAACATAGTGGGTTGTTTGGCCGAAACAATACTTCTTTCACTTGAAGGCGAATATAGCAATCACAGTATAAGCTCATCTCTATCACTTGCTGAGGCATCTCTATTAAGAAGCATAATGTATAAGCATGGCTTTAGACTCGCTCCTTTACCCCAATAATACTAGACGAGTTGCAACTTTGAGCATGCTCTTATTCTATTGATCAGTGGTTTCAAACATTGAACCGGAGGCCCAAATGTCACTTGATTTTAGCTTATCAAATACTCATAAGTCCTGGCAGCAAGTTGCTCGTGACATAGCACAAACCGAACTGGCACCGAGGGCAGTTGAGATAGACCGGGCCGGACGCTTCCCTCGAGATAATTTCTTGGCGCTTACGAAAGCGGGTTTGATGGGTCTCATGGTGCCGGAGGAGTTTGGCGGCCAAGGCGGTGATGTCTTGACATCGGTTTTGGTCACCGAAGCACTGGCAGAAGTATGTGGTTCGACCGCGATGTGCTACCACATGCATAATAGCTCGGTTGTTCCACTGGTTGCACTTGCTAAGGATGAGCAAATTGATGAGTTCCTGCTTCCTGTTCCCAATGGTGAGAATATCCTAACCTATGCTGTCAGTGAGCCGGGCTCAGGCTCGCGCTGGTGGCATATGGATGGATATGCCGAGAAGGATAGCGAAGGATTTACTATTAATACTTACAAGTCTTTTGCCACCAGCGCAGGCGAAGCTGATTCCTATATTGTTTTAGCCAGAGCCAACCCAACTGCGAAACCAGACGTGTTAAGCGTTTTTCTCGTTCCAGGAAATACTCCCGGTGTGGCCGTTGCTGGCTGTTGGGATGCTTTGGGGATGCGCGGAAATAGGAGCGCCCCGATGAAATTTGATAACTGCCGGCTTAGAAAGGTGCATCTCCTCGGAGATGAGGGGCTTGGATTTCTCCACTTATTTCAATACGCAATACCGGTCTTTTTAGTAGGTATGGCAGGAGTATACCTCGGTATAGCTCAGGCAGCTTTCGATTTCGCAGTTTCGCACGTTACAAAACGAGTGCATGCTGACACCGGTCTTCCCCTATCGGCCACAGAGACCGTGCAGCGATATGTTTCGGAGATGAAGTTTCGACTGGACCAGACACGATTGATAGTTTACCGAACGGCAGCGTTGATTAGTGAAACTCTTCAAAATGAAGATACTGAACAGTTCCTTGTAGTATCGCATTCAACTGATTGGTTACTGGCTATTGGTGAAGCAAAAGTTATCGCCTGCGAGGCCGCCACAGCTGTAACCAGCACTGCAATGCAATTATGCGGAGGATTCGGATACAGCCGTAGTCAACCTCTGGAAAGGTTCTTTCGAGACGCTAGAGCAGGCTCGATCATGGGCCCTAATGATGATTCAATCAAGCTCATCATCGGACAGCGTCTTTTAGGCCAGCCATTCCCCTGGGAAAAAGATGATGTGAATCGCAGTTTACAGGCCTGATGAGATCTGTACGGGAGCAAAATGAATGACCCACAAGATTCGGCCTTTGTTTTTGTCCATTATCCACATTAACGAGAACCCAACAGCGATTCGGATCAGATACGGATTGACGGCTCCTATAGGAGTGCTCCTCGTAAAGCTACATGTACGCCCGACCGCACTCAATCTATTGGGAGTGCTGACCGGAATTATATCGGCAGTATTGATTGGCCAGGGGAAACTTGCCCTTTCTGCTATAGCGTTCTTGATCTCAGGACTGTGTGATGCTCTGGATGGCGTTGTTGCAAGGGCATTAAAAGTAGAGAGTGATTTTGGAACGTTTTTTGATGCTGTTTGTGATCGTTATGTAGATACCGCGATTCTCCTTGGGGTAGCCTGGTACTTCATGGCTAAAGCCATGCCTCTATACGTCTTCTTGACTTTTGCTACTCTAGTAGGAACTGTTGTGACGTCTTACTCTCGCGCCCGCGCCGAATCCCTCTCACTCTCGTCAAGGTATATCGGATTCTTAAATCGCCCCGAACGTGTTATTCTTTTATTAGTCAGTCTTATATTTCCACAGACACTCCTTGCAATCTCTTGGTTACTCGCTGTGCTATCAAATCTCACGGCAGTACATCGAATTCTATTCTATACGGCAGAGGCGCGGCGGCGGCCTATGAATTTTAAGCATTCACTTGGCGGTCAGTGATCTAGCATATGAATCAGGAATTTGTGGTCTGGTTAGAAGATATAACTCAAGGGCAAGACTACCTGGTCGGGAGAAAGGCGTTCGGTTTAGCAACGGCCGCCCGTTCTGGGCTGCTGACTCCTGATGGATTTTGCCTTACTGTTAAAGCTTATCATGCCTTTATTGAAAATCACAAAATGGATCAGAAAATTGCGGACATACTGGGTGAAATTGATCCTGATAGTATGGATCAGATTGAAGAAGGTGGTAGACAAATTCACAGGCTATTTGAAGGCGCAGAATTGCTAGATCCAGTAATTCGAGAAATCGAATCAGCGTATGAACGTCTTGGGAAACTTGCCGTTGCGATTCGATCATCAGCGACTGTTGAGGATATGCAGACGGCTTCATTTGCCGGTCAGTATGAAAGCTATCTTAATATTATCGGTGTCGACAGTATTTTAGAAGCTGTGAAGCGTTGCTGGGGATCGCTCTGGATGCCTCGAGCAATTCGCTATAGATCACTCAATGATGTTTATAGCACACACGTTGGTATGGCAGTCCTGATACAGGAAATGGTTGATGCAGATACTGCTGGAGTTATGTTTACGATGAATCCGTTAAATGGTAGGACTGATGAAATCGTTATCAACGCGGCTTACGGCCTCGGAGAGTTGGTTGTTGATGGCAGCGTCACGCCTGACACATTCATAATCAGGAAAAACCCCTACACTATCGTTAGTCGTGTGATCGGATCCAAAGAAATAATGGCTGTAGGCTATGTTGAGGGAAGTACTCAAAAGGTCGTGGTTCCGGTAGATAAACAAAATGAAGCCAGTTTGTCTAATCAAGAAATTCTTGAATTGGCATCTATTGCCAGAGAGGTTGAGCAACTATTCGGCTCGGCTCAAGATGTTGAATGGGCTTGCGCTCAAAAGAGGATCTACTTGCTTCAGGCGCGCCCAGTAACTTCCTCTGTGCGCGGTAACGCATACAGAGGTAAGCAATACGGTTTCATTAAGCGGTTCCTATATGATTTTCTATTAGATTACTTTCCTACTCCACCATATCAATTTGATAGATCGATTTTGCTGAGTCTAGTTGATAAAACTCTGCAACTCGCAGGGCATTTTGGTTTGAAACCTGCGAAATCTTCGGATGTGCTCAAAGAAAATACTGACGGTACCCTCAGCCTGGTACCTGTACTACCCAGGATAACTTGGCGAACCCTCCCTTGTTTGATGACCGGATCAGCTAAGGCTTTGCTCAGTTTGAGAGTCGATCCTGAAATATGGCAACGCGAGACATGGCCCGAGATAGAACAATGCATTGACATCTTACTGGCTTGTGATGTGAGCGAGATGTCCAATGAAGAGCTATTAGACATAATTCACCAGAGCCTCACTCTCCGAGATGAAGGAATATTTGCTTCTCGTAGCAAATATATTCTGGGAGGGTGGGTCGCGATGGGGCTACTGCCACTTGTCTTGAAAATGTTACATGGGAAAGGGGGAGGCCAAATCTATTCCAATCTTATGAGCGGTCTGGACCATCCAACTTCGAGGATGAATCAGGAACTTCGGGGACTGGCTCGCTTGGCAACTCAATCTACATGTGTGCGTGAACTTCTCGAACAATGGGAATCAGAGTCAGCGGGTTCTGGTTTGGAGGATACAGTTGATATTCAGCTTTTTAAGAAAGCGGTTAATGATTTCTTAGCTAACTTCGGTGCGCGCACTGGTATGCTAATGCCTGCGCCAAGCACACCCTCTTGGGGAGATAACCCTATCGTTGTTTTTTCTCTGGTTAGATCAATGCTCAGTGACCCAAGCTTCTTGCAAAAAGATATGATTGGGTCGCAAAACAATAGGTCGAGTGAAGCTTACGAGCGCACCATCAAGTTAGCCTCGCGTTTTCCGTTTATGCTTATTGGACTTCAGCCGGTCGCTCGTTTCTTAATCAAGCACGTGAAAGCTATAAGTGCCGAACGCGATTGGGTAATCTATGCGTATGAATTGGCTACCCAGCCCATCCGCCGTAGCATGCACGAAATTGGCAGGCGACTTGTTAGAATGGGAGTTCTTATCAAACCCGAAGATATACGTCTACTGTCATTAGAGGATGCTTCTGAAGCATTGATAAATAAGCCGGGGAGTAATCTCATCAGCCAGATACAACTTCAAGTTAAGAAGCGAAAACTAGCAAGAATTCGATCTCAAATTAACTGGCGGGGAGTCTCGGCAGATCACAAGAGCAGCGGTGAAGACTTGTTCTTGGAAGGTATTGCGGCCAGTCCAGGTATTGCTTATGGTCCAGCCCAGATAATTTTGTCAGATCAAGAATTTCGTAAGCTGAATGTGGGAGATTTATTGGTGTGTCGAGCTACGAATCCCGGCTGGACCCCCCTTTTCGCAATTGCTTCTGGGGTAGTGGCTGATACAGGAGGACCACTCTCACATGCGGCCATTGTAGCAAGAGAATATGGAATTCCTGCGGTTCTCGGCACCAGATCGGCCACGCTGATTATGAAGGCGGGCGAAACTTACTTGGTGGATGGTACCCGAGGACAGGTTGTACGTACCCACTCGGATTCCCAACCTCTGAAGGTCTGGATAACTTAGGATACAGAACTGCTGCTATGAATATTAGCGTTACACCCATGCTAACCGCTCACATGCGAAACCTACAAATACAGTAACCAATAGTTCCTGAGAGTATATTTGATTCATTCAAGAAAAATTCATTAAGAACTCATGATGATGAAGATATTGCGCTGGCTAGAAGAATCCTTTTTGTTAGGCTTGTACATCCTGTCTGCCTTTCTTGGCTATATATTTCCGCTAAGTAACGTAAATCTAAATCCAACGAAGCAAAGCCCGATAGTTTTTGTGCATGGCTGGTTAACACAAAACCCTCTTTACTGCGTAATGAAATGGTATCTTGAAAGAAAAGGCTTTGCAGTATATATGACAAATTTTGGACTGCAAGTAGGAAATATGGACGTAACAGCGAGGCTCTTACAGGAATATATAGAAGCGAGAGGGCTAGCTGACGTAACCCTTGTTGGAGCGAGTGCTGGTTCGCTAATTTCCTATGTATATCTGCAGGAGCTAGAAGGGTGGAATTACGTCGATCGATATATCAGCATAGGGGGCCCTTTCAGAGGAACTCCTATCGCGATTTTAGCTTCATTTACTGAAGCGGGAAGACAAATGATGCCCAATAGTGTCTTCATTGCGAGGATACATTCTCAGCCGATAAAGAATCCGGATCGCATTGTTTGTCTTTTTACAAATGAAGATGAACTTGTCCCGCCTTGGAGCAGCTATTTGGATGGACTGAGGAGCATCCGAGTAGATACGATTGGACATGTCAAACTACAGGCGTTTGATAAAGAAACATATCGTTTAATAAGTGAAAATGCATGTGAACCGAAGATTACTGGTTCTTAGCAGAAGATGAGTAATCTGCAATGTGGATGATCCTGAATGCGAAGAACGGCGTTGCTCATACGAAGATTCATAGAGCTTCATCGGCGTGACTTAGAAGCCAGCTTGGTTCTCGCTTCGAAGAATCCGGCTCGCGATGCAACCAGGAACCCTTTGAGAAGTTGAGCGGTCACGTTGAAGCGCATGAAACATTCATCTGCGGCAAAGCTTGTAACCTGCACATTGGTCAACACAAGCGTCGAATTACCGAAACAGCCCGGGCGCCAAAGACGACCGCGCTGTCATGGGGCATCCTTGAACGCGTTGGCGAGGTTCGAGCGGTGACCGGCTCCCAGTTCGGAAGAGAGAAGCGCTGCCAGGCGGGGTTCAGAAAGCATGTAGAAGTCGCTTCCGCACTCCATAGCGATTGCTCTGTTATCCTATCGTGGTTTGAAAAGCGACTGCGCGAGTCAAGTCATCGACCACGCGTGTCACGTTCTAAATCAGCTTTTATTCAGGCCAATCCTTTACCCCTTGACCAGGTTGTTTCGGAAACCTTGTTTTAGCTCTGCGCGGAAAAAAGGGGGAAGTTCCCGGTCGGCCCGATACCTCTCTTGCGAGGACAAAGTTGCATCAGATAACTGAGAATTATCATGCGGACGGCTCACGCCTTGGTTAGACTTTCACGTCTTAGTACAAGTGCGCTCATTTCTTTGGCAGTGTTTATTCCATCGATTTCAAGAACCCGCGACCTAGGAGTGAGCTTAAGGAGGACGGTTCCGCTGTTATTTATAGCGATGTGCACATTCATCGTGAACGATCTAGACGACGTCGAAAAAGATATCATAAATCACCCAGAGCGGCCTTTGCCTGCTGGACAACTCACAACTTCACTGGCGGCCGTCGCTTACTTCGTATCCTTGGCCTGCGCTCTCTTTACAACGAGAGCTTTCATAATGTCGAGTGCTGCTTTTTGGTATTACCTTCTTTTGACGTTATCAATAAGTTACGGGTATGTCGTTGAGTGGTTCCCTGGCTTTAAGGCGCCATATGTTGCCGGCGCAATCTCAATACCTGTGCTCATCGCTGCGACCTTCCACCCAACGGAAACAAAATTCTATGTCCTTGTTTTATGTATCTTTCTCCTAAGCCTTGGCCGCGAGCTGTGTCAGGACATAATAGATAGGGCTGGCGATTCACCTTCATTCATGAGTCGGATTGGCGCGAAGCCTATTGCTGCTATTGCATTCTCATCACAAGCAATTGGGATAATTCTACTCGCGACTGAATCAACGAACTTAATCTCTATAGCTGTCGTGGTGTTGATGGCGGCTGTGCTGTTGGTATGCAGTCACTCTTGGTTCAAACTGCGTACGTACAGAAGGGTCATCGCGTTAATGAAGCTCAATTTCGTAATCGGGATGTATTTCCTCGTTTAGGTCGTTTGATCTAGCGCCTAATGAGAGGCTCGAGGATCATGATCAATATTGTTATCCCGATGGGCAAATCACTAAGCGACAGTTGCAGGCTGAAGCGCAGTTCATCTCTCGACATCTTGTTGAACGCTATTAGATAAGATCGCTTTTCGAACGGACTCAAGCCTTCCCTTCGGAGCACATCCTGCAGTTGCTTAACCTCAACGTCGATCGACTCGTCGTAGAGCTTCCGGAGAACAGTTCTGGCATAGAGGTTGAAGATCAGCAGGACAGGCGTTGCAATAATCGCTGGAACAACTAGAAGCGGCTTGATGCTCTCGCCAAGTTCGCTGCCATAAGTAAAGGGTCCCGCATAGTAGCTTCTGACGTGTACATAGACGAAAACAATTGTGAGCGTTGAGACAATATGGACATAGGAGTTAATAGCGTCTAGTTCACGATTTTTGAATAGGTTTCGTGAGATCCTCGCAGCTAGTAGCGAGTGAAACATCATTCCCGCATAGCATAGCTTTCGACCGACGTAAACCCCTAGACCGTATTGGGCGCACGCGGCAATGATCATCAATCTATCGGCCATGACCGGCAACGGGAACCGGCAAAAAATGAAAAATGAAGAACGCTAACGCAACAAACTCAGCAACAAAATCCACCGAACGTTTTGCGCTAGTAAAGCGTTGTTTGTAGAAATGGTATTTGGTGTGGGATAACTCCTCCTTGTCGAACGCGTTTTCAATAATTTCGGGGATCACGTTCTGTGATCGGAAAACTATTAAGGCCGTTCCACTGATAAGACCTAGCGTTATGAGTACGTTGAACGAAGCAGTATAAGCTACCACAAAGTCTATCGCTGCCTGTTTACTCTCGACTAAGTAGATGAGAGCGGAGCTAACCAGCCCGTAGGCAACGCTTATAGCGAAGCCCCAAAAGCCCGTGGTCATTAGCTGAAATGGCGATAGAGCTTCTTGTCTTGTTTCTGCTTGTCGACGAGCAGCTTGCGTTTCCGAGTTATGTGTCCGCCGCATGATAATTCTCAGTTATCCCAAGCCCATATACGCAGCAACCCCTTCGGTGCGCTTTCACTGTGTTGGAATGTGCAGTTGACAATAACTGGCCAAGAATTAGACGGTATGCTATATTACAGCTATAGAACCGGCAAGAAATGCGCAAACTCCTGCCGCTCAGTTTTGACGATTTGGTCCAGTCTAGTAGTCGGGTCAGCCCGGCTAAAGCCTTGCACCTCGATGAACATGAAAATCTATCAAAAACTCGTGCGGTTAATTCATCATCCATTGCTGGAAGACCTAACTAAAGAAATCGGTTGCAAGCTGGTATTCCACCACCTTCCGGATCGCTATATTCCTGCCATTATGAATTGCGAGATGACCAAAACGTGGACGAGAGCGGGGTTGGAGATCGTAAAAGGTCAAAACCACTTTACTATCGGCAAAGTCGTGGATGGAGTATCCACTCGGTTTGACCGCAATGCTATAGAATACCAATCGTGGCTCGGTGGGTATACGGTTAAGTTATCTACTGATAGGTTCTGGAAAGTGGAAGACTACTGCAAGTTAGCCGTTGCTGACCAGAACAGTTGGCTTCGGTGGTATGGCGATCCCAAGCCATTCACCACTATCGAGGGTTGGAAATATACAGAAGTAGGTAAGCTGGAAGTCAGTGGCTATACTGGAACGCTTTACGAAGGAGGATTTACGACACGCAGCGATGTAGGAGGGAACACTCAGACTCTGAGGTTCCGGTTCGCTACCCACAGCATGGCAGCTCTATATAACCTCGCTAACCCAACGCTGGCTTTAGCTGCTGATAACTTCAGACCACGGCCCACTGGTTATCCTTACGAGCCTGTTGGCGGTAGGGTCTACTTATGTATTTTCGATATCAAGCCAAATGTAAAGGTAGTGCTGTATGGCAACGGGCTCAATGTCACTCACCAATCTTCCAAGACTGACACGTTCGAGGTATTAAAAGAAGATTTCGTCAGGACCATGAAATCCTGTGAGATAATCGAAGTCTAATCTAATTCATTGTCGACGCTTTTTCTGACGACCTCGACGTTCGCTCCTTAGCGGCTGGCGGATTCCGTCAAAGTCGTTGACTCACCCTTTTGAGACTGGGGCAAGATGAGGTTGGGTTGATTCAAGTCGAATGTTGCTGCCCAAAGTGACCCTAGCTGAGCAAACTCGGGTTCTTCTGTAGGGCAACGTACATTGCGCTCCAGGCAACGAGCCCACCATGGAGAATGCCTCCGGCATCCTGCTTCTTTAGTGAGTCGGTCAATAATGTTGCGGCGTTGCTGGCAAGCTTTGTGAGTTCGGGTTCTTTCAGTGCAAGCACGAAGCCCTTTGCGATACCGTTCGGCTTTGAGTGCGCAGGCAGGCCAAAGCTTGACAGCCCAAACAGAGAGAGATTTTCAACAGCACATTTTTGCTTAATGTTTAGAGGGTAGAAATATACATTTGATCCACTATCCAATATATATTTCTAAACTTTAGATCCAACTAGCCAGCTAAAAGCTGATTTTTTGTTTTGTCTAAGAGCGGATACTAATTTCTTGAGCACTTAAAACCGAACGGTTAGGCCCTTTGCCAAGCTAACGAGCATTTGCTCACTCGGAGTCATACTGTTCTCCTCCAGACTGAAATCCTATCAGGCGTGTCAATATCTTTGAGTCGGATAGAGACAGCGCTCCACACCCACCAAATCAGAGGTCCTTCGACTCTCAACAGCTCAGAAGAAACGAAAACGATGAATCAGTGCTTCTTGTCGCGCGGCGGAGTCGGATCGTGGCCGTAGCTGTCCTTATCCCTGATCGTGCCGTCTGGCCGGTGAATCACAACTTCCGACCGCTCGTTGATCGCGATCTCGCGGGCGCGCTCGATTGCGTCGCCTTGCGTGGGATGCTTGCTTGTCACCCGCTCATTGCCTTCGCCTCGAACTGCCCACTCACCATCGTGAGGAACTACGTGTTGATTCTTACCCATGCGCCTTATCATCCTGCCTCAGATTGTCGTCAGACCCAAGGGGTGGACTGGCGACGCTGAGATACTACTATAAGCTGTGCTTCTTACGCCATCGAACGTTGCACAAGTGTTCAGCATATTTCTGCGCGGCTGATCAATCGCATTCTTTGACGAAGGTAAGCATAATTCCTTGTTATCCCTACCCTCGGTGACGTGCCAGCTTGATCTTGCACTACAGCGACACTGGTTCGTGCCAGCATTGACATAGTCATTTGACCATCTCGACTGCGCTAAGATTCCGTGATTAACCGCACAGAGCTTGAGGAACGCAAGTACGAAGAAGAACCATTTCAAACCTTCTCTTGACGATAATCGAATCGAATGGAACAATAATGAACACGTGCCGCAAACCATGACAACCACTCTCAAACCGGATTAGATGATCTACGGACACGAGCAAACGCTGTCAGAAGTATCTCGGTCGAGAATCGTCACGGTCCGTCCAGAGGGGATGATCTGAACGGTTCCTAAGCCCTTTCTGAGGCATTTTACGACTTGCGCGACAACCCTTTGCCCGTCCGTAACGTCGCGCAAAAAGATAGTACAGTCTTGGCGAGTCACGGTTCCAATTCCAGTGATCGTCGTTCCCGAGTTGCACTCCGTGAATATGTACGCCCCGGTTGTTGGGTTGAACAGGAACACGTTCCCGTTGCTGTCGTCTTGAAGACAAAGAGTGGAGTCCGACAGCTGGATTACCGATACCGGGAAGGAACATTCGGCTGACTCTCCGTCGCTGTTGGTTGCAGAGCACGTCACCGCTGTTACACCCACTGGAAACGCGGAGCCCGATGGCGGCGAGCAATCCATGCTGGCCAAAGTAGGTTCGTTCGCTTTCGGCGCGGGGTACGTGACTACTGCACTCGTGTCAATCGTCGTAGCGGTCAACACCTCGATTTTCGGCGGACAAAACAAGATGAAGGGCTCGGTAACAAGCGTTATCGAGAAGCTGCAGATCACTGAAAAGTTCGCGCTGTCCCTTGCCATACAAGTGACGATCGTTGTTGCCAGCGCGAAGACAGACCCGGATGGCGGCGTGCAAGCCACGGTCTTATTCCGAAGTTCATTCTCAAAGACTGGGGGATCGTAGAAAACCGGGCTCGAGACACTACCCCGAGCCACAAAGCTGCCGACATCGGTTGGACAGGTCATCTTGAATCCGATCTGGTACACTGCGGTGAGTTTCCTTCCTTTGTTGATCTGTAGTTCGATGACCGGGTCAGTCAATGTGAGCGAGTCGCTGAGCCAATGCTTGAACGTAAAGATTCTATTGTCGGCCCGGGTTTCCACTGCTGCCTCAACGTGAACCCATGCGCCTCCGTCGAAACCTGCAGTCAAAGGGGACTTGGAGTCGATCAATCTTGATCCTTCCCGGATCTTAAACTCAGCGGTTAGCGGTTCTCCCGAATCGGACTCGGCTTTGATGTCGAGCGAAAAGCTTTCAAGAGGCGGGATTGCCGCAAGAACCGAAACGCCGACTGTGTCAGTCCCCACGTTTCCTTTGCTGTCTACTGCCTTGAGTGTGATGTTGTGGAAACCCGGCGAAAGCTGCGCTGTTTGCAACGATGAACCGAACTCCAGGACTCCGCTGATATCGGACTCCCATGACAGGCTGCCACCCGACAGCGGTCCGTCTTCGAAGTCAGTTGCAATCCCTTGCAGGGTCAGCGGCGTGTTCTCGTCGATCTCCAATTCCTGTTCGCTAGTCAGGACAAACGCGCGCGGCGCTTTGTCAGCGACAGAGAAAGGGCCGGCGATCGAGCTCGCGGTGTTAGTCCCATCGGAAACCATAGCGCGCAGAAAAGCGCGTTTGCCTCCCGCCAGGCGTGACGTATCAAGGTCGAATTGCGAACCCGTCAACAAACCTGACGCCGGTGTCCAACTCTGTCCGCCATCGTTGCTGTACTCGAGTTTTGTCACCAGGGGATCGCCATCCGGATCAGTCGCGGTCCACTTGACGGTCACCTTGCCGCTGGCGACAGTTCCCGCTGCAGGTTCGGTTAATCGAACTGATGGTGGGTTGGGACTAACCGCCGCCTTTGCCAGCACTCGGTCACCGGCAGTTCCGCTTCCACGCCGCTTTATTACAATATGCGTAGTCCCGTCTTGCCAGGGAACGTAGACGCGGAAGGCGCCTCCGTTCGGGTTGGGCTCGTCCAATTCGATAGGCTCGAACAGTTGTCTGAAAAGCGTTTCTCCAGTTGCTTCGTTCGACAACTCGACTACGTAAGACCCGATGTTTGGATGATCTGGGATGCCCGACCTCACGACCCGATACATCGGCCTCAGAATCGCGCCAGTCGGCGACACCCGGCCGGACACCAGCAGGTGGTCGTCTTGATTCGTCTGGGCTCGGAGCCCCTGAAAGACTTGTGACTTGATAGGGCAGGAAGGCGTGGAGTTGGACTTGAACTGACCTAACAACGCGCGGTAAGCCTGGCGACTGATCCAGCCATGATCCGGAACTGCCGCTCTCATAAAGTCCACCCTGTCCGGCTGGACGACTGTGTTTGTAAGAAAATCGAAGCCGAACGCGCCGATTATCCGGTCTACGTGGCTGAAACCGTAGTTGTGGCCTAACTCATGAGCGAGAACGACCCCACCAAAATCCGGAGACATAGGGCTGCAAACATCAGGACGTTGAAGGGGACTACCCGCTGGGGGACAGCCTTCAACTCCTGCAGCAATTGGCTCCGGGTCGCCAAGCTTGCTTGTTTGACCATTTCCGACAATAAAAGCCGAACCAGGTGTACCCGAGGGAATCAGACCGTAAAAATGCGGGTCTGAGCCCGGGGCGTTGCAGAAAACTTTTCCGCAATCGACGAAGTCTTCGATGTCGTTTATCAGCCTATTCCAGCCGCTGTCGCAAACCCAGGTTAAGAAGAGGGGAAACGATCTCGTGTCACATAATATTGGGGCGCTCCCGTTTCCATCCAGAGAGTAGTCCACATCAAGATCCGGACCATGATAAGCCACACAAATCCCGTCATCGGCTAGTGGATAAGTTCGCTTCAGATAACCCACCTGCTTAAACTTTTCCTCTTTGATTCTAAGATCGACTCCGTCGCGCTCGTAGTGAATGGTTAACCAGTTCAAGTTGAGGCGTCTCGTACCGTGGAATGTAACGAGTGTAGACGTCTCATTATTGGCGCAATTCAACTCACTAGTCTTACAACCCGGGTTAACTTCAGCTCTGAGCTCTATGGTTCCAAAAGTATGGTTCTTATTCAAAAGGAAGTTCAGCGAGCTCGGTAGTGAGGCCCGAAACGCATCTAAACGCGTATCGGCTGTGGGGCCCGGAGCTTGAACCTCAATCTTCTGATTCCCGATCAACATCATTGGCGCTGGAAGCACCTCTTGCCCGTCGCGAAACACGCGCAGGCGCCCGGTCACGCCGCCCAGCAAGGCATCCGGCACCCCGGTCATTCCCACGTAGATTCTTACAAGGGTCGATCTTCCCTTAACGAGATCGATGGCGTTGTCCTTTGCCATTGACCCGGCGCAAAGGTCGCTCTGACCGGCGTCCATCTCCTGTATTCCTTGATTCACTTCAATGCGACATACACTCAGGTCCGTGATTGTTGTGGCGACCGTGATTCTCGCGGTCGCTTGGAAGGCGAGCGTGCTCCGGGAACCGTCGAGTCTGGTAACCGTGGCGTCACCGCTCATCCGGAGGGAGTAAACTCCCAATTGTTCGGCCTTGAAATGGGGATTCAGCGTGTGACTGTCGATCAGTGTGCCGACATTAGGAGAATCGGGAAGAAACTCCCAGATCACTATGTTTGGAGACACATCGAGGGCGACGCTGAACAACAAGAACCTGATCTGGTGCTGAACCTGGCCGTGTAGGAACACCTCCGTGCCGAGGGGTACAACAGTAGATGGACCAGCTTTGGCACGCAGACTCTCGCGCAAGGCAAGCGTTGCGCGACCCACAGCCCCCAACGCGCCTGAACCGGCTAGGCCACGAAAATCCGATTCCCCGGCCGTGGTCCTTAAAGCAACTTTGGTATTGCTGCTAGTATATGCAGGGAGCACGATCAAGAGCGCTGCAATTAAGATAATAAACAGGGTACCAGAATGAGCTGCGAGATTGTTTGACCGGGTCTTCATGATAGATACCTCCTGCTAATCGACTTTGTCGGGGAATAGCCCCACCGCGTGCGACTGTCGCCTGACTAGTCGGTGGGCTGAAGTTAGACGGAGAGAGTGCCGAACGGGCAATCAGAGCAACAGTGATAGTGATGACACACAGTTCACGATATTCGCTGAAGATAGCCCTCTTTTCGGTGTTGGACTCAATTCCCGACGATTCGGAGAACCCGAACCGGCACTCGTGATCCAACTAATAGAGCGGCCGACCTAGCTAGCGTATTACGAGCATGTAGTGTGCCGAAACACCCCCACCGTTTCGACCGTTGCACAACATTGAAGGCTGTAAGCTATTAAAGGAAGGGTTGCAGCGTGAAGAGTAATCATGCAGCCAATCCTGTTTATCGCATCTAACACGTGCTCTTATGGATATATAAGCGGAAGCTATATGCCTCGAACAATTGGATTCGCAGACATACTTGTGGTGTCCGGTGAAGAAGACAGTCAGAAGGCAAAGGTTGTGAAGGATGGAAGTGTAGAGGAGCGGTTCGGGCACCCCCACCATTGCTGGATACTATCTTACCGAATACTCGGGCACCGGCTACCCATTGGGATACGTGCTACTCAGCTTCGATGTAAGAAGAGACCAGTCAGGCTAATAGATGGATGAAAAAAGCCCGGCAGATCAAGGAGAAGAGCTGATCTTATGCTTCCTTGAGTATTTCGTATTTCGACTGGGCTCGTACGCAGTGATTAAGTCCCGCTCGTTTGAAAGCACGGCACAAGGTAGTAGGACTTGCCTATATTGAATACTTTCTCTCTAACTCGTGTTGTACGCTTGATAATACAACTGAGAAGCGCAAGTCTCTTTTGACACGATTAGCAGACGCAGGTTGTAATGTCGATCTCCGAGGCACTGATTGGATGAATGCCGGTCAATACTCTGCGCCATAACAAGGGTCCGCGATACCGCTCTTCTTTCCTCCACATGTCAAGATAACTGTTAGTTATCCTTGTAGCAGGAGCAAAAGCATTACGAGGGAATGAGATCAGCGATTCTTTTTCATGGCTGCGTAACTGCTAGTACGGGGTGAATCTCCCACAAGCCCTTAACGAAACTCGCCTGTTTCTTTCCAACGCCAGTAGGGAATTGCAAGCCCCGACCGCCACTATCAGCGCACCATTCATCCTTTGTTACGGATTTCTTAATGTGGTGCGCGTCAAGGAAGAGAAATCCGCTAACGATCACTTCTGGCGGCTCGATGAATCTCCATGCATTGCCCTTAGTTTTCTTACCAGCGTTCTTGGCATCTTGTCTGACAAATCCCCAAAGAGCCTTTCTTGGATCACAGTATTTTTTGCCGGCCGGGACTTCAACAATTAATTGGTCTGAATGTTGATCCGCACCCACGGCAATCTGTGCGTGAATATCCTTGTCTTCACCGCTCTCAAACTTCGCCGCGAGCAAGAATCCGTGAACCGTGACGCTTACCGTTTCAAACTCCGCAATCGGTTTAGTCTGTGAAATCTTTTTCTTGTCTGGGAGCTGATCTGCAAAACCGCAGACCAAGTCATAGAATTCGGGAATGGTGATTGGGTCGCCGTTGTTTATCTTCCGATAGTTCTCACCCTGGGCAGGAGTTCGATTCTTGATTTTTTTCCGATCCTTCGCCTGTGACTTTATCGTGCAAGACTCGGGTTTGGTTTGAGCGAGTGTAAATAAGCAAAGAGCGGATACAAGAAACAGAGCGTTGAGGGTCGAAAGCCGTTTCATACAGAGGCTTTTATCACAAAGCCGCACGCGTTGCTACTACTTTCAGTCGCCGTACCTCCCTTTTGTTCCCTGCCGGCGTTCCACAACAATGCAAATTCCTTGAGCCCATCAATGCATTCCTTCACCGTGCAATGCCGCCTCCAGATTTCAATTTGTTTACCTTCAATTTCGAAGCGATCAACTGCACAAAGGAGGACATTATGCAACTGCTCACGGATGAGCTGCGTGCGCAACTTCGGCTGCTCTACGCCCAGGAGAGGTGGCCAAAAGCCACAGGCGCATGATCGCGATGAAGCCGACTTCATAGTTTCGTAGCGGTGACCAAAGGTCCATAGAGGGCTTTGATCACCGCTTTATCCCGTCCACTGCCAGAACAATTAATGGGGCTATGCTTACACTGTGGGTGCAATTCGTCAATGCGATGAAATTTGGAGTGATTATGTCAGCGACGTAAGCTACCGGCATAAGATGAGCCGCGACGATCTCCGTCCAAAGAGCATTTGCGGCCATCGTTATCAGTAGGTTAGTTGCTTGCGACTCGCGCGATTAGCGGCGAACAAGGAAGGAACCAAACAAAAAGAAAGCTCCGCCACGTTCTCATGGCAGAGCTAAGATTCTCTCTTCAGAGAGAAAACGAATTCATTTCTAACTCCTCCTCGAAATATTTTAAGTACTCATCGGGTGGAAAGCGGTCCCACAAAGGGCTCTGATAATATGGCAACTGCCACTCCACCTTGATCGTGCTGCCGACTTCAGCTATAGCTCCCCAAGTACCGCTTTCGATCGTCATTCGATTATGGGTTGACCAGATGGTACAAACCAAGACTACACGTTGGCCTACTTCCATAGACACTGCTCTTTGAAACCTGCGGAAGTGCACCTGATCATCATGCGCCCCCTGACAATCAGGCCGGTCTTCGTGCACAAGCTTGAACGCTAGCTGTTGTGGACCGGATTTGCTCCGGCGTTTTCTTTTGCTTGCGCGATGCTTTATTGTCGATCGCGTTTCCTGCTTTCGATGAGTCTGAGTTATCTGCGGGGAGACTTGGCAGGTCGACGACGACTTCGTTCCTGGGATGTTTGTCGTAGCTGTATGGGTCTCCCCGCATTCTGGAAAACTTGCTTGGATTGCCTTGTGTATTCCGACAGCCCAGTAGTGGTCCTGGTGGGTAGACTCCTTGTCGAGAAACAGCGCCGCGCGGTTGTAGAGCTCCAATAGCGGCCGTGGAATTACGGACGCCTTATCGCAGAGTGGAGGTCCCACAGTGTCTCGCTTTCGCCGTGCCATAACTCCTCCAAAAAGGGCGTGCTGGTCAGCAGAGCCAGTGTGATCACCAGACACACCGGTCCGTGTCCCAGAACAACATTGACTTGTTTGTGAGAGTGAACTCGCTCTAAAAAGAGACGAGCGTCGGTTGAAGTTCTCTGAGGATGATCGATTGGGTTGGACAGCGTTGGGTAGAACTAAGCGAGGTAAGGCGTTCTTAGGTTTCTATCGGCACCGCTTGCAATTTGAATTGATCGAAGTGACTCTGGATTCTCTCCGACACCCTTTCAAGCGCCTCCATTAGATCAGGGTCTTCGATCCCGAGATGTGTCCCAACCGGAACGATCTCGTTGTCGATCCTGGCGCGCACATCGGCAACAGCTGTCCACCAGCGCGCCAACTGAATTGATTGGTATCTGGTCATATTGGTCCTCCTTTGTGATGGTTGACAAAGCTCTCGACTGCACAATCCATGCCTTTCTATTTCAAGAGAATTCCGTCTCTTATGGGAATGATTAACATTTGGATTGGAGCTTCAGGCGGTTAGAAGTTAAAGACCATTTGCTTCGTTGTTGGGCGATCAGGACCAACACGCGTTCGACATGCATTTCATACTTATTTGCATCATATCAGATCTATGAAACGATGCTAGACGGGAAAAATTGATCCTACGGTATGTGGAACGTCGAGTAATCCACAAGCTAGACCCGGCGGCAGATGAGTGCACTTTGGGCCCACCTAGAACTTGTAAGTTCGACCAAAAAGGAGACGCAGATCCCAACTCGAAAGCCGCGTGAGAAATTCTGCTGTGATGCGACTAGTCGATGACGCGAGTGATGCATAGAACACACCGGTCAAGCCTCGCGCCGGATCGGTGTAAGTACATAGTTTCTGTAGTAGGCTCGTCTGCCATTCTCCTCTACTCCCACTATCTTCTCGCATTCTAAGATTGTAAATCCTAAGGCCTTCATTATCGGCTCGATCTCTTTGCGGTAATACGAGCTCAAACCAGACTCTGAGTACCAGGCGCTCTTCTGTGGCACCGTCAGCCCAAATACGCCTGCGGCAACTAATTTCCTTTTCACCTGCCGAATTACTGCGGAAGGATCGTCGAGGTATTCCATCACCCCAATCATCACAACCGCATCAAATGAATTGTCTTTTACGCGCAAGCTCTTTTCTAAATTCTGGCAAAGGAGTTTTTGGTAAGGCAGTTTTCGAGCACGTTCGATCATCGCGCGACTGCCGTCGATGCCGGTGACCTCATACCCCTTTTTGAAGAACGGCAATGAACTGAGACCGGTACCACATCCGAGGTCGAGGATTCTAGGACTGGTCGATTGAATATGTTTCATCACCAGTCGAGGCACTCTAATGTGGGCGGTATAACTCATGTCGCGCTGTACTTCTTTTTCGTAAGTTTTAGAGAACTTTGTGTAGATGTCTTTTATCTCATCAATTTTCATTGAGTGGAATTCCCTGTGAAAGAATCTGGCTGCGGGCCGATTCATCAAGCAATGTGCTTTGAACCTCCGGTCCAGTGATTCAGACTGACATACTGCTCAAATTGGCTTGCCGCTCTTGTCTTTCCATTGCTTCAGCAGCCGCATGAGATTTTGGAAGTGCAGTCTTTGACCGCGCCAGGCATACTCTCGCAATCCATCAATGGCCGTCCACGTCGGATGGTAGCGTTCATAAATGCCCTCGGCGTCTACGTCTCCCCAACTTCCATCGGTATTCTGCGTCGAGATCAGATAATCCGTGCCCTTTCGGATCAGGGGATGATTCTCCGTCAGCCCGAACGACTTCAGAGAATCCAGGAACTCCCCCATGGTTTCAGGATCTTCCATCACGATGGCTTCAGCAAGATTCGCCTGGAGGAATTCATACTCATCGGGCAGCCAGCGAGGCGAGAGCTTGTAGAGGTTATAACCATTCAACGTGTAGACGACGTGGGTGACCGCATAGATCGCGGGGAGGAAGTCAGGGTTGGCGTCGTCTTCGCGCCCGCGATAAGGCCGCATCGCGGGCACCCACTTGATCACGTCCAGATACCGCGCGCCGAGGCTGACACCCAACAGCTCAGCAAAATAGCTTCGGGTGAGCGCATCAATATAGATCCAGTAACGGCTCATCATCTCCAGGGGCTTCTTACACCTCGAGCAATTTTTGCGACCACGCGGATTCTCCGCGCCACATTCACAGTCTTCGGGGACATCGCTTGGAGGTGGTTCGGTGATCGGGTCGAAGCAAAAATAGTCTGGTGCCGCAAAGTTCAAAGCGACCTGACGGATTTGAAGTGTGAGCGCCTTGTCGTGTATACGAAAATGATTTGCAGCGACCGCGCCAAAGATAAGATTGGCGATCGTATTCGCATCCGCGTCCGGAGGCACGGCCGGATTTATGCGCCGCCAGTGGCGAGCGCGTTCTTGTCCGAGTTGGCGAGCATGTTTCGATAGATCGGCATCCTTCGATGTTGATGAAACGCAATGAAAGCAACCTAAGTAATCGTGTCCCCAGTCCGCGAAGTTTTCCTCATCGCAAGCCGTGCGATAAATAAACTCCAGCCCGCGCCGAATTGCTTCGTCACGTGTGGCCCCTCTGGACTTTCGCATAGATTCGCCTCTTCCCTGCGCGAACGGATCAGAATGATCCGACTATCGAAGATCCTTGAATTGAAATCTCCTCTACACTCAAATGACGTAAACCATCTTCTAGCCAATGCAAGATTGAGTTTTTGTTTACGGGCGAGTCCGACGCTAAGTGGACCTTTCGAACTCAATGGGGTTCATCTAAGTCGTAGTTTATTGCTGATGGTTCACAATTAGGTTGACCGAGCATCCGGGGCAGCGACATCGATTTCCCATTCACTAAGTCCTCTGGACCGCAATTACGGTGACGTATTATTAGATCATAGCTATGCCGCCTTTAGTTGAGTCAAGTTCTGAAGCTTGTTCATTAGATCGGCTAGATTCTTTCGAGTGAAGGTCCAGCGGAATGGAGATGCGATTTGATTATAACGGGCTTGGAACGCAAGTATGTGTTCCTCAAGTTCAACCAACGAGGTGAACGTGTGGGGTGTAAGAACCTTCCGTTGCAGGATCGAAAAGTAGATCTCAATTTGGTTTAGCCAACTGGCATGGACGGGCAAGTGTATCAGGACTGCGTTGGGCCAATTCGCTCTAAGCCTCTCGGCTGCCTTTTGTCCGCGATGAGAAGAACAATTATCAACGACCCAGAAGACTCGATCTGCGGTTCGATAGGGCTGCTGGCGCATCACTTGTTCGACAAGCCGGTCAAAGGATGCGATGCCCGTCTTAGGCTCACACCGGCCGAAGATGCTGGCACGGTGCACATCCCAGGCAGCCAGATAATTCAGGGCGCCTCCACGTTCATACTCGTGTTCAACGTAGGCGGGACGGCTCTGGCAAGGCGGCAATGTGCGGTGCTTGCGCACACGGGCCTGAATGCTGGTCTTCTCGTCAGCCGACAGAACGAATTCGTTTGGGCCCAGCGGCTTGCCGCGCCAGAGGCCTTCGTAAAGGTCGAGAACCGGACTGGCTTTCTTAACGAACTCGGGATCACGGGGAAATATCCAGCTGCGATGCCGCCAAGGACGTATAGCGTCGCTGCTCAGCCATCGCCACAGGGTACTGCCGCTGATCTGGGCGACGATGCCTTGAGCAAGTACTTCGTTGCGAATGTCGGCGAGCGAAAACCGTGACAGCGGCAAGCCGAGACGAGAGGGCAATTCACACGCGAGCGCCTTTACCTCGACGATTACGCTGGGGGGAAAAGCGGGCAGGTCGCCCGCCTCTGGGCTGTTCCTCGAGTCCCGCCAAGCGGAGATCGAAGAAACGCTTTCGCCATTTGCTGACGATCTGGCGAGGAAGGTCGAGGCGAGATGCAATGACGTCATTGGAGAGACCTTGGGCAGCGTAGAGAATGATCTTAGCGCGAACGACATCTCGATACGGTGACGTATACTGACGGGCCTGAGCCTCAAGCCGCTCGCGTTCGTGCTCAGAAAGAGTGATTGCATATGGGCTGATTCTAGGCATCGGTTTTGAGTCCCGCTAGAAACTCTAGCAGAACTCTGAATCTGAATGCCAGTCAAACTATATGTCATCGTATTTATGAACCCAAGGACTAAGGTAGTGCCATAGACTCAAACAGTTCATCAGCCTCAAAACTTAGCTCCAAGATGCCTTAGGCGGTCCCATTGATCTCGGCAAACCGATCTTATGGGACATAAGGTTTTATGGGGTAAGCAGTTTTGCAAATAAAAGTCCTGTTTGCACAAAACTCAATTTCCTGCTCTGCCTGTCAAGGCAATCTGTGAGTGAAGAAGCGCTTTCTATATTGAGAAGGTATGAGACCAAAATACCTTTTGAATTGCTTCCCAAAATTACCTCTACTCCTAATGTCGTAGCCTGTCATTGCCATGATCTGTTTGATGCTCAAGAATCCTGTAACTAGAAGATGACGGGCCTTTTCCATTCTTAGGTTTGTCAGATATTGAAGCGGCGGTAGACCTGTTTCGGACTTGAACAGACGGCAAAAGTGATTTGGGGAAAGGTTCGTTAGTTCTGCCATCTCTGGCAAAGTAATCTTCCGCTGAATATTTGTGTTCATGAAGTCAATCACAGCCTGACATCTTGCATCCTTCAGCACGTTCTCTGGAGCTTGTGGCTCTGCTTCACCTTCTTGTTCAATCTGTGGCCGCGAGATCGCGACGGTAGAGCGGCGCTTTCGTTTTGATCTGACCTCCAAGAGTGTTTCTTGCCACTGAGGATAGTAGAGGACAAGAGGCGATGCGATCACCAGCGATGAGACGCTCTCCGCTTCCTGTAACCGACCGACTTCTGACAGCTCAACTGCATAAGAGTTCAAGCAGTCAAGGCGGACCCTCAGCGGAGCAGTTCCGATAAGAGGCAAGATTCTTTCAATATCGCTGATCGCAGATCGATGAAACCCTTCGATGGATTTCAAGATTGACATGCCTCGAATTGCTTGCAGACTCATCGTGCCAAGCGCTTCCGTTCTGATAGTTTCTTGAAAGTAGTCGGAGGCAGAATCGAGATCATTCCTGCGAATCGCCAGAGTGCCCAACGAAACAAGAGCCTTGGCTCTATACGAATCGGGAGCGGTATCAACAGCAAGCTCAAACAATCTCTTGGCTTTGTCTTGATCGCCATTTCCCCCACAGCTCGCTGCGACTGCTAAGAAGTAGTGACCAATGGCTTGATACCGTTTGACCGGAAGGTTGGAGAGAAGCAAACCGACTTCTATCACCTTATCAAATTGGCGGAGCAAATGTGCTCGTTCGCCTAGTTGGATCAAGCGGCTAGCGAGTTGCAAATAGTTTACCGTGCCAGTGAGCAACTCCTGATAGAATCCAGCATATTTTGATAAAGGAGATAACATGAGAAGGCTACTTTTTGTTGTTGTGCTCACGTTGTATTTGTCCTTTCCTGCACTTGCCGGGCACACGTTGCCGAACGACTGGTGCGAATGCGGTAGTTTCGCTGCCTGCATCTGTGACCCAGGCGAACAGCCTCTCGTTCAGAGCAATCGCAGCGTCGCAAATGACTCGAAGCAAGATGCACCTATCAGTTTAGGTTCGGAGACGCTTTTAGTTTTGGCTGTGCTGCTTCTACTGCTTAGATACAAAGCCTAAGCGAGTCGGACAATTTGAATTGCTCATCGCTCTTGTGGCGATTCAATACCTGTCTGTCGCGGCGCATTGTATCAGAGAATACGAAAGATTTGAAACGGAAAGTCGTGAATGGGGTAGTAGGTCCGCAAGTGAAGTAGTGATTATGCAGAGCGCGAACGAAAACAATAGATCGTCAGCTAAACCTGGCGTGAAGCTCGCGAGAGGTCCTGACCGCCCGAAACAGCAAGTCTGGAAATAAGTAGCCAAGGATCGCACTCTAATTGATCGTTTCCGCGACGCCAGTGAGAAATCGAAAATCTCTTAAACCTCTTGAGTGATGTCAGACCACCTCATACGGTAACTCGTCGAGCTTTTCTTTTGTTAGTGGCAATTCGAGGTTCGCGGAATCACATCGAACCTGAAGATGATCGCGTTGTCTCTCCTCATAGATGCAGTCACTCGAGAATGAGAAGTGGAACCGTGGCTCCACTCCTCGCTCTCGGTTGCTTTTTCAAAGCACATTCCCTCACCTCTTCAGGGATTGTCACGGTCCGGCCTTTCTCTTTGTCTTTCCCGTCTTTCATTCTCTCGTTGAATCTGTTCCCCTACTTCCCTATTCCGAGCGGCTCTTTCGCCGGCCTCCACCGGCCCGCTGGCAGGTCCTTGGTTCTCCCTAAAGGCTCTCTCGACCGGGTTCGCACGCATTTCACGGCTCTCATTGATCGCCTCTGCTTTCGCAGCGGACTCCAACACTCCACCACTGTCGCGAGGACTTCTTTCGGCGCGACTGTCTCTCTCTCGACTCTCTCTGTGATGATGGTGCGCAAAAGTAGGAGCGGCTGCTGCCAAACTGATCGCCAAAAGCAGCAATCCCAAGCTACCAAATCGCCTGTTCATTTTGGTTCTCCTGTCGGAAGCGGTGTCCTTTAGCGCTTGGCAGATCGACAACCATCGGGTAGATCTTAGTCACTTGTCGGATTCATCCCTTTGAGGCTAATCTTACAGACGCAATATTTATTCCACTGTGGCTTAAGAAAAGATTAAGTTCCTAGAACCAATACTAACAAAGAAACAGACTGCTTGCGCCAGGTTGCGAGACTCCGAATTTACCAATTTTTCTCCAAAAAAATGGACAAGGCGCTCTGATGTCACCGAACTGGGCGAATCGGGCCGAGAGAGTACTGCCTAGCGCTCAAATAGGCACTTTACCGAGCGCCAGAATCCTCGCAGGGCTAAACATAGCACCGAGCCCAGAACCGCCAAGAATAATCCTATGGCGACCAACTCATGTCTAGGACACCACCATAAAAAGAGCGGTTAGCTAATGTGCCGAAGAACACACCGCAGGAACAGTCTATGGGCGAGGCATTGATGTGGCTTGCTGGCGGGATGGCGCCTTGTTCATGTTCTTGAACAGTCTGGTCTGGGCGGTCGTAAGAAACGCCGATAGGCAGTCATTCTTCTTGACCGTTTTTTATTTGTCCGTTGATAGCCCAGCTTTTCGTTAGTGCCTCCAAACCTAGATGAGGGTGGCGACTGCGTTGAACCTCATAGTGAACATGGCACAGGTACCCGGAGACCAATAAACCCCATCGACTTCAGGAATTAGTGGTTTAGCGTCATCGTTGAAGGATCGAGTTTCTTCACAGGCTTGAAACCTGTAGTCTTCTTGAAATCCATTTCGTGAACAAAGTTTCTTAAAGAGTCCGAAGGATCAATCAGTCCCAGATTCAAACCTTCGAGCGTCTTCCGCTGAATCGCAACAGATAATATAGGCTGTTCATCCATATGACCTGTCTGCGCGTTTAAGACCTCTGCTGTTGCATTAACGATTGCCACAGTGAAAGGAAGAAGGGCAAATAACTCGCGGGCCACGCGCAAAACACAACCACTAACATAATCCTGATAGAGCTCATTGAATTGACCTTGCGACATTTTCTTAACAGAAAGCTTGCCGCTCTGAAGTTGCGTTTTAGTTTCAGCAGGAACAACCTCCTCACCGTTTACGCGAATCGTGACTTCAATTGCCGAGCTATTCAGAATGCGGAATTCTAACTTTGAGCCTAACTCGCTTATCTCGTGCAGCGGACTCACTTCATTAATTAATTCCAAATAGGTTTGTAGATCCCTTGAAAGAACGCGATCAGCAAGTGCCCGCTTTTCCTGCCATTCGCCAGATCGCTGCTCATATACGGCCAAGGCCTGTTGGTACGCGCTCTTATCAGCCTTTATTGCCGAATCGACGGCGTCGGCAAGTCTCTGCCGTTTGTTCTCAACACGGCCAAAGAGTTTGTCGATAAGAGTCGGGCGAAAATTCTGCAATGCCGATCGCGCCGTTCTTTCATGATTTCCTAGGCTTGTCGGCGGGTTCGGAGGTGGAGAATCTTTAATCCTGCTCCAATCCCATACTGGCCCACATTCCTTGTGGATTGAGCGTAGCATATCGATGCGATTCTGGTAGACCGCAACATCATAGGCGGCCCGTTCTTTTTCTAGCATTTTATCAAGCTGTTTTCCCTGACGTTCGAGTTCATTTTGCCGACGCCTAGATTCGCGCTCCGCACGGCGAGCAGCTGCTTCCAAAGAACGTAGTGCGCCTCTCCAAGTCATACTTAAGACCCCCTTTTTTTCACACGCAATGCAAAATGCGGTTACCCTGGGGAGCAAGTCGGCATTATACACCGGAAAGTGAGATGTAACGGCGGATCTAAATTGGTGCAGTTCCCCCTCGGCTAAGCGCAGCCTAAGCAGGCACTCACGCTCTTAAACTCTCGATTGGACGAGGGCTAGCAAGGGTCGTATCATTTGAAGCACGTAATGCAACTCGCTGAACATCGCTCAATTATAAGATGTTCCAGTCTGTAGGAAAACACTATGGCAAAGAAAACGACAGTCGAGTTTGACGCTCAAAAAACGGTAAAGAAACCAACTAAGGTAAAGTTCACCACAAAGAAGGGCGAAAAAGTGGGGTTTGTTGCGAAGAAGAAGGTCAAGGAACCTGTGCACGTCAAATTCAAGGCACGAAAAGGACGCAACTAACCGAGAGGATTCGATCCTTGGATCGCAGCGAGACGGGCTCCGAGGGAAAAGCTAGACGCTAAGGTACACTTCGAGGGTTGTAATCCACAGCCTGAATAGCAGCAAAAAATTCCTTTTTGTTGTTAGACTGTTGACGAACCAAGGCATTCTTCCTGCACAAACCCTCATCTCGGCAAGCCCTAGCCTGGCCTCTTGACCAATCACCACTGTGTGCTACGCTACAATTACTATTAAGCATTCAGTAGTAGTTCCACCGACGAAAACTGAGTTCCAGAGTCAAGCTGAGAGAACAATATACAATAAACGTAAATCGATCTTGAGTGATGCTGGGTGCAATCGATTCTTTGGCACAAAGAATCGTTTTAATCCACCCCTACCAGAATTATGATCTGACTCATCGGTGCTGATCGAGTCGCGTTGGTCCGGGAACAAGCAGAGTCCGATCTCTGACTAAACAGCCTTGCTATCGATCTTGATCTGGCTTCGAACATGACTATCAAGCCCAGCTTGCTTGAAGGCACGGCATAGAGCCGTGGTACTCGCCACTATCGAGTATTCAATCTTTAGCTCATCACGATATTCCGCAAGTGTCGCACGCGGATGGTGCTGGAGGAGTCGCCGCAGGAACTCGGGCGTAAGTTTGTCCTTCAGCGGTACCGCTTCGGGAAGAAACTTCGCAAGTTCAAAGCCAACTTCTGATGCCGAATTGCGGCCATGGAGTCGTGACTCCATGGTCGCAATCCCGCTATCGGCAATCGAATTGCGTCCACGGCTATGCAATGCCACGTTCGCAGTTCGACTGCTGGTTTCGAGAGCTCCCTCTTCTCTAAGCAATCTCTCGGGCGCAACAGTATTCTGTTTCACGTTCAACATCGGTATCACGCATCTGATCCTAACCTGATTACCTTCAAAAAGGATTTCATTGACCAATAGGCGAAGGAATTGTTGACGCTGTTGTTTGCTAAGCTCGTTCAAACGGCCGGCAACAAATCGGCACCAATCAAATACGGATCGCTTCACATTCGTAGGGGTCTCGATAGCGGATTGCGATACCGCGGCTCTCCTTGTCTCCAAAGCGGTCCTGCGAGCGTTAAGCTGTTCAAGCTCGGTGCGCAGGTGCTCTGGTGTGATGATGCCCTTCCGATAAACCTCCAACACACGGGATTCCTCACTCTGAAGTTCACCGAACGCTCCCTCAATCTCGGCATCCTCGCTCTTGAACCGTCCCGCGTCAGCAACTCGACGAGCTTGGAGCTTTTCGATTTGCTCAGCGATGAGTTCGGGATTAAGGATCGCTTCCTCGATTGCGCTCCACACAGGGCCATCAAGCCGATCTTCTCTTATGGTGCGAAGCTTCTTACAGCGAGCAAGACAACGATAATAGTAAACTCCGTGGCAGGGATCCCCGACATAACGAGCGCCGCAGCCTCCACACCGGACCAATCCCTTTAGCAAGTATTCGTGCTTGGAATTGCGATCCGCGAAGGTGATGTTCCTCGTGATTTGCTGCTGCACTCGCTGCCATTGGTCACGTTCGATGAGCTGCAGTTCATTAGGGAGCTCTAGTGGTAACCACTCTGACCTGGGGCGCAACCGGATACTGCCTTTCAGTGACTTTCGGTACTTCCCATTTTTGGCGGCATTGACGGGTTCGCAACCTTCATATTTGTTGTAGTGCCACACGCCGGCATAGGTCTCACTTCGAAGGATGCGAAGCACGCTTGATTTGCCCCACTGATTGCCCTTCTTTCTCGGCAGCACCTTCATGATGCTGAGTCGTCGGATAACATCACGGGCCGACAGGCCTAGCTTGTCGACCCAGTCAAACATCTGCCTTACGATGGTGGCTTCTTCGGGAACGAGTTCAAGGACGCCCTCTTTGTTTGCTGATTTGTCCTTGGGTATGTATCGAAAACCGTAGGGGGCGAGACTCCCAATAAATTGCTTTCTTACCTCAACCTTGTGCCTTCGGCCGCGCCTCGTACGATCAAGGATAAGTTCTCGTTCGAACTCAGCGAAGCTGCCCAGAATATTGACCATAAGGTTATGGGTCGGGCTTTGCTCTGTGGGCAGCTTTCGAAAGACCACCTGAACGCCGCGACGCTCCAGGTCTCTCTTTACGATTCCTAGATGTGTCACATCCCTGGCTAGCCGGTCCACATCATTAATCAAGGCAACCTTAAACAGGCCCTTTGACGCATCGTCTCGTAATCGATCCAGTTCTGGTCGAGCAAGAACGCTGCCGCTCCATCCTTCGTCCTTATAGATTCCGGTGATCTCCCAATCCCGCTCGCGCGAAAACCGCTCGAGTTCTGCGATCTGAGAATCGATCGTCTGCCCCTCTTTTTGCTCTTCGGTTGAGACCCGAGCGTAGAGAGCGGTTCGAGCCAATTGGCCGAGTGGTTGCTCCATAGACTTTGTGCGTTATTAACAAAGGTAGTGGCCGCGCGAGAGTAGCGTGACCAAGGATCAAGGAATGCAGCCAATCTGAGGGCGAATATCGGAGTCTTTAGCTTTGCGGTTGGTTTTGGTTGCGCTCAGTGTGGCCAGAATTTGCGCGGTCATGGTGCATGATATTACTTACAGAATTCTTGTCAAATGGCGTGCTAGAAATTTCGTTGTGATCAGTCGTCGGCTCAGTATCAACCAGGAGCATTTCAAAAGCAGCCAGCAGACGGTCATTACTATCGGTGCTCGCTTCGTAGATTAAGATTGCGTTTATTGTTTGGAGTGATGGGCGCATTACTTGGCTAGACTCTTCCCAAAAGTCTCGGATGTTTGGCAACACAGTGCGACAGTTACTTGTTAGAATAAGCTGTTACGAACTCTCTGTTTCATATGAAGCGGGGAGTTTTTCCTGGAAGGCACGATAGCAGATGATTGGTCCATTCGATAGGTGGGAAAAGTTAAATTGGATGACTACCCGTGTGGATGTATCCAACTCTACTTTCTCAATCCCCCCACTATCCCCAAGCACATGGTTTTAATTGATCCTCGCTGTAAATTTTCCCGTCTTGAAGGTTCTGCCTGATCTGCTAGGTTGAATACTACAGAGTTCTGCCCGTCCTTAAACGGGAGAACTCTCCGTCGCCAATACCACTCTCAAAAACATGATTGAGTGGCCAAGAGGCAATAAGGAAACTGAGGGAACAAGACCGCCCAGTATTCCCCAACGTTACCCACAGTCCCCTTACGAAAATTAGCATGGCGCGAAAGTTTTCCCTTCTTTACAGGACTTGTGATGGTGCTACAGTGAAAGCATCGGAAGAAAACTTTAACAAAAACATTATGGAGGATCACCATAAAAACAATCGACTTATGCTCTACCGAAAGAGAATGAAGTTGTCGCAGAAAGATGTTGCGGCCATTTTGGGACTGCGGTCTGCTGGCGTCTTGTCACGCTACGAACGCGGAGCTTCTCTGCCCCCGCTTGAGCGTGCTCTGGCGCTTGAAATCGTCTATCGCGTCCCGGTGGCTTTTCTGTTTCCAGAACATTACGAGAGTATGCGAACCCAACTCCGCAATACCGAGAGCCAGCTCCAACTGGTCAAACAGCCCGCCCTCTTTTGAGCAATTAATAGCAGCATATGAACAGTATCTTAGATTCGATGATGAATCATCGCGCCTTCCTTCCTGAAAGCGTGACGGAATACACAGCCCTACAGCTGGCAAAGAAACTCGGGGACGCCGATCGAGTCTTGCAGTACACTTCCCTGTTTTATCGGCATGCCCTGCAGACTATCATCGAAGCATTCACTAACTCGCAGGCTCACCCTAGGGTCAATGCGGCAGCCGCCTTCGAAGAGGAGCTCAGAAGATTAACGGGAAAGGAAACCGGCAATGATCTCTAGACTAGCGGCTTTCAAAATCGAACGAAGACGTGTGTCGGTCGCGGTCCTTGAAAATGACAGGCTGGACTACTCGGGTAGCCGCGAGCTTCCTTCCGTCCACTCAAAGGCCGTCGAGAGCGCGAGCGCCTATGTGGACTGGATCAGACGAAACTTCTCACTTCACGGCGTTGCGCTTGAAAAGGTCCGGCCAGACCCGGCCACATGGAAGTCTAAGATCACGACGGAGATCATAAAGCAGCTCAGAGACTCCGGGGTTCCAATCTTCGAGATCGACAAGTCCATTTTGCTTTCATCATTCGCCCATCCGCCGCTACTCTACCGCACTCAGCTCCGAAAAGTTATCTCTTCTATCTGGCCAATCCTGTCAACAAAAGATAAAGACACCGGCTGTCTCGATGCGGCCGCCCTTGGCCTCTACCTGCAAGTCGAACGATTTTTTCTTCTAGCCTAAACCAAAAAATTCAATCTCCAATGACCGGACCACTTTCCTATATCGGCGGCAAAAACCGCCTTGCAAAGCAACTCATTTCTCTTTTCCCTGAGCACAAGACCTACGTTGAACCGTTTGCCGGAGGCGCGCAGGTCTTCTTTCACAAGGAGCCTTCGACGGTCGAAGTGCTCAACGATCTGGATGGTGAGATAGTTAATTTCTTTCGCGTCTGTCAGTGGCACCACGAAGAACTCAGCCGGTATTTGAAGTTCTGTGTAACAAGCCGCAAGCTCTATGACGATCTTCTGTCCATGAATCCCAATCTCTTGACCGATATCCAGCGGGCCGGGAGATTTTTCTACCTGCAAAAAAACTGCTACGGGGGATTAGTACTAAAGCGACATTACCACTACGGCGTAACTCAGCGACCCAACTATATACTCGAGCGCATCCCTGAAGTCTTGAGGGCAACTAGCGAGCGGCTCCTAGATGTCCAGATTGAGTGCTTGCCGTATGAAGAGATACTCGAACGCTACGATCGTCCGACAACGCTGTTCTATCTCGATCCTCCTTATTACGCCCGCAAGCTCTACAGGTTCAATTTTACGGATGACGATTTCGCCCTCCTAAAAGCGCGTTTGAGCAAACTGAAAGGGCGCTTTATCCTTTCATTGAATGATGTACCCGAGGTTCGAAAGATATTTTCGCGCTTTAAGATCAAGCGGGTGGAACTGGCGTATTCGAGCGCCAAAGGCGGCAGAAGGCGTTACAGCGAAGTGATTATTTCAAATTTCTCGTAGCAATTCGGGTTGAACGCTAACAGGAGCGCGGGATGGAAAGAAGATCAAAGGCGGCATTTGAGATTCCAACCTACCATCTGTCAGGCTTTGCTCCCGCCATATCCTCATTAGTTGCGCTCGGGCTCCCTGCCAAGAGACTCGCCGAACTGTTCGATACCAATGCCGGCTACATTAATGTACTCGCCCATCGAGGTCGCCTACGCGGGGCAAAGCAAAAAACCGCCAGCAGTGTTATCAGACCAGTGATTGCTTCACTATCTCCCAAGGAGGTTACGGACGCGAAACTCGCGCTGAAGATTCGCGCCGAGGAAGATGGAGTTGAGCTGACTCCTAAGAAGATACGAAACCTGGAGTGGCTTGAATTCCAAATGGAAGAGATTGCCGGCACCGGTCGAAACAGTTATCAGTTCTTGCAAGCAATCAACCGCTTGAAGGCATTGAAGACGTACATCGGATATCCTTCGGAAACCGGACGCTTGAAACTTGCCGCCAAACTCCACCAGCACCTGGCGTGGTTCTACACCCATAGTGGCTTAGCACAATCTTGCATTGCCGAAGCCAATCACTCCATTCGCCTATACGAGATTGTGTATCACAACACCGGCGATAAGGATGCGCTTCGAGAACTCGGTGGCAGCTGGTTGATTCGCTCTAACTCGCGCCTCAGCGACGGGGACGGCGAGGCGGCATTCCGCTCTTTGAACCTCTCGGAGAAGGCTACCCTGTCGGCAGACCTTTCCTTGAATTCGGAATACTATCAGCAGCGCGGAGTTGCGCTATTTCAGACCAGACAAGATGCAGCTGCAAAGACAATGTTTGAATGCGCAAGGAAAACTGTTCCTGACAGCGATGTCAAAAACGGTGCGATGACGCTGAAGATGTCAAGCGATCGGTATCTCAACTTAATCGCCGCACCATTCCCGAAGATCGAAGACGAACTGGAACTCCTTGGTGAAGCCAGAACGGTTTACGGATCAGATTCCCTTGAAGCGGTGTTGTGTGCTCACTGGGCCGCAGCCTGCGGACTCAGTACTGATAGCCAAGCCGCTCACTTGCTTGCGCTGGATTTGATTCAAGACAATCTCACGAAGGTCTCGCTGTTCGGTCATCAAGCTACGACCTCCCGACTACTCCCGATTGCACTTGAGCTGGCAGCCAACAAGCGCCGCCTTTGGGTCCGCCTCGCTCTCTATCAGAACGCCTACCGCAGCAGATAACCAATCAGACGCTGCAGCTCTCTAGGAACCTTACAAATCTGCAAGGGGGTGGCCTCGAACCCCGGACAGAGTTGCCAGACAATTGCCCCGCCTGAAAAACAGCGAGAACGATTTCCAAATTTATCACGCGAAACGTCGCGCGAAGTTTATGACCGCACTCCTCGAAAAACTAATGGCGCGCATCTGGAACGGAACCGTCAGCAGAAGAGCGCGGAGGCGAATCTATCCGGAAGACAGCAGATTGGATTTCGGTTTCTTGTTTAAGGACGGCGAAGTAACAAAGCATCGATTTGGCCTGAGCCAGGGTAGGCGCGCTGAGCATATCGCGATCTTAGGAAAAACCGGTAGCGGCAAGTCTTTCTTCCTGCGCCATCTGGCAAGCCAGGATATCGCAACTGATCACGGCTTTGTATATTTCGACCTGCACGGCGATGCGACGCCCTTCCTGCTTTCTGCCTTGGCAGCCCGCGAAGAACACGAAGGGACAGATCTCAGTGCAAAAGTGATTGTCATTAACCCAGCCGACCGGCTCTATTCCGTCGGGCTGAATGTACTGGAATCCGGAGACAATCGGGAAAACTTTGTTCAGATCGCCGAGTTTGCCCAGATTCTCAAGACCAGATGGCACCTTGATTCGTTTGGAGCCCGTACAGAAGAACTCCTCCGAAACGCTCTGTATGTGCTGCGCGAAAATGATCTCACCTTACTTGAGCTTTCGCCTCTACTGACAAACACCGCCTTTAGAACTTCGTGCGTACGGCAAGTCAGCAATTCTGAAGTCCAGTCCTATTTCACCTCCCGATACGACCAAGCCAGCGAAGCAATGCAGGCCGTTATGCGCGATGCGGTGCTAAACAAGATATCGGTGTTCACCGCCGATCCTCATTTCCGGCACATCGTAGGACAACAGCACTCAACCATCTCGCTCGAAGACGCCATTGATCAGGGCTGCTATGTAATCGTCAATCTGCATAAGGGACAACTCGGCGAGCAAGCAGCGACACTCGGCAGCCTTATCTTAAGCAGACTCAAGAACGCGCTCTTTGCGAGGAAATCCAGAAAGAACTTCACGCTGTACTGCGATGAAGTCCAAAACCTCGTTGCTTATGACAGCGGACTCGATACGCTGCTTTCAGAAGCCAGAAAGTTTGCTATCTCAGTCGTCACCGCTAATCAGTTCCTTGATCAGTATCCTCCCGCTATGCGCTCGGCAGTCCTTTCAGTCGGCACGCACGTCTGTTTCCAGCTCTCAAGCCAGGATGCCGACAAGATGGCCACCACTCTTGCCGGAAGCAAAACGCTCGCAGAGAGAATGAAGAATCTGCCGCACCAGGAACTGGTCGCCAAATCCGCTTCAAGCATAGTCGCCCACATTCGAGTGCCGAACGTCGCAATACCACGCGCGAGCTACCGCCAGCTTTACGAGCGAAGCCGGAACCGCTGGGCGAGGAAGCGAACCGATATCGAGCGCGACATACGAGGGCGACAAGAAAGCGCCAATGAGTCTGACAGCGAGGTGCTAAATGAGTGGGAATAAGCAAAGGCTTGTGGTGCTACAGCCCAGAGACCGGAAGTTGCTCGAAGAGCTGTCGGTCATGCGCGTAGTTGACCGGGAGCTTGCCAAAGCTGTTGCAGGCTTTGATTCCACCACGCGCGCCAATGCGCGTCTCCTGGCCCTGACTCAAGCAGGATATTTGAAGCGAAGTTTTGTCGGGACCATCGCGGGGGGACGCAAGGCGGTTTACCGGCTGTCAAAGAAGGCGATCCTGCCTGGGAACACAGCGGCTTCCGACACATCTGGGAAAAGTTATAGCGAGCTATTCCTTGAGCATCAGCTACAAATCAATCAGATCTATGTATGCGTTAAACATAAACCCATACCCGTGTCGCGCTGCGACTTTCATCGCTGGATCAGCTTCGTTCGCGTGCTCTCGAAAACTTCTCCGCTCATTCCTGACGGGTATTTCGAGCTCCGTGACGATTCAGCAATCAAGTCTTTGTTCCTTGAGGTCGATCTGGGAACTGAAGCTCTGCGAATCTGGCAGAAGAAAGTTGAAGGCTATGTAAAGCTTGCGGTCAGCGGCGAATTCCAAAAGCTATTCCGACAACCGCAGTTTAAGGTAATCGTTGTCGCGGGCTCCGAGCGCCGCCTGGAGAATATCCGCAAGGTAGCCGCCAAACTCACCGACAAGATATTTCGCTTCGCATCTTTTGAAATCATTAATGGCGAGGGCTTTTGGTCCCCTATCTGGCAGAAACCGATGGGAGACCAAAGACAGTCCCTGCTGTAAAGGACAAAACTTATGCGACTTTGTTTTTCCTGTCACCGGATCACAACGGGAGACCCGCTGTTTTGCAACCACTGCGGCAGAAGCTATGACTTGAAACTCTGCCATCGGCTTCACGCCAATTCGCGATCCGCCGAGGTGTGTTCCGAGTGTGGGTCAAGAGAATTAAGCACGCCCCAGCCGCGCGGCCGGTGGTATCTAAGACCCCTGTTGCTGCTCGTAGCGCCGCTACCCGGACTCATCCTGTGGCTGGGAACAGTTGCCTTCTTCTTTGCCTTTCTCAAGGTGTTGGTCACTGATCAACGGCTTATGTTCCCAATGATGTTAGTCGGTCTGATGATCGGAATCCTGTGGTTGATCTACGTGCACCTGCCGAGTCCTCTTAAGAAAGGGGCGCGTTGGATAACCAAGCAAGCCATCGGTAAGAAGGACAAGCCAAGACACTAAGCGGAAGCAGGCTTATTGGGCAAGTAGTCGGGTTTGGCGAATTTGAGCAAAGAAGCGGGTTTACAAGGGTTTTATGCGGCTTGATGCGGGCAGCACTGCCCGTAGCATTGCCCGAGGCATTAACCGAGGCAGTATGCGCGAACTTGAGCTTGGAGAGCCATTGACTATCAGGCAGGTGGCGAAGCTGATCGGCTGTTCACCCTGGACCGTAAGGCAGCAACACATGCGACGAGGGTTGCCGCACTTTCGGGCCGGGGCGAACGGCAAGCTGATCTTTTATCGAGACCAGGTGGTCCGTTGGATCCAATCACAACAGAAAGGAGGACAATTAAGGTGAGTCTTTGGAAGCGCGGCAACATCTGGTGGTCGATCTATTACTCGGGCGGCATCCGGCATCAGGAGTCCACTGGGACTTCCAATAAGCGGCTGGCCAGAGAGATAGAAAGGAAGCGGCAGGATGAGGCCGCGGCGCAGAAGTCCGGTTTGGTTCAGACGCTAGCCGACGAGAAGATGACCTTTGGCGACCTCGCCGGGCGTTTTCTCGCCGGAGCCGAAGTCAGGCCGCATCACCTCGACCGGCTCAAGAACCTGCTGCCGTATTTTGCCGACATCCCCATCTTGCGGCTCAACAAAGGAATGGCCGCGGACTTCAGGATCAGTCGGCATCAGCAAAAGACCGTAACCGACGCCACCATCAACCGGGATCTGTCGGTGCTCCGCCATATCCTGTACTGGGCGGTCGATCAATCGATCTTGCCCGCAAATCCCTTGACCAGACTCAGGCTGGCAAGAGAACGGCGAGTGCGCCGACCGGTGATGAGCATAGAAGAGGAGCTGAGACTCCTCGCTGTATCGCCACTTCATCTCAAGCGAATCATTATCGCCGCACTCGATACCGGAATGCGGCGCGGTGAGATTCTTAATCAGCTCTGGGAGCACGTGGATATGCAGCGAAAAGTGCTTTCAGTCAGCCGCTCCAAAACCCCCGAAGGAGAAGCGCGGGAGATTCCATTTACGCGGAGACTCTCCATGCTTCTTGCCGAAAACCACCAAGACGCCGGGTTGGTCTTTACATACAAGGACCAGCCAATCAGTTACACGATCAAAACGTCCTGGGCCTGTGCGCTCAAAAACTCCGGACTCAGGCATTTCCGCTTCCACGATCTGCGCCACACGCACAACACGCGGCTTATGGAAGCAGGAGTGATGCAGGAAGTTCGCATGGCGCTGATGGGCCATCAGAACCGGGACAAAGTTCACGCCACGTACACCCACGTGGAGTTGCCAGTGAAGCGAATGGCGATCGCCAAACTCGAAGAATGGGTGCAAAACCAAATTCAAAGTCTAGGAGGACAACATGCCGATACCACGAAAGAAGGATCAATCACCAAGCCAGGCGACGGCTCCCGGAACAACCGCTCAGCCGTCGAGGAAGCCGTGGAAAAAGAAGACACCGGTCGAAATCCTGCTTGATCAGCGCGACAAGCTTCAAGAAGAGATCATCACTCGGGATGAAGAAGCGCTAACAGAGAAGAGAGAGCAGCTAAAGAAATTCGAGGAGGCAGCGAAGCTCTTTCAGAAGAAGTAGCCACGATCTGGTCGGGCAACTGCAGGTGATCAATGTCGTCGAGTATCAACCAACCTTTGGCAGAAGTAAGCAGACGCTTTGCTTACGAGTCTGTCTCGGAGTTTGCCGCACAAGGCAAGCTCCTCTTTTTTAAGACGCCGTCATTGTACGCGAACAATAAGGTGGAGCTGTATCACGGCTTCATCAGTCAATAACCATCTTAACCTTTAGGGAGGTATGCGCGTCATGAAGAAGTTATCAGTAGTAGTGGCCGGCACCGGTCAAATACGTGACATCGAGATTGAAGCTGGCACGACTGCCAGAGACATCTTGAATCAACTAGGTCTCCCCGACTACCTGCTAAGCAAGGGACCAAACGATCCGTTCTTTGCCGCTGCGGAGTCCGTCTATGACAAAGTGGCGGACGGGGAAAAGATCTTCGCATCAACCAAAGCCGAAGTCGGGCGGGGCGCCGGGAGGTAAGGATTCCATGAAGGTTAGAATTCTTTCCACTAAAGAAGCTCCGTCTTTCTTAAGACGAATCATGGGGCAGGTCCTTAGGGGACCTGCCCCAAAAATAAGTATTCGGCGCAGCGAGGTTCCTTACTGGCAAGAGCGTGGTTGGCGGAGACAGGGCCGGGATTATCGCGGCACCTACCAGACAGCATATGGATCATTCCTTGGTCTGATTGAAGAGGTGCGGCCAGGAAACTACAGGCTGTATATCTACGACCCGCCCCAGGAACTAAGACTGCACAGCCACTGGACCTGCTTTCAGGACCTGCACAACGGCAGCTTTCGCATTCACATGTCCCAAATGCCAAGGGATGTCGGTTCCGGCATTCTGGCAATCGAACGGCTTTTGTCTGAAGCCTTTGAGGGAAAATAGCGGGCCACGCCCTACAAGGAGAATTGTTATGGAAAACGATAGTGAAGTGATAACGAGCAAAACGCGTCTCGACAATGAAAGAGAGACGCTGCTGGCAAAGCGCCAGGAACTCATATCGTCGTTTGTCGGGGCTGTAGAGAATAGAAGGCCAAGTAAGATGGGCCGAGTCGTCCAACGGCTGCGGCAAACGAACGACTTTTTGGATTCACTGGAGCGAATCGGTGAAGCCATGCACGAGCAAACTGAGAACAAAGGGCGGCGCTATACGGTCAGCTCCCTATTCTTGCACCAATGTTTCAAAGAGCTCACTGCTGACCGTAACGAGCAGTTCTTCTTTCTCACCGGTGCAATCGTGCAAGGCACCTACGTTTTGGATCAGAAGCTTGAATTCCAGCACACCAAACGCAGTGTCGTCGGTGTCGTGGGAAACCACGGCGACACACACCGGCTGCTGATAAAGCTTGAACAGTTCGGGCATCGGCTGCTTGCTCACTTTCACAGCCATCCGGGAACCGGCATCGACGCCACGCGGCCGTCCGGCACTGATACCGGATTTCAGGAGCGCCTCGAAAATGCAGGCTACCCCACAGTCGCCGCCATTTTCAGCCGTGACGGCTACATTCGGTTCTTCCGGCTCGATAACGATCTGGAAATAGAAATCTATGGCTCAGGAGTAGAACAACATGGAAGGAATAGCTTCCGTCTCACGACTGTCTCGTAAATATGTCGGGCAGACAATCCTCGACGCCACCGATCGGCAACAGCGCCTGATAGGGTTTAACCAGGCTGTCTTCTCAAGAAGCCGCGTAGTCTGCATCGGCGCAGGGGGACTCATCAGCCAGATTGCCCCGACCTTGGTTCGTAAGGGGATCGGGTCGCTGACCATTCTGGATGATGATGTAGTCGAGGCCAGTAACCTAAACCGGCAGCGCTTTTATTCAAAGGATCTCGGGCAGAACAAAGCATATGCTTTGGCAAAGAATCTTTTGGCCGAATGTGTGTATACCACACTACTCACTGCCTATCCGCTTTTGCTCGAAGATGCCATCGATAGCGGGATCGATTTAAGCTGCGACGTAGCTATCTGCGGTGTCGACAACAATCCGGCGCGCGTTGCGGCGAGCAAGCATTTCCGCCGTCTCAAGACTCCAGTGATCTTCACTGCGGTGAGCGCTGATGCCGATCATGGTTACGTATTCATCCAAAAACCCACCGGCCCTTGCTTTGGGTGTCTGTTTCCCGATGCCGTCGATAGTCGAACCTATGCTTGTCCTGCGACTCCTGCCATCGCCGACATCCTGCAAGCAGTTGGAGCGCTAACGGTGTACGGAGTCGACACATGTCTCATGAGCCGACCACGAGAGTGGACCTACCGGAGGCTGCGGCTCTCAAATGTCGATTGGGATTCCGGTAATGAAATCGAAGTACGAAGTGACTGTTCGATGATGGTCTGCCATAAATAAGGAAGGGAAGCCAACCCCTTGATGCCGATGTAACTGTTCATCAGTCACGATTTTCGCACAAGTACCCAGGCCTTTGTACATCAACAACGCAAGAGTGCGGAAATCTGCGCTGGCAAAGGCCAGTAGTTATCGCCACAACATTCTTAGCGGCTTGCATTGAAGTACAGCTTCAGGTCCACTTGGCGCTATTGGCCGTTCAGTTAATGGCGGCGGTGCAGTTTCCGCCGCAAGCGTGAGGAAGAAATCGGGGCGTACGATAACGCGCATTATGTCCGAGACTGTGATATTGGCACTGCAGAAACACATCGATCCCCTCTTCCGATCCTTAGAAGCCGGTAGATTCGATCCCTTTTTGAGCGGCTAACTATATAACCGTGGTCGAATAGTAAGCACTAGCACAGTTGACTTCGGTCCGCCGAGGCGAATAGGGTTCCCGAAGCGCTTTTGAGGAGAGCTCCCGCCCTAATGCCTTACCATACTTCGCAACATCGCGTGACCGTCATCACAATGCTATGTGATCGCCCTCACTGACAAAATTCTCGACCCGCTCTACATTGCATCTGTATTGAGCATTGCCGACTACTTGGTAGATTCAGAGTCGGCAGACTCTTGGTTTTGAAGCTATGTAACGCATTCATTGGAGGATGCATTTTCAACCGTGTTCCTCCAGGGCGAATGTGTCTAAACGATAAGGGATTGTCGTCCCCGGAGTCGCCTGCATTCTTGCCGGGTGTGACAGTTCATAAGCAATACTACAGAAAGGAGGTACTTACCATGTCAGACCAACTCGAACAAGAAGTGACCATAGGTAAGCTCGAAGAAGAAGAAACCCTCGAGTACAGGCCACCTATGCTGCAGTCTGTTGAGGAAGTTGAGCCTGTTGCTGACATCATCTGCATTACTAAGCATTAGTGCGCTGGCCTTGAGCGCTTTGCATATGAGTGTAAGGATTCGAGACAATGCAGGGTCGCAGAGAATCGAGCACGCGCAGCGGACGAATTAACCGGCTGTGTACTTTCTGCGCTTTCTTCGACTCAGGGGAGGAATCTCCTAGATCCCTACACTGATTTGTAACCCGTTCTAAATTAACAGACAGCCACGAGGCCGGAAGCAACACGGCTCAACGGCACAACGCTCTAGCCTGATGAGTAGCTCAGTCAGGTTACGTGTTTTGGCTGAATGTGTGGCATTGAATTGCTGCTTATGGCTTCAAGTGAACGGTAGGAATGCCTTTCACTTGAAGCCAATTGTAAGCCGATTCAGTTTTCATATGTTTGATGCGCTTGGGAACTTAATCTTATGAGTAATGGAAATTCCAATATCTTCGCTTCAGATAGCATCGGCATACTGGATCGTGCGATTCAACAGATTAGTTTGCCAGAGAGGGAGACTTCTAGATTCATTTCCAACGAGGGATTAACGATCATATTAGAACCCGCAAGAACATATCCTCTCACCAGTATAGACTTATTGGTAAAGGCAGGCAGCCTGAATGAATGGACCTATCAGAAAAATGGTCTGGCACACCTCGTGGAGCACCTTGTTCTAAGGGTTGAGAGATTTCCTCAAGACCTCGTCTGGTTAAAAAGAGACATAATTGGCGAGACATTCTTCGATAGAACAGAGTACAGGTTGATCTCATCATCCGAGAATGTTGAGCTAGCACTACATACGCTGTTCTGTCTTTTGAGGGGAAAGGAATTTGACCAGCCTTCCTTTGAAATAGAAAAAGAAGTGATAGCGCAGGAGATGGATTTATTGAACCGGCACGAAGATGAACTCCTTTCGAGTTTGTTCTGGGAGTCTGTGTTCCTCGAAGATAATTTACAATCAGCATCGTTGGAAAATCAGCAGCCGAGCTTAAACGATGCTTACCAATTCTACAAACGAGAGTATGCTCCTCAAAACACTATACTAGCTATAGCTGGGGATTTCAGATGCAGGATCATAGAAGAGTTCGTAAACGAAATGCCAAGCTGCGCAAACAGGGAAATCTTCGAAGGCCTGCAGAAGAGAAAGAGCTTTTATCCAATGACGAATGGCTCTGCAGTCGGATCTCGAAATTCGAAGATTATCCATAGGGTAACGAATTCTGGAATTGCCAGAGAGCTACTCGGATATATCATAGAGTCATTTTCCTCCAATCAACTGCAAGATCTCGATCTACTATCAGTAGTGATAAATCTGAAAATACGGCGCAAGCTGGCCCGGAGAAAAAATTTATCGCGGTATTTATTCAATCTCTATACCTTTTTCTACCCGCTTGAAAACACAGGGCTATTCTTGATCAAATCTGCTTTCAGACCTCAAGTTGGGAGGGAGGTCCAGGAACTCGTTTCAGCAGTAGTCAGTGAGATAAAAACGGAGTTACTTTCTCAAGAAGAACTCGCCCTAGCAAAAGCCCATCTTCTAAATCTGCAGTTATCAAGGTACACTTTGGCAAACAGAGCTCGGGCTCTAGCCCTCAGTGAAGCTAGAGGATTGTCCTCAGATTTCAACGCCTCATACGCGGAGTCAGTTAAGATGGCCTCAAGCGCGGGCGTTGTGTGTTGTGCACAAAGACACCTCGACGATAGAAAACTACGTCGGTGCGTTTTGATGCCGAATAAAGCCAGATGTTGAAGTGGACTACTACAAGTAGGCGGCCCCCATGAGCCAGTATTTTGAAAAACTGAATATTGGAAGCGAAAACGGTGTGGCCTTAATTTACCAGCAAGATAACTACGACCCGCTAATCACCTTCGGAGCTATGTTCAAGGGCAGTATCCTTTTCGAAGATAGTAGCAACAATGGTGTCTCTACCGTAATACGAGAGTTAGTCACTGATTACAGCGACCAAGGGTTACTTGGACGAGGTATTCCTGAAATACACTCTTTCGCCAACAAGGATTCTCTTGGATTCATGTTCAAAACAATGAGCGGCCTCTTTGATTCATCACTTGAGCTGTTTACAGAAGTTATCAAGCATCTCAAATTCTCTCGTAGTCGTTTCGAAGCGGTAAAGAGTCGTGTCCTAACTAAAGTCGAACGTGAAAGCCACAGATTGGAGCACCAAGTCGAGAAAGCCTATAGAAACGCTTTTTTTAAAGACCATCCGTATCGGTTGCTTAAGTCTGGATCTCCAGAGACAATTGCGCCCTTGACACGAGATGTTGTCTACAGCGCTCACCGTAAGTTCATCAATGCCGACAATATGTCCCTCTTTTTGAGCGGTAGTATAAATGTAGGGCGCTTGAGAGCTATATTAGAGCTAACGTTCAACGACTTCAAAGGTCACCCTCTTACTGCGGGAGAGTTTGCAGGTAAGAGAAACTCCCGACAGGTATTTTACATGAGGCGAGGGAGCGAAAAGCTTGGTTTTCTTGTTATTGCTTACCCATCTGTGATGCTTGCACATCGCGACCGCATAATTTTCGAATTAATAAAGTCACTGCTATTAAGCAGATTACAAATCGAGTTACGCGAAAAGAGGGATTTAGCCTATTTTTGTCAGGTTAGCTTGGATACAGGCATCCTTCCCGGCAGCCTGTTTATTAGCTTAGCCGCGAGGCCAGCAAAGATCGAATATGGCAGAGATCTCGTCTTGAGGGAGGTTCAGAACCTCAGATCGGGTCTGATTCATCGTAATGAGTTATCCAATGCGATAAGCAGCGTGAAGAATAGAATGTATACAAGGCTGATTACAGGTAGTACGGCGTCTCTGCTCTTGGAAATTGCATATCGTGAGCTATATGAGGTCAATTCGATAGATTTCTTTGACCAGGCTATAGACAAGCTGAACACAGCTACCGTAGAGGATATTACCAGAGTCGCGTCTCTATGCCTGGACGACAATCTCTCAACCACATTGATTGAAAGTCCGCAAACAGCGGCAAACTCTTTGACAGTCGGAGCGATTAATTGAAAGGCACAGAGAATCGAAGTTGGTTTTCCAGATGGAGGGATAGACAATGAAAATTTCAGTAAGCAAGAGGTGCATTTATCGCAAGCTCGGAGATACGGTTTTTATCGAGCATCTCAACAATCCTCTAAGCCGGCAAATAATAGGCGGTATCGGAACCGAAGTGTGGGACTACCTGGAGCATCAGCCTACAGATACTGAAAAAATAGTAAAAGACTTGAGCGAGCGATATAAAGTTCGGGCCCAAAGAATCGAGCGTGATGTGTTTCGATTCCTCAATCAGCTTTACCAGCACAAGCTAATCGAGGTCATCGATGGCGAGAGCTTGGGCGACAAAGGAAGTTTCTTTCCTGATTCGCCTGAGAATTGTAGTGAGCCGACCCGCGAGTCCGAAAGCGCTACCCTCTATGAGCAAGTCATGCAACAGGTTGAGGACATGAAGCTGGTCATTAAGGCTCATATCGAGGTGACTTATGCTTGCAATTTCAAGTGCGTCCAATGCTACGTAGGTCCGCTATTAAACGATAAGCGGATCTTCCACAATCAACTAACAACTAACGAGTTGATCGACATCATATCGCAATTAACTGAACAGGGCTGTATGAGGCTTACCTTCACAGGAGGGGAATTGTTCAGCCGAGGCGATATCTTAGAGGTGTTGCAGTACGCAAGCGACAAACGGTGCGCCGTTAGGCTTCAGACAAATGGGAGCCTTATCACTGAGGAGATTGCGCGCAGGCTCAGAGATATCCCAACACTAGAGACTGTGGAAGTCAGCGTCTACGGTATGGACCAGGAAACCAGCGATAGCATAACGAGAGTCAAAGACTCGCTGGAACGAACAGTCAATTCGATACGGTTGCTCAAGGACAATGAACTGCCTGTGTATTTGAAGTATGTACTGATGCGACAGAATACAAGCGGAATCCACAAGGCGCGAGGACTCGCAGAGGAGATGGGAATTCACTTCTTAACCGGAATGGGAAACATTTATCCTACGACCACTGGTGGATCAAAGAATACCGAGTACCAGGTTCCCGAAGAGGACATTCTGAAGCTGTTCGTCGAAGGGAAGGTGCCCGTACCGCATATTGCGGGCGACTGCTCCACGTCAGGATGGCTGTGCAAAGCTGGAGTTGTTCGATGCTCAATCACACCAACCGGAGATGTGTGGCCTTGCGAAAGACTGCCGTTTTCCTTCGGCAATATCCGACAAAGAAGCTTCAAAGATATATGGTTTTCTGAACGCGCGGAATGGTACAGAGGCATGATTAAAGAGGAGCACAACATCTGCAAGACTTGCAGTATGAGGCAGTGCTGCTATCAGTGTTGGGCGATGCCTTATTTGTATGGCAATGGAATATCGGTTGAGGATGCACTGGACTTCAAGGGCTACTCCAAGATGAATTGCAGGCTAACAAATATTACTCAAAGAGGTCACGAGCTTGTGCATGTACAGAGGAAGCCCGGTTCGGTTTATTCTCAGGTCTTCTAACTGTGAGCTTCCGCGTATAGGCGTTCGCAGACTTAACTTCGATTAGCGCTATCGAGTGGAGGAAACGTATAATGGATCACAATCTGGTTCCACTCAGGATGAAATACTGGAAAGCCTTTGACCGAAACGTAATACTTGTATTTGATGAAGGGAAAGCTCCCCACCCCGTATATACCCTTGCTAGCGTATCATCATTTATCTGGAGCATGTGCGATGGTACACATACAATCGGGGGGATAATAGATAACTTAAGGGAAGAATACGGCATCAGCTACGACCAAGCCCAACGAGATACCATCAGATTTCTTGACGATTTAGAGGCCAAGGGTCTGATTGGCTGGACGGGCAACGTAAACGACGGCTTTAGAGTGTTACTCATTGATCCTCCTGCCATAGATCCGGGCATAATAGGAGAAGGTCCCAAAGAACCCTCCATAGGTCTAGCGTACTTGGCCGCTGTTTTATCACAGGAGAATGTTGAAACAAGAATACTGGACCTTCGAAGACTGCCCCTGAAATGGCAGGGGATACTTAATGAGGCATTGGATGAGGTCAGGCCGCAAGTGGTTGGAATCACCTGCATGTCCCCTACCTTCCAAAACGCAAGTCATATCGCTTATCATGTGAAGAAAGCTCTGCCCCAAGCCACTATTGTTTTGGGCGGACATCACGTCACTTTCATGTATAAAGAAGTTTTGGAAAATAACCACTGGATTGATGTAGTGGTGATTGGTGAAGGCGAGCAAACAATGCGAGAGCTGGTCCTCAGACTGAAGGTGGGGAAGGTGGCTGATGAGGATATCAAAGGACTCGCCTACAGGAAAAAGGGTAAAATCGTTATTTCGCCGCCTAGAGAATTCATTAAAGATTTGGATACCCTGCCGTTTCCTGACCCTTACGCCATTACTATCAACAGGGAAACTTACGCCACAGCCAGAATACTATCGAGCCGAGGGTGTCCATTCCCTTGCAAGTTTTGCTCTGAGGCGGGTTTCTATAATCGTAGGATCAGATATCGCTCGCCGGGAAATGTCCTCGATGAAATCGAGCATAAATACAGGAAGTATGATTTCCGCCACTTCATATTTAGCGATGACCTGTTTGTTTTAGATCCGGAAAGAGTGAGAGAAATATGCACTGGAATTAAGGCGAGAGACTTGCAAATCGAGTGGGCTTGCAACACAAGGGTTGACACCGCGCCCAGAGAGATATTTGAGGTGATGCACGACTCTGGTTGCCGCAGATTGTTCGTAGGGGTAGAGTCAGCTGATAACCGCATCCTGAGTGCTATGGACAAGCACAGCCGCATCGAAAACATCGCGAAGGGGATCAAGATGGTCAATGACATCGGGATCAAAGTATCTGCTGGGTTCATTATAGGCTTTCCTGGCGACGGGAGAGAAACTGTCAGAAAATCAATCGAACTTGCGAAGGAACTCCAATTCGACGAGCTTACTTTTACTTTCTTGAATGTTTATCCAGGCACGGATTTGTATAACAATTTTGATAAGTATGGCTTAAGGCATGTAAACGGTTTGATAGAGTATTCTATGTACAGACCTGTGCTGGAAAGCGAGGATTTCACTGCGGCTAATGCGATGGAAGCGTACCTTGATATGTGCTATGAACTAAAGGTATCGCTCGCGAAGAGTGCACTTTAGTTTTTCGTCATTCACGCTGGAGAAGATTCCTTTAAATGAGTCTTTCCAGAGGGGTATTCAAGAGAGATGCTTAAGATTCACCAAGTAACGAAAGAATACGGCGGTTCGAAAGCGACGGATGGGGTCCGCGCGTTGGATGGTGTCGATTTGGAAGTCAAAGAAGGGACCTTGCTTGCACTACTAGGCCCGAACGGTGCGGGAAAAACAACCCTGATAAAGATAGTAGCCGGGCTAATCAGTCCATCATCTGGAACTGTATTCATAGACCGTCATGATGTTTTAAAAGACAGGCAAAAGGCGGTAGCTAAAATCGCGGCCATTTTCGAAGGGAACCGAAACATCTACTGGTACATGACCCCTCTGGAGAATCTGAACTACTTTGCAAATATCAGGGGTAAGTCTTCGAAAGCGATTAAGGATCGAATAGATGAACTTATAAGCTTCTTCAACCTTGATTGTAAGAGAAACGAGCCGGTAAAGAAGCTATCGCGAGGGATGCAGCAGAAAGTAGCGCTCGCAATCGCGCTGGTGACTGATCCGGAAATCCTACTGCTTGACGAGCCTACTCTTGGTCTCGATGTTGAATCCTATTTTAATTTGAAAGGGAAGATTCAGGAACTCGCCAAGGAAAAAAAGAAAACCATTCTGCTTGCCACCCATCAAATGAATCTGGTCGAGGATATTGCCGAGGAGGTAGCTATTATTGAGAGAGGTAGAATAGCCCTTAGAGAAAACACTGAACGCCTGAAGAAAACCTTCGAAGTAGATCGCTATGTAATTCAAGCCCACGGAAAAATTCACGATGATGAATTAAGAATGCTAGGTCTGTTCGGCTCTGTTTCCACAAGTAATAACGGGGCCATAACGACAATAGACCTAACCTTAAAGGATTCGCACGGATTTTTTGACAGCATGGCAATGCTAAAGGAGATGAATATAGGAATCATCTCCATCAACAAGGATGCGCCGAAGATTGAGAATATATTCCTTCAACTCATCAAGCACTAGGTGAGTTGAATTAAGCTTCGCTGGAGAGCCATACAAGCTAATTGGTAGGAACTAAACGATGAAAGCGCTAGGATTGATGCTAAAAGCTGAGTTCAATAGAAACTGGATCCAAATGAAGCGGTATCCGTTTGAGCCGATTGCGAACGTTGTGATCCTATTTATTCTCTTCATGATTATCATATCGGGATTCAAGCCGCTGCAAAGGTCAACAGGAATCGCAAGCTTCAATAAGACGGTTGCAGGAGCCATAATTGGCTATGTAATGTGGTTCTTCGTTATCATGGCCTTGAGTAATTTTAGCAACAGGCTTGAAGAAGAGGCCAAGCTCGGCACACTGGAGCAGTTATGCATGGCTTCGAAGAGCTTGATCTGCGTTCTTTCCTGCCGACTCATCGTAGATTTCTTGTACAGCGTAATAATAATAGCAGGCCTGTTTTTGCTCTTAGCCTTTTCTACGGGCGTGAAGCTGAATGTGGAAGCTTGGTTAATACTTCCTTTGCTTTTGACCGTGTTAGCGCTTTACGGATTCGGCTTCATGATCGGCTCGCTATCTTTGTTATTTAAAAGGATCGGTGAAGTAAGGGCAATAGTTCAGATAATATTCCTGTTTTTGGCTATTGCTCCTATGGACAGTCTCTCTCCGACACTCCGGGTGGTTACTATGTTTTTACCGCTAAATCTCGGCCTGGAAGTCATACGGAGCGTCGCGATCGAGAATCAATCGTTTTCTGATCCTTTTATTACGCGCCAGTTGTTTCTGATCGTGCTAAATAGCGGGATCTACCTTACAATCGGCATAAGTGTTTTCAAAAAGGCAGAGAAGATTGCTTTCAACAGGGGTGTACTAGCTCACTACTAGATTGGACGTGCGGATCACCATAGATACTTTGTTATGCTTTATGATCACATTGAATTCAATAGCGTCAAGAAATGAAGAAAGAATTGCCCATCGAGAGTTGGACTCCGATAATGCAATAATTGTTCATTTCGATTCGATGGAAGAGTTCAGAATTAGTGGCACCGGCTTATTTGTTTGGAGATTGATAAAAGAGGCTACTTCTGTTTCTGAAATAATTAAGCTAGTCTCAGGCAAATATCGGGTCAGTAGTGAAGAGGCACAGCCGCATATAATCTCTTATCTGTCCGAGATGTACAGGAAAGGCTCAGTGAAGATAGACGGCCTGTTTCTCGCCCAGAATCGCAACGAGGATGCGAAGCGCCTCATAAATACCGACACGGTGATTCGGAAAGTAGTTATAGAAAATAATATCCCGTATACCACAAACTTTGCTCTCTCATACAGGTGCAACCTGCACTGCAGCCATTGCTACATACCTAATATGCGGAATGTGCTGGATACACTTGAGATAAAGAAAGCACTTGATCAACTCGCACAACTGAAAGGCATATATGTCAGATTTACCGGAGGAGAACCATTCCTACGAAAAGATATCTTGGAAATATTAAGATACGCCAAGTCTAAGAGTTTTGCAGTCGCAGTAAACACAAACGGATTTTTCCTGGTGAGAGCGATCGTCGAGGAACTGTGCTGTATTTATCCGATGGACATCAATATCTCTCTCTACGGATACAAGCAAGAAACACATGACTTTGTCACTCAGCGGAAGGGATCTTTTGAAATATCGATGAGAGCTATTGAGATGCTTAAGGACTGTGGTCTTAACGTTAACATAAATTATGTGATAATGCGCCACAATGTGGGAGAACTGGAACAGTTGAAGGCTTGGGCCGATACACAGGGGATCGGATTCCAACCTGAATACTCTATTTTCCCCAAGCGTGATGGCGATAAGAAACCGCTCAGTCACCGCGTCACGAACCGGCAGTTAGTGCGACTCTTCAACAAGGATGTCATCCATAAACCGAAACCTATGCTTTGCAAACCCGCATCCATTAAGATGAGAATAGACCCGGATGGAACTTTGCATCCTTGTGAGATGCTGGAGTATAGACTGGGATCTCTGAAAGAAAACTCTTTGGCTGAGATATGGTCCTCCCAGATCGCAAAGGAATTCAGAAGCATAGATATTCAGAATCCGGCAAAGTGTAATGTCTGTAAGCTAAAAGATAGTTGTTTGAGATGCCCTGGTGTTGCTCAGATGGAGGATGGCGATATGAGTATGCCCTCAAGCTGGGCATGTAGAGTATCACATCTATATGACGCCCTTTAGTTAGGAGGCAAGCAGGCCAAAGGGGGTTCTTTATTGCATCTTTAGCCGTCTCTTGCATTAGCGATTGATCCTTAAAGTTATTGCCGTTAAGCAAGATATCTTGCCTACGTAAAAGGCAGCGCCGAAAGAGTCACGCGTTGGTTGAAGATTAGGAGGTACCCCATGCTGCTGCAGAATCTTCGTTATGCGTTCCGCGTATTACACAAGAGTCCCGGATTTACTGCTGTCGCTGTTCTGGTGCTCTGTTTGGGCATTGGCACAAGCACAGCTGTATTCAGCGTCGTCAATGCACTGTTGATCCAACCGCTTCCATATAAGGACCCCAGTTCTCTCGTAGTAATTTGGCAGACCTGGGCGCAGAAGGGCTTGGATCGTATCCCGGTTTTGATCCCAGATTTCATCTATTGGAAAGATAACAATCAGTCCTTTGAATCTGTAGCAGCTTTTCAGAACATGGATTTCAATCTCACCGGACAGAACGAACCGGAACTGATTTATGGTGCTCGCGTGTCCGCATCTTTCTTCCCAACACTGGGTGTCAACTCATCTCTAGGCCGCGTATTTCTGCCTGAGGAAGATCACTCCGGCAGTCCAGTTGTCGTTTTGAGCCACGGACTGTGGCAACGCCGGTTCGGGTCAGACCCCGATCTAATCGGAAAGGGGCTCACGCTCAACGATCAGAGCTATACGGTGATTGGCATTATGCCAACTGACTTCCGGTTTTCACTAGAATGGAACATGGCTGGCTTAAAGTTTCCGAATGTCGAACTCTGGGTTCCCCTTGCCCTTAGTAGCCAAGAAATGGCGAGCCGGAGTGGTCATGATCTGACAGTGATCGCAAAATTAAAACCTGGCGCTAAGCTAGAACAGGCCCAGTCGGAGATGAATATTATTGCCAGTAGTCTCCAGCAGCAGCAACCGGATGTGAACGCTGGAATCGGTGCTAACGTTGTATCTTTGCACACGCAATTAGTCGGAGATACTAAATCATCTTTGCTCATCTTATCAGGAGCCGTCGCTTTCGTTCTATTGATCGCCTGTGCCAACGTGGCAAATCTAATGTTAGTCCGTGCATCGGCGCGACAAAAGGAAATTGCCATCCGCATCGCGCTCGGCGCTACCAGGGTCAAGCTGATCGGTCAGTTGCTCACCGAAAGCATTCTGCTTTGGTTTGTGGGAGGCGGCTTGGGCCTTTTGTTTGCTCTGTGGGCCACAAAATTCCTGATTAGTTTCAGTTCAACCGAGCTTAATCGTGCCAGTAAGATAGCTATAGATTTCTGGGCATTGAGCTTCACAATACTTATCTCAATTCTAACCGCGGTGCTATTTGGCCTGGTTCCAGCTTTGCAAGCCTCAAATCCGGACCTCAATAAATCGCTTAAAGAGGGGAGTGGAAGGTCAACAGCAGATTCGAGCCGTCAGCGCGTTCGCAGCCTGCTCGTTATTTCAGAAGTGGCCTTGGCACTCATGCTTCTCATTGGTGCGGGACTCCTTATCAGGAGCTTCTTGCAGTTGCAGAAGGTGAGTCTGGGCTTCAAAACAGACAACTTGTTAACAATGAAAATCTCTTTGCCGGATTCTCGCTATCCCAAGGCGTACCAGCAAGCAGCTTCTTTTCAACAAGCCATAAAACAAGTTGAATCCTTGCCCGGCGTGGAAGGAGTTGCTGTGGCTAGCCATTTACCGTTTGAAGAGAGCTGGGAAATACTCTTTACTAATGAAGGACAGCCTTCTGTACCCGTTCGTGAAACCCCAATAGCTAGCGGCCATGCAGTGAGTCCAGACTATTTTCGTTTAATGTCTATTCCGCTTGTAAGCGGTCGTTATTTCACTGATCAAGACGTAGAAGATTCAACTAGAGTTGTCATCATTGATGAAGCCCTTGGGCTTCGCTACTGGCCCAATGAAAACCCGTTAGGCAAGCACATTAAACGCGGTCCATCACAATCAAAAGCTCCATGGTTAACAATTGTAGGAGTAGTTAAAAGTGTTCGGCAGTATGGATTAGATAGCGAGGTCAAACCGGAGGTGTATCTGCCTTATTTGCAGTCTCCCAGAGCGGCTATGAGTATGGTGCTGCGCTCCAAGATTCCGCCTAAGAACCTTGCCGAGGCTGTGCGACGCGAGATTCAGAAGATTGATAATGACCAACCCGTATATGATGTACGCACGATGGATGAGATACTTTATCTTTGGTTATCTCCACGCCGCTTCAACCTGCTCGTATTAGGCGTGTTCGCGGCCGTTTCCTTGATTTTGACTGCAGTCGGCCTTTATGGGCTTGTAGCTTATTATGTAGCTCAGCGCATCAACGAGATTGGCATACGCATGGCCTTAGGCGCCCAACCGCGAGATATATTCAAGCTAGTCATGGGCCATGGAATGCTACTCGCACTCAGCGGTGTGGCAATAGGACTGGCGGGAGCTTTTACCATAACACGTATCCTATCCAGTTTAGTGTACGACGTGAGTACCACTGATCCGGCTACCTTTACAGCGATTTCTCTACTTTTGGTCGTAGTAACAATGCTGGCCTGCTACATTCCGGCATACAGGGCGAGCAAGGTGGACCCCGTACTCGCCATAAGACAAGAATAGGGCCGTGCAAGAACCGTTTTTTCACTCCAGCCTAATACTGCAATGAGTCAAAGCTGTAGATAATTTTGTAGATGGTCAAATCCTCAAAGGTCAAAACGCTTCTACAGGCTTCCACAAGCCACGCCAAATTGCTTGAATATAATGCCTCGATATTCCTTGGGAATTCGTGGTTTTGGGTTATCTACGGAAAACGGACTTCTAAGCAGGATGCTCGTCCATTATTTTCAATAGGTTACAGGCGAGTCGGAACAGCGAAATCCGTGCAGGCCATGTTAGAGTGCTCACTCACCACTAAATCCTGCTTGTAAGAGATCATTAATTGCAAGATTTGATTTGCAGTTTGACTTTGCAATCTGTCGGAGTGGAAAACAATCCGGCGCGCATTGCGGCAAGTACGCATTTCCGCAGTCTCAAAATCCCGGTGATTTTCACCGCGGTAAGCGCTGATGATCACGGCTACGTGTTCGTCCAGGAAAACAGCGGTCCGTACTTTGGGTGTTTGTTTCCCGATGCGATCGATAGCCGACCTATGCGTGCCCTGCGACTCCTGCCATTGCCGACATCCAAGCAGTTGGGGCGCTAGCGGTCTACTCGGTCGACACTTGTCTTAGGGACAGGCCGAGAAGTGATTACCCGCGGATATACTTATCAGACGGGCAGTGGGATGCCCGTATTCTTATTGAGAGAGGCAATGATTGCTCGTTGATGGCTCATAATTAACAAAGCTGCTGTGCTTACGTGCGCGACTTCAAGCATCCATGAGGTCGCCCTTGCACACGTGGGGGACTCGCGCGCATGAAAAGCCGTGGTAAGGCCACGGTCTCGAGTGTACGCCCTCAGTTTGAAATCTTCGTAGTTTGTAGTACTCTAGACACGCGGAGTCATACCTTACCCGTGTGTAATCAGGCCGGTGCGGTCCTGGAGAGTTTCTAAAGCCCAGAATGGAACTCAGTTTGAGATACACGCTCGTAGCTCTTGTAGTACTTGCCATGCTCTTGCTGGGTCTATGGCTCGTTCCCAAATGGCAGGTCCGCGCTTTGAAGAATCTAACAGACGTTGAGCGCTTCAAGCTCCAGAATGAGGCGCGCAAGCTAATGGCAGAGATATTAGGAGGAGCGCTCGTTCTCGTCGGACTCTTCTTTAGTTGGCAGACGATAAAGAGCACAAGTCAGAATCTTAAGATTTCCCAAGAAGGTCAAATCACCGAGCGACTCACCAAAGCTGTCGAACAACTTGGGAGGGGAGATGAGGATAAGAAACCGAGCAATCTCGCAATCCGTTTGGGCGGCATCTATGGGCTGGAGCGAATCGCCAGCGATTCTGAGCAGGATTATTGGCCAATTATCGAGCTTCTCACAGCTTACCTTAAGCAGAACGCCCTTTGGGACAACAAGTCCAGCGATGAGAACCTGAACGAAATTCCAGATCCTGGCCTCGACATTCAGGCGGTTCTAACAGCGCTCGGGCGCCGCAAATACAGCTTTGAGGCGGGAGAAGATAAACAACTGCAGTTGGGAGGTACGAACCTTCGGAGGGCGAATCTAAACGGCGGGAATTTCAAGGGAGTCAACTTCACTCTAGCTCATCTTGAGCTTGCGAGGATGACAGGAACTCACTTGGAAGACTCCGATCTCAGATTTGCCGACCTTAGGGGTGCAACCCTTGATCAAGCATATTTGACTCGCGCGAACCTGTGCGGCGCGGATCTAAGAGGTGTGATCGGTTTGACGGCCGATCAAATCAATTCAGCGATCACGGACAGCAGCACCAGGCTGCCGTGAGTGTCGGCAGCCCGATTCAGATTGTGAACGTGAAGAGCGAGAATGAAAGAAATGATAGGTGTGCTAATCGCCCTTTTATCCTGGCAATTCTCCGAAACGTCGAAGCCACCGGTCGCGCTGGTTCTCTCGGTAAAGGGTGATGTGACTGTGAAAAGAGGGAAGGGTGCGGCCGAGCGAATATACCAATGGGCCTGTCTTTCGGAGGACGATATTGTGATGGTGGGCAGCAATGGCAGCGCCACGCTTATTCAGCCTTATGCCCCTAACGAGAGCCTGAGGCCAAAAGAAAAAAGAAAGATAAAGAGACAGCCTCCCACGACTAAAAGCGACGCAGCCAATCGAATAACAACCCCGGATAACTTTGCCGAGATGTGCAGCATCCTGGCTAAGGCTAAAGCCAATAGAAAAAACCGATCACGAGTAAAGATGGCCGGCCCGAACGACATCGTTATTGCGGCCCTCGGTCCCAGGAATAGCCTTGTCATTGAGCAGCGTCCGAGATTTGAATGGACGCCGGTGAAAGGCGCGAAGCGCTACGTGATCGAGATCCTCGATACGAATGAGCAGAGGAAGTGGCTAGCCACTACCGGGGAAACGCGCATGACGTATCCTGATCCGACTCTCGACAAGAATGCCCCGGTGTTACTCCCAGGAGAATACACCTGGGAAGTAACTGCCGAAGTGGACGCGCAACAAACGGTTCTTGATTCTTCCAGGTTCTCCATTGCTACGCCGGTGCAGGCCAACGCCGCTCGTGAAGATCTCAAGAAGGCAAAGGAGTATTCGAGCGATCCTCGTGTGGCTGATCTCCTTTATGTATTAGCCGCTTTCCGGCATCGCCTGTATCAGGAGGCTGAAGTGCAATTGAGGCGAGCCATTCGGGAAACTGATGACGAAACGCTCTGGGAGCTGCTGATGGAGATTTATCAAGAGACGGCGCGGCCTGAGGATCGCAACCTTGTCCTCGACTATCTAAAGGATCGAAGACCATCGAATCGCGAGAGGATACTGCGGAATGGACTTTCTTCTGTCCTTCCGTCCGGGAGCAGCTTCGGTCCACATCGCCGACCGCTAGGCATCTTCACAGAGGATCATCGGAGTTAACGAGGTAACCGTATGTTCATACTCTACCGATTGCTCTCTGCTATATGGGTGTTCTCGTTGTTAACGGTCAGTATGGCCGCGACATTCGTTCAAGCCCCTGCCGATCAAAATGGAATCCAGAACGCTATCGAAAGACTGTTCAGGGCTTCTGAGAGGCAAGATCTCGATGGTGTGATGGCTTGCTGGTCCCGAAAGTCACCGGAATATGATTCATTCAAGAAATGGATAGAAGAGAGATTCACAGTCTCAAGAAAGGAACAAGTATCGAATCTCACATTCACCCGCTGGAAGATTTCATTCGATAACGCGGAAGTCTACGTCCGCTTTAATCGGAAGTGGCGCAAGCTTGTCGGGAAACAAGTCCTTGAAGCTAATGCTGCCTTGCGTATCCGCCTGGTGAAGGAGGAGGGGGAATGGAAATGGGCTCAAATGTGGGAACCCGCTCCTGAACTTGCCGGTCGCATCTGTGCGATCGAGAAGGGCGAGGAAAGAGCGCAACTGATGCGGGATGAGCGAGACATTCTGACGGGCAGTGTGGCGGACGTACTACGAGAGGAAGCTGAACGACTATCCGAGCTAGATAACGTAGCCGAGGCTCAACGAATCTGCGAGTTCTCATTCGAAGTTGCCAACTTCCTCGCGGATGACTCCCAGTTAGCTTTCTGTTCCTTGACGCTTGGCATGATTTTAGCTGGAACAGGTGACGGCACAGAATCTCTAAAGAACTTCGAGCAGTCGCTTTCATTGTTTGAGAAACTCTCTAATGCATTTGGCCAGGTTGATGCGCTGCTCGAAATCGCAAACTTTTATCTCGAAACTGACCAATACTCGAAATCGAGGGAGAAGGCTTTCCTTGCGGTGAAAGTTGCGCAGGACAACGAGGACCGTGAAGGCGCAGGTTTAGCCCTGGTCTTGCTGGGTCGCCTCTCCGTTGTAGTTGGTGAAAGGGCGGTCGCACTCAGTGCGCTCGAGACGAGTCTCAAGATCGGTCGTGAGTTGAAGAAGCCGGACATAGAAATCCTGGCGCTAGACGGCTTGGGATCCTTCAACGCTCGATGGGGGGACTATGATACAGCATTGGACTGGTTTGCCAAGGCGCGGGCGTTATGCAAGCAAGTTCGAGACACGGACCTTGAGTTCAATGTCGCCAGCAACGTCGCGCTCTTGAACCTATCGAACGGGAACCTTCAACTCGCCATTTTGGAATATGAGGAAGTAGCGAAGAAGGCGCATAACAAGCGGTTGCGAGCGATAGCGCTAAGCGGTTTGGGGGTCATTAATTTCAGGCTTAATAACACTGACGAAGCCATGGAGAAATTTGACGCAAGCCTGAATCTTGCACGTACGATATCGAGCGCATCGGTGGAAGCAGGGGCGCTCGCTAACAAAGCATTTTGTTTTGTGAAAAAGGAGCAATACAGTGAAGGCCTAAAGACGGCAAGAAGTGCTTTCGGAATCGCGGCCCGAATCGAAAATACCCCTCTTGCACTTAGTGCAGCTCGCGCCGCTGCAATGGCTTTGGGATTGAGCGATGATTACGAGGGGGCGATCGAGGTGCTCAATTTGGCGCTGAGGCTCTCAACACGGAGCGGATTGAAGTCGGAGGAGGGACACCTGGAGTTATACCTCGGCGCCGCTTTTGCTGATGATGATAAATACGACTTGGCTGAAGCCCACTTACAGTCCGCGCTTAAGACTGGCGTCGCGATCGGCGACTCAATGTTAATGTTCATGGCCAATGAGTACTTGGGTTACGTCAACAAAACAAAGCGCAATACAGACACCGCAATCAGTTATTACAAAGCCGCGATCGCGCGACTGTCGGAGATGCGGAGCAAGAACACGGAGCCGTTGTTACAAGCCACGATGTTGGGAAGTCTGATCACATACCACTCCCCCCACCTTCAACTCGCGAAGCTTTTGATGGAGAAAACCTCCGACTTAGATGGAGCCCTTGCGCTAATCGACGAAGGGAAGGCCAGGTCACTCGTTGACATTATGACGAAAGGCGGAATCGATTTGATGACGGGTCTAACGGATCGGGAAAAACAGGAACAACAAGCGTTGACGAGAAGGATCAGGGATATTGAAGTACAACTGGCTGAGAATTCGGTCAGGGATTCGGTTGAGTCTACGGCCCTGAGACGGAAACGTGAGGATGCCCTCGCAGAGGAGTTCAGCCTGCGGCTCAAGTTTTTCTACAATCATTCTGATCTGCAATTTCGCAATGCGCATTCTGATCCGCTTACTTTGTCTCAACTGAAGCAAGTCTTTGCGAACGAACCGAATGCATGCGTGTTATCGTATTCAGTCGATTACGAAGATGCTACCTTGTTAGTCATCACTCGCCTGGAAGGCGCCGATTACCCAAAAGCGACCTGGTTCCAGCTAAAAACGGAAGCGGGCGAAGACCTGTCTCGCAGCGAGCTTGCGGGCCGCGTGAGCGAGTTGCGAAAGCGTATGACGGAGTTCGGAGCATACAAGAGATTCGCGCGGTCGTTATACGCCTTGCTCTTGGCTCCAGCCAAAGACATCCTGAAGAATAAGGCTCATCTGATAATCTTACCGGACGGTCCGCTCAATGCGTTGCCGTTTCAGACTCTGTTAGACGAACAAGACAAGCACCTCATCGATACGTTCACAATCAGCTACGCTCCGTCGATAGCAACTCTTCTCAAGATCATGCAGCGCTCGGACGAAAGAAAGAAGCTTGCCGGCGACAAGAAAGCATTTCTCATAATGGGTCGGCAATCCTTCACCGACGACGCCGAGTACGTCGGTGGCGAATTGTCTGAGGATCAAGCAAAGTCCATCAGTGACCTTGTTGGCGTCAAGCCCTATTTGGATTCACAGGCGACAAAGGCAACGGCGCTTGCAGAAATGCCAAAGGCTCGATACATCCACCTTACGACGCACGGCGAGTTGAATGAGGCCTCGCCAATGTATTCGGCGATCATACTGGCGAAAGGGACCGACGATAACGGCAAGCTCTATGCGCGAGATTTGATGGACCTGAAATTACAGGCGGAATTAGTTGCCCTTTCGGCCTGCGATAGCGGGCGAGGAAAGCAAGTAGATGGGGAGGGATTGCTCGGACTTTCCTGGGCGCTCTTTGTGGCGGGAAGCTCAACCAACATTGTTACTCAATGGGGAGTCGCCGAGAACAGCATGAAGAAGCTGATGCTCGGTTTTTACAAGCAATTGCAACAGGCTGAAACGACTGGAAACCGGATAAGTAAGGCAGTGGCATTAAGGAGAGCGCAATTGAGCTTGATGAATGATGAAAACTACAGACATCCATACTACTGGGCGCCGGTAGTACTGATTGGAGATTGGCGCTAGCCTTCACACTGAAGAAACATCGTGAGGCAGCCGCTTGGTTAACTGGACGTTGACATATCTGAATTGCCGACCAGGCTTGAGCGGGGCATTTTCGACATTGTGTGGACCGGGTTTTTTGGCAAAGAATCCTGCGATGGTGTCGAGTTTGTAACTGAACATCTGTAGGTTTGCCGAATACGATATAAGAGTGGCTGTAGATAATTCTGTAGATGGTCAGAGCCTCAAAGGACAATAACTCTCCACAAGATTCAATAAGCCGCTTGTAACTGCTAGAATACAAAAGCTCGATATTTTGCTCTTTTGACTATTTGCTCGGAACGGACTTCTAAGCAGGGGGTCGCAGGTTCGAGTCCTGCCGGGCGTACCAAGACATCTCGGTTAAACAACCTCAAAGGTGTGAGTAGCGAACGGGCCGGTCTGCATATTCGCTTGCTGTGATCTCCACAGAGTTCCTTTTCTTCACCTGCAAATTGCGTCACGCGTCCCTGCTACCACTCATCATCGTGAGCCAAGGCTAAGCCGAACTGCCATTTTCCCAATACGGATGCGCGTTGGTTAATATCGCGGCAACAGCCTCGACCAGTCGCTGGGCAAGCCTTCCATCAGGATCACGGACAGCATTGAACTCAGTAATAATGAGACCCGCAAACGAGGTGCGCGAAACAAATACCTTCAAGACATCCATCGCTTCGTCAAATGCGAGTCCGCCAGTGTGAAGAACATCAGCAGCCGGGAAATCACCGGCATCGATCACATCAACGTCAAAATGAACCAGAACATCAGGAGCTCGCGCTTCCAGTCTGGCCAATGCGTCGAGCGCCGCTTCGAGCGCCCTCCCGCGAATCGTCATAACCGGGTATTTCATCATTGAACATTCATCAAGGCGCTGGACTTCAGCAGCATCCATCCAACCCGCCTCGGAGTTATATCCGAACAGGACGATGTTCTCTTCGGGCATGAGCGGGTATCGAGGGCCGATGCGTGTCAACGCATCCGCGCCGTCGCCTGTAATGTGAGACATAACCATCCCATCAAATATCCCTGACTCCGTTGTCTGAGGCGTGTTCAAATCGATGTCTCCATCAAAGTACATCAGTCCAAGCGAAGGACGATGACGGATCATGCCCGCAAGAACGCCGAGCGTGATGGTGCAGTCCCCGCCCAGAACGATAGGCTTCGCGTTATGTTGAAGAGCATTTGAGACCTGCTCGGCTACTCGCGCGGCGACATCTCGCACGAGAAGTAAATTCTGCTCTTTTGGATTTTCCGTGTCGGGGCGAAACGCAACCGGGTCCATATCTCCAAAGTCATCCGCTTGCAGCCCGCCCTCACGCAGACCCTCGATGAGTCTTGCCTGACGAAATGATTGAGGCGCGCCTTCCTGACCAACGCGGCGGGCCCCGGCGCTGGACGGAACGCCGATTACGGTAATCTTGTTCATATGTTGTTGCCAACCTTTGTGCCTGATGCCGCCTCGATCGATTGTTATACGCCGCGGGTGTTGGAAATGATGCCACGTTCCGTGAGTTCTTTGCGGAACAGATGAAATGCAATCGCGAGACGGAAGCGACTGTTGTCCGCTAATATTTCAGATGGAACTTTGTTCTTGATATTCGCAGATCGGGCGGCGCCGTTATGATGTTCTTGAACTTCCCTGGCTTTGACCTAATCGCAACTGTAGCGATCGCATTCCTGCTGTTGATGCTGTTCCTCGCATTGTTCGAGCCCGGGCTGCGCTATCGGATCGCGGCGCCACCGGCCGCCCCGCTTGAATCCGAAGACTTCCTGCGAATCCTTGGTGCGCTCGCGAATTCGACTGTTCACCGAAACACGCGTATCGAAGTGCTCACCAACGGCGAGGTCTTTTACGAAGCCGAACTCGAAGCGATTCGCAACGCCGAGCACAACGTCAATATCGAAGCTTATATCTTTCAAAAGGGTCGAGTAGCTCATCGATTCATCGAAGCGCTTGCCGACAGGGCGCGCGCCGGAGTCCAAGTCAATCTTGTGATCGACGCGGTCGGCAGCTTTGCAACATGGAATGAATACTTCGAACCTCTTACCTCGGCGGGCGGACGCATCGAATGGTATCACCCGATCCGCCTGCATACGCTGCCTCGAATCAACAATCGCACGCATCGCGAGTTGATAATAGTGGACGGCAGGATCGGATTCATCGGCGGCGCCGGGGTTGGCGATCACTGGATGTATGGACGCCGCAAGAGCCCGCGTTGGCGCGACACGATGTTTCGCGTCGAGGGCGAAGCAGTGACCGAGCTTCAATCAACCTTTGTGGAGAATTGGGTAGAGGCTTCGGGTGAAGTACTGACAGGCATGGACTATTTTCCGTTGCTCGAATCGGCGGGAACTTCGAAGGCGTTGGTCGTTGATAGCTCGCCTTCGGTCGGCGAATCAACTCGCGCCAGGTTTCTTTATCAAACGCTCATCGCATCCGCTCGAAAAAGTATCTGCATTGCGACTCCTTACTTCCTGCCGGATCGAAGCGCCCGGAAAGAACTGGTTCGCGCTATCAAAGATCGCGGGGTGAAGATCAAAATCATTACTCCGGGTAAGAAGACCGATCATTTGCTGACCAGGACATCCAGCCGCCGGCTGTTCGGACCGCTGTTGGAAGCGGGCGCGCAGATCTTCGAGTACCTGCCCGCGATGCTGCACGCAAAGGTCATGATCGTCGATGATGTTTGGAGCGTTGTCGGCTCGACAAATTTGGATAATCGCTCTTTTGGTTTGAACGACGAAGTGAATCTCGCCGCGTTCGACGACCAACTGGCGGCCCGCTTGCAGGAAGACTTTGCGCGCGACCTGGCGGACAGTTTGGAAATCACGTACGAGCAGTGGAAACGCCGCTCGCTGTTCGAGCGTGCGCATGAGTGGCTTGGATGGGTGCTTGAGAGGCAACAATGAAGGTTTCTGGTTTCTAGTTTCTGGTTTCTGGTTTCTGGTTGTTCGTGAACCACGGGGTTCGCTGAGCACGAGAAAACGATCAAAAAAACCAGAAACCAGAAACTAGAAACCAGAAACCAGAAACCAAAAACCAGAAACCAGAAACCAGAAACTAGAAACCAAAAACCAGAAACCAGAAACTAGAAACCAGAAACCAAAAACCAGAAACCAGAAACCAGAAACTAGAAACCAGAAACCAGAAACTAGAAACCAGAAACTAGAAACCAGAAACCAGAAACTCTCCGATACCATGCGAATTCGAGTAGCGACCTACAACATTCACAGATGCCGCGGGCTTGATCGGCGTGTGCGCCCCGCGCGCATCGTAGAGGTACTGCGCGAGATGGATGCGGACATCATCGCGTTGCAGGAAGTACTGAGCCTTCGCGGCGCGGCCCGAGAAAAAGATCAGGCGAGATATATCTCAGAAGAAATGGGGATGACCTGTGCGGTGGGAGGCACTCGCATTCACCACGGTGGAGTATATGGAAACGCGGTTTTGACGCGGCTTCCGTTGGTTGAGACCAGAAACTACGACATTAGCGTTCGCGGCCGCGAGCAGCGAGGATGCATGCGAGCTGACATCAGCGCCAACGGAGGCGGCCTGCTGCATGTTTTCAACGTTCACCTTGGAACCGCTTTCATCGAGCGCCGGCATCAGGCTCGCAAGCTTGTGAACTCGGTGATATTGAACAGTGAGGAACTGAGTGGCCCGCGAATAATGCTTGGCGATTTCAACGAATGGACGCGCGGGCTGACGACGCGGCTGTTAGCCTCGCATTTGAAAAGCGCGGACGTCAGGGAGCACTTGCCGCGATCCAAAACCTATCCGGGTGTGTTGCCTTTCCTGCATCTCGATCACGTCTACTTCGACGATTCACTCGAGCTTGAAGCGATGAGTCTACACAAGAGCCGCACTGCGCTTATCGCGTCGGATCATCTTCCTCTTGTTGCTGATTTTCGGATCAAGCAGGACTAGAGTGATTCACACAACGGAACCTTTGACGTGCCGGCCGGCGAGGCTTGCGATGACGACCGCAAGCTCGGCGGGCTCGAACGGTTTTGCCAGGTGCATCTGGTAGCCGGCCGACAGCGCGCGCATTCGGTCTTCGCTTCTCGCATACGCCGTGAGTGCCACGGCCGGAATATTGCCCCCGTCCTCCGGGTCCCGATCGCGGATCTTGCGAATCAGTTGATAGCCATCCTCGTCGGGCATCTCGATATCGCTGATCAGAACGTTAGGTTTCCACCAATCCAGAACTTCAAGGGCCTCGGCGGCGCTCGAGCAACACTTCACGTCCGCTTGAAAGTCACCAACCATGACGCGCAACATCGCGAGCGTATCCGGTTCGTCGTCGACGATCAGCACTCGAAGACCCTCGAGCGTCGGAGGCTTTTCGGATGGTAGCGAATTGCCCACCGCGACGGGATGAATGCGCTCCAGTCTTAGCGCGCCCGTATTCACAATCATGAGCGGCAACTGCACGGTGAATGTAGCTCCCGCGCCTTCCCCGGAGCTGTCGGCTCGCACGGTTCCGCCGTGCATCTCGACCAGGTGCCGCACGATTGCCAAACCCAGGCCAAGTCCTCCGTATCTGCGAGTGCTGGTAGCATCGGCTTGCCTGAAACGGTCGAATACGTAAGGCAGAAATTCCGTGCTGATGCCCTGCCCCGTATCGCTTACGATAATTTCGATGTGAGAATCAACACGTTCCAATCTGACTTGAACGCGCCCCTCGCGTCTCGTGAACTTGACTGCGTTTGATACCAGATTCCAAACAACCTGCTGGAGACGATTCGGATCGCCGGACACGGGACCCGCAAGCGGATCCAAAATGGCTTCGATTTGTATTCCTTTGGCGTCGGCCGCGGGCCGCATTGCATCGATTGCGCCTTCGACTACCGATGCGACTTCGACCGGTCGGACATCGAGTCGCAATTTACCGGTCACGATTCGTGAGACATCGAGGATGTCCTCGATCAGTTGCGCTTGAGACCTTGCGTTTCGCTCGATCGTTTCAAGCGCGCGCGTTTGGGTTGTTGAATCAAGCGTGCTGGCGCGAAGCATATGCGCCCATCCGAGAATGGCATTCAACGGAGTGCGAAGCTCGTGCGACACGGTGGCAAGGAACTCGTCTTTTGAGCGATTAGCCATCTCCGCTTCTTCGCGAGCGGCGTGCTCGCGCTGCAACAAATCATCGCGAAGCTGCAGCGCGTCTTCGCGCGCGGTGACCGCTGCCTGAGCTTCGCGGTAGAGTCGCGCATTATCGACCGCCAGGGCCATCCGATGCGCCAGATCCTCAGCGAGCGCGAGATCTTGCTGATCGTAGTGTCTTCCTGATTCGGCGGTCACCAGCGTGATTGTTCCGAGAGTTCGGTTGCGAGCGACGAGAGGAACGATCATGCAGGATCTGAGACCTTCCGCTCTGAGAATCTCAGCGAATTCCTCGCTTTGCGCCGCAAGGGTGAGCCGCTCCGGATCGATCTGCGGATAAAACTCCGCCCTCCCTGTGCGCAACACGTTGGGCACGCCAATCGGCGCGTCGATCTCAAGCGGAAATTGACGCTGCCATGCTTTCGCCGCTTCAAGTTTCGCCGGGTCGGAGTGCGCAATCGCAAGCTGTCGCGGTTTTCCGTCCTTCTCGACTATATGAACAGTGCACCAATCGGCTAGTTTTGGAACGGTAAGCCTTGCGACGCTTTCGAGCGTTGTGTGATAGCCGAGTGAGCTGGCGAGCAGTCCACTCGCTTCGGCGAGAAATTGTTGAGCGTCTTCGGTGCGCTTGCGTTCGGTGATGTCCATCGTAACGCCGCGCATACCCAGCGGGTTTTCACCATCGTCGCAGATTACAACCGATTGGGCTTCAACCCACAGCACGCGGCCGTCTTTTGCCAGCCACCTGAAGCGGCTTGTGCCGCCCTTGCGTCCGGCAAAGATTGCCGCGGCTTCTTCGGCTGCGCGATGCCTATCGTCCGGGTGAACGATCGTCAGCCAGAAGTTGGGAGTCGACAACCACTCCTCCACGCTGTAACCCAGCATTTTTTCGACATAGTCGCTCACGAAATCAATCTTCTGCGTTTCTTCATCCGGCTGTCCCCACGCCTCCCACACGACTCCGGGAACATTGGCCACCACGTTATCAAGCCGTTGGCGTTGAGCTTCGATCTCCGCCGCCAGCATCATTCGTTCCTGCACGACACGTTTCCGCTCTGTGATGTCTCGCACTATGGTCGAGGCGCCGGTTATGTGCCCGGTCTCATCGCGGATCGGAGAAATGGTTAGCGCGACATCTATCAATTGGCCATCTTTTCTCCGGCGCACCGTTTCGAGGTGAGTGACCGGCTCACCGCGAGACAAGGTTTCAAAAATCTGCGATAGCTCATCTCGCCGGTCTGATGGCGCAAGCAAGGCGACGTTCTTACCCTTCATCTCATCCGCGGTATAGCCGTATATGCGCTCCGCCGAAGCATTCCAACTGACAATTGTGCCGTCCAGGGTCTTGCCGATAATTCCGTCCTCGGTTGACTCGACTATCGACGCCAGAAAGTAAGAGGCTTCCTCGACTTTCTTTCGATCGCTGATGTCGACGCACGAGCCGGCCAGTCCAATAAACTCACCTTTGGTGTAACGAGGCTCGCCGTTGTCTAAGACCCAGCGATAAACTCCATCGCTGCGCTTCAATCGGTATTCAATGCCGAAAGCGGAGCGCGATTCGACCGAGGACACATATGTATCCAGGCATTTGCGAAGATCATCGGGGTGAATGTTGTCCGCCCAGCCGTAGCCGCCTTCCTGCTCCTGAGTGCGCCCGGTGAACTCCAGCCACGTGCGGTTGAAAAAGTTGCGCACACCGTCGACGCCCGCAAGCCACAACATCACCGGCGTCGTGTCCGCCATGGTCCGGAATCGCTTTTCGCTCTCGCGCAGGGCCTGCTCCGCCAGTTTGCGTCCGGTGATGTCACGCGAAGAGCACCTCACATAAACGAGCTCTCCTTCGTCATCCACCTTCGCGTTCGATGACAGAAGCACGTGCCTGATCGATTCATCCTTCGCATGAAGCCGCGTCTCTAATTCATGGATCGCGTCGCCCGCAAGACAGCGCCGCCACACTTCAGCCGCAACGTCGGGATCGGCGTGGAAGTCGGCCGCGTCTCGTCCTATGTATTCTTCTCGTGTGTACCCGAGGAGCGCGAGCTGTGCCGGATTCACTCGCAAAATCCGTCTATCGGCTCCGATCCATTCGAAACCTACGGCCGCAGTTTCGAAAAACTCGGACAGGTCCTGTTCGTTGCGCTTGATCGCTCGCTCAGCTTCTTCGGCTCGCCGCCGTGCGCTCTGGATCGCGTGGATCAACGCGGAGAGACCGCCCGTGAGCAAGCAGAATGACAGGAGTCGCAAAGCGTCCGAGCTGCTTGAGAAAGTGAATGAATGCCTCGGCTCGACGAAGAAGAAAGCGCCGAAAACCGCGCCGAGCATTATGCTCAAAAGGGCCGGACCCAACCCGAAATAAATCGCGGTGAGGATTACCGCCACGAAGTAAGTGGTGAACGGGAGATTCGTATTAACTAAGGGATCCAGCGAAAGCCGCAGCGCGGTTGCCAGCAACACCCCAATAACGGCGCCTGTGTAGCGCACAACCTGCGGAGATGGATTGAAACGCGTCTTGTCCAAAATTTCTCGGTAACGAAGGTGCATGATGCGCTTGATCACATCATCGCGAAACGGGGATAACTGGCGTTCTCACAATTGCCGGCGTAGTGCCGCGTCCGGAAAGAGATTAGCAAACCCACCGCCAAGGTTCCAATGCTGGTTTGACCGCTTATGACGCCCTCGCTACTATGATGAGCCGCTTGCAGGCGAGAAAGGAGCCGACTATGAAAGCCATCCGCGCCCATCAGTGGTGCACCCCGCGAGAACTTGTCGTCGATGACATCGAGATTCCGGAACCGGGCGAGCATCAAATACTCGTGCGCGTTCACGCCACGGGACTCAACTTTCCAGATCTCCTGATCATCACCGGCAAGTATCAATTCAAACCCGCGCTGCCGTTCTCGCCCGGGTTTGAAATCGCGGGCACCGTTGAAAAGATCGGCTCCAGTGTCACCCGTTTTACCGAAGGGCAGAGAGTAATAGCCCAGATCCCCGTCGGCGGATGCGCCGAGTACGCCGTCGCCGAAGAAGCTTACGCGCACCCGAAACCTGATTCGATGAGCGATGAAGAAGCAGCCGCGTTTCCGCTCGTTTATCAAACGGCTTATTTCGGGATTGCCTATCGAGGCGCGCTGCAGAAAGGCGAAACGGTGTTGATTCACTCGGCGGCTGGAGGCGTCGGCCTGGCGGCTGTGCAAATCGCCCGCGCGCTTGGAGCCGGCAGGATCATCGGCACCGTCGGCTCAGACGACAAGCTCGATCTTGTTCGCGAACACGGCGCGGATATCGCGTTGAATTATCAAACCGAAGACTTCGTCGAGCGAGTCAAGCGCGAAACAAACGGGCGCGGCGCCGATGTGATCTACGATCCGGTTGGCGGCGAGATCGGCGAGCGCAGCACAAAGTGCATCGCGTTCGAAGGAAGACTGGTTGTGATTGGTTTCACCAGCGGGAAGTTCTCGAACTTCGTTGCGAATCACGTGTTGGTGAAAAACTACAGCGTGATCGGGCTTCACTGGGGGGCGTATCGGCAAAACAATCCGGCTAAGATCGAGCAGGGGTGGAACGAGCTGATGAGTATCTACGAGACGGGTGCTTTGAGACCGGTGATCGGCGGCCGCTTTCATATGGAACAAATCGCGGAAGCGATGGAATTCCTGGCATCACGAAAGGCCGTCGGCAAAATCGTGCTGCACTGGTAACGAGAACCTGTTAATCAAATGTTCGGTTCATCAACGCTGTGGTATGATTCGGTTTCGTTAGCTGACTACGTGTTGCGAGGCACATTCGATCAGGAGGACCGCTTGCTAAAGATCAAGCTCAAGGTATTCGCAATTCTTCTGCTTATCATGACTGCAGTAGTTCCAGGTCACGCTCAGGACCAGAACAAAGGCGCGCCCGGCGTAGTAGCGCTTCTTGAAAAATCCGGCTACACCTACACAAAAGTGAGCGACGGAGTGTGGGAAATACCGGGCACCGGCAAGAACCTGAAAGAGTTCGGCATCAGGCTCGCGCTGGCCGATGACATATTGCTAGTCATGGTCAAGCTTGCCGAACGCAAAGAGCTGAGACTTCAGCCGCCGCTTCTAACAAAAGTCCTCGAGTTGAATCACAAGTTCGATTCGATAAAGCTGGCTCTATCTGAAGAGATGTTGTATCTGAGAATGGACACGCATCTGCGATTGCTGGACAACCAGGAATTGAAGTACCTCGTCGAACAGATCGCGAACGCCACCGATGAAACATATCCTCAGATCAAGCCTTTTTTGGTTGCCGCGAAGTAAAGCTTTAAGGAGGTCGAAATGAGTTATCCAAAACGATCGCTTCGAGTTCTGTTCACTTCAATCGCCATCGGTTTCAGCGCGATGCCGATCGCCTTTGCGCAACACGAATCGCAGGATAAACCGGAGCCACCTAAGATCATTCGCAAGTCAGGCGGCGTGCTTCAAGGCTCGGCAACTAAACGAGTCGAACCGGCTTATCCACCATTGGCGAAAGCCGCGCGCGTGAGCGGCTCAGTCGTCGTCGAAGTGACTATCGACGAAGAGGGAAACGTGTTCGCGGCCCGAGCGATTTCGGGGCATCCGTTGCTCAAGGACGCCGCGGTATCGGCTGCAAAAGAGTGGACGTTTACGCAAACGGTCCTAACTGGTGTGCCGGTGAAGGTCATCAGCACCATCACATTTAATTTCAATCTGGATTACAAGAGGGAAATCAAATCGGCCAGGAGAGAGTTGGCTGCCAAGCCCAACTCAGCGCAACTCCATTACGAGTTGGCGGATCTACTGAGGTCCGACAGGCAGTACGACGAATCCCTGGCGGAATACAATCAAGCGCTTGCGATTGACGGGCATCACATAGAGGCATTCATCGGGCTTGCAACTCTCTATCAATCGATTGGACGTTTCGATGAGTCCATCGATGCCGCAAAGCACGGTCTGGAATTGGGGCCGGCGCCGGGCCACGCGGAAATGCTCAACCTGCTGTTGGGAGAGACATATCTTAAGCTGGAGCGTAATCAAGAAGCGCTGGAAGCGTTCAAACAAGCAGTTGCAGCCAAGTCCGATTCGATAGAAGGTCACTACCAACTTGGGCTGACTTACTTGAAGCTCGGCGACAAACACTCGGCGTACGCTGAGTACTCCATTCTGAAAGACATGGGCACGCAAATGGCTGACGTGCTTCAGCGGTCAATAGAGAAGGACAACTGAAACTCACTCGGTCGTGAGCCAACGCGCGATCTCATCGAGCACCGCCCGATAAACTTCTTCCTGAGGCACGCCGGCGCGCTTCGGAACTTTGAATGAGTGATCACCGGCTTCGACTGCAAACAGCTTCGCCGGAGCCGGAAGCGTACGGATGATCGCCTGCAATTCCTCGGATGTTCCAAACGCGTCGCGCGAGCCTTGAACAAATAACATCGGAGCTTTGATGCCGGGCAAGTGTTTCGCCCGAAGCTGATCGGGCTTGCCCGGCGGATGCAGCGGATAGCCCAGGAAAACCAAACCCGCCAGATCACCTACGCCCGACGCCGCAACCTGCGAAGCGATTCGCCCGCCCATCGACTTCCCGCCAATCGCGAGCTTGTTTCGCTTAAGCTTCTTGTGCGCGCGAACCGTTCCAATCACCGCTCGCCAACACTCTTCGAGCTTGTCATTGCGGTCGGGCATCGCGCGGCCGTTTTCGGTGTAGAAGAAGTTGAACGTGACTGCATCGATGCCGCGCGACGCGAGCTCCTCCGCGAACTTCACCATGAACCCGCTCATCTGGCCCGAGCCCGCGCCGTGGGCGAGTATCAGCGTGATGCCCAGGCGCTTCTTCGCGGCCGCCGGGTACAGCATCGCCGTCACGCTTTGATATTCGTTGATCTCGACTTTGAACTGTTCGGCCACTTATGACTTTGGAAAGTTCGGATTGTTCATGATCTCGGCAATCTGTTTGTTGTGCCTGAGATTGTGCGCCGGGATGTAGACGAACCACTGATAGGCGTTCAACGTGCCGAACACGGGGAACGGATGATCAAACGTGTGCGCCTTCAGCGGAAGATCGGTCGTCTCGATAAACTTCAACGACTTTGCTCGGCCCTCTTTCAAGAGCGTCATGATTTCAGCGCGAGTCATCTTTCTCTTGAGCGGTTGAATCGGTTCCGGCGCATTCGCTTTGCCTTTGCGGCCCGCGAGCAAATTGTCGAGGATGGCGTCTTTGCCGGCGGTCTTGGTTTCCCAATCGGGATTGACGGGTATCGCGAGCGCTCGTTCCATTGCGCCGAACAGCAAGCCTTCGGCAAGCGCGATGTGCTCGGCGGTTTCGCCGACGGTCCACTTGAACGGCACGGGCCGGGCGTTCCATTGCGCGTCGCTGAGCTTCTCGATGTATCCCATCAATTCATTCTGCGAATCGTGCAGCATCTTCACGGCCTTCGCTCGTTCATCGGCTGTCATTTTTCCGTCCCCGGATCGCGGGGGCGAACCTGCCTGAACAATAGCGGTAATCAGAAGCGTGAAAAGAATCAACGTAATAATGTTCTTCATGATCTCTCCTTCCAGATTGTCGTGTGATGATACTGGACTCACCGAGTCGCGGCAATGTACGGTTTGCAATGCTGATATGGACTTCGACCAGTCGTTGAGAGAAAACATTCCGCTCGCCCCGATGACCACGCTTGGCATTGGCGGACCGGCGCGGTATTTCGCCGACATCACCGATACTGAAGCGTTACTAGCGGGTGTTGATTGGGCGCGCACTCGCGGAGTTCCAATGTTCGTGCTCGGCGGAGGAAGTAACATCGTAGTCGCGGACACGGGCTTTGCGGGACTCGTGCTCCGTGTTTGTATTCGCGGGATCGAGACGAAACTCGAGGGCGATCACATCGAGTTGACCGCGGGGGCGGGCGAAGAATGGGACCCGCTCGTTGCTCACTCGGTCGCAAACAACTGGGCGGGGCTCGAATGCCTCTCGGGAATTCCAGGCCGCGTCGGTGCTACGCCAATTCAAAACGTTGGAGCTTACGGTCAGGACACGAGCGAGACACTTATTTGGGTCGAAGCGTTTGATTTGAACATCAGGAAGTTGGTCCGCCTGTCCGCCGCGGATTGCGAATTCGGTTATCGCACCAGCAGATTCAAGACACGAGATCGCGATCGATTCATCATCACGCGAGTGAGTTATCGGCTAAAGGTTGGCGGCGCTCCGGCGATTCGCTATCCGGAGCTTCAACGGCATCTCGCCGAACGCGGATTGAATAGTCCGACATCCGGCGATGTTCGCGAGGCCGTGCTCGCAATTCGCCGCCGCAAAGCGATGGTCATCGATGCTAACGATCCTGATTCAAAGAGCGTAGGTTCGTTCTTTGTAAATCCGACGCTCACACACGAACAGTTCGACCTGGTCAAATCACACTCGGCAAGGTTCATTCGCTCGAGGGAAGAGATTCCGTCATATCCCGCCGACGGCAACCTGGTAAAGCTTTCCGCGGCGTGGCTGATCGAACGCGCGGGCATCAGCCGAGGCTACGTGCACGGAAACGTTGGCACATCAACAAAACACGCCCTTGCGATCATTAATCGCGGCAGCGGCTCAGCACGCGAGGTCGTCGAGTTGAAGGAACTGATTCAGTTGCGAGTGCTCGACGCGTTCGGAATCACGCTCACGCCTGAACCGGTGTTTGTGGGATTTGAAACCTAAGGATTCCCTTCGCTCTTTTCGGCGATCACCCTCCGATACAAGTCTTCGTATTGCGGGATTATCCTTTCCGTGGCGAATCGAGTCACGGCGATCTCGCGGCCTCGCCGTCCCAGGCGCGCGCTCTCCGATTCGTCGGCGAGAATCCGGAGACCGGCTTTGGCCATCCCGTCCACGTCTCCAATTTCGAATAAGTATCCGCAGCCGCCATCTTCGACAACTTCGGGGATTCCGCCCACGCGTGTGGCAATCACCGGGACTTCGCAAGCCATCGCTTCGAGCGCCGTCAGCCCAAAGGATTCGGATTGACTCGGCAGCAATAACAAATCTGCCATCGAAAGATATTCGCGAATTCGCGACTGAGGTTGCTTGCCCACGAACTCGACCGAGTCACTTACGCCGAGCCGGTTTGCGAGAGCTTCCGCTTCGGCGCGTTCAGGACCGTCCCCGCACATCATCAGCTTGACACCAAACTGGCTCCCGGAGCCGATCACACGTTGCTTCATTAGGGCCATCACTTCGATGCAATCGCTGATTCGCTTGATCGGCCTGAAAGTCGAAACGTGCAGAATGATTCGCTCGCCGTTCGGGGCAATGCTCTTGCGCACGGCGTCGTCTGGTTGCCGCTGATAGTAATCCGAATCGATGAAGTTGTAGATAACCTGTATATCGCAATTCGTGCAGAACCGTTCGTGGGTCGCGTCTCGGAGATAGTTGGATATCGCCGTCACGCAGTCCGACTGCTCGATGCCAAACTGGGTGATGGGCAAAAACGACGGGTCCTGTCCGACAAGCGTGATGTCCGTGCCATGAAGCGTGGTAACGAAAGGCACATATCTGAATGGCTTGAGCATCTCGCGCGCCAGGTAAGCGCTAACCGAATGCGGTATTGCGTAGTGCACGTGAATCAGATCAAGCTGCTGGCCCATTGCAACCTGAAAGAGTCTCGATGCAAGAGCGTCCGTGTAGGGCGGATATTCGAACAGCGGATAGCTGAGCATATCGACGGCGTGGAAATGAATTCGTTCGCGGCATTGGCCGCCATCGAGCCGCATCGGCGGCGCATAGCTTATGAAATGAACATCGTGCCCGCGCTTCGCGAGTTCAATCCCCAGTTCGGCGCCAACAACGCCGCTGCCGCCGTATGAGGGATAACAAGTGATACCCACTCTGAGGGGTTGGGGGTTGGGGGTTGGGGGTTGGGGACCGGCGGCCGGGGGTTGGGGGTTGGGGGTTGGGGGTTGGGTCATTGTCAAATCAACCTCTTTTGGCTATCGCATTGCGCAAAGCATAAAGCTGCTTGCTCAGCGAAACGGAATCATCTAAGAGCTCGGCTGCGATCGATGGTGCCAGATATCCGAGTCGGGTGGCGATTTCGATTTGGGTTTGCAATTCAGCGAGAGAGCCTTGGGTGACGGAGAGGAAGTTCAAATACTCTTTTGTATGTTCTCTTGAATGCCCCTCGGCAATATTTGATGGAATCGAGACTGCCGCTCGCCGGAGTTGGTTGGTTAGTCCGTAGGTTTCCTGGGTTGGGAACGTTTGAGTGAACCGATAGAGATTTTCAACCAATTCCATTCCTGCTTGCCAGACTCTCAGGTCACGAAAACTGTTTACTGTCATACTCTCCTCCCTCTCCAACCCCCAACCCCTAACCCCCAAGACCCATTCACGAATACATGTTCATTCTTCGAGTCAGGAGCTCCACCGGATCGTGAACATTCAATGCTTCGCGAACGATGAAGCCTTCGGCGTGGTCCGCCATAATCAGCGAGCCGTAGAATCGCTGGCGCGCTTCGACACGGCGCAGAAAAGACTCGCCGCTCAAATTCGTCTCTAGTTCTTTGCTTTCCGGATCGTAGAGCTGCGAACGGTAGCAGTCGATCGCTCGACGTTTTTGCTCGGCGACTTCGCTGATGTCAACCACAAACGACGGCGTC
>Ga0070705_100000018_pt1 | contig 86713 bp, 60 predicted proteins | sample KBSK5253metaG_FD_65455 | JGI IMG/M metagenome (GOLD analysis project Ga0070705, IMG submission 65455) | Corn, switchgrass and miscanthus rhizosphere microbial communities from Kellogg Biological Station, Michigan, USA - KBS K5-25-3 metaG | ecosystem: Host-associated > Plants > Roots >... | reverse complement strand
AAGGCGCTAGATGAGGAATATCACACTGGAAGAGGTCGTGCAGACCTATGGTGTGGAAAATTGGGGAGCAGGATACTTTGAGGTAAACCGAAAAGGACATCTTGCAGTGCGTCCTGCGGAGGGCGACCCGCGGTCCGTAGACGTAAAAGAACTCATCGATGACCTGATTGATGCGCGCCACCTTCAGCTCCCGATCCTGCTGCGATTCCCACAGATTCTGACCAATCAACTCAAGAAGGTTCAGCGCGCGTTTCAGGACGCGTCGCGTGAGTTCGGATTCACGGGCGGGCACTTCGGTGTGTTCCCGATGAAGGTCAATCCTCGGCGCGAGGTGGTCGAAGAGTTTCTCCGAGAAGGCAGCAAGTACAACTTCGGCGTCGAGTGCGGCTCGAAAGCTGAGTTGTACGCGGCTCTGTCATTGGATCAAACTCCGGAGTCGCTTCTGATCTGCAACGGCTTTAAGGACGAGGCGTTTATCAACCTTGCGTTGATGGGAGTTCAGACCGGCAAGCGAGTGATCATCGTCGTCGAAAAGTTGAACGAGCTTAAGTCGATCATCAAGCGCTCGCAGGAGACGGGCATTCGTCCGGGGATCGGCATTCGCGCGAAGCTCTACTCGCGAGGCTCAGGCAAGTGGGCGTCCTCAGGCGGTGAATCCGCTAAGTTCGGACTCACGCCATCGGAAATGCTCGAATGCATTCGGCTGCTCCGCGAATTCGAAATGACCGACCTGCTGAAGCTGCTGCACTTTCACATAGGGTCGCAGATCACCGACATCAAGCGCGTCAAAGCAGCGATGAAGGAGGCCGCGCGGGTTTACTCGAAGATTCGCCAGATGCACCTTGATGTTGAGTTCCTGGATATCGGCGGCGGAATGGGCGTCGATTATGACGGATCGAAAACGACATTCGAGTCGTCGGTGAACTATACAATCCAGGAGTTCGCAAACGACGTCGTGTACACGATCAAATCAGTTTGCGACGACGAGAACGTACCCGAACCCAATCTCGTCACCGAGAGCGGGCGCGTGATGTCCGCCTATCATGCGGTGTTCGTGACTTCGATTCGCGACGAGATCGAAACATTCGCCGACGATCAGCCTGAGGTCAACGTCGATGAAGACGACCCGCAGGTGATAGTCGAGTTGAAGGCGCTGTACGACGACATAAACGCCAAAAACTATCGCGAGTATTATCACGACGCGCTCGATCACAAGGACGAGCTTCACACCCAGTTCAATCTTGGATTGATCAGCCTCGAGGACCGCGCAAAGGGCGAGGTTTTGTTCTGGGAGGTTTGCGCGCGCGCGTCGAGGTTCGCGCAGACTTCAAAAACCCAGGAAGAGGAATTCGACGGCCTGAAGAAGATTCTCGCCTCGAAGTACCTCTGCAACTTTTCGGTATTTCGATCGGTGCCCGATCACTGGGCCATCGATCAGTTGTTTCCGATAATGCCGATTCACCGGCTAAACGAACAGCCGACGGACTACGCGACCTTTGTGGACATAACGTGCGATTCCGACGGCCACATTGACAAGTTCGTTGACCTGAAAGACGTCAAGGAAGTTCTCGAGCTTCACCCGTTCACCGGCGATCCGTACTACATCGCGATATTCCTGGTAGGCGCATATCAGGAAGTGATGGGCAGCAATCACAATCTGTTCGGCCGCCCGCATGAAGCTCACGTCATCATCGACACCGACGGCCGTTATCACATCAAGAAAATCGTTCAGGGAAGCCGCATCGGCGACATGCTGACCGCCGCGCGTTACGACAAGGGCCAGGCGTGGGACAGCATGCAGCGAATGATAAAGGCTCGCGTTGCCGGTGGACTCCTGAGCGAAGATGACGGCGCCGCGCTGTTGAAGGATTACCAGTCAGACATCAACCGGTATACATACCTGGAATAGGGGTTAGGGGTTGGGGATTGGGGGTTGGTTAACCCCCGGATCCACCCCGAATCTCTGAGGACTAAGCGACAATGATAAGAAAGCAAAAAAGCACAAAGTACCTGACAGCTCCAACTCGCCCGATTCAAATCGACCGCGACCGCTCAGTGGCCGGCATACTCCAAAAAATGGAAGGCGCCGGATTTCAGGCGCGAGCGCTCGCAGATGCGCACAATCTGTGGCTCGAGATGCTCGAGGATAACTCGACCGTTCTGATGGGATTGAGCGGCGCGCTCGTAGCAGCCGGAATGCGGCGGCTCATTTCCTATCTCATCAAGAACCATTTCGTCGACGTGGTCGTCTCAACCGGCGCAAATCTCTTCCATGATTTGCACGAAACGCTCGGCCGTTATCACTATCAGGCGCCCTCGGACGCGACAGACGAGGAGCTTCAGGAAGCTCAGGTTGGGCGCTTCTACGACACGCTTGCAAGCGAGCACGAGTATCGCGAAGCGGACGAGTGGGTTGGCAACTTCGCGAATACGGTCGATCATTCCCGGCCTTACTCGACTCGCGAGTTTCTTCATTTGCTTGGCCGCGAGCTGGCTGAGATAGCTACCGAGGACGGCATCCTGACTTCGGCCTACAAAGCGAAGGTACCGATCTTTTGCCCGGGTGTTGCCGATTCAGCAATCGCCGTTGGGATCGCAACGTCGCGCGTCAATCGAAAGAATCCGTTTCAGTTCGATATCATTCAGGATGTCGTCGAAGCTGCTCAAATCATGGCCAGATCGGTGAACACCTCGGTCGTGCTTTTCGGCGGTGGCCCGCCAAAGAGCTTTGTGCAACAGACTGAAGTGACCGCGTCGATAATCAAGCAGACGATGCGCGGGCACAAGTACGCGTTGCAGATCGGACTCGATCTTCCCGAAAGCAGCGCCACGTCGGGACGGAGCTTCGAAGAAGCTCAAACCTGGGGTCGAGTCGCGAAGGATGCAAAGCACGTCTCGGTGCTGTGCGACCCGACGATCGCGATGCCAATACTGGTGACCTCGCTTTCGCAGACGGGAACAAAAGCGCTGAAGCAGCGCCGCCGCCCGCAGTTCAGCTTCGGCCGCGAATTGACCGTGATGTTCGGTTAAGGCCCATTCGGTGAGGACGCTGAGCCGCATCCTGATTCGCAGGATGCTCGCTCACCCGCCAGCAATCTCGCCGCCGTTACATTGGTCGCTTTAATAAGGACCCCGCTTCCATAGCAAATCATCGCGAGACGTTTTTAGTCCGGAACGCACTTCTATGATCGGAAACAAATTATCTAACAGGTATGAAATCGCGGCCGAGTTGGGCCGAGGAGGCATGGGCGTTGTTTATCGAGCGCACGATCCGCTTCTCAACCGCGACGTCGCAATCAAACTCATTCCCCCAACGCTTCTAAGTCCTGAGACCGAGCAGCGCTTCCAGCGAGAAGCTCAACTGGTCGCGCAGATGGATCATCCGGCTATCGTCTCGATATACGATTTCGGCCAGCACGAAGGCGCGCTCTTCTTCGTGATGCCGGTCGTGCAGGGGACTAACCTGCGCGGCTTTATTCGAGACCGCTCGCTGCTGCTGGGCGACGTGCTCGACCTCGGCGTCCAGGTGGCCGACGCACTCGAATACAGTCACTCGCGAGGCGTGGTCCACCGCGACATCAAACCCGAAAACATCATGGTCACTCGCGAGGACGGCGGCAAGATTCGGATTCGCATTATGGATTTTGGCCTCGCTCGCGGGGCCACCGAAAGTCGCATCACTAAGACCGGAACTCTGATCGGCACAATGGCCTATCTGAGTCCCGAACAGGTAACGGCCGGCGTTATCGATGGACGGTCGGACATTTATTCATTGGGCACCGTGCTCTATGAATGCCTGGTGGGTGAGCCGCCGTTCTCAGGTGAAATACAATCGATCCTATATCGAATCGTTCACGAGATTCCACAGCAGCCGCGTTTGCTCGGCGCGGAAGTTGACCCGGAACTCGAGAAGATCATTCTCGGTTGCATTGATAAGGATCCGGGGAAACGCCCGCAAAAAGGCGGTGAGATTGCGGAAGCGCTCCGCCGGTTTCGATCGCGGCTTCGCGATAGCGATTTCGCAAAGTCTGTTGCGATGACCCGCATGCTGATGATTCCGCGACCCGCGCTTTCGCCATTCGTCGGCCGCAACAAAGAATTGGCGGAGCTGCAGCAACGACTCAATGCCGCGGTCGCGGGCGAGTGCCAATTCGTCGCTGTCGGCGGGGAACCGGGAATCGGAAAGTCGCGTCTGCTGGATGAACTCGAGAACCTTGCGAAGGCTCGAAAGATACCGGTCCTTCACGGACGATGCGCGGAACAGGACGGGTCATTTCCTTACCAGGGTTTTTGCGAAGCTATCCAGGAACACTTTGTAAAGGGAAGCTCATCAGCAACTGGACCGGTGCCCGATTTTTCGGACCTGGCGGGTGATCTTGTTTCGCTGTTTCCCATGCTGTCAGAGATCAGTGATATTCGATCGGCCGCAACCGGCGAATCCAAGATCGCGAGAACGAGCGAGCAGCAGGCGCCGGAAAACCGCACTCAAATCTTCGAACTGCTCGCGCGAACCCTGATTCGCATCGCCGCAGGAAAACCTCTGGCGCTTTTTCTCGAAGACCTCCACGCGGCGGAGGTTTCAATCGAAGCGCTCCAGTACATTGTTCGCCGTTTGGGACCGACTCCTACTTTGATCATTGGGACCTATCGCTCGTCCGAAGTAGACAACCGGCACCCGCTCGCAAAAATGTTGGACAGCTTTCGCGGCGACCGGCGCTACGCGGCGATCACGCTTGGGCCTCTCTCGTCGTCCGAGCACCGGCACTTTTTGGAAACACTCATCGGCGGTCCTGAGCTTACTACGAGCCTCGTTCAGCGGCTGTACGACGGGACAGAAGGCAATCCTTTTTTCACAAAGGAACTCGTGCGTTCGTTGCTTGATTCGGGTGGCATAGCGCAGGACAACACCGGTGCGTGGAGTCTTCCTGCCGAAGCCGGTCTCTCCACGGATGCGATGCCCGCGACCATTCAGCAAGCGGTCGAAAAACGCATCGAGCGATTGCCTGAGGAGTTGAGAGAAATACTCTCGATCGCTTCGGTGATCGGCAAGACTTTTGACTTTCGCGATCTTGAGGTGCTCGCGGGCGACAAAGCGGATGTCGAAGGCGCGATCGATAAGCTTGTTGAGGACGGGCTTATCGAAGAGGAACGCGAATCGCGCGGGGACCGGCTGACCTTCTCGAGCGGAGTCGTTCGAGATGTCTTATACGCCGGAATCACTCGCCGCAAACGAAGATCGATTCATCGCAAGCACGCCGAACAAATTGAGAAGCGTCACGCGGGCCGGTTGGAGCGCGTTTATCCGCAACTCGTCTATCACTTCTCACAGGGCGATGTGCCGGACAAGACTGTCGAGTACGGACTGCGATTGGCCAGAGCTGCGATGGATGCGTTCAGTGCTGAAGAAGCGGCTCGCTCGACCAAGACGGCTCTCGAATTTCTCGATGAGGAATGGGAAGGAGAGCGATCGCTCGAAGGCGAGGCGCGATTGTTGTTGGCCGAAGCCGACAGGATGGCGGGTGACATCGAGGGCGCGCTGCGCGAAGTGGAAGCATCGATAAAAGTATTCGATCGCGAAAAGCTGCCGTCACGCGCCGTGCGCGCGCTTGAACTCGGCGCCGAAACCGCATGGCAAGCGCGAAGGGTTGAAGATGCCACGCGTCTGTCTCAACGCGGCATGGATGCTGCTCGCGAGGCCGGTGAGAGTGAAAGCCTTCGACACTTGCTCTCGCTTGCGGCACTCCTCGCGAATCTCGGCGGCGAGTACGAAAAGGCGAATGAGCTTCTCGAAGAGGCGGCGAAGTTAGCGCCCGCAACCAAAGAGTCAGATGCGCAGGAAGAAGCGCCGCGGGGCGGAACTTTGGTTACCGCAATTGCAAATCCGGTGAAGGTGCTTGAGCCCGTCAACATGGAGCTGGTTGAAGAGGCAGAGATTCTCATGAATGTTTTCGAGACTCTGCTGGCGACGGATCAGGAGGGCAATCTGGTCCCGGCGCTCTGCGAGAAGTGGGAGGTTGCGGGCGACGGAAAGTCGGTCGTGCTCACTCTTCGTGACAACGTCCGTTTTCAGGATGGTCATCCGTTGACCGCGGAGGCTGTGAAGCAATCTTTCGAACGAACGATTCACCATGCGACTCAGGAACTGCCCGCGGCCCTGGCGGCAATACATAAAGTACGCCAATTCGCCGCGCACGAAAGCAGCGATCTTTCGGGTGTCGTGATCCAGTCCGCCAACAAACTAGAAATACAACTCGACGAGCCGCTTTCGATTTATCCCGCGTTGCTTGCGGATTATAAGACAGGGATCACTCGCGCGGCCGGCGGCGACGAGGCCAACTCGCTTCCGACGGGCACTGGACCGTTTCGATTAACATCGCACGAGGGCGACCGCATTGTCCTCGAATGCAACGAAGACTATTGGAGGGGCGCGCCGGCGGCTTTGGATAAGATCGAATTTCGTCACGGGCTGAGCGCTTCGGCAATCGCATCAGGCTTCCGCTCCGGCGAGCTCGATGTGGTTCGTGACTTATCTCCGCAGGATCTTGAGGAGTTCCTGCGCGATCCGCGCTTCCGCGGCGGGCTCACTGAAGCGCCGCGAAAGAACACCTACTTTGTAATGTTCAACTCCGCGGACGGCCCGATCGGCCGCAATCTCCTGGTTCGCCAGGCGCTTTGCGGCGTAGTGCGAACGCATGATCTCGTCTGGCAAACGCTGGGACGTTTCTCGCAACCAGCGGTGTGCCTGATTCCACCCGGCATGCTCGGTCATGACCCCGGCAAACGACGGCACATCATCTCTCGCGAGGAGGCAATCGAGAAGCTGCGCGAGTCGGGCGTTGACTCGCCGATTCGCCTCAGAGCCTCGGTCCATCCGCTGCTTCAAGATCGATACGGATCACTGTTGCGAACTCTGTTTTCCACGTGGTCGGAACTGGGAGTCGAAGTCGAAGTCGTGACATCCTCGATGGCCGAGTACCTTGAAGCTGACCAGCATAACGAAGGTCTCGATCTGCGAATCGGGCGGTGGAATGCTGACTACGACGATCCGGATAACTTTACACACAGTCTTTTTCACTCTCGCGTGGGACTCTACCGGAATTACATTTCCTCGACCGAGGGCGATCAGATTCTCGAGGAGGCTCGAGCCGAAGCCCGGCCCGGCGTCAGAGCTGCGCTCTATCGAAAATACGAGAACCTGCTTCTCGAATCCGGATTTCTGCTTCCTCTTTTCCATGACATCGATCACCGTCTCTCGAGCCCGAAGGTCCGAGGGTTCAAGCTTCGGGGCAGCGCTCCTTACGTAAATTATTCTGAGATCCGCAAGGTCGAAGTGTCAGCGGCGGCGGCCGAGAGCCGCCGGGCTGAAGGTGGCATCATCCAGGTACCAATCTCGGGTGTGGTGCCGACTCTCGATCCGGCGCTGTCGAGCACTCTCGAACAGGCCGAAGTGATGCCGAGCGTGTTCGAGATGTTGACCTATGACGCGGGCGGCCGGATCGTTCCCTGGCTCGCCGCCGATTTCAATTTGGAAGAAGGCGGCAGAAGGTACCGCTTTCGCTTGCGTGACGATGTCCGCTTCCACGACGGACGCCGGTTGACCGCGCGCGACGTTCGCTATTCATTCGAACGGCTACTGCAGAATCGCGACAGTCAATGCCGATGGTTTTACTCTCCGATACGCGGCGCGAAGGCCTTGTTGGCCGGTGAAGCCGGAGACCTCGCGGGCTTTCGAATTCACTCGGCGAACGAATTCACCATTGAGCTCGAAGAGCCGGTTTCGTTTTTCCCTGCGCTCATCTCTTACACGGGTGCGGCAATTATTCCGGAGGGAAGCGATCCGGTTGGCGAGAGTTGGCAAGAGGGCTGCGTCGGCACCGGTCCTTTCAGAGTCGTCAAATTCGAGCGCGGCCGTCGAATCGAACTCGAACGCAATAAGGCCTACTGGCGAACAGGATTTCCTCGAAGCGACGGATTGGTCTTTAACTTCGGAGTTTCCCCGCCGGAGATTCTCGCGGGTTTTCGCAGCGGGGAGTATTCAGTAGCTTCGGACTTGTTGCCGGCGGATGTGGAAACCTTGCGCCGCGAACCCGACTTCGCCTCCGGTTATCGCGAGACCCCGCGATTGATAACCTACTACGCCGCGTTCAACACGCGGAAGGGGCCGCTCAGCGATACTCTTCTGCGCCAGAGGTTGGCGCGTTCGGTGGACGTCGATACGATCGTTCGCCAGACTCTTGGACGGCTCGCCGTCCCGGCGCACGGAATCATACCGCCCGGTTTGATCGGATATGACCGGTCCGTCACTTCTCGTAAGTTGCCCGCGCCCGTTTCGGAAGAAAGGTCCGTCGAGATCGAATTAACCGCGGCGCTCAATCCGGTTTATTGGGGCGAGTACTCCGCTCTGATTCGCGCGCTCGAGCGCGCCTTTAGATCCGTTGGAGTAAGGATCAGGATTGTGAATCAGACGATGGATGAGTTGATGGATGCCCAGAAGAACGCGACCGTTGATGTGGTTGTAGGGCGTTGGCTGGCGGATTATCCGGATGCAAACACTTTCGTTCACATACTACATTCAGAGCAGGGAATCAGCGGAAAACTCTGCGGCACGGCGGAGCTCGATTCGTTGATCGACCGTGGCCGAGCGGAATCTTCTCCAACTGTTCGTCATTCTATCTACCGGCAGATCGAGGAAATTGTTGCGCGCGACGCTTTGCTGCTTCCTCTCTTTCACGAACAGACATATCGTTTCACACGGCCGGAGGTCGAAGGGCTTTCGCTGTCATACGGCGCGACGGTTGTTGATTACTCCAGTCTGCGAATTCGGAGTTGAGCCGGACTCGGATTTGTACAGTAAGTTAGGTATGATGTTGAGGCAGTTCAAAGTAAATGATCACTGCGTGTGGATGCTTCGTTTCTCCCCAATAACCCAGCGAGGTGTACTCAGATGAAATCAGTTTTCGCTCTAGTTGTATTGCTGCTCGTGTCGATCTCAAGCGTGGGCGCGGATCGCAGCGACGAAGTCAAAAGACTCCAACGAGCCGGTGAAGTTTTTAGCGAAATCATGAAAACGCCGGACAAAGGCATACCGGGAGACCTTCTCGATAAGTGCGAATGCATCGCCATTGTTCCGGGGCTGAAGAAGGGCGGGCTCGGGCTCGGCGGCAAGTATGGAAAAGGCATCGTGATGTGCCGCAAGCCCAACAAGACCTGGACCGCGCCTTCGTTCCTCACCATTGAAGGCGGAAGCATTGGATTGCAAATCGGGTTTACGCAGATCGATGTGGTGATGCTCATCATGAATCGCAAGGGCGTCGACAGATTGATCGGCGACAAATTCACCATCGGCGCAGACGCAACCGCGGCGGCGGGTCCGGTCGGACGTTCCACATCGGCGCAGACGAACATCAGATTGGACGCGGAGATATTGACCTACTCTCGAGCGAAGGGCGCGTTCGCGGGGCTGGTGCTCGACGGCGCAACGCTCAGGCAGGACAAAGACAACATCCGCGATTTCTATGGCAAGGACCTCGACGCGCGCAAGATCCTGCTCGAAGGCACGGTGCCGATGCCGCGCGAAGCCGAGTCGCTTGCGGCGGCGCTCTCATGGCAGTCACCAAAGAAGCAGAAGTGAGTCTCACAGCGGCGTAGACCTCATGCGTTCAAACAACAAATCAGTGGACTAAAAACAATAAGAAGCTTCTCGAGGAGGTATGAATGAACAACCACGTAGGAATTAAGCTTTCAGTATTGGTGTTCTCGATTGCGTTAGTGGTCGCGTCAACCATTCACGCGAGTCAACAGCCACCCCAAACCGAGAAACCTCCCGCCGGCCAGGCGCCAGCGGCTCAGCCCGCCCAGCAGCAACCTCCGGCTGAAACACTGCAGGTGCTGAAGGGCATGCCGCGTCAGCAGATTATTCAGGAGATGCGCAAGATTGCCGCGGGCCTCGGCGTCGAATGCAGTTTTTGCCACATCAATCCGTTTCAAGCCGACACGCCTCGAAAGGCGGTTGCTCGGCTGATGATGCGCGATTACACGATGGCGATGGACCACAAAGATAAAAGCGCCCTAACGTGCAACGACTGCCATAAGGGTCAGCCGAATCCACTGCGGACTCGCCCGTTCGACGGTGTGCTTGGAAAGAAATCGTCAGGGCTGCAGGTACTCAAGGGAATGTCCGAGGCTCAAGTGACGCAGGCGATGACCGGCATCGCCAAGGCGCTGGGCGTCGAGTGCAATTATTGCCACACTGCCGACTTCGATGACGAGACGCCTCGCAAGCAGATCGCTCGCTTTATGATGACCGAGTTCTCGCGCGGACTGGTGAAGAAGGACGGGAGCGCCGTGACCTGCAATGATTGTCATCAGGGTCACGCGCGCCCGCTTGCGGTACTGCCTTTCCCTAAACGCGAGGCGAGACCCCAAACACCACCGGCAAAGAAACCGGATGGAGTCAATTTCTAACGCCCTGTGGCTTAAGAGTTCGGGCTTCGTGTTCGCTTCAGGCTGAAGCCCGAACTCCGATTACTCCCGCCCTGTTCGGCCCTCGCAATTCTGTTTGTGATCCTCAGGGCGCAGGTATGGCCTGACGTTTCACTCGAATTCATTACCGGATATCAACGATGGCAGAGCCGGCGCGAAAGCGAATCGTGATACTGGGCGGCGGGTTTGGAGGCGTTTATACCGCCAGGTATCTCGAAAGAGCGTTGGGCCGGCGCGGCGATTTCGAACTCATTCTCGTCAACAAGGAAAACTATTTCGTCTTTCAACCGATGTTGCCTGAAGTCATCTCAGGCAGCATCGGCTTACTCGATACCGTCAGTCCTCTTCGGCGAATGCTGCCACGCACGCATCTTCACGTTCGAGACGTCGAGTCTATCGATCTCGCGAACCGAACCGTCACGACCAGCCCCGGCTTTCGCCCTCACCCACACGTCATTCCGTACGACTACCTGGTGCTTGCGCTCGGCAATGTCACCGACTTTCGAGGAATGCGCGGGCTTCCCGAACACGCGATACCATTCAAGAACCTGGCCGACGCAGTGCACCTTCGCAATCACATCATCCGCGCGCTTGAAGAGGCCGCAATCGAAGATCACGATCCCGAGTTGCGCAGGCAGTTGCTCACGTTTGTCGTTGGCGGCGGCGGCTTCTCGGGAGTTGAGGTCGTCGCCGAGATAAACGATTTCGTGCGCGAAGTCTCGCGCAACTATCAGGGAATCGACCCGCGCGAGTTGCGAGTGGTCCTCGTGCATTCGCAGAACCGAATTCTTCCTGAAGTATCGGAGAAGCTCGCGCTGTTTGCGCAAAATATCTTGATGAATCGGGGAGTGGAGGTCCGGCTGAACACGAGACTCGAAGCAGCTACCGGCGAGGAAGCGATATTACAGGGCGGCGAGAAGATTCCGACTCGAACGCTTGTCTCGACGGTCCCCAGTTCGTCTCATCCGATCATCGACGGGCTCGATTTGCCTAAGGGCAAGAACGGCCGGTTGATCACCGACCGTTTTCTTCAAGTCCAGGGCGCCGACAACATCTGGGCTCTGGGTGACTGCGCGCAGGTCCCGGCTCACGGCGAAGGGTTCGCGCCGCCGACTGCTCAACATGCGATTCGACAGGCGCGCTCGGCTGCCACGAACATTGTCGCGGCGATTCGAGGAGGAGAGCGCAGCGAGTTTTCTTTCGAGGGACTCGGGATGATGGGCGCGCTGGGTCATCACTCGGCGGTCGCGGAAATCATGGGCGTGAACATCAGCGGATTTGCGGCGTGGTGGATTTGGAGAACGATCTACCTGATGAAGCTGCCGGGTTGGGGACGGCGGCTCAAGGTCGCTTCGTCGTGGACGCTGGACCTGTTGTTGCCGGCCGAGCTTGTTGAATTGAAACTCACGGGTTCGATGGGAATGACTCAAGAACACTTCGAGCCAGGCGAAGAGGTGTTTCATCAGGGTGACATCGGCGATCGCATCTACATCATCGTCAGCGGCCAGGCTGAAGTAGTTCACGAGGCAGGCGACGAGCAACGAGTGCTCGCGCGACTCGGTGCGGGTGAGTACTTTGGCGAGATGGCCTTGTTGAAGCAGAGCACGCGTGGCGCGACGGTTCGTTGCTGCGCTCCAATGAACACGTTGAGCCTGCCGAAGCGCGAATTCAGCATGCTGGCGGCTTACGTGCCACAGCTTCGCGAGACGCTCGAGAACGTTATGCAGCAACGCGCGAAATCGAATGCAGGAAAGATCGCGAATGATTAGATCTTGATTCGCGAACCTCTTTCATCTGGGTGCGCGTCAAATTTTCGCGCATGCCCACCCTCGTGAGAGGGGGGTCCTGATGTTGCGGCCTACAACAAGGCGCGTCTGGCGCTCCATACCCACTTCTCACGAAGTGGGTATGTGCAAAAAAGGCGAGACGTTGACGCATATCTGATTTGTTGTAGGTTGCAGAATCACCGACCCACCTCTCACGAGGTGGGTATGCGCAAACCTGACGCGCACCTCTCTCATCTGGACTCTTACGCTATCGCGATTCGAAGCGCTATATTGCTTGCGGTGCCCCGGCAACCGAAAACCTCAACCAGTCCGCTCTCGCTGGCCGATGAATCACTCGCGCGAGCCGTTCGTTTGTTGTCACGCCGCGATCCCGACCTCGCGCGAGTCGTTAAGAAGCACGGCACACCACCGATGTGGGCGCGTGAAGCGGGCTTCTCTACGCTGCTTCACATTATCCTTGAGCAGCAAGTCTCGCTTGCGTCCGCACGAGCCGCGCACACTAAGCTGCTCGACATTGCGTCGCCGCTCACGCCTCATCGCTTCTTGAAACTCGACGATGCCACGCTGAAGGCAGTCGGATTCAGCCGGCAGAAATCATCGTATGGCCGGATCCTCGCGCGCTCGATTCTCGAACGCGAGTTGGACATCGAAGGCTTTGCCTCGATGAATGACGCCGATGTCAGATCCGAGCTGATCAAGATCAAGGGCATTGGCAGATGGACCGCCGATATTTATTTACTGATGGTCCTGCTGCGTCCCGACATATGGCCGGCGGGAGATCTTGCGCTCGCAGTCGCGGCTCAGAATGTGAAGCGATTGAAGACTCGCCCGACGCCCGATCAACTGGACAAGCTGGCCTTAGCCTGGAGCCCGTGGAGAGCCGTCGCCGCGCGGATCTTGTGGCATCACTACCTGAGTGAGCTCGTGTGACTCTGCTTCTAAACTGCGCTGTGAACGCTTAACCAAGCTTGGTAGGACTCGCTGATTCTTAGATGGCCCAGTGCGCGATCTTGGAACAAAGAGTATAACTGTCTTTGCGGATTTTCTTTGTCAATAGAGGATTCTTAGAACTCGCGCGTATAGTGACTATGCGCCAAGATGACATTGAAACTAATTAAATTTGAATCAAAGAAGCTGACTCTCGCGAAACTGCTCGTTTGTCTTCCTATCATTTTTAACATGGCATGTTCTCGGTCTTCGGAAGAGCCATTAGGGTGCACCAAGTCTCCGTGCGCTCAGGGGGAATGGTTCTGGTATCTTCACGCAGGCGAGCCACCACACAGCCGTGCGGAGTGGGATGCGCAGGAAGAGAAACACCGCAAGCGTTTTGTTGAGGATGGGTATAAGGGCAATCAAGACCCAACCGCTCGAATCGATTACCATCGCCTAGTCTTGAATTGCTTGCAGCATCCAGGCGCGAACCTTAGAGGCGCGTCTCTGTTTGAAGTGCATTTGCGAGACGCAAACCTAAACGGAGCCAACCTAAGTGTTGCTGATATGAATGGGGCCGAACTAGTTTGCGCGCAATTGGTCAACGGCAACCTATCAGGAGCAAATCTGGATAAGGCAGACCTAACAGGCGCTGACCTTCGGCACGCCGAGATTTTGCGTGGAGACCTCTACGGGTACGAAGCAACTGTTTTAACAGGGGCCCGCCTAACCGGGGCCGATCTTTCCGACGCGCGATTTGAGGGAACTAAACTTGATCATGCTGATTTGAGCCACGCCAACCTCCTAGATACGACGCTCTTGAATGTAGCGTTAACGAATTCCATATTGCGAAACTCTCGGCTCGTCAATGCACAGATAATTGACTCAGACGTGAGCGGGGCTGATTTAACAGAAGCCGACCTGACCAATGCCAATCTGAAAGGATCGATTTTGAAAGGAACGCGCCTCAGCAATGCAGACCTAAGAGGCGCAATATTCGAGCCCAAAGAATTACCCGAAGCGACCGAAGCCTTTCGTGCTAAGAACTTGGGCTTCCTGAGATTCGAAAGCAACGGCGCTGCTATGATCCAGCTCAAAAAACAGCTTCGGGATGCTGGCTTTTATCAGACGGAGAGCGAGGTCAACGCGGCTATTTGGAGGATGCATGAAAATATCTTCTTCAAGCTCTTTCTAGACTGTACGTGTGAATACGGATCTAATGCAGTCAAACCCCTGTGGTGGCTCTCGGGTGTCTATGTGCTATTCGCATTTGCATATTGGATATTGCTACATCGAAAAGGACAATCGTGTCTTATCACCGAGACGGAAGGAAACCTTCCGTCTGAATCAGAATCAGTTTGCTATGGTCACCAATCGTTTCGCCCAGTCATACCGAAGAAGGTCTGGTGGCATTCAGAATCAAGAAATATTCGACTTGCACTACGCTTTAGCCTTGAGAACGTTCTCCGATTAGGGTTCCGAGAATTCAATATGGGTCATTGGCTTAATCTCTTGCGCAAGAGAGAATCGGTCTATAGACCTAGATACTGGTTTAGGACTCTTGCGGGAATTCAATCACTGTTTAGCCTCCTCTTAATAGCGCTATGGATATTGAGCTCTTTTACCAGGGCCTTCGATAAGGGATAGGTCCCAAACCAAAGTTATCGTCTTTTCATAGGTCAATTGAACGGTTGCTGCAAACTCCTGAGTCTCGCGGCTTTGATTTTGGCAAACGCCTTTTCTCGCATAGAGCAATTGCCGCCGAACTAATTGCGTTATTCTCACCTTGGGTATCCGCCAAAAGCCACTATAATAATCCAGACATTTTGAATGGCGTATTTGCAATTGTCTTTTGGTGCTCATTTGGAAACCGAACACACGATTCAACAACCGAGAGCCGGCTTCACGATGGAAGGCCGCGATAAGATTTATTTGATCGGCTTTCTTGCGGGCGCGGGAGTACTGCTGTTCCTGGGCCGCGGTCTGGTTCAGGGGTCGGCGCTGGTGACGTGGGGTCTGACCTTCGGGGCCACGACGGCGGCCGCAGTGCTTCTTGTTTCGCTTTATAGAGTTCAGATCGAGTTGCAATCGAGCCGACGGCAACTTGCCCGCAAGGAAGCCGAGTTGAGCTTCGCGCTGGAAGTTCAACGCGCCCTGTTTCCTCGCCAGTTGCCTGAGAGCGATGGATTGGAATTCGCGGCCGTGTGCATTCCCGCGCGCGGCATAAGCGGCGATTACTACGACGTGATTCAATTCCCGGACGGGCGATTGGTATTCGCGATCGCCGACATCAGCGGCAAAGGAATCTCCGCGGCGATTCTTATGGCCAACCTCCAGGCGCTGCTGCGAACGCTTGCGGAAACCGGCAATCCGCCTTCGGAAGTCTGCAGCAAATTGAATCGTCATCTTCATCAGGTCACCGATGCTTCAAAGTTCGCGACCTTTTTCTACGGCGAGTGGAATTCGCGGACACGCGCGTTGAGCTACGTCAACGCTGGACACAACGAACCGATCCTGATCGGTTCGTGCAGTGGGCGGCGGCTGGACGCCGGCGGGTTTCCGCTTGGGATGTTCGAAGGCGCCGAATTCCAAACCGGTGAAGTCGCGCTCGAATGCGATGATCTGCTGGTGCTGTATTCAGACGGCATAACCGAAGCGATGTCGAAACGCGGTGAGGAGTTCAGCGAGGACCGGCTGAAGTCTGTAATCGAGCAGCATTCGGACAAGGCGCTTTCGGAGATTCAGGCTCACGTGTTGGAAGCTGTGCGCAACTGGTCGGGCAATGAACCCGACGACGATATGACGCTATTGATGGTGAGGGCTCAAAAAGCCGGGGAGGCGTGATGAAAGTTTGCGGATACGGATTGCGAGATCATATTCGGCTGTTGATGCCGCTGTTCGGGCTCATAGCTTTTGTGTGGGCGTTGAGATGGGCGCTCGACGCCGCGGGCGCGCCGCCGGGCGTAGTGCGTTCGATCAGCGTGACCGGCGCGACGTCTCTGGCAATATTGATCGCGGTGTGGCTGATTCACACGCGAGGTTTCGGGAGCTATCCAAACGTAGTCGTCGCCAGCCTGCTTCTGGTTGCCTTTGCGCAGGCGTTGATAATTGCCGCCATCGCGTTCTCTGTTGTCACAAAGACCGAAAACATTTTCACCAAGATCGAGTATTCAACACCCAACGATCCATCTCACGTCAGGCACATGCTGGGACAACTGACTTTTGGAGTAGGCGCGGGGATGTTGTTGGGCACAGCTACAGGATGTTTGATGTTGTGGCTGCTGAAGAGACTCGTGCCACGCGATCGCGCAGTCCAGATGTGACGATCACAGAATCAACATCGAGTCGCCATAACTGTAGAAGCGATATTCATTGGCGATCGCGTGCTCGTAAGCCTTAAGGATCAACTCGCGGTTCGCGAAAGCACTCACCAACATCAACAGTGATGAGCCAGGCAGGTGAAAGTTCGTAATCAATCCTCCGAGCACCTTGAATTCAAATCCCGGATAGATGAAGAGATCAGTAGTCAGGGGGTGGGGGTTGGGGGTTGGGGGTTGGGGGTTGGCGGTTGGGCGCGAATCCCAACTCTCACTGGAGTTTTCCGGCGCTTGATCTCTCGCTTCTAACCCCTGACCCCCAACCCCCAACCCCCACTTCGCCGCTGACTCGAGCGCGCGTGTCGTTGTCGTGCCCACGGCTATCACTCGACGGCCTTCGATCAGGGCGCGGTTGATCGAAGCCGCCACTTCCTCGCTGATCGAGTAAGCCTCGGGCTCGACGCGATGATCTTCGACGCGAGCAACTCGCACTGGTTGAAATGTCCCGTAGCCAACGTGCAGCGTGATCTCCGCCGTTTCAATCCCATTCGCGCGCAACTCATCGAGCAGCGCTGGAGTGAAGTGCAGTCCCGCCGTGGGCGCCGCGACTGCGCCACGCTCGCGTGCAAACACCGTTTGATAACGCTCGGCGTCGAGGCGATCTTCTTCGTCTCGCTTGATGTAAGGAGGGAGCGGCGTTCGGCCGATTCGATCGACGATTTCATCGAAGTCCCCATCAGCTTCGAAGCGAACAACGCGGCGGCCTCGCTCGCGCCACTCGATTACTTCAGCGGTGAGCTTGCCCCGCGCGAATTCCACTCGCGTACCCGGAATCAAGGCGCGGCCCGGTTTTACCAGCGTCTCCCATACCAGCGGCGCAATTCGATTGACGAGAAAGATTTCGACACGCCCGCCAAGCATCGTGTCGCCTCTTGGAGTAACTCGCACGCGTCTGCCGATGAGTCTCGCCGGAAACACTCGCGTGTTGTTTAGCACAAGCAGATCACCGCTTCGCAAATACTTTCGGAGATCTCGGAAAACTGAATCGATGAGCTCGCCGGTCGCGCGATTGACCACGAGCAGCCGCGACTGATCGCGTTTCTCGGTGGGCTCTTGCGCAATCAGGCGTTCGGGAAGATCGTAATCGAATTCGGAAACAAGCATGATGAAAATTGCCGATTGGCGATTGCGGATTGCCGATTGCGAATTTTGGATTGATCCTGCTAGTCCGAGAATCTGAAATCCGAATCTTATCTTTGAGCAACCGGGTGTTCGCCCGTCGCGAATACTCTTTGACTGGATGCGTTGTATAGATGCTCTCGATGCAACAAGGCCGTGAACTGTGCGCCGAACAGCATGATCACACTCGATAGATACACCCATGTCAACAATGCGACTGCCGCGCCGATCGATCCATACAGCAAGTCGTAGTGAAAATAAGGAAGCAGAAACGAGAATCCAAACTTCGCGCCTTCCCACAACACACCCGCAAGAACCGCCCCCGGCAGAGCTTCGGTAAACGGCACGTGGGTGTTGGGCAGCAGCTTGTAGAGCACCGTGAACAGAATGATAGTCACGACCACGCTGGCCATAACGAATATGGTTTGCCAGGCCAATCCCGATAGTCCCGCAAGCCAAGGCCCGAGCCTCAACGGGATTCGCTCGGCCGCGGCTCGAACGCCGGTCACAAAGGCCGTGAACAACGCGAGTGCGACCAGCAGCCCCCATATCATGGTCATCACTGCGATGTTGACCGCGCGGCCGCGCAGGAACGAACGCGGATACGTGCCCCACACGCGATTGAGCGCTTTCTCGATAACGGTGAACATCCACGACGCGGCCCACAGCATCACGAACAAACAGCTCACGATGACGCCGGTCGAAATCGTTGATACTGATTCCAGATTTTTCCTGACGAATGTTTGCGCACCGGGCAGAAAAGCGAGCACTTGTCCGATGACGTATTTTTCAACCGTGTCGGGTCCAAGCAACCGATTGCCGACCGCGAACACAAGCACCAGCGTCGGAAACAAGACAAGCATCGAGAAGTAAGACACCGCGGCGGCGGCGGTAGTCAGATCGTTATCCATGAAGGACATGAAACTGCGGGTGAGAATGCGTCGTCTGTGGGCTTTGGTTTTCATCGACACGAGCAGGTTCGCGATGAACTCGCTGTGTTGATTCTAAGTTGTCCACGCGAACAAAGTCTATCGCGGCTAGTATCCCAACTTCGATTCTCTGCGCTATCTCAGCGTCCTCCGCGTCCTCTGCGGTGAGACTGACTTCGACCGTCGCTAACCGCGGAGGACGCCGAGGACGCAGAGGAGAACTCGAATTAGGACACAGCGAATCGGATCGACATGCTAGAATCCCGCCGATGCGAACGTTCGACGTCGCGATCGTCGGGGCCGGAGTTATGGGCGTGGCCGCTGCTTGCGAGCTTGCCCGCGAAGGCGTGTCCGTCGCGCTGATCGATCAATCCGAGCTGCCCAATCCGCGGGCCGCTTCCGTTGATCATTCGAAAGTATTTCGATTCGCGTATCCCGATCCGTTCTACGTTCGACTTGCGGTAGACTCGCTCAAGCGATGGCGCAAGCTTGAAGAAGAAACTGGCACACGGCTGCTCACTCAAACTGGAGCGTTGTTGATAGGGAAACACCGGCCTTCGTTTGAGACTGAGTGCTACGAAGCAATGCGCGCGGAAGGCTGCGCCGTCGAGTTGCTTGACCGCCAGCGAGTCGCTTCGAGATTTCCTCAATTCCGCGCTCTCGAGTACGGCGTATTCGATCCGAGCGGCGCGATCACGCATGCCGAAATCGCTTTGCGCGCGCTGATCGATCTCGCCAGACGCCGCGGTGTGACGATCATTGAGAGCACGCGCGTAGTTGACGTGCGCAACACGGAGTCGCGAGTAGTCGTGGGTTGCGATGCGGGCGGCGACGTCGAGTGTGAACGCGCGATGATCGCCTCGGGTCCGTGGTCGCGAAAACTCCTGCCGTTTCTCGCTGACAAACTCACGACCACGCGGCAGGAACTTGTTTACTTTGAACCAGCGGCTGAAATCTCGCGGAGCTTTGAACAGTCGGTGTTCCCGATATTTCTCGATCTTGAAAGCGGGTTCTACGGATTTCCGATACATCACGATGGCTCGATGAAGATCGCTAATCATCTGAAAGGCGCGCCAGTCGATCCGGATGCGTTGTACGATGAAGTCGAAGAGTCGTTCATTGATAGTTGTCGAGCATTCTTCAGCGAATTCATTCCCGCGCTTGCCGATGCGCGCGTTAGCGACACCCGAGTGTGCATTTACAACAACACGCCGGATGACGACTTCATCCTCGATTGGCATTTGGCTCTTGAAGGCGTATTGGTGGTCACGGGCTTTTCAGGGCATGGATTCAAGTTCGGGCCCGTGATCGGACGGATCGCAGCCGAGCTGTTGACAGTCGGTCACTCGTCCATTGATGTCGATCGGTTCCAATTGGCTCGATTCGACGACTCGCAAGAATCGCGTTCTTAGCTCAGCGCGGAAAGGTGATCTCGCGTTTCGTGCGAGGCTTGCCGATTCGTTACCACACCGCGAGCGAGAACGCGCAGTTGCACGGAGCGGTTGTTGAGATTGATGAGCGAACTGGGAAGTCCGTCTGCGTTTTGAGGCTCCAGGGCAAGGAGTAGTTTGAGCGGCGCCGGTTGATTCCGGGAATTGTCTAGCCTTCTCAAAACAAATCAAGTCCCATCTGCTGGCGGGCTTCGAGCCGCAGATTGTTTTTCCCCTCATTGGGTCAGGACGTACACGTCCCAGGCCCATCGTCCAACATGCGCGCCATGCTGATCGTATACTTTGGCGCGATATCGGAAGAGATTGCCGAACCGATCTATGCGTTTGGATTGCTTGTAATCGAGACTGATTGCATACACTCCGAGCTCAGCCAGAGTGTGCATTTCGCTCAACTGTGAGATTCCGTCGTGATTCATATCTTGCCATAGTCGCAGCGAGGCGAAAATTCCATCATTGACGTCGACCACGCCATCAAGGTTGGCACCGTTTTCTGACTTATCGTATTCGGCCAGCGCCGCAAATCCGTTGAGACTTCTTGACGGGGGTTGGGGCGTAAAGTTGCCGAACAGCTCTCTCCCGTTATCGATCTCGCCGTTGCCGTTGCGGTCGAGCACCAGGAACGCATCGTCAGAATTCGCAGCGGTCCAGGCTCGCCGCTCTCGAATCTCATCGCTATTAAGATCGAACTTGACGCCGTTCGCGGCATCTGTGAGATCAAACCCATTGCCACTTACATCGATTATGATCGGACTGCCGCCGCAACAGCTATTACAGTCAGGATCACATGTTCTAGTTTCACCCTGGCCGCACAAATCAAGGCAAGCGCCACCACCTCCACCCTCATCATTGCTGCAATAAGCAGTGTCTCGCTGTACATTTGGCGTTGTGTAGAATGAACACTCTCCAGATTGTTGATAGACGTATCTGTAGATGTGGCCTGACTGATCCGCACACCCCATAATTATTTGGCAATTGGTTTGACCCTGATATGTTGTTTGTCGAAAGAAACCATTGCCCCACTCCGCGGGCCAAAATGATGCCCAACATTGGTCAAATTGATAAGTTTGAAAAAAACAATCGGTCCGATTACAGCATCGGCCACGCTCACCTACATAGAAATCATGAGCGTAAGATAGGCCCGGCCACTTTATTTGATACTTAGATAGCTTATTATTGTACGGTGGATCGTCGTGCCAGTTGTTGTACCAGTAGAGGCAGTCGGTAAGTGTGTCTGTGGGGCCCGTGACAGTTGGTGTGCAGTCGGCATGCACGGAATGCACCTGGCTAACCAAAACCAAAAGCGCTAGGAAGAATACTTTGACTACTCTCTTTGTTCCTCCGCTACTAGTAAATACATATGTGCTAGAGGTCCGCGCAGACTACAATTCAGAACTCAAAACCGCAGCTTGCTGATGATTTTTTCATAATACCTGACAAGGTCAAGTAACCGCTGGCGATCCGATGGCTGATTCCCTACCATAGAATGGAGTTGTTGATGGTCTCGCAGAATGATCCTGAGCTCGCGGACTATGCGCATTCGCTCGTCGCTGCTTCCGAAATGCGTATTGTACATTCGCCTGTTTTCGCGGTATGGCAGTCTATTGTCTTGATTCTCCTGAACAGACGAAACTTCGCGCTCGACGCGGCTGAGTGCGAAATCCAAATCTGAATCCTCCGATTTCAACGCTTTGCGTAGCAGTCCGAGCACGCGTTCGCGCTGAGTTCTTACCCCCAAACGGTAATATTCGATCTCATCGATGGCTTCCGGGTCTCCATCAGTAGAGCCATCCTCGAAGACAACCGCAAGGACAGTGATGCCCTGAGAATTGGTCATGTCCTGGATGGCGTATACTCCCTGGTACGTATCTTTAGGGAGAATGAAAGTATCACCGCCGACCGCCAGGTCAGTCTGGACCCTTCCAACTCCCACGGACACCTGAAAGCCAGTTATGCTTTTCTCGTAATCATTTCTGAACGTTATTCGGATATTTCTAGCGTCCAGTTGGTGCAAATCGATAATTGTAAATGGTGTTTTATTGTTTACGTTCAGCCCTCCGACATTGAGGCTTCCCGTCGCTTCCCGGGGGCTCGGTCGCGGCTGTTGTTCTGAACTACGCCCAGACTCTGGCAATCGCATTCCCGACAACATCACCGCGACGAACCCAAGTACGATCGCAAATGCAAAAGAATGAAAGCTGCGCAGTCTTTGATAGCAGGTTTGCATGGTTTCCCAATCCTCCTTCTCTCTCTTAGGAAGCCACACCCTACTGATTAGCTGGTTTACAAGCGCTTTCCGCCATACAGTGCCTCAGCGTGAGATATGACAGAACGATTTGAGATATCTCTCGAAAGCGATTCTGAAATCGAGTGATGATCAACGCATAGCTATCACTTATCGCAACTCGCCGGACCTGTCAACCAGAAAGCGACACGTGTGACGCTGGTCACGTCGATTTGTGGTGGTTGACTTCACTCGGTACTGCCTAATGCAAACGCTTAATCAAAAGATAGCATTCTCGATCGCGTCTTCGAACGTTCCGAGCGCAAAGTCCACTTGCTCGCGGTTCACGATCAACGGCGGCGAGAAACGAATTGCCGATTCACCAGCCCCCTGAATCACAAGTCCTCGATTGAAGCATTCGACTACGATCTTGTCGCGCAACTCGGTCCACGGCTCGTTAGCTTCGCGGTCGTGGGCGATCTCGACTCCGATCATTAATCCGAGTCCGCGAATTTGAGCGATCGCCGAGTGCTTCTCCTGGAGCTCGCGCAGGCGATCCATCATGTAATCGCCCATCTCGGCGGCGTTTTTCATCACGCCATTCTCGAGAATCTCGAACGTCTTCATCGCGGCGGCAATCGCAACGGGATTTCCGCCGAACGTCGAAGCGTGCGCGCCGACGTGCCATCGCATCAACTCTTCTCGCGCGAGAGTGACGCCAAGCGGCAGCCCCCCGCCGATAGCTTTGGCCATGCACATAACGTCGGGGACTACGCCGAAGTGCTCAACCGCCCACAGCCTGCCCGTACGGCCCATTCCAGATTGAACTTCATCGACGATAAGCGCGATTCCGTGATCATCACAGATTCTTCGAAGCTCGGGCAGGAAATCCGCCGGCGGAACGACGTAACCGCCTTCGCCCTGGATTGGTTCGACTACGATGGCCGCGCAGTCTTCGGGGGCGACCGTGGTTTTGAAAATCGTCTGCTCGATGTACCGAGCGACTCGCTGGCCGACGCTTTCGCCTTGGTTGCGAGTGAGCGGGAAGCGGATCGGATTCGCGAACGGCACGTGAGTCACGTCAAGCGCTTGCGGACCGAACCCCCGGCGCTGAGCGGCGCGCGATGCAGTCAGCGACAACGTGCCGAAGGTCCTTCCGTGGAAAGCGCCTCGGAATGCGATGAACTTGGTTCGCCCGGTTGCATACATTACAGCCTTCAGCGCGCCTTCCATTGCTTCCGCTCCTGAGTTGCCGTAGTGAACTTTCTTGGCGAACGAACCGGGAGTCACTTGAGTTAATTTTTCAGCGAGCGCGGTTTGATGAGGGTAGTAATAATCGGTTCCCGAGATGTGAACAAACTCACGGGCTTGTTGAGCGATCACTTCTGCGATTTCCGGATGCGCGTATCCCAGCGCGGCAACCGCCACGCCCGCATTGAAGTCGAGGAACGTGTTGCTGTCGACGTCTTCGAGCATCGCACCGTAGCCCCGTTCAACGACGAGCGGATAGCTTCGTGTGTAGCTCGGCGAAATGTATTTTGCGTCGCGATTGAGAATCTCCTGGGCTTTTGGTCCCGGAAGCGCGGTCTTGATCTCGGGCAGTTCTGTCTTGGTAATGCTTCGCATAAATCCTCTCTGGTCAACGTAAGAAATAAAGCAATTGGTCAGACTGGTGAGCCTGATTCGAGGAGTTGATTGGCGGGGGAGCTTTCAGTCCGCGAAGAGATCTCGTCGAGCGGATCGGGGGGCGCGTTTGATTGTCTTCTCCATCTTTGTGACCTCGCTGATCGAGTGCCCACAGCTTAACACGGCGAAACGCGGGGCGGCAATGATCGGGTCTCGGAGCGCTCGCCCAAGACTGTTCCTAAGGACAACCGCGCCAAGTTGTAGTCCTTTTTTCTTTTTTCAGGGGCTTTTTCGAAATGTTTCTTGCACGGGGCATGCCAGCATGCTAGATTAGGGGTTCAAAAGATTTATGGGAACGGGAGCTGACTGAAACGGGCGCTAAGCTAACAATATTTTAAGGCGGCCGGGCTTAGGATGGATGCGGGACACCGGTCGTCACTGACGAATTGAGCCATTGAAAAATCCACCGCCTCGGCTTTCCGCCAAACGCGTTTTCTCCCTTTTCAGAATCCTCTTGCTCGCAAACTGGCTCGAATGAGTGTGGGAACTTTGGATGCTGGGTTGACTGACGCGGTTAATGTCGACCGGGCGTGAATGCCGTTTGCCGGAGGACTTGCCGCGAATGCAAGAAGAGTCAGTTGGGCGATCGATCTTTGAAGCTGCAATGCGAATGCACGACTCGCTTGACGCGAGCGATGTTGTCGCGCGGGCGCTCGAGTGCCTGCCGCGTCTGGTTGAGGCCCACTCCTGGGCGGTCTTCATGAAGACCGAGCACAGCAACCGCCTCGAATTGGTGCGCGCGGTGAACGCCGCCGAAGTCCCGGTCGGAGCATTCGTGGAAATCGAACAGGCGCCTATACCAATCGCACGAGCGGTCACCGAACATCGGACGATAATTGAAAGCGGGAGCATCGGGACTTCGTATCCCGGCCAGAAGGAAGTTGGTGAACTCGCTGCGCTATGCGTTCCGCTGATCGCGAACGGCCGGCTGGTAGGCGCGGTCCAGGCGACTCGAAAAAGCGGCGAAGGCGATGCGTTCACGCATGACGAAGCCGCGGTGGTCGAGTTGGTTTGCTCCTCGCTTGCGAGTGCGCTCGCCAACGCCATCGATTATCACGACGCCACGCGGCAAACGCTGATAGACGACCTCACGCGGCTTTACAATGTCCGCTACCTCTATCAGACGCTTGAAGGCGAGATTCGGCGTGCCCGGCGATATGGGTCGGCCGTATCGGTGGTTTTCATGGACCTGGATGGCTTCAAGATGGTCAATGATGCTTACGGCCATCGGGCGGGGAGCGCGACCTTGACCGAGGTAGCGCAGGTGATCACGGGTTCGGTCCGAGAGTCGGATTTCGTCGCGCGCTACGGAGGTGACGAGTTCGTATTGATGCTCCCCGAGACACCGTCGAAGCGTGCTCTCTACATGGCCGAGCGAGTTCGCGAGCGGATCGCCAGGCATCGGTTCAAGGGTGGAGTGGGAGCTGACATCTACTTAACGGCAAGCTTCGGCGTTGCGAGCTTTCCCGAGCACGCAACTCAGGCAGAGAAGCTGATCGAATTGGCTGATGCCGCAATGTACGAAGCTAAACAAGGAACCAAGAACAACGTGAGGCTTGCAGCGTCCTAACCAAACAACAATGACATTCCAGCAAGCAAAGCGAAATTAAATAATGAGGATGAGAAACCTATTCAACCCCTTTTCCAGCGACCTGGCTATTGACCTTGGCACCGCCAACACTCTGGTATTCGCGAAAGGACGCGGCATCGTCGTCAGCGAACCTTCCATCGTCGCCATCAATAAGGTTACCAACAAAGTTGAAGCCGTCGGCAAAGAGGCGAAAGAGATGCTCGGCCGCACGCCCGGCAACATCATCGCGATTCGTCCCATGAAAGACGGAGTGATCGCCGATTTCGAAGTGACTGAAAAGATGCTCCAGCACTTCATCCGCAAAGCGCATAATGGGCGCTCGTGGGTTTCGCCGCGCGTGGTCATCGGAGTTCCCGGCGAGATCACCCAGGTCGAGCGGCGCGCGGTCGAGGATGCTGCTTATCGCGCGAAGGCTTCCAAAGTCTACCTGGTCGCCGAAGCGATGGCCGCTGCAATCGGCGCGGGGCTTCCGATCACCGAGCCATACGGCAACATGATTGTTGATATCGGCGGCGGCACTACAGACATCGCGGTGATCTCGCTGTCGGGCATCGTTTACTCGCGGGCTGTTCGCGTAGCCGGGAACGAACTCGACGAAGCGATCATTCAATACATAAAACGCAAATACAATTTGCTGATTGGTGAACGCACAGCCGAATCTGTGAAGATCGAATTGGGCTCGGCGTGGCCTTGCGAAGAGCCAATGCAGATGGAGATCAAGGGCCGGAACCTGATCGAGGGAGTTCCGCGCACGATCACCATCACCGATGAAGAAGTCAGAGAAGCGCTTGCTGATCCCATTTCCACGATCGTTAATGCGGTGCGCGTCGCGCTCGAACGTACGCCGCCCGAGTTATCAGCGGACATCGCCGAACGCGGCATCGTGCTGACCGGTGGTGGCGCCCTGCTCAAAGGAATCGACAAACGATTGATGCACGAGACAGGAGTGCCCGTGTCGCTCGCCGAGAACCCCCTTTCTTCGGTGGCCCTTGGAACGGGCAAAATGCTCGCCGACTTCGACCTGCTCAGCCGAGTGAGCTGGGAAAATACGATGCTCCATCACGGACTGTGAGATAGGGGATGGGTGATGGGGGATAGGGGTTGGTCCAACCCCCAACCCCCAACCTCCAACCCCCGTTCCTATGAGTGCAAATCCCGCGCAGCAAAAGGCACCCTGGATACTGGCTGCTCTCCTGCTCGCTCAGGTGGCGTTGATGTCCTCGAATGCCCGGCACCCCGATAGCGAGCAATCTATCCTGCGTGTGTGGCTTGTTACAGCTTTCGCTCCAATTGTTAATGTGACCGGCTCCGTCTTGTCTTCGATCAAGGGGACGGCGGGCGGCTATCTGGATGTCCGACATGCGCGTGAAGAGAACATCGAACTGCGCGAGAGAGTCGATCAGCTTACCGCGGAACGAAACGACGCGCTCGAGCGGGCCGCGGAGTTGGACTTGCTGCGCCGCGAGCTTGCGCTGCCGTCGCGGCCGCAGTATCGCGAGATTTCAGCGAATGTAATCTCGCGAGACTCGAGCCTCTGGTTTCGCCGGTTGATCATCGATCGCGGCTCAGGTGACGGTGTAAAGCGTGATATGCCCGTCGCGACTGCGGGCGGAGTTGTCGGGCGGGTCATATCGCTCGGACCAAACTTCGCGATGGTTCAAATCATAACCGACAAGCATGCCGGAGTAGGGGGGATGCTTCAGAATTCGCGAGCGATGGGAGAGGTGCGCGGCGTTGGGGACGATGATCGCTGCGAATTGAAGAACATCAAAACAAGCGAGAACGTTGAGGTCGGGGAATCGGTAGTGACCACCGGGCTTGACCGGATTTATCCCAAAGGCCTGCTGATTGGCACGGTCGAAAGAATCGAACCGGATCCCAACGCCCCGTGGCACCGAATAATAGTGAAGCCCGCGGCAGCCGTAGATCGAATTGAACATGTGCTTGTGCTTCTGGTTGAAGCGAAGGATCTGAAGTTCACAGAAGCGAAGTGAATTGCGAATTTCGGATTGCGAATTGCGGATTTTGAGAGGAACAACAAAGCCGCAATATGAGAATCAGAAATCCGAAATCCGAAATCCGCAATCCACAATTCCTTGAGGTGGCCTAAAGAGTGCAGACTTTCAAGATCGCCCTGACCATAATCGTCGCGCTCTTGCTGCAGATGCTTCTTCCCCGGTACGTCAGATTTTTCGGATACATCGATCTGGCGTTGCTGGTGACTGTGTACTCGGGGCTGCAACGAGCGCCGGTGCTTGGGATGATGACGGGAGTCATTGCGGGGCTCGGCGAAGATGCGGTTCAGGGCGGCATACTCGGCGTTGGAGGATTCTCAAAGACGCTGATAGGCTATCTGGTAGGAGTAGCGAGTGTGCGGCTCTCACTGGAGAATCCGCTCGCGAGGCTTTCGGTCGTCGCGGTTGCCTCGGCCGCGAACACGGTGTTGTTTGTGGGACTTCATCAGATGCTAGAGCAGCCGCTGCCGCACGTCTCAACGTGGGCTGACTTCGGAAGGACCATCGCGTGGAAGACTTTGGGCGACACCGTAGCTTCAATCGTTCTGTTCGTGTTGCTCGACCGGCTTTTCTCCGAACAAGCAACCGCCCGGCGGATGGCGATCAAGAAGAGGTTCTATGAGTAGCAACAATCTGAGAGAGGACCGATTCAGCGTGGAGGCGCGCGTATACGTGATCCAGTACATGGTGCTGGCTGTGTTCATCGCGCTCGGCATTCGCTTCTACGTGCTTCAAGTGGCGCGTCACGATGACTACGAAGCCCGAGCAGAGAACAATCGCATACGCGAGATTCCGATACCCGCGCCGCGCGGCGCGATACTCGATCGAAACCGAAATGTACTGGTCGACAGCACGCCGGCTTCCAACATCGTCGTGACGCCCGAGGACATCACCAGCAAGGAAGATACGATCAGTGCACTGGTTCAAAACCTGGACATTGATCGGGGAGTTTTGCTGGCTGAGTTGAATGATCCACTGCGGCCAAAATCGATGCCGATACTCGTCAAGCAAAACGCCTCGGAAGCGGATCGCCAGTGGGTTGCGGCTCACGAGCTTGAACATCCCGAGATAAGGATCGAGACACAGCCGCAGCGTTTATACAAGTATGGAAAACTGGCGGCTCATATGCTGGGTTATATCGGAGAGATAAGCCCGAGACAGCTCGAAATGCAGCAGTTCAAGGATCAGGGATACAAATCGGGCGACATCATCGGCCAGGGCGGAATCGAAGCGGTGTATGACAAAGTCCTGCGAGGGAAAGAGGGGATGCGGCGCGTGATTGTCGACAGCCAGGGTCACCCAAAGGCGGACCTCGAAATAGTTGAACCTACGAAGGGCCAGGACATCATCACGACTCTGGATCTCGATCTTCAAAAGGTTGCGGAAGACCAGTTCTACTCGAAAAACGAAATGGGCGCATTGGTTGCGACGAATCCGCAAAACGGCGAGATACTGGCGATGGTCTCCGTGCCGAGCTTTGATCCCAACGTGTTCGCGCGAAACGTTGTTTCAAGCGAGAGCCGCAAGGAGGTAAACGCGATCGTCAATGATCCGGCTCACCCGCTCTACAACAAAGCGATTCAGGGCACCTATCCAACAGGTTCGACGTGGAAGATCATGATGGCGACGGCCGCGCTCGAAGAAGGAATAATCACGCTCAAGAATTCGAAGATCGTGTGCGGCGGCGGAATTTCGATGGGAAATCGCTTCGTGCACTGCGGAAAAAATCATGGGATGCCCGACATACACTCGGCAATTGTTCACTCGTGCGACGGTTACTTCTATCGTCTCGGACTCAAGATGGGTGTGGACATGATTCATGATTGGGTGACCCGGTTTGGAATGGGACAAAGATCGGGCGTCGATCTGCCGGGAGAGATCAGGGGAATCATTCCGAGCCGCGAATGGAAGAGGCGCGCCAATCCGCGCGATCCTGAGTGGAAGGATTTTGACACAGTGCTCGCTTCCATAGGGCAGGGCTCAGTAGCCGTTACTCCTATTCAACTGCTGCGAGCGGAGAGTGGAATTGTCATTGGCGGCGAATTTCATAAGCCTCACTTTTTCATGGAAGCAAAGGAAACGGGCGTCGAACCGGTGAAGTACTACGAGGACACGCCGACCGAAGTGAAACTTTCTGAGCTCACCGTCGAGACAGTGGACTACGGGATGTGGGGAGTCGTGAACGAAGGCGGTACCGCGGGCGGCGTCGGCTTTCCGCGCGAGATAAACGCGGGCGGCAAGACCGGCACCGCGCAAGTCATCGCCAAAGAGAAAGTACGCGGCAAGGAACACAAGGATCACTCGTGGTTCATAAGCTTCGCTCCGATGCACACGGAGGAGAAGCCTGAAATCGGCGTTGTATGCATTACCGAAAACGGAGGGTGGGGCGCTTCGGCCTCGGCGCCGAAAGTAAAGATGGTAGAGGCGGCTTACTTCTCGAAGAAACTCGGCCGGCCGATTCTGCCCGATATGGTTGCGATCAACAAGAAACCAGCCGCCGTTGACTCCACCGCGGATGCCCGCACCGCTAACGACATCGATCGCAAGAGGCGGCCCGTCAGACAGTAAACCGCCCCGTGCTGATTAGTCGCTGATTAGTCATGGTTGACCTGAGTCAAAGAAGACTGAAAGACGTAGATTGGCTGCTGTTGCTTTCGCCAATCGCATTGACCGTCCTGGGGTGCGTGGCGATTAACAGCAGCGCGCCTGACGGCAGCTACTTAAAAAAACAGATCATCTCGCTGTGTCTTGGACTAGCGATCGCGCTGGCTATAATGTTCACTGACTATCGCAAGATCGTAATGATCATCGCGCCGTTCTTTTACGTGGGAGTGCTGGTGCTGTTGCTTAACGTGCTGTTTTTCGGGCGGGAGATTCACGGGAACAAGGCGTGGCTGAATCTTGGGGGTTTTAGTTTTCAGCCCAGCGAATTCGCAAAGGCAGCGACAATTCTTATGCTCGCGAGACACCTTGCGACGCCGCGCCCGGGTTCGCTTTCGATAAGGGACATGGCGCTCATGTTAGCCATCGCAATGCCGCCCATCATCCTGATCTACCTTGAGCACGACACCGGCACTACGCTCACATTTGGAGCGATACTCGGGACGTTCTTTTTTCTTGGGGGGATGCGAAAGTCATTGCTGGTAGCCGGAGTCGTACTGGTGGCTGTCGGACTGGTGGCGGCGTATCCACACTTGAAAGGCTATCAACGAGAACGTATCAAGGTAATCATTCATCCGGAAGAAGCTGACCCGAAAGGCTTCGGCTACCAGACCATACAATCGGTCATCGCCGTCGGTTCGGGAGGCGTGTTGGGGAAGGGAATCGGCCAGGGGACCCAGGGCAAGCTTGGCTTCTTGCCATTCGCCTGGACCGACTTCATTGGCGCGGTAGTCGCGGAGGAGATGGGACTCGTGGGCATTCTGCTGATGATGGTCCTGTATCTTCTGCTTATCTGGCGATTGATTGCGGTGGCTAAAGGATCTCGCGAGCGCTCCGGGTCGCTGTTAGTCATGGGTTTCGTCGGTTTGATAACGTTCCACATTCTATGCAATCTTGGGATGGTCGTAGCTTTGATGCCGATTATGGGAATTCCGCTTCCGTTGATGAGCTATGGAGGCACCGCGGTGATGGCGATGTTCATGGGCGTTGGTTTGGCGTTGAGTGTGAGGATGAGAAGGTTTGTAAATTAGTATCGGTGCCGTAATGATCCGGAGGGAACGGTGAGCAGACAGCTTTTGGAAGAAGATGCACCATTCGGCGTGGCTCTGGACTTCCATTCTCTCAGGCTGACTGACGAGCAGTTTTATCAACTGTGCCAGGACAATGAAGACCTCCGTCTGGAGCTAACCTCGGAAGGAGAATTGATCATTATGGCTCCAACCGGCGGAACGACCGGATCAAGCAACGCGGAGGTTACCTTTCAGCTTAGAATGTGGGCAAAGAAAGACGGAACCGGGCTGAGCTTCGATTCATCGACGATGTTCTCGTTGCCGAATGGGGCGAAGCGCTCGCCGGACGGCGCCTGGGTTAGTCGCGTGAGATGGGACAAACTCACGCAAGGGGAGCGAGAGAGCTTTGTTCCTTTGTGCCCGGATTTTGTTATTGAGCTCCGCTCGCGAACAGACAGGCTGAAGTTTCTGCAGGAGAAGATGGAAGAGTACATCGCGAACGGAGCTGTGCTCGGATTCTTGATTGATCCGAAATCAAAGCAAGTTTATGTCTACCGGACGAATCGACCTGTCGAGCGCGTTGATAACCCGCAAACCGTTTTGGGTGATCCCGAATTACCTGGGTTCGTTCTGGATTTGACCGAAATTTGGTAATGAAATCTACTGAACTTAACTATCGCGCTGCACTGGATTTGATTCTCCCGCTGGTGGAAAAACCCGCTCGCTATGTTGGCGGCGAATGGAACGCCGTCAGAAAAGCCGACGACGATATTCAAACTCGCATCGCCCTGTGTTTCCCGGATACCTACGAAATCGGAATGAGCCATCTCGGGCTCAAGATTCTATACAGCCTTCTCAATAAGAAGGACGGTTGGGCGGCCGAGCGAGTCTACGCTCCGTGGCCCGATATGGAAGCAAAGCTTCGCGAGCGTGATATCCCGCTGCTCTCGCTTGAGAGCTACACGCCGCTTTGCGAGTTCGACGTCGTAGGTTTCTCGCTTCAGTACGAGATGACCTACACCAACGTGCTGACCATGCTCGATGTGGGCCGGATTCCGCTGCACACGCGCGAACGAACGCTTGCCGATCCGTTGATAATCGCGGGAGGCCCGACCGTCTACTCGTGCGAGCCCGTCGCCGATTTCATCGACGTTTTCGTCATCGGCGACGGCGAAGAAGCGTTTCCCGATTTAGTCTCTCGTTATGTCGAGCTTCGCGATTCGGATATGGATCTGACTCGCGAGCAGGTGTTGAAAGAGCTCGCGCGAATCGAAGGAATGTACGTGCCGTCGCTATACGGAACTTCGGTTAGTCCGCATCACGGCCTGCTGATCGTCGATAAACCGGATGATCCGGATCTTCCGTATCCGATTCGCCGCCGCGTTGTCGAAGACATCAATCAATATCCATTTCCTTCGGACTCACCGGTGCCGGCAATTGAAGCCGTACACGACCGAGTCGCCATCGAGATCGCGCGTGGCTGCGTCGACGGGTGCCGGTTCTGTCAGGCGGGTACGATCTACCGCCCGGTGCGCGAGCGTGATCCGAAGCAGATCGTCGATACGATCATCGATGGAATCGAAAAAGGCGGATACGACGAAACGAGTCTGACTTCGCTTTCGACCGCGGATTACACGTGTCTCGAGCCGCTGGTAAAGATGCTCGGGCAGGAACTCGAGCGGCGCAACGTGAGCTTCTCCGTTTCATCGCTTCGCGCGTCAGGAGTGACAGAGTCGCTCGCCCGCGAGATTGCCCGCGTGCGCAAGACCGGATTCACGATTGCGCCCGAGGCCGGCACGCAGCGTATGCGCGACGTGATCAACAAGAACATCACCGAGCAGGATGTGATGAAGTCCTGCTCGGTCGCGTTCGAAGAAGGCTGGTCCGCGATGAAGATGTATTTCATGATCGGGCTGCCGACCGAAACCGACGAAGACGTTGCGGGCATCGCCGAGCTTGGCAGGAAAGTTCGCGAGCTTGGGAGAACCAAGTACAACAAGAACGTAAAGGTGACTTGTTCCGCTTCGTACTTCGTGCCCAAGCCGCACACTCCGTTTCAATGGTGCAAGCAGGAAGACGTCGACTCGATCAAGAGCAAGCAGCGAACGTTGAAGGAGCTTGGCCGCCGCTATCGCATCGATTTGAAAGTGCATCACGCGGATACCTCTTTGCTTGAGGGTGTCATCTCACGAGGAGATCGCGCGCTGTGCAAGGTGATCGAGCGAGCGTGGCGGATGGGTTGCCGGTTCGACGGGTGGACCGATCATTTTGATTTCGCGAAGTGGATGGAGGCGTTTCGAATCGAGAGCATCGATATCGCGCCTTACCTTCAGGAATTCCCGGTGCGCGAGTTTGACAAGCCCGGCGCGCCGCTGGTTCAACTTCCGTGGGATCACATCGACACGCTGGTGAAGCGCGAGTTCAACGCGCGCGAATACACCAAGGGAATCAAGGCTAAGATATCGCCGCCCTGCGAGCTTCCGGTGAAGGTGATCGACGGACGCCCGACCGCGATCGCGCCGTCGCACGAAGAATTCGAGCGAGTGGCTTCTCAGCCGTTGCTGTGCTACGCGTGCGGGCTCGAATGCGATTTGACTCAGTCGCGCGCGCACCTCGCAAAAGCTCAGGCGATGCACCACGAAATTCGAACCTACGAAGAACGCATCGCCGCGGTCAAGCAATTAATCGAGCAGCCGCTAGTTGAACTGCAGGGGTTAGGGGTTAGGGGTCAGGGGTTGGCCCCGACCCCCAACCCCCAACCCCCACCCCCTGTCTTCCGCTATCGCGCGACCTTCGAAAAAGGCGAACAGGTGAAGTATCTTTCTCACCTCGATCTGACTCGCGCGTTGCCACGCGCGTTCAGACGTGCGAAGATCAAACTCGGTTACAGCCTCGGTTACCATCCCATGCCGTTGATTCAGTATGGCCCGGCGCTGGGAGTTGGAACTGTAGGTCATAACGAGTTGATTGATTTTGATTCACCGGATGAACTGGACGAGCAGGGTTTTCTCGACAGGCTCAATTCTGTTTTGCCCCCCGGTCTGCGATTTAAGTCGCTGCTTCGGCTTTCCGCTGGAGCGCAGTCGCTGATTAAGGACGTAAATCGCGCCCAGTACCTGTTAGCACTCGATACACCGGAGATCGAAGCAGTAGTTGCACGGATGCAATCCGAGCAGAGCGCCCTTGCGGCAATGAAAGTTCAGGATATCCATCAGACGTTAGCGGAAGCGTTCCTGGCGCGTGAATCGTTGGTGATCGAGCGTGTCCGCAGGGACAAACGTCAGCGCGTGGACGTGCGGCGATACACCAGGGATTTGATCGCCGATGAAGATACAGGTCTCACTATTGTGACCGAGCTATCACCGAACGGCGGTGTGAAACCCATTGAGGTTGTTGCCGCCGTGTACGGGTTGAACGAAGCCGAGATGACCTCGCTCAGTTCGCGGGTCCGACGGCTGCGGTTGTATTTCGAAGACCAGACGAGCGACCCGCTGAGCGGGACTCAGACGGTTGGCGCCGCTCTTGTGAGCGAGCGAGCAAGGAGAGTTGCGAGTGGCCGGCGGCCACTCATAGATATTTTGAAAGATTGATGCCGACCAGACGCGGGGTTTGGATGTCGCCTCCGGGCGCGACACTTGTCGCCGCCGAGGATTCAAGCAACTGAGGCGATGGCCGCCTTTGAGCGAGCCGGAATTATTGGCACTGAGTAATCGAATAGCATTGCGAGCGTTAGTGCTTGACCGCTATTTTCGTCAGACACATTGAATTGACTGTCGTAACGCTTCGAAAGCTTAAAGCCTGAACAAGGTCGACCAGTTCGACCCTATTCTGCCAACTAGCCCGCCTGGAGGCGTTCTTTGCCGGACGCTTCCGAACTCCCGCCTCTCGACACAATCAGAATCAGGAGAGTACATGGCAAAAGAGTTGATAATCAGTGCAAACGTGCACGAGAAAAGAGTCGCCATCGTCGAGGATGGCGTAGTCACGGAGTTTTACGTTGAACGCAGGGATGAGAATCAGGGGGTCGTTGGAAACCTTTATAAGGGCCGCGTGATGAAGGTCCTGCCCGGAATGCAGTCGGCCTTCGTTGACATTGGCCTCGATCGTGATGCCTTCCTTTATGTATCGGACTTTACCGAATTCATGGAGGAGGAGGAAGAAATAGACTTTCGCGAAGTCGGCGGAGAGCCGCGTGTTCAGCCTCGTGTTGACGATCGGTCGCGACGAGGCGAACGGCCCCGGCCGGACTATCCGTCCCCCGCAAGGCCATCGCCCGCCGCTGCGGCGCGTGAAGGCGAACCAGTTCCCGAACGCCCGCTGAGCATCGAGGACGCCGTCGAACAATTGGCGGAGATCGCCGTCGAAAGCGTGATCCCACCGCCTCCCACGGATGAGGAACTCGGCGAAGGCGCGATGGCGGCTTCAGAGGCTTCGCTTGTCGCGCCAGTCGAGCGGGTCGTCGACGATGAAACGGACGCTCAAGCAACCGTGAGCGAATCGCTTGAAGAGCCGGCAGCGCCCGAACCGGAAGCAAAGCCTCGCCGCGGACGCGGCAGGAAACCGGTCGATGCCGATGCCGCGAAATCCAGGAGGAGACCGGCGAAGGCTGACGACAAACCGCCCAGGACCGGGAGAGCAAAAGCCGCGGCAAAACCTGCCGCAAGACGATCCCGCCGTTCGGAAGCAGTAGACGAGTCAACGACAGCAGCGAAGCAAGACTTTGACTCGCAGTTTGAGCGGGTCACCGATGAGGATATTGCTCAGGATGCGGGCGATCTCCTGAAGGACGCGATGGTTCAGGAAAAGATTTTCGAGCAGATTCATACCGCGGAATATCAGACAAGCAATGCTCCATCAGATCCCGAACCCGAATGGAGGGTCGGGTCGCTGCGGTCTCTTTCCGAAGGCGGCTCATCGTTCCAGCGCGTGGTCGACGAAAACGCAGAAGCGGCCGCGCGAGAAGAAAGCGGCGCCCAGATGCGCGGTAGCTCCGCGGACGAACAAGCCGGTGAGGATCCAAAGGTTTCTCCATTCCGTCATATCTCGGATGTCGTTCGAGGTCTGTACGGGCGGATTCAATCCGGAACCTCGAGCGAAGAGACTCGGGAAAGCGACGCTGAATTGAGCGCAGCCACACGCGAGACGCGTGATGAAAGTGAGCAACCCGGCGAAGGCTTCGAAGCGGACCGTGAAGCCGGCATTCGCGATCGGGGCCCGCGCGCCGAATTTGCGGCGCGCCGGGGAGGGCGAGGCCGCCGCGGCCGCGGCGGTCGCCGCGAGGCTCCGGGCGCCGCTACGGCGGCGCCTGCCGATGGCGCTCCGGTTGACGCGGAAACCGCCGCACCGGTTGCGATCCCGGAGGAAAGTCCTGCCGAGAAAGTTGAGGAAGTGCAAAAAGTTGAGGAGGTGCAAACCCCTCAAGACGCCGCGTCTGTAGTTGAATCGCGGCCACCCGAAAGAAGGCCTGATTCGCGCCCGGGCGATAACCGCATGCCTCCTCGCCGCGATCGAAGACCTGAGCCTCGCCGGCCGGAAGGACGCCGGCCAGAGCAGGGCTTTTCGCGGCGTCCCGACCGCGGCGGACCTCCTACCATCAGTGAGCTGCTTCACGAAGGCCAGGAGATAATGGTGCAAATCGCGAAGGAGCCAATCGCGAAAAAAGGCGCGCGGATAACGTCTCATATCGCGCTGCCGGGCCGCTTCATTGTTTACATGCCAACGGTGAATCACATCGGCGTATCGCGAAAGATACCGAACGAGGCCGAACGAATAAGGTTGAAACGAATCGTGACCGCGCTTCGCGATCGCGAAGGAGCGACCGGCGGTTTCATTGCGCGAACAGCGTGCGCGGGGCACACCGAACAGGAGCTTTCGGACGACGTGCGCTACCTGCTGCGAACGTGGGGCGACGTTAGGAAAAAGGTCGAGCGAGTCAGGGCGCCGTCGTTGGTTCATCGCGATCTCGATCTTGTGCAGCGCATTCTTCGAGATCAGCTATCCGAAGATTTCACCGCGATTCGCATCGATAACGAAGTCGAGTACGCGCGCATTGTCGAGTTCGTCAATCGCGTTCAGCCGAAGCTGGTCAAGCGCGTCAAGCTTTACACGCCCAGCCAACCGATTCTGGAAAAATACGGCGTGCAGGCCGAGATAGATAAAGCCGTGCGGCCGAGAGTGTGGTTGAGATCTGGCGGCTACATCGTAATCAATCAGACCGAAGCGCTGGTGGCGATCGATGTGAACACCGGCAAGTTCGTCGGCAAATCAGACAAGCTTGAAGACACGATCACCCGCACAAATCTCGAAGCCGCAAAAGAAATAGTACGGCAGGTGAGGTTGCGCGACCTTGGCGGGATCATCGTCGTTGACTTCATCGACATGGAAGAGCGCAAGAACCGCCAGAAAGTAATGATGGCCTTGCAACAGGAACTGGCGCACGACCGCGCGCCGTCCAAGGTTCTTTCGGTGAACGATTTTGGACTCGTGGCCATCACTCGCAAGCGAGTCAAGCAATCCCTCGAACGCACGTTGTGCACACCGTGCCCTTATTGCCAGGGAGCGGGAATGGTGAAATCGGCGCAGACCATGTGTTTCGAGATACTCGAGCAAGCGAAGGCGATGTCGAAACAATCGATCGGATCGAGCGACGTGATGCTTCGCGTGTCGCCTCACGTGGCGGATGCGTTTCGAAGCACCGAGCGCGAGGTGCTCGAAGAAATCGAAGCGCACTTTGCGACTCCGGTTACGCTCGAGCCCGATCCGAATCTGCATCAGGAACAATACGATTTCGCGATAGTCTGAAACCCTCAACGAAACGGGGCGCATCAAGCGCCCCGTTCCTAACTTCATTCATTCAGGTTTGTTCTTAGCCGGCCTTGCGCCAACCTAATTAACGTCGTAGATGTTGATCGGCTTGCCCTGTAGATACTTATGAACCAATTGACGATGTGCTGCAATCGTTCGATTCGATGCCACGGCGCGCCCGATCGCGAGAGTTCGTGGGATTCGTTCGGGAATCGCACCATAGCCGTGGGGATCTTGCGATACTTCAACGCGCGAAACATTATCTCGCCGCCATCCGCGGGAGGCGTGCGATAGTCCGCCTCGCCTTCGATGAACATCGTCGGAGTGGTGACATTCTTTACGTAAGTGATCGGCGACCGCTTGGTGAAGTCGTCGGGATCCTCCCACGGGGCCGCGCGAAACCACGTCGGCTGGTACAGCCAGAAATCCGCCGTGTACCAGAAGCCGGCCCAGTCGGCGATCGAACGCTGCGAAACCGCCGCCGCGAATTTCGTTGTGTGCCCGACCGTCCAATTGGTCAACACGCCGCCGCCGCTGCCACCGGTCACTCCCATCTTTTGAGTGTCGATATAGCCGCGCTTTACGACTTCGTCGACGCCCGCCATCAAGTCTTTGTAGTCATCGCCCGGGTAGTTGTACTGAATGATGTTGCCGAAGTCCTGCCCGTACGATGTGCTCCCTCGCGGATTGGTGTACAACACGACGTAACCCTTCGCCGCCATCCATTGAAATTCATGCGTAAAGGTGAAGCCGTACGCGCCGTGCGGGCCGCCGTGAATCTCGAGAATCAACGGATACTTTTTCGAAGAATCAAAGTTGGGCGGCTTCTGAATCCAGGCTTGAATCTTCTTGCCGTCGAAGCTGGTGTACCAGATCTCTTCGGGATCGGTGAGGTTGAGCTGCGAAAACAATTCGTCGTTAGCGCGAGTCAACTGCGTCATCTTTCCGGAAGCAGTCTCGAAAAGAAAGAGATCGCCAATGTTGGTCGAGGATGCCACCAGCAGCGCAAACTTCGAAGCATCCGGCGTCGTTGAGTAGCTCTGAACCTCGTGTGCGCCGCTTGTCAGAGGCTCGACTTTGCCGGTCAACGCATCGATGCGTTTCAGATTCGCTGCGCCGTGCTCGGCGACGTTGATGTATATCGAGCGATCGTCTTTGCTCCAAACGACTCCGCCGCCGCCGCCGCCGCGTGGCGCGCGTTGATCGCCGCCAATTCCTCCGCCGATATCGAAGTCATAAGCCGCCGTCAGGTTCTTCGGAACCGCGCCGGATTCGTTGTTCATCACGAACAGGTCAGGCTGGGTGTAAGACTGCACGGGCTTGTGACCGGCCACGCCGCCAAAGGCTATGCGTTTGCCGTCGTTGCTGAATGTGAAGTCGCGCATGCCCCCGTCGAAGCTCAACGTCTTTCGTTCGTCGCTGCCGTCACGCGCTACGGAATACAAATCTGTTTGAGGCGGGTCGTAGTAAGGCTCGGCCACACGATTAGCAACGAAATAGATCCGCGAGCCGTCAGGCGACCAACTCGCGTTGCCTTCATCGAAATTCCCTTTGGTGATTTGTTTCGGCTTCGGTTTCTCGCCTGCAACCGCGGGCACGCTGACGGTCCAGACGTGAGAGTGCATTTTGGAGTTCGTATAACCGCCGCCGTTTGCGCGATAGACCGCTTTGGTGATCACGCGCACGTCGCTCACGTGCTCGGGGGTCTTGTCTTTCGGCTCGGCGTCTTCGGGGTTCTTGTTCTCTTTGCTCGCGTCTTCGCGGCTGACGAAGGCTATCGTCTTTCCATCGGGAGACCATTCGAAACCACCGGGGCTTCGCGGACTGTCGGTGAGCTGTTGCGCTTCGCCTCCGTCAAACGACAGCAGGTAGATTTGTTGTGGCTGAGGCTTACCGTCTTTCTCACTCGATCGAATGAATGCCAGAGTCTTGCCGTCGGGTGACCATCGAGGACCGCCGTCGCGCGGGCCCGAGGTGAGTTGGCGCGCCGGCCCACCGTTTGCCGGCACGATCCACAATGCCGAGTCGTAGCGATCGGACTTTTGATTTACCCAAACACGCACGTAAGCGACGCGCGAGCCATCAGGCGAGATTTGCGGATCGGCGATCCAAACGAACTTGAACAAATCAGTCTCGGTGATTGCTCTTTTATCCGCTGCGAAAAGCTGTGCCGGAAGACTCAGCAAAGTCATGAGCAACAACGAGACGGCGGGGAATATGCGTCGGGGATTCGTGTTCATCATTGGCTCCTTGAATCAGGCGAAGTGAATTCGAGACGCCTGTGCGCGTCCGAGTGTTGATGTATACCACGATGATCTGGTTGATCGAAAGCGCAGAGGCGAGACGCACGGCTTGGCCGTTTCCTGATTGCCACGAGGAATCGTGTAGGATACCCAAGGAGAACCGGATCATTGCAGGTTTACGTTACGCGGGACTGTACACCGATGTGACTGGTCGATACCATCTAGCTGAGACTTCGTGATGGCAGGCACCCTCTACATTGTTGCGACGCCGATCGGCAATCTGGAAGACATTACGTTGCGCGCGCTGCGCGTCCTTAAAGAAGCCGACCTCATCGCTTGCGAAGACACTCGGCACACTCGCAAGCTCCTCGCGCATTATCAAATCCTTACTCCAACGATCAGCTATCACGACCACAACGAACGCGAGCGCTCGGTTGAACTCGTAAAGAAGCTCGAAGCCGGAGAGAATATAGCCGTTGTGTCGGATGCTGGGACGCCACTGATTTCTGATCCGGGCTTCCGAATCGTGCGCGAGGCGATCGAGCGGGCGATTTCCGTCGTTCCGATACCGGGTCCGTCTGCTCTCATTGCGGCGCTTTCAGCGGCAGGTTTGCCAGAGCAGGAATTCACGTTCGTGGGATTTCTTCCGGCGCGGCGCATGGCACGGAGGGCACGCCTCGCGGAACTCGCCGGCGTTAGTTCGACTCTTATCTTTTACGAGGCGCCGCATCGTATCAAAGAAACGATGGATGACGCGCGCGAGTTGTTGGGCAATCGCGACTGCGTGCTTGCCCGCGAAGTCACAAAGGTTCATGAAGAGTTTGTGCGTGGGCGGCTCTCAGAGATAGAGCTCGCCGAGGGCGCAACTCGAGGCGAGATGGTGTTGATGATCGGTCCTCCGCTGGATTCCGAGCAACCCGAAGCGCCGCAACTAACTTCAATACTAGAGCGCACCGAGCAGATCGTGCGCACCGGAGGACTCGATCAGAAAGCCGCGCTCAAGCAAGCCGCGCGAGAACGCGGAATCAGCAAGAGCGAGGCATATCGGCGTATGATCGCCGAGCGAAACAGGAGCAAATGATGTTGAAACACATTTCATTGATTGTCATCGTGCTGCTTTGCGCCGCGGCGGCGGCAGCCCGGCAGAGCGGGACCGGCGGCGGGCGCCCGAGCGGGCGCGAATATGCGGTCAATCTTACCTACGCCGTCTATCAATACGACGCGCAGCGTTCGCCCTCGATGCTGGACGTCACTCGGCTTTCCGGTACTTACTCGACCGCCCAGGAAGAGATTGCTTATCTCAAAGACAAAAACAAACTCGAAGAGATTGCGGTGCGCCACATCCGATCAGTCGGCCTGCGAAACGGCGAGACCTTCAACGACGCGGTCCTGCTCGGGCCTGAATACATGGTCTTCACGGTGAGTCCTCGCGAAATGGTCAAGGGTTACATGAAACTGGATCTGCGCGTGCGCTACGCCAACGAGCCGCTGCTTGACGCGAAGGGCATCGAGTTTGAGAACTTCGAAACGGTGATGCTGCGCGGCGGAAAAGGAATGTTCGGAGTGAAGTACTTCGTGGGCGCGGGCGGGCGACAGGAAGCCGTGCCGGTTGAACGAACGTTGCTGGTTTCGGTGACCTCTGAGATTGTGCCCGTGTCGAACCTTCGGAATCGGCCTCAGGAGCTTTCGCGGCCCGTCGATCAATACGGCGGCGTGGTCGCGATGAATGAAAGCGATCGATTTACTCCTCCGGTTGCGCTCGAACGAGTCGCGCCAAAGTTTGAATCGGGGCGCTTCGTGAAGGGTTCTGTGTTGCTGGGCGGCGTCGTTACGCCGGAAGGCGCGATGATCAACATCCGCGTGCTGAGGTCGCTTGATCCTGTAATCGACGAGCGCGCGGTCGACGCATTCCGCCAGTACAAGTTCTCGCCGGCGCTGTTAAACGGCAAGCCGGTGTTCGCGACGTATCGCGAAGAGTTGACCTTTGCGGCGCCTCCGCCTTCGTTGCTCGAGTTGGAACAGGAACAACGAAAACAGCGCGAGTTGGAAAGAGAAAAAGAAAAGGAGAGGCGGAAGAAGCCTTGAAAAGAAAAGGGCGAGTGGGAGAGTGGGCGACGGGGAGACGCGGAGAGGAGCAGCCGACTCCTCTCCGACTCAATCCGCCTCGTCCCTTTCAGACACTAGCTTCGCTTTTTAACGTATCGTACCCAGTACGGTACTCGAAGCGTTTGGCCGTCTCTCGTTACGCGGATGTAACCCGTGTAATCACGTCTCTCCGAGGTCTTCAACGCGAAAACCGTAATCGTCACCGGTAGTGTTTGCCCGCTAGCGATAGTCAAATTGTCGGTTGACGTTGTAACAGTTACTCCCTCTCCCGGATCGAGCTGTTCAACCCCTATTGCCCAGGTCCCTTGCGCGCCTGTTTGATTGGTTACGTTCAGATCGATGTTGATCGTGACGTTTTTCTTCTTGAGCTTGTAGATCCCCAAGCCCATGCTAGCCGGCGAGATCGTGGCGTTGACTGAACTTGCTCTCGCCAGATCGATGCGGCCGGCGCCGGTCGCCAGGACTCCCGATCGAACGGTCTTGTCAGACGCGCTAAAGACGTCGTTTGTCGCCGAGTTCATCAACGCCGCTTTGATCAGTTCGGGTGACCAGGCCGGATGAAGCTGCTTGAGGAGGGCAGCGGCTCCAGCAACGTGCGGAGTTGCCTGGCTTGTGCCGCTGATCGCGAGGAATCCGCTCTTGTCAACGACACCGACGGACGCATCACCGTTCTTGATAGCCGCCGAGTAGATCACGACGCCCGGCGCGGCGACATCCGGCTTAAGCAATTCAAGTGACGACGGGCCGCGCGAACTGAAACCAGCCAACACATCCGAAGTAGCAGCTCGTGATCCGATGGGCGAGATGCTGAGCGTCGCGCCTGGATTTGCGGCGACGAAGTCCCTCATTGCGACTCCCGCGCTACGCGGCACAAACACCGAAGGTATCGATGTACCGGCGACGTCCATGTTGATCACGGTTTCGCCGCCATCCGAGCCCTCGGATATATCCTTATTGAATACAACCACCGCTCTCGCGCCCGCTGCGGCTGCGTTGTTAACCTTGTCGGCGAATGCGCAGACTCCCCGCTCTATCAACGCGACTTTCCCGTTTAGCGAACCGGCCGGCAGATTTCCGCAGCCTCTTCCCGACGGGTCCACGTAGTTGTACTGCAACGTTTTCAAGCTGTCGTCGAGAGTAACTGAGTTGCCGCTTGCCGACCCGATCTTCACCAATGATGCGTCAATCGGCGATGCCTGATCGACCGAAATCACCGGTCCGACGATGTGCCCGTTTGTGGTGGCCGCTACCGTGATCGCAGAAGGAGAGATTCCCGGCGAAGCGATAGTCATCTCGTCGCTGCCGGCATTGCCGGCGGCGATAACAGCCACGCAACCGCCCGCCGTCACGGCGTTTTCGCACGCTCGCGAAACAATATCCAGGTCGGTGCCGGCGTCGCCCCCAAAGCTCATGTTCAGAACGTCAAAGCCGTCGGCCACCGCTTCGTCGATCGCGCGAGCTATGAGGTCCGTTCTCCCGGAACCGTTCGCGGCCAGGACGCGATAGTTTCCGAGATAAGCCATCGGCGCAACACCGCAAATCGAGCCGAGGGGAGAAACTGTTACGCTGCCGGCCGCTATGCCCGCGACGTTTGAGCCGTGTCCGTTCTGGTCGGCGGCAGTTGCCGCACCCGCGACAAAAGACTTCGCCGCAATGACTTTGCGGTTGACGAGGTTTTCACTTCCGGCGCTCGTCTTTGGAAAGCCTGCGGGCACCGTGAAGCCGGTATCGGAAAAGAGCGGATTGGTAATATCAATACCCGTATCGAGAATAGCGATCTTTATTCCTTGGCCCGCTGCCCCGATTCCACCGATCTTCTCCCAAACCGCGGGAGAATTGATCAGAGGAACACTTGTGTCGAGCATCGCGTGCATCTCGCGGACCAGCTCGACGCGTTTCACTCCCGGCAGCGCGGCGATTGCCGCAAGCTCAGCTTGAGGAGCTTCGATGGAAACCGTGTTCACCACCCTGCGAATCTCGGTTTGCACGCGGAGGTTCGGCGAAACGAGACGCGCTCGCGATTTGAAGCTTGCGTGTTCATCATCAAGCGCGGATTCGTATGCGCGCGCGGATGACGATTCGAGATCAAGGACTCTGCGATGCGATTGCCCGGTCAACCGCTGGTGCCGGACCACTGGTTCGCTTTCAAGCTCGACGATAGCCGCTACTGACCCCGGCGTACTCGCCAGGTTTTGTGCCGGCGCCTGCTTGATTCGATTCGACTGAGCAATGGCGCGCCCGGGAAGTCCGGGAAGAGCTTGCATTGCGATCGCGAGCGATACAAACAAAGCGCCCAGAAGTGAATTTCGTTTCATGCTGCTGCCTCTTGTAACTGAAAAATTTGACGCGCCCATTTTCGAAGTCTCAAACTCCCACTTGTTGCAGCCGAGGCTGGTAGAATCGCTGCGGTCAGTTTGGAATGAAAATGAGGCGAGGGAATTATACCCTACGCGTTCAATACTCGCATAGCGCGCTATGAACCTGGTATGACTTGCTGCCTTTGATCGGCCCCTCCGCGTTGTGGCAATCGTTGCATAGAGCTGTTCTCGGTGCGCGATGGTGCTTGAGACTCGATTGCTTATGCAGATCGTGGCAGCTTATGCACGTAGGGAATTCGGAACCGTAGACGGCAACATCCCTTACGTTACGCAATATATGCCGATCGCCGGGATTCAAGCTCTCGTCGTCCGCCTTCGAGAAGTCAACTTCATAATCCTGAAACAGATTGTCGCCGGCAATAAAATTATTCGGATAGGGCAATGCAGTCGAGCGTGATTTGCCCTGGCGCAAATGGCATTGTGCGCAAGTCGAGGTGATGGCCTTGGCATCGTCTCTGCGTTTCTTTGAGAGGAAGATAAGGGAGATGTCTCCGGTATGATTGAGTTCGACATTGCCGTGGCAGGTGTAGCAATCGAGCCCAAACGCGGCAAATGCTTTTGTAGCGGGATCGACCGCCGTTGCGTGACATCCGGCGCAGCGATTTCCAAAACGCTCCTTGTCCCAACCAGGTTTGTCCGAGTCAATCCATTTCACAACCTGCCTGGCATTGCCGAGTTCTCCCTGAGTGTTGAGTATCGCAAATTTGCCATAGCCATCTTTCTTCAGCAATCGAAGCCGATGGCGGCTTCCCATGAAGTATTCGACCTGGGAGGCGATTGCAGCGAGCGACGCGTGGTCTTTGAATACGTCCTTCCATTCAGTGGCGTCTTCGCGCTGGCGAGTGGAGATACCGTGTGTGTTCCTTTGCCAGGTCGGGCCGATCTCGTTCCGATGGCAGAAGAGGCATTCATCACCGTGCAGAAATTCCGCGACTGGTTTCCCCACGTGATTACTTCCCCACGAGGCTGGGTTGAGCTTTTGTTGTCCGCCGGTGTTGGATGCCGATTGGGACGAAATGAGGTGAAACGCAGATGCTGCTTCGGCTAATGACCACTGTGATCGATCTGACCGCCAGCCAAACAGCAGTGTTGCCATCGAGGCCGCGATCACCACGGTTTTGAATCTACGAAGCATAGAAGTTCGCCGGTCAAGAATACTAATCACCCCGCGTACCCAACCAACTCGAAAACATTTGATCCACGCGATGGTGATTTCGGAAGGCTAGCATTTCGATCGTGCAGAATCAAAGGCACCCTTTCGATTACTATTCGGCTCTTCCTGCGAATTCTCAGTGCGCATCGGTTAGATACTGGCGCGGCCTACGGATGCCGGGACCCCGACTGATTCAACGGCCTTGCGGAGCGAATCGATGGACGCAGTCGGATTTGAGCTATTGTCATTACGCTTTTTTTGTTGACATTCGGTGGGATTTGTAATACTGTCCCGGCCCTAGCCCGATAAAGGGCATCGCTCTTTGTTGTGACAAAGCCGTTTTCTGAGTGAGAGAAAACTTAGACAACGGATTGATGTTCGGTCAGTGGGATGGCTACAGAGAGACTTGACGGGTCTGGATGACTCCGAGTAACCCCGGCATTTGATCAAGAGGAATCTCATCGGGTATGGCGGTTTCGACTGCTGTATTGTGGTGCCTCTCCCTGGAAAATGATTTGAAATAAAGGCGGCAGGACGGCGCAGAAGCGCTTACTCTGGGATCAGAAGACCTGCGCCATCACTTAAAGGAGAAACGATTATGAAACGGGCTCCCGATTCTATGCGCTACATGTCCTTTGCGAACAGAAGTAAAAGATCGAGCCAAACATCAAAGAAGCATACGACCGGCACGCCGCGGAATATCAGGAGACTTGGGCTAAGCCTTTTGGTGGTGGCATTGTTCGTATTCCCTTCAATCCGTGGAAGGGTTGCGAATGGAGTATCAGTGAATGCGTTTGATGAGAGCATTAGTACTTTTGCCGGCTCAGACTGCTCAACGCCAAAGTCAGTGTGGGACCTGGGGCAGACTGCGTGTGCGGTAGCCACTAATGTTCAGTTCCCGAATCAACGGCGCTTTCAATGGGTCGCGCCAGACGGCACAGTCGCGCAGCAGAGCCCGGTCACCTCGGACCCGGCCTCCGACACATACGCGATACCCACGACTGGCCAATTTGCTCAGGTCGGAACCTGGATCGTACGAACAATCAACAATAGAGGCGTAGGATTTGCCAACGCGAAGTTTGTCGTGCGGAATCCCGCCAGCGCCAGCTCTGACCTTTCGCTGGCTAAGTATGGCCCGTTTAGCGTCTCGGCCGGCGATAATATCAACTACCGGATTGAGCTGACCAATAACGGCCCGGACGACGCACAAGACGTCACAGTTACCGACACGATACCGGGCGGGACCACCTTTGTATCTGAAGCGCAGAATTCAGGTCCCACCTTTATCTGTTCGGCGCCCGATCCTGGCTCCACGGGCACGATAAGCTGCACGATAGCGAGTCTTCCCGCGGGTTCATCGGCAGTCTTCACCTTTGCGGTGAACGTAAGCAGCGGCACCCCGGACGGAACAACGATAAGCAATACAGCAAGTGTATCGAGTGCTACAGCCGATGGAAATACCGCTAATGACACCTCTGCTGCTGAAACGACTATCACAGGCACGTCAACAGTTTGCACGCTGAATTGCGGCACTAACGTGACGCAAGACAACGATGCGAACCTGTGCAGCGCGGTTGTCAGTTATGCGACGCCGACAGCTTCGGGGGCTTGCGGAAGCGCACCCGACAACGTGGTATCCTGCAATCCGCCGTCCGGCTCTACATTCCCAATCGGAGCTACCACGGTTTCCTGCAGCACGCAGAGCGGAGGCGCTTGCAGTTTCACGGTTACAATTCACGACACTCGCGCACCGGTGGCGCCCACGATCACTTGCCCCGGCAATGTCGCGGTCGGTGAGGACGCGCCGGATTCCGGCGTGGCGGTTGTGAATTTTGCCAATCCGGCGACGACCGGAAACTGCGTGACCACTGCGTGTGATCCGCCTTCCGGTTCCAGCTTCAGCGTTGGGACCACAACCGTAAGCTGTACTGCGACGGATTCCGCAAGCAATGTGGTGTCTTGCAGCTTCACTGTAACAGTGACCAACGGTGCGGCCTGCACCTTGACCTGCCCGGGTGACGTCACGCAGACGGCTCCGTCTGGGCAGTGCGCTGCAACCGTAAACTATTCAACGCCCACCACGACCGGAAACTGCGGTACGGTGACGTGTAGCCCGGCACCCGGGACGTTCCCGGTGGGTACGACAACTGTCATTTGTACGAGTAGCGCGGGTCCTTCGTGCGACTTTTTGGTGACGGTGATTGCGCCGGCTCCGCCGGCCATCGTTACTTGCGCTACGAACAAGTCCGTGCCGGTCGACGCCGATTGCCAAGGCGTCATACCAAACCTGCTCGGCGAAGTCGTAGCGACCGGCTGCAGTGTAACCAAATCACAGTCTCCGGCGGCAGGAAGCGTAGTTGACGCTGGAATCTATACAGTAACCATCACCGCGGAGAACAACGCCGGTGAGGTTACTTGCACGGCAACAGTGAAGGTGGACAACACTCCGCCAACGATCACGTGTCCAGCGAACATCAGCACTTCACTGCCGCTGAACACGACCGCGACGTCAAGTATTGTTAACTACACGACGCCGACGGCTACTGACAACTGCGCGGGTGTCGGGGCTGTCACTTGCTCCCCCGCATCGGGCTCGACCTTCCCGGTCGGAAATACCACTATAACTTGCACGGTGGCCGATGCTGTAGGCAACACCAGTTCTTGCAGTTTCACGGTGGCCGTGCTTTATAACTTCACGGGATTCTTCTCGCCGGTGGGCAACCCGCCAGTTTTGAACACGGTCAATGCCGGCCGCGCGATTCCTGTGAAGTTCACGCTGAGCGGAAACAAGGGTCTGAGCATTTTCGCTGCGGGCTCTCCGGTCTCAGGACAAATCGCCTGTGATGCAAGCGCGCCACCCAGTGAAGTCACGGAAACGCTGACCGCGGGAAGCAGTAGCCTAAGCTACGACCCCACCAGCGATCAGTACACCTATGTATGGAAGACCGAAGGCTCGTGGGCGGGTACCTGCCGGCAGTTGATCGTGACTTTAAACGATGGCAGCCAGCGCGTCGCGAACTTCAAGTTCAGGTAACGCAATTCGCGCGCGGAGCGTCGGCAGTTTTGACGCTCCGCGCCACCCAAGCGAAATGAAACAACGCTGGATTCCGTCATGACAATCGAGGGAAATCAGCGACAGACATCATTGATTAGGAACAGTTCAAACTAAAGGAGAATCGGTATGACCAAGATCAGATTAATGTTTAACGCGCTGGCCGTATTCGGCCTATGTCTAATTTGCGGCTCGATAGCACAAGCACAAGCGACTAGAACATGGGTATCGGGTGTCGGGGACGATGCCAATCCGTGCAGCCGCACGGCGCCCTGCAAGACTTTTGCGGGCGCGATCTCGAAGACGGCCGCGTGCGGTGAGATATCCGTGCTGGATCCGGGGGGGTTTGGAGGCGTGACGATCACAAAGGCGATTACCATCAACGGTGATGGCACACTTGCCGGGATACTGGCCCTAAACGTCAACGGGATTATTGTCAACGCCGGCGCGAACGATGTTGTGATAATTCGAAACCTTTCGATAAACGGGGCTTGCGGGCTCTCATCACAAAACGGCATCAGATACCTCGCCGGAAAGCATCTCCACGTCGAAAACTGCACGATCTATGATTTTACAGCCGCAAGCTCTGCCGGCATCGATGGCGCCAACACTGCCGCGAGCGAGATGAGCATCGTGAACACCTCGATTACCAACTGCACAATTGGCGTCAGAACTCCTAACATTGTTGGAGCCAACGCCGTTACGATCAGCCGCAGTAACATTCAACGCGGCACGATTGGCGTTGTTTCCAGCGGCCAAGGCAGCGTTACCGTGAACGATTCGGTCATCACCCACCAAAGCAATATTGGGCTGGACGCCGAAAACTCGGGGAAATTGAATGCCGAGCGGTGCACACTGGCTAATAACGCTACCGGCATTTCCGCAGTGGCGTCGACGTCTACCATTCGTATTTCGAACTGCGCTATCTTTAACAATGCCACCGGCGTCAATGTGGCGGTGGGCAGCACGAGCGATTCGTTCCAGAATAACAGCATATTCGGGAACACCACGGCGAACGTAACCGGGACGCTTCAACCGCGCGCACAGAATTAGCGTCAGGTTGAGTTCCCCTCTCAAAAGTTCCCCTCCAGCCTGCCCGCGCGGGGTGGGCGAGGGGAACCGTCTTTTTGTGAACCGCTGGCTGGCTGCCGCACATGCGAAGCGCGGCAGCCGCTGGTTCGTCGCCAGTTAATGCCGGCAGGTATGACCCCGATCATCGGGATGTTTGGGTTCTAGTGAAGTCTTACCGCATACTCCTACCCAGTTTCCTTCAGGCTGCGTTCGCAGTAACGGCCCCAAGACAACAGCGAATTATTTCGGAGCTTGGGCGGGCAGTTTTGGAAGTATCGATTCTAAACGTGAGAGCAAATCGAAGAAGAACCCTTCTTCGCGGCGGGTACCGCGCACGACCTTTCCGGCGACTACGGTCATCCGGCCCATTTCCGTATTAAGCGTGAGAAAGAGCCTGCTCTGGTTCCCCAGTTTCTCCACATCCACAATAAACGCGACTTCGTGCTTATCTTCGAAACGCGTTGTCAGGGCATCCTTTGTTCCTATTGCCTCCGACCCAAGAGCAAACTTCTCGGCGTCACTCATCATCGCTCGCAGGATTTGCAGTTGATCGAGTGAAAAGATGCCGGAGATGCTCTGTTCCTCATCATTTGATATGACGAGGCTGTATTTGCTCGGATTCTCAGGCAATCGAGTCAGGCTGAAACTGAATTCCTGTGGTGCGCAGGCCACGGGGGGGCCTCCAAGCCCGGTCGCAGCCTGAACGCACGCAAAAACAAACAGCCCGCCTATCAAAGAAAGCACAACACGCTTCGCCATTTTCCAGCGCATAAGAACCTCACTTTTCATCAACCTTATTTGTTCCGGCCGCGCTTGCTCTATTTTATCGAGCCGGAGAGCCAATGCATTATGTTCAGTGCCAATTGACGATTGTCAATGCCAGGCACATTCATACCGAATCGGAATCCCTTCAATGCTACTTGCGCAGTCAGCATCGCGGCTTCACCCAGGACTACGACCCGGCCGTTACCAAACCCCAGCGCAATGGCTTGAGCCCGGCCCGCGGCTGAGGTTTGTTTTGGATCCGGGGCGGCTTCTCCAGGCGCCGATGGTATAACATCGGAGGGAATTACATCCTTTGCGGTGTCTCCCAGTTTCAGAAATGGGATACTTCCAACTGGACCCTTCAGCGACGTTCCGGTGAAGCTCACGATCCGATTTATTCGTTCCGTTGCATCGCGGCCCCGTGTTATTGGATGGTCTCCCAGAAGCGAGTTATCCCGGCTAAATACGAGTTCGGTCTCATCACCGGAGCCTTTGTCGTGGTGAATGGGATCGACAGTGAAACCTTTGGTAATGTTAACATCGAAGCGTTCGGCGAGGCCGGCCATGGCAGTGCTGAATGGCGCCTGGTCTGAGATTAATAGCAGCGATCCTCCCGCCTTTACCCAGTCGCGCACCGCCTCGCATTCCGAATCCGAAAACGGCGACGCGCTCCTTTGCCCCGGAGGTCCGGAAGCATTAACCACGATCAGAATCTGGTAGTCCTTCAACACGCTTCTGGAAAGCTTTTCACTATTCGGGCGAACAGCATAGCCATCGGATGTGATTAGATCGGCAAATGGCCGGTATCGGCCGCCTGACGTGTCGGCATTGCCGTGGGCTTCATCGAAGAGCACTTTCGGATGGCTCTTCGAGTGCGCCGGCCGAGCCACATGTGAGTCGAAGCCGAGATCGCCTGAGGATTGAACGGATGGTTGACCGCCCGGCTGAGTCGCCGATGCACCCGAATCCACCTCCGGCGCACGCGATTCGGATTCCATACTTCCCAACACTCGGAGCGAGGAGGGCGAGACGACGCATTGCAGCAGGAGCAACAGACAAACAGCAAAGTCCTTGAGCATTTCACCACCTTGCGGACGTATTTCCTATTCCAACCGGCACGATTCTACTGGCTTACGTTTCTACCTTGCGACAAAAGCACTCGTCAAGCAGATCGCGCGTTGCTGCAAGATATTCGCGTTGTCTATGATGCATCGTACAGTAGCATGTCTGTTGGCCGGGCTCGGATCGCAGCGCGAGAAGTAATGGAGAACTTCCGTTGAAGCGGTGATCATTACCGCCGCACGAAATCTGGAACAAAACAGACTTGCCTGCCGAATGCCCATCGGTAATAATCCTTCTGAAATTTTTCTTCTTGTTCGAGCTTCAAACTAATTTGACAGCCATAGCGGGATTCTTGGGCAGTTCGGCGGACTAGGAACGACATTGATCCGGCATTTAGGTACCGCGCGACGAGACTGTTACGAGTCGTCGGCCGTACTTCTACTATGTGAGATGGATTCTCGATGAGCACAATGGATCAAAGACACCCCGTCAACTCGCGCGACTGGTGGGACGAGTATTTTGAAACACAATGGGACGCGAACAAGGGGAGCCAGCAAACCCGGCATTTCATGGAATGTCTGATACGCAATCTTGATGACCAGGAGCTGAGTTATTTACGCTCGAAGCCACTTCGCATTCTGGATTGGGGATGCGCGTTTGGGGAAGGAGTGGAGTTGCTGGGCCGGAACTTCCCTGAGAGCAAAGTGTCGGGAATGGACTATTCCTCAAGCGCGATATCGGAAGCACGGAGACGCTATCCGGATCACGACTTCAGTTTAGCGACAACCGAACAAATCCCGGCGGAATTCGACGTTATCGTATCATCCAACTGCCTTGAACATTTTGATGATCCCTTGGATATTGTCGCCGCACATCTGAGGTCCTGCGGTAAGCTCTACATCGCGCTGGTGCCCTACGGCGAGCATCCCCTTTCCGAATATCACCGATCTCAGTTCACGGAGGAATCGTTTCCTCAATATGTTTCGGAGTTCGAACGGCTATATGCGAAACGCATCAATGTAGATCCGGAATATTGGAACGGCGAACAGCTGCTCGTGGTCTATTGCTCGAGAACATATTCGGCGGAGAGACCGGGGGCATATGATCAGTCCGTGGAGCGCGAGAAGTGGGACGACTATTACAAGACGCTGCCATTGTCGCAAGAAAACGATGCGACCCGAGCACTGAATGCGGAGCTTGCTCAGAGAATCTCAGACCTCTTGCCTGAGGGAGCTAGAACTCTGGAAGCCGGTTGTGGGGCTGCATGGCAAAGTCTGGCAATAGCCCGACTGGGTAAACTCAACACGAGCATCATGGATTTTTCCAGTCAGGCGCTCAAGTACGCGCAGAGTGTGTTTGAACGTGAAGGCTTGCAAACCAATGTTGTCAGTGGAGACGTGTTTGTTCCGCACGAACCGGACTACGATCTTGTCTTTAACGCCGGAGTGGTCGAGCACTACGGGTATGAGCAACAAGTACGTTTCGTGAAAGGAATGGTCAGCCGAAGTCGAAAATATGTTTTGGTTCTGGTGCCCAACCGGCTTTGCTATTGGTACTGGTTATGGCGCATTCAAGAATCCGCCGCTGGGCAGTGGCAGTTCGGCAAGGAAACTCCTTTGGCGGATTTGTCCGCCGTGTTCGAAGCCGCCGGATTGCGCTTTTTGGGCCAGGCCTTCATGGGGCAAACCTGGACGGAAGAATTCATCAACGGATTGTCCGGACTGTCTGCCTCACTTCGCCACGAACTCATAGACATTCACCGCTCGCCTCTCATATCGAATGAGCAGAGATGTTACTTGCTGGCGGCTCTTGGCAGTGTCGAGCCGAACGCGGAGGTTCCGGCATTCTGGAAGACGCAATCGGATAATAGCGGCGCTGAAATCAATTTGGCCGCGGCTCATGCGGCGGTTGCCGATGCGGTAGCGAACAGAATCGCGTCTGAAGCTGAGCGGGCGAAATCTGTGCAAAAGTTACAGGAGCTTAGTGCGCAGTTGAAACAGAAGGACAACACAATACTGGCCCGAGAGGAAGCAATCACACACTTGCGCGGGCGCGTGGCTGCCGAAAAGGCTATAACCGAAGCGCGGGATCAAGCGATCGCCTGGCTTGAGGAGGAACGAAGCGCATTGCAGAATGAGGCAGCGCGACTGGCGTCCTTGAATGAGTCCCTTGCCCAGCGGGCCGTGGCGGAAGGAAAACGCGCTGAGAAAACCAAAGAACACCTCGACCGGGCCGTGAGCGAAGCCACGACTCAATCTCAGCTAATCGAAGCGCTGGAAAAGAGGCTCGCCGAAACTCAAGGCTCTCGCGAGCGGCTTGCGGCGTCGAACAGGTTTTTGAAAACGGAGCTTCAGAAGAAAGAGGCAGCCGTTTTGCGCCTGTCACTGGAGAGCGCAGCCAAAGAGGCAGAGTTGCGCCGAATAACCAATACGCTGGGGTGGAGACTGCTCAGTCACTATGGGCCGATTAAGTACCGGTACCTGCTGCCAATCTATCGATTGCTGGGTCTTCAGCCAGGGCAAGCTCCCGAAGGACCGCCTCAGCGACTCGTTAGAGCAACTCTGTCAGACTCGGTGGAGGACGGTGAAGGAGTCCTGCGGCAGCCCAGCGCGCTGGAGGCTTTAAGGGAGGTGACGGAAGAGACCAACCTCGATCTGTTTGACGATGACGGTCTGATTACGATTCTTCCACGTCCCACCGACGAAGAGTTGACCGCGATTCTGGACACTCGCTCCGTGGAAGGACAGGTTTGCCGGCCGGATGTTATTTGCTTTTCGATTATTGATTGGGAGTTTCGTTACCAGCGGCCGCAGCAGTTGATGTCTCAGTTTGCGGCAAACGGCCACCGGGTCTTCTACATAAGCACTTCCCGGTTCGTTTCTGAGGGCGCCCCGCCGCGTGTACATCGAATCAAACCAAACGTCTACGAGATCCAGCTCGCCTGTAAGCGAACTCCCGAGGTTTACGGTGAGGTGTTTGAGGGCGACAACGCGTTGGCATTGCTTGAATCGCTCGACGAGTTGCGCCGTGCGTTGAATATCAACGAGGCCATTGGTTATGTGATGATTGCATCCTGGGGAAAAATAGCGCTCGATGTGAAGCGGCAATGGGGATGGCGTGTTATCTACGATTGCATGGACGAATGGGAGAACTTTCCGGGCGTCAAGCGTGGACTCCTGGATATGGAAGCGCAGTTGGCTGGAGGTTGCGATCTGCTTGTGGTCACGGCTAAGCGGCTATTGGAGAAATGGAAAGACCACAATCGTCCGACGGTACTGGCGCGAAATGCGGTTGATATTGATTTCTATGCTGAACGCTATCGTCCTAACAAAGTCCTTACAGAAATCAAGCACCCCGTCATCGGGTACTATGGCGCGATCGCTGACTGGTTTGACCTGGACCTGATGGCTAACGCGGCTCGCCAGCGGCCCAACTACACGTTCGTATTAATAGGCGGCGTATTCGACGTAAACATTTCCAAGCTGGAAGCGCTTCCCAACGTGCGGATTCTCGGGCAGCAGCCTTATGAGACGATGCCGGAATACCTGTATCATTTCGACGTCTGTATGATTCCTTTCAAAATCAACGCGATTACTGAAGCCACCGATCCCGTCAAACTCTATGAATACCTGAGCGCGGGGAAGCCGGTCGTTTCGGTCGCGTTGCCTGAGCTTGAACCGTTGAGCGAATACATTTATACGGCGGCCGACGCCGGCGATTTTGTCGTTCAGCTTGACCTGGCGGTTGCGGAGAATGATCCCGAGTTGATCGCCCGGCGGCGGCGTATTGTCCAGCAGCATACCTGGAAGAGCCGTTACGAACAGATTCGGGCCGGGGTCGAGGATATCACGCCGCGGGCAAGCATCATCGTCGTCACCTATAACAATCTCGCGCTGAACAGGCTGTGCCTGGACAGTATTATTCGCAATACCGAGTATCCCAACTACGAAGTGATTGTAGTTGACAACGATTCCACCGACGGCACTCAGGCGTATCTACGGTATTTATCGTGCCTGCACAGTAACATCCATATCGTTTTGAATGGAAGTAACGAGGGTTTTGCAAGGGCAAACAACTTCGGAATTGCGCGGAGCAGTGGTGAGTACATAGTGCTGTTGAATAACGATACGATTGTTCCGAAAGGATGGCTAACTCGATTACTTCGTCATCTGAAACACCCCTCGGTCGGGTTGGTCGGGCCTCTCACGAACTTCGTTGGGAACGAGGCGCGAATCGAGGTACCCTATAAAACACTGGGAGAGATGCACGCATTTGCCAGCGAACTCACCTGGGCTAATGATGGCGAGGCCGCCGACATCCATATGCTCGCAATGTTTTGCGTCGCGATGAGACGTGAGGCCCACGATCTGGTGGGCCCGCTTGATGAACAATTCGGTATTGGGATGTTCGAAGACGATGATTACGCGCACCGAATGAAGTCGAGCGGTTATCGGCTCCTATGTGCCGCCGATGTGTTCGTTCACCACTTTGGTCAGGCAGCTTTCAAGAAGCTCATAGACGAAGGTGCGTATGACCGTTTGTTTGACATGAACCGGAACCTCTTTGAAGCAAAGTGGGGCATCAAGTGGGTCGCGCACAAGCAGGCCCCGCTGAAGTTTGAAAGTCTCGCGTCACGGTTCCCGGACTTCGAAAATAACTGATGAGCGACTCAGCAATATTTTATCCAAACGTCAGCCTTGGCGAAGGCCATCAAGTCGGCGATTTCGTCATTGTTGGCGTCCCCCCGCGGGGCGCCGCGGCAGGTGACCTTGAAACCGGCATCGGACCGAACGCGATCATACGTTCGCACACGGTCATCTACGCCGGTAATCGAATCGGGGCTGGGTTTCAAACAGGGCATTCGGTCATGATTCGTGAGCTCAACGAGATCGGTGACGATGTCAGCATAGGTACTCACTCGATCATTGAACATCACGTGAAGATCGGAAATCGCGTTCGCATCCACTCCAATGTCTTCATACCGGAGTATTCGATCGTAGAAGACGATGCCTGGATAGGGCCGAATGTCGTGGTCACCAATGCTTTGTATCCGCAGAGCGCCGAAGCAAAGGCGACCCTCAAGGGCGCCCACATAATGCCGGGAGCTAAGATCGGGGCCAATTCGACTCTGCTGCCCGGGGTGGTGATTGGCCGCGGTGCGTTAGTTGGAGCAGGCGCTGTTGTGGTAAGCGATGTGCCGGATCGCAAGGTTGTTGTTGGGAATCCCGCTCGCGTGATAAAAGACCTTAGCGACTTGTCCGCATACGGCACCGAAAAAGATACCGGCAAAGGAGTGTGATTTATCCAAATACCACTGGTCGATTTGAAAGCTCAATATACCAGCATCAAGCCCGAGATCGACCGTGCTGTCCAGCGCGTCATCGATACCACGAGCTTCATCCTTGGAAGAGAAGTAGAGGAGTTCGAGCAGGCATTCGCGTCATCTGCCGGCGCGAACGGCGCGGTCGGAGTTGCTTCTGGCACCGCGGCGCTGCATCTCGCGTTGCTCGCGCTTGGAGTTGGGCCCGGTTGCGAAGTGATCACGACCGCACATACTTTCATAGCCACTGCCGAACCGATATCGCTGACTGGTGCGCGGCCCGTCTTCGTGGACATCCAACCGGACACCTATAACCTCGATCCGAATTTGGTGGAGCAGGCCATTACTCCACGTACGAAAGCCATTATTGCCGTACATCTTTATGGGCAGCCGGCTGAGCTACAACCTCTTCGCGAAATCGCTGACCGCCACCATCTCTGGTTAATCGAAGATGCGGCGCAGGCGCACGCCGCTGAGTACAAAGGAGAGCGGTGCGGAAGCCTTGGTGATTTGGCGTGCTTTAGCTTTTATCCAGGCAAGAATCTCGGCGCTTACGGCGATGCGGGGGCGGTGACGGGAAACGATGAATCGCTCCTGGACCGAGTGCGCAAACTCCGCGACCACGGGCGCACAACAAAATACGAGCACGACGAAATCGGCTTTGGTGAACGCATTGACGCGCTTCAGGCCGCAATCCTGGCGGCCAAGCTGCCGCACCTTGAATCATGGACTGAAGCCCGCCGCGGCAATGCTCGCCTCTATAACGAATTGCTCGCAGACAGCGATGTAATAACGCCATTCGAGTCTCCCAATGTTCGCCACGTCTACCATCTCTACGTGATTCGTACCCCAAACCGCGACCGAATGCTGGAGTACTTGAAATCAAAAGGCGTTGGCGCGGGAATACACTATCCGATCCCGCTTCACCGGCAACCGGCTTATATCAAGCAGGGCTACGGCGGCCTGACGCTTCCAATCACCGAGCAAATCGCCGCTGAGATTATCTCGCTGCCCATGTATCCGGAGCTTCGCAAAGAACAGATTGAATATGTGGCGCAAGCCGTGAAAGAGGCGCATTGATGGTAAACGTAGCCATGATCGGATTGGGATATTGGGGTCCGAATCTGCTGCGTAATCTCGCCTCTCTTGAAGATGTGAAGATCGCGGCTTTATGTGATCTCGATCTGAACAGAGCCGACTCGTTCCGGCAGCGGCTTTGTCCCGGCGCCACGGTTGTCAGCGATCCTCGCCTGCTGGCAGATGACCCGCACATTGACGCCGTCGTCATTGCGACGCCGATCCGCACTCACTATGAGCTGGGTAGCCTGTTTCTCACCTCGGGCAAGCATGTGTTTATTGAAAAACCGCTGGCGACGACCGCCGGCGAGTGCAGAGCGTTGATCGATTTGGCCGAACGTCTCGGTCACGTGCTGATGGTCGGACACGTATTCGAATTTAACTCGGCGGTCCAGCGAATCAAGCAATACATTGATGAAGGTGAAATCGGCAAGGTGTTCTATGTGTATTCGCAGCGGGTCAACCTGGGCCGATTTCAGCACGATGTGAACGCCCTTTGGAGCTTCGCGCCCCACGATGTGTCGATTCTGAATTACTGGTTTGGCGAGGAGGCTTTGAGAGTGTCGGCAAGGGGATTCTCTTATCTCAGCAGTGGAATCGAAGACGTAGTGTTTGTGACTCTGGAGTATCCCAACGGCGTCGGCGCTCATCTGCATCTTGGCTGGCTCGATCCGCGCAAGATGCGCTTGATGACCATTGTTGGAAGCAAGAAGATGCTTGTTTATGATGACGTGAGCCTGGATGCCAAGATACAGATCTACGATAAGGGAGTCGCCCATCTGGATGATTTCCTGGAGTCGCCCGAGACCTTTGCCGAGTTTCAATTTAGTATCAGAGCGGGGGATCTCGTAATACCGACTCTCCAATTCAGCGAGCCGCTTCAGAGTGAATGCAGGCACTTCATTGACTGTATCCAGCACGGCGCAAAGCCTCTCAGCGATGGATTAGACGGCTTGAAAGTTGTGAGGGTGCTCGAGGCTGCCGAGCAATCCTTGAAGAACGGCGGGAAGACGATTGATTTGGGCCGGCATTCTGAGGCTGGTGTTTAAGCTTATGGAAACTCCCGGGTCCGCGCCGGCCATTGACGAACAGACTCACGAGCAGCCGCGGAAGCAATCTCTGCGCGGATCGATGAGTCTTCTGCTGGGCCTCCTGTTGAGTGGTGCATTCCTTTACCTGGCCCTCCGAAACACCAACCCTGCTCTGACCTGGCAAACGTTGAGTTCCGTCAATCGGGCCTTCCTCATCCTCGCAATACTGATTGGCTCGCTCAGCAATCTTATTCGCGCTGCTCGTTGGCGCGTCTTCCTCGGGTATTCAATGAGGATCAGTCTGCGGCACCTGTTCAACAGCATGATGATTGGTTATTTGGCCAACAATGTGCTGCCCGCGAGGATGGGAGAGTTGGTGCGCATCTACGCGCTCGAGCGGAGCACTGGAGTGAGCAAGAGCCGATCGGCTGCCACTATCGTGCTGGAACGGACCACCGACGCGCTAGTGCTGTTGACGACCGTTGGCGTGATCTCGCTTTTCTCGCCAATGCCAGACCTTATTCGAAGAGGCAGCTTGATCGCCGCTGTGGGGTGTGCGGCCGCCGCCGTTGCGTTGCTCTTTTTGGCTTTTGAGAGCGAAAAGGTTGCGCGGCCGATTAACCGGATCATTAGCGCGATATCTCACAATCTTGGCAAGAGGACACAGCACGTTGTGGCGCGGTTCGCCGAGGGCCTCGGGGTCCTTCGCAGCCTCAAGCAAGGTGTATTGGTATTGGCGTTGACCCTCGGGATATGGGCCGTTGAAGCGATCGCGATTACGCTGGTTATGATGTCGCTCAATCTTAGTTTGCCATGGGCGGCTTCCGTTTTCTTGCTTGTAGTCCTGAGCTTGAGTTTCATCATACCCGCGGCCCCGGGCGGCGTGGGGACCTACGAGTTTTTTGTCGTGGCGGCAATGGCTTCTTTCGGATTGGACAGCAGCAGGGCTGCGGGATTGGCGCTGGTACTGCACGCAATCATGTATTTCACGTCCGGAACTCTCGGCCTCGCCTGTTTGTGGTCGGAGAGTTTATCGTTTCGAGAGCTGAACAGGCGCGCAATCTAAAGAACGGAGAACGGATGGACTTATCGGGTAAGAAGATATTGGTGACGGGTGGAGCTGGACTGGTCGGCTCTCATATCGTGGATGAACTGGTAAAAGATGGCGCTAAGGTTACCGTATACGACAGCTTCATTCGGGGAAAGATTGAGCACCTTGATTGGGCGCGGGCCACCGAACCTGTCGAGATAGTAAGAGCCGATTTACGGGACAGCGAAAGAATCCGAGAGGTTCTCGAAGGCGTCGACTATGTGTTTCATCAGGCAGCCGCATGGCTTCGCCTATGCCAGGAGAATCCGCGCCTGTCATTGGATGTGAACATAGCGGGCACCTTCAATCTTCTGGAAGCGTGTGTCGAGGCCGGGGTAAAGAAGATAGTCGCGGCGTCGTCCTCATCGGTGTACGGCGAAGGACTCTACTTGCCGACCGATGAGAATCATCCCTTCAACAACGATCTGTTCTATGGCGCGTCGAAGATCGCCAACGAGCAGTACTACCGGGCTTTCTACAAAAAGTACGGGCTGGATTTCGTCGCATTTCGCTATCTCAACGTGTACGGACCGCGGCAACCGTATGAGGCAGCATACATGGACGTCATTATGCACTTCCTTAATCGCATTGACGCCGGCGAGCCGCCCGTGGTTCGCGGCGACGGTTCGGCGACGGTCGATCTGGTCTATGCAGGTGACGTCGCTCGCGCCAACGTGATGGCATTGAAGAGCCCGGTAACCAACGAGTTCTTTAACGTAGCAAGCGGGGTCGAGACAACTCTCCGAGAGCTGGCGTATCTGCTTATTAGATTGCGAGGCAAAGAGGGCAAGCTCGAGCCCGAGTTTCAAGCGATGGACACCGGGCTGGTGACGCGGCGCTGGGGTTGTCCGAAAAAGGCGCGCGAGATGCTGGGCTTCGAAGTCACGACCTCGGTCGAGGATGGCATGCGCCGTGTAATCGAATGGCGCGAACAGACTAAAGCGCGCACGGTGCAGCCCTGAGTGTGAAACGATGTGTGGAATCGCTGGCCTTTACAACATGACCGGTGAGCCGGTGACGGCCGATCGCGTGCTGGCGATGTGCGACCTTATTCGCCACCGAGGCCCCGATGACCGCGATGCGTGGACACATGGGCCCGTCGGTCTGGGTCATCAGCGCCTGAGCATCATCGACCTCTCACCGCGCGGCCGCAATCCCATGGCAAATGAAGACGGAACGGTGCGAATCGTTTTCAACGGCGAAATCTACAACTACAAAGAGCTGCGCCCTGATTTGATCGAACGTGGCCACGTTTTTCGGAGTCAGACCGATACCGAAGTCATCATTCATCTATACGAAGAGCTTGGGCCGGATTGCCTTGAGCGGCTCAATGGCATGTTCGCCTTCGCGCTGTGGGACGAGCGCCAGCGCCGGTTGTTGCTCGCGCGCGACCGGTTCGGCGTCAAGCCTCTGTATTACACGGTTATCGGCAACTCTCTCGCCTTCGCCTCGGAGGTCAAAGCGTTTTTGGCTCTTCCCGATTTTCGTGTGGCTGCCGACCCTTTTGCCCTTGCCGAGCACTTCACTTTTCAAAACACATTCGGCGCGCGCACCTTCTTCGAGGGAGTGAAGCTTCTGGAGGCAGGTCACTATTTGTTATGCGAGGGTGGAAGTGTGCGTACGCGGCAGTATTGGGATCTGCGGTTTCAACCTGAACCGAACGTCAGCATGGATGATTGGGCGTACACCCTGCGAGAAGAATTCGAGGGAGCGGTTTCGCGCCAACTTATGAGCGACGTTCCTCTCGGAACATATTTGAGCGGCGGCATGGATACGGGCGCGATTTCAGCAGTGGCTGCGAGTCGCATCCCCCGGATGCACACTTTTACGTGTGGGTTTGATTTGCCGGAAAACGGAAGCGACCTCGAACGGTATTTTGACGAGCGCGACGAGTCACGGAAGTTGGCTGGCCTTCTTGGGACAATCCATCACGAGCTTGTGCTCGGCCCTGACGCGATGGCTCCAGCGTTGCCTCGAGTATTGTGGCACCTGGACGAGCCGCGCGTCGGCATAAGCTATCAGGTTTACCATACGGCGGAGATGATTGGCCGGCACGTTACCGTGGTCTTGTCGGGCGTCGGCGGCGACGAGCTGTTTGCCGGGTATCCCTGGCGCTACGAGCCGGTGTTGAATCTGAATGCTAATGATTTTGATCAGTCTTACTACCGGCTCTGGATTCGGTTTTTGAATGATGAGGAGAAGGGCGAGTTGTTCAGTGACAATCTCAATCAACGGCTGAACGGCTTCTCGACCTTTGACAGTTTTCGCGAAGCATTGCGCGGGGCGGAAGGAACAGACCCGTTACACCGCGCGCTGTACTTCGATTTCAAAACGTTTCTCAATGGGTTGTTGCTGGTCGACGACAAGTTGAGCATGGCGCATTCAATCGAGGCGCGGGTGCCGTTTCTGGACAACAAACTTGTTGGTCTGGTATCTCGAATTCCGTCATGCCTCAAGCTGCGGAAGGGCCAGAGTAAGATCGTGCTCAAAGAAGCCATGAGAGGATTGCTGCCCGGCGAAACCTTGCACAGGCGGAAGCAAGGCTTCACACCTCCGGATGAGACCTGGTACAAACGGGAATCGCTGGCATATGTGCGAGAGCTGATCCTTGGTTCGACTGCGCTGGCGCGTGGTTATTTCAAGCCGGCGGCGTTGCGGCAAATTCTGGACGATCATTTGAACAACCGGCGCAATCATCGCTTCCTGATCTGGTCATTGATATGTTTCGAATGGTGGAATCGACTGTTTGTAGATCGCGAGCCGATTCCCGATGCAGCGAACCTGGATCGATCCGAAGGTTCGGTTTGAGGACTTAGATCACTCGGCCAAGATAGTCTTTGAAGACCTTGAGCCACGAGGGGAAAAAATGGACGCGGGCGACGCCTGGAAAGATTCCTGGAAGCTGGAAGCGCCGGAGCTCGCCGAGTTGCTGACGCTGCATCAAAAACTGCGCGAGGAAATCAAGTCGCGTTGGAATCGATCGCTTCCGTTTGCCGACGAACTTTTTGACCGTTGGGAGCGCGCCTCATTCCTGGGCTTCGGCAAAGGTGCGAGCATCTATGACAGCAGCCTTGTGCTGGGCGACGTTCAGGTCGGCGAGGGCACATGGATAGGGCCGTTCACGGTGCTCGACGGGCGAGGCGGGTTGCGGATCGGCAAATACTGCAGCATCTCAGCCGGCGTACAGTTGTACTCGCATGACACGGTGAAATGGGCGCTCACCGGCGGAGTAGCGGATGAAGAGCGCCAACCTACGAGTGTCGGCGACTGTTGTTACATTGGACCGCTTTCGGTTATCAGCCGCGGCGTGATCGTGGGTGACCACAGTGTGATCGGGGCGAAGAGCTTCGTCAAGCGGGACGTCCCGCCATTCAGCATCGCGATAGGCTGCCCCGCAAGAGTTGTTGGCCGCGTCGAGTTGGCCGGCGACTCGGATGTGCGATTCGTGTACGATCAAAAGTAGAAGATATGTCTGAACCCGCGCTGATTTCTGTCGTCGTACCGGTCTTCAACGAAGAGACCAACATCCAGCCGTTTTACGATGCACTGTGCGAAGCGGTAAACAGTCTCGAAGAGAGGTTCGAGATGATTTTCGTTGATGACGGTAGCGCCGATGGCAGTTTTCAGTTGATCAGCGATCTGGCCCGGCGGGATTCGAGGATTCGAGCGCTGCGCTTCTCGCGCAACTTCGGCAGCCATCCGGCGTTGACCGCCGGCTTGCGTCACGCGCGCGGAGACGCGGCGGTAATGATCTCGGTCGATCTACAAGACCCGCCTTCGCTGATCGGCGCCTTTTTGAGTAACTGGCGGCAGGGATACCATGTCGTGTGGGGTGTCCGAGAGAGCCGCGACGATCCGTGGGCGAAGAAGACACTTGCGAATTCCTTCTATGCGTTGATTCGCCGAATTGCGATTCCGAACTATCCACCACAGGGAATGGATTGTGGACTGCTGGACCGCCGCGTAATAGAGGCCTTCAACGGTTTCCAGGAGGTGAGCCGAATAGTGCCGACCCTGCTCATTTGGGCTGGGTTTCGCCAGACGCTCGTGCCGTATCATCGCAGTGCTCGACATTCAGGGTATAGCAAGTGGTCATTGAGAAAGCGCGTCAAGGCGGCGATCGACATCATAGTTTCGTTCTCGTACCTGCCCATCAGATTTATGTCTTATCTGGGCATATTGATTTCATGCGCGAGCTTTGTTTATGCCGCCTTCCTTATCTTGCGGCGTGTCTTTCTGGGGATGGGCGGATCGGGATGGCCTTCGGTAATGGTGGCCATACTTTTTCTTGGCGGCATGCAGTTGATCATGCTCGGCATACTCGGCGAATACATCTGGCGCACGTCGGAGCAGGTGCGCGCGCGGCCGCTATACATCGTTATGGATGAGATAGGCTTTCAGAAGAACAGCCAAACGGAGACCGCAAGTGAAGCACAGCCTCCTGGATCACATAGTTTGTCCGGCAGACAAGAAACCGCTTAGACTGCAGGCGACGAACGTCAATGATCGAGAGATTATGAATGGGTCCCTGACTTGCGCGGAGGGACATAGCTATCTGATCACGGATGGCGTGCCGCGATTCCTCTCATCCAATGCTCTGTCCGATGCTCCCGGCGATGCCGCGCAGACTCGCGAAAGCTTCAGCGCCAAATGGACACGCATACCGAACTTCGGCCACGAAGCGGCCAGCCGCCAGATGTACGTAAACTGGTATCTTGAGCGTTACGGTTTCGGCACGCTCGACAACCTGCGCGATTTTCTGGCTGATAAGAAAACGATACTCGACGCGGGAACCGGGCTTGGCCGTGATGCAATACTCTATGGAGAAAACTCCAGCGCGCAGGTGATCGCGCTGGATATCAGTCAGAGCATTGACTTCGCTTATCAACATGCCGGCCATTTGCCCAATGTGCACCTGGTGCAGGCCGATTTGACAATGTTGCCCTGCAATGAAGGGAGCTTCGATCTACTGGCCTGCGACCAGGTGATGCATCACACACCCGACACAAAGGCGTCGTTTGATCACCTGGTGCGGCACCTTGCGCCCGGCGGCCAGATCGCCTTTTACGTTTACAAGAAAAAGGGCCCCATTCGTGAGTTCTGCGATGATTTCCTGCGTGAGCACTATACACAAGCATCGGAAGAGGAGTGTTATGCATTCTCACGCGCGATGACCGCGCTTGGCAAAGCGCTCTCCGATCTGAAAGCAGAGGTGGTAGTGCCGGAAGACATTCCGATCCTCGGAATAAAAGCGGGCAAGCACGATATTCAGCGATTCGTCTACTGGCACATCTTCAAATGCTACTGGAATGAAAAGCTTGATTGGGAGACCAATGTGTTGACCAACTTCGATTGGTATCATCCACGATACGCGCACCGGCACACCGCGGAAGAAGTGCGGGCATGGTGCGCGGAAGCGGAATTGGAAATAGTTCATTTCAATGTTATCGAGAGCGGCATCACAGTGCGCGCAAGAAAGCCATAGGAGGACCATGATGAAGGTTCCGTTAACTCGCCCGCTGATGGGAGACGAGGAAATAACGGCTGTCGCCGAGGTGATCGCGTCGGGATGGCTGACTCAGGGCCCAAGGGTGGCTGACTTCGAGCGAGCGGTTGCCGCTTTTGTCGGAGTAAAGCACGCCGTCGCAAGCAGCAATTGCACGACCGCCCTGCACCTCGCGTTGTTACTTTGCGACATCGAGCCTGACGCCGAAATAATCGTTCCTTCCTACACCTGGATCGCTACTGCAAATGTGGTGCGGATGGCGGGCGCGATTCCGGTTTTTGCGGACGTCGATCCCGCGACATTCAATGTAACGCCCGAGACAATCGAAGCGGTTGTGACACCTCGCACTAGAGCGATAATGCCGGTCCATCAATTCGGGTTGCCGGCTGACGTGGATGGCGTGAAGGCCGTGGCTCGCAAGCATGGGTTGGTTGTGATTGAAGACGCCGCCTGTGCAATGGGGGCCCGTTACCGCGGGCGCCATGTCGGAGGCTCAGGCAACATCACTTGCTTCAGTTTTCACCCTCGGAAGGCGGTCACTACCGGCGAAGGAGGCATGCTTGTGACCGATGATGATGTGCTAGCCGGCCGGGCGCGTGTGTTACTAAACCACGGCGCGTCGGTTTCGGATTTGGTCAAGCACAAGGCCGATACGGTCGAAGCGCTGCTCGCCGAGGAGTTTCACGAGGTTGGCTACAACTATAGGATGACCAACTTGCAGGGCGCGCTTGGCGTCGTGCAGATGTCGCGCATCGAGGAGATCCTTGTTCAGCGTCGTAAACGCGCCGAGCGGTATTCGGCCGCTTTTGCACAGGTCCCGGGCGTGATTCCACCCGTAGTGCCGGATTATGCAGCCCCGAGCTGGCAGTCCTACGCGATTCGAGTAGCGGCGGACGCGCCGGTCTCTCGTAATGAAGTAGCGCAACGATTGCTCGGCGCGGGCGTGGCCTGCCGGCCCGCATACATGGCGTGTCACCTTCAGCCCGTTTATCAACGGTCTTATCCAGACTTGCGGTTACCGGGCACCGAGAAAGCGCTGAACTCCGTCATCATCTTGCCGCTGTATCCGCGGATGTCGGATGCCGAGCAGGACTACGTCATAGAATGCGTTGCTCAGGCAGCGGCTCCTTTCTCTGGTTGGCATTCGCCGGTAGGCGCTTAATGTCTCGACAAGCCAAGAAATCAAAAGTGAATCGGGTTGTGTCTTCAAAGAGCGGTTTGAAAGACACTGGTGTGCCTGAGCGGCCGCCGATCGCCGATTCGGGAAAGAACGTACGGCGGGAGCACGCCGGAGCGGCGGCAGTCATTGTTGCCGCGACCGCAATACTCTTTGCGCCGGTATTTCAGGGACGATCGTTCAGCATGGTCGCGGCGCATATGTACAGCCAATATCCCTGGTCGGCGCTGGTGCGAGATGATCCATCCGTACAGGGGCGCGGTTACCCGCAAACAGATCACGCGGAGACGTTTTATCCGCTGTCGGTATTTGCGACTCACGCGGTGCGAAGCGGGCAGCTCCCGATGTGGCTGCCGTACAGCTTCGGTGGAATACCCGTTATGGAGTTGGGCATGACGGGTCTGCTCTACCCTCCAAGACTGGTGCTGATGTTGATGTTTGATCCAATTGATCAGCATGACCTTCTGTTGATTATTCATCTGTTAATGGCTGGGCTGGGGATGTATGGATTACTACGATGCTGGGGAGCGAACGCGATTGGAGCGATCTTTGGAGCAATCGTCTGGCAGATGAATGGCAATAATCTGTTCTGGCTTATGTTCGAGACTATTCCGATAGTTGCCGGTTGGTTTCCGGTGATGCTTCTTTGCGCGACGCTTGCTGTGCGCCGTCTATCGTTTAGGTGGGCAGTTGGAGCGGGAACCGCTGTTGGAATGGCTATCCTGAGCGGAGGCCTGCACTATGCATATCTCAGCGGGTTGGTACTGGGAGGATGGTATTTGGCACAGGCGACGGCCGCGGCATTGAGGCACTATCGCGAGGGGCATCGCCGGTCCGCGATTCTTTGTTTAACCCTGCCTGTGTGCAGCGCGGCAGTTGCGCTGGCATTCAGCGCCGCATATTGGTTGCCACTGACCGAGTGGCTCTCGGGAGCTCATCGCGAACAGTCCTCTCTATTGGTCCAGGTAATGGGCGGGAGCCGTGTTAGTGAGATATTCGGCGCGTTGATAAAGCCACTGAGCGCATCGGGCGTTGCAGGAAAGCCCGCGGATTATGCGAGCTTCTGTTATACCGGAGTTCTAACGCTTGTTTTCGCGCTGCCGGGTCTGCTGGCTCTCTTTCGACGTCCTGGGCCGGTTATCCTCGGCACACTCGTCTGCGCGCTGTCGTTGGGATTTGCATTAGGAATTGGACCGTTGATCATCGTGTTTCGTGCGGTATTTCCGTTCTTCGGAACGATTCATCCTTCCGCTGGATTCTATCTCTACTGTTTTGGCATCGCGATCATGGCGGCCTTCGGCATTACTGAAGTGAGCCGCTACCTCGCCCGCGTGAAGTTGCCGAAGCCCGTGCCGTTAGCAATCGGATTTCTGTTGATTGCTTTCCAGACCTGGCAGTTGATTGGGTTTGCCTGGACGATAACGCCAGCGCAGCCTAAACGGGCGGAATGGCTCTATCCGGAAACGCCTGGCATCGCCGCTCTCAAGAACTCGCAGGGGGAATATCACATCCTTCCAGTCAGCAACCATCTGCCATCCGGCAAGTGGACTCCACCGGTTCTAACGGGTAAGTCGACCGCGGATTTTGATCTGCGCTCGGGCTCAGGCTACGAGTCACTGCTGCCGGTCTGGGTTGCGGGCACCTGGCGGACAGTTGAGCAAGGCGGGCAGCTTGCCACCGATGTTCCGCCAGCCTTTCGGCCAACGTTTTTCCACGACAAGCTGCCATTCGATCTGCTCGAAAAGCTTTCAGTGGGTCTGCTGGCGGTGCCCCCATTAGCGAGGCCACTCGATATTAGCGGTCGAGATCCAACAATCGACGGAGCTTTGCAGTTGATCCATCAAGGCAGCGACCTATGGATCTATCGTCTGACTCATGCACTGCCAAGGGCATTCGTCGTACGGCAAGTTGTGGCTGCGGCCGATCCTCCGGAGTCACTGAGGATGTTGGTGGACAAGAAGTTTGATGCGCATGCAGCCGCGATAGTAATAGGAGAGCAAAATGCGGCCGAGGCTGCGTTGTCGGCGGATGATTATCAAAGCCTCGGAACGGAGGCGAAAGCCACAATCCTCAGCGACCGGCTTAATTCTATTGAAATCGAAGCGACTACGGCGCATCGTGCGATGCTTGTACTAAATGACTCATGGGCTCCTGGATGGAAAGCGTATGTGGACGGTATCTCACAGCCTGTCTTACGAACCAACTATGCTTTTCGCGGTGTGATTCTACCTGAAGGACAGCATCGAGTTGTCTTCTTGTATCGTCCCGTGCTTCTTTTGGTTGGGCTTGGTGTTTCCGGAATGACGATGCTCCTCTTGATAGTGTTTTTTGGACAAATCGAACTGAGGGAAGATTACCTCAGGGCGAACAGGTTCCTCAGGAGATGGGCCGGCCCGGCGGAGTTAGATCCGGGCGCATGAACCGTTTCCTAGCGGTCCACATCAAAAAGCAATCAGGTCCGCCCCCATCTCCCTGCAATAGGTCTGTCCCCTGGAACGCCAAACGTCGCCGCAACGTCTGCGGGGCCCGGGCTATTGCTGTTTCGCATAGCGAATAACGCGGTCTCCGGGCTAAACACTCCAATTGTCACGGTGCCATTTCCGTCCCAGTCGCCGACGATGGGAATATCCCCTTTAGTACCAAAAGGTATTATGCTGTCAGCCTCGCCCGGAGTGTTGCTATTGCGCAGATAGAAGGAGGAGTTTTGAGGTCGGTAGGCGCCAATCGTGGTGGTGCCGTTTCCATCCCAGTCACCAGCAAGCGGGATGTCTCCCTGTCCTCCAAAGGCTGCGGTTATTTCTGCGTCGCCTGGTGTGTTGGCGTTACGCAGATAGAAAGTGGAATTCTCCGGTCTATAAACGCCAACTGTCGTGGATCGGTTTCCATCCCAGTCGCCGACAACGGGAATATCTCCCTTCTTTCCGAATGCCACCGTGATTTCCGCATTGCCGGGTGTGTTGCTGTTTCGCAAATAAAACGTCGAGTTTTCCGGCCTGTATACGCCAATCGTCACCGAGCCGTCTCCATCCCAGTCTCCAACGATTGGCACATCTCCGATTACTCCGAACGGAACTACGGACTCGGCAAAGCCGGTTGTGTTGCTGTAATGGAGAAGAAAGGTCGGATCGTTGGATTTGTAAACTCCAATCGTCGCGGCCTTCTCGCTGTTTACCGCAGGCTGTGACGGTTGTGTTTGACCCGGTAGCTTTTCACTTCCTTTCTCGGCTGACTTACAACCCGAGAGGGCACACACCACCAGCAAAACAAACCCAAATTCCATCCTCGCCAATCGAATATTCATCGAGTTCTCCTCATATGCGAAAATATCAACGTATGTTGTGTTCCGTTGCAGTCCGATGTTGAGCGTCTATCTGCTTAATGCCTGATGCTATGCGTTGTCAACCCGATTTTGGAGAATTCGAGGTTATTAGACTGATCAAAATGAGTGTCGAGAACAACGATGGGGAGTTCTTTGGACGGGACTTCGGAGATAATCACGCTCAATAACAACAAGACGAGACCGCAGATTCTGAGAAGGCGAGGCGAACGATAAGGCCCGAATGGGCTTATCGTCCGCCATCCGAATTGTCATTGTTGTGCTCAGTAAAGCAAACCGTGACAACTTCCTCAGTGCCACTTGCCGGCGAGAGGAGTGTAGTTCGCTGCGTCCCAGGTAAACGTGGCGTCCGCTGAACCGGTTGTGTTTGAATTACGCAGCAAGAACACGCCGGTCGTTTGATTGAACAACCCGAGCGTGCTGGTCCCGTTCCCGTCCCATTCTCCAACAACGGGCATCCAGGCAGGCCCTGCACCGGTGAACGTGAAGGTGACATCAGCCGCTCCGGTCGTGTTTGTATTGCGTAACTGAACACTTCCCGTCGAGGGGTTGAACAGTCCTATAGTGTCTACTCCATCACCGTTCCAATCTCCAGCGATTGGCACCCACCCCGCTCCGACTGGCCCAAACGCAAAGGTGAGATCAGAGTATCCAACAGTGTTCGAGTTGCGAAGGTAGAAGTTCCCGTTGGCGGGGTTGTATAGGCCAACAGTATCGGTGCCGTTGCCGTCCCAATCGCCGATGACCGGAAGCCATCCCTGCGCAGCCGGACCATAGGTGATATAAATGTCAGCGATCCCACTCGTGTTGGAGTTGCGAATGTAGAAGGCGCCGTTGTTAGGATAGTAAAGTCCGATCGTGTCGATCCCGTCGCCATCCCAGTCGCCGACGACTGGAGTCCAGCCCTGGTTTGCAGGTCCGAAGGTAAACGCATAATCAGACGGGCCACTAATGTTCGAGTACTTGAAGAAGAATGCCCCGCCATTAGGCTCATACAATCCTACAGAATCATTCGAGGTTGGCGGGGGCGGAGCCCCAACTTGAATCGCGACATTCGCGGACGGCTGACCGAAGAAGCCCACGCCCCCGTTTTGATACACCTGCCACTGGAAGTTGTAAGTCCCGGCTGCAGTCGGCGCGTATGCGGTGAATGTCAGATCAAGCTGTTGACCCGGAGCGATGCTGTAGGAGCTCAGCGGCACGCCGTTGCCTCCCCAGGTTTGATTCAGCGCCGGATTCTGCGATACGAGCCAATAGGCTGAACCGCTCCAGGTTTGTGTGCCTATGTTTAAGAACTTCAGGTTCACGCTGAATCCCTGACCCGGTTGTAAACTGGTAGGCACGGTTTGCGAAACAAATTGCGAATCGAGCGGTGCGCCCCCGGCCGTCACCACAATTGAAAGCGCTTTTTGAACAGTCGCCGGTACCGAATCAGTCACCTTTACCGTGAAGTTAGAAGTGCCCGCCGTTGTCGGCGCCCCGCTGATAATGCCTCCCGCGCTCAAGCTCAATCCTGCAGGAAGTGATCCCTGGCCCGCTACCAGCGCCCACGTAAATGGTCCCGTGCCACCGGTGCAAACCAGCGCCTGGTTATAACTCGTGTTCACCAGGCCGGCCGCCAGCGAAGTCGTCGTGATTGACAGCGGCCCCGGACCTCCACCCGCACCGGGGTAGATAAACTTTATTCCGTTCGCGTCATCGGTCTTGATCGATGCGCAACGCCCATCGAAGTGGGCATACCCAAACATTGTCGCGGTCGAGTCCGCCGAGTGACCCAATCCCAACGCGTGGCCGAGTTCGTGAGTTGTGATCTCCTGCACGTTACAGCTATTGCCAAAGTAACAAGTCGCATAAGGATTGAACGAAATGAACCCTTGCGTTATCCGTTGAAAGGTCGTGCCGTTGATGATCTTGGTCTCGGCGGTTCCTCCACTGTAACCGCCCCAGGCCAGAATGCCTGAGCAGGTTGAACTCGGCGCGTTTCGTCCGTCGCAATTATTCGAGACGACATTGATTCCCTGCGTGCCTGTTCCCGTATAGCACTGAGTGAGTTGGCCTGCGTATGAGATTCTGAGCGCACAGCCGGGAACAACAGACCACGCGTTAGCCGCAGCCGCGACGTCGCTCTCTGGAACCGCGAGGGGCGGGAAGCCCGTTCCCGATGACGCAACAGGATTCACTGTATAAGTAACCGCCTGACCGGTATCCGGCTCGAACCATCGCGCGTTCCCGAGGAATGTGAACTCGGGCGAAAAGCCTGACACCGATGAGATTCGCTGAAACTCTGGCGGTTGCGAACGCAGCAGAACTCCGCTGTAGTATTTTTCTTCAAACGCGCGCGCCGCATCCAGGTTCGCGACCTGCCGACTGCGAACCATATCGATGTAGGCCGAAAGCTCCATGCGATCGGTGGAGGGCCCCTGTGGCTCACCATTCGGGTTCGGCACGAAGACGACACTGTCGCTGCTCATGTCCCGGTAGACGTATTGCCTGCCGTTCTTTTCGATGATCGAGAACTTACCGAGAAACATCTGATAAGTGCGCAGGCTTCCATCCGCCCACGTATCGAGATAAAGGAAAACGCGTTCACCTCGCTTGAACTGAGGATTGCCGTAAATCACGCTGATGCGATCGCCGGCCTGTCCACCCAGTTCCTTGATCACGATCCGGCGCTCGGTAATTTGACCCTTGATGACTTCCTGAACCTTTACGGTTATGTAGGTATAAATTCGATTGGTGTTTTCATCGGCCGCGCTTTCAATTGAAATTACCTTGCCTCTTACAATGGCGCGCGCGCCGATACTGAGGTCGTCATCGCTTGGCCGAACAGCCGTCGTCGCGAAGGAAGTCTGAGTGAGGATGAAAACAGTGGTGAGAATGAAAAGGGATTTGAAGCCGAATGATGTGAAAACGCGTTTCATACTTGCCTCCGTTGGAAGAGCTCGTTTGCGGCTCAGCCTTCGAAACCTTACAAGCTTGAACACTGCTCACGGACTTGACGCGTTCCCACACGCTCAGCGCGGCTCACATCTATTCATCAAAGGGAGCCAACTTGCCAGCATCGCCTCTTGTCACAGACAGTAATTGCTTGATGTCAGTATCCTGGTTATCAACTCGTTAGATAGGGGCCCTACGATTTCGCCGGGGTAAGCTTCGAGGTGCTACTCTGGGCGCGTGCGAAGCTCCACTCGATCAATTCACCTGGCTGACTTTGAAACTCAGATCTTAAGGGGCTTCGTAAGCTTCGGCAGGTGCATTCAAACACAGCGCCTATATTGACGTCAATATAAATGTTTGGCTACGCGAGTTTCGCCTCACGAGTTTGAATCGGCCGCGGATCGGCGAAGAGGCCGATTCATTCAAGGTTCCAGTCATTCTGCGATGATAACGATTTTGTTGGACACCAATCCCTTCGATGTGACAGTTCGCATCTCGTGTTTGCCCGGGGGCAGCACAAGTTCACTCGCTACGATCTTGGATGCCTTGATCTTGACGGTTACCTGCGCTCCGTCGATCATGAACGACCCTCGCTTGTCAAAATTCACGCCGTACACAACCAGTTTTCCCGACGCGCTCTTGTAGTTTGCGCTATCAATGTGGGGCACCGCATCCGAATCGGCGACCATCAAGTCGAACTCCCTCGTGATGCTTCCCGACGCCTGGTCCGTGACCTTCACTGAAAACGCCGATAGTCCATTCTTAGCAGGCGTTCCCGAAATAATTCCTGTAGCCGGGTCGAGCGTGAGCCCATCAGGCAGATCTCCCGCGATGACCGACCATCTATACGGAGCTTCGCCGCCTCCGATCGCCAATGCCTGATTGTATTGCGACAACCGTCCGGCGGTTTCGAGCATGTCGGTTACAAACTTGAGCGGCCCACCTTTTACGGTTATCGACAGCGATTTGCTGGCGGTTGTAGCAACCGTATCCGCTATCAGCATCGTGAACTTGAATGTGCCGTCTTGAGTCGGCGATCCCGAGATCACACCTGTGTCGGGATTGAACGTGATACCAGGCGGCAGCGAACCTTCAAGAAGCCGCCAACGGTAAGGAGGTATGCCGCCGCTCGCGGCGAGTTGAAGATTGAAAGGCTGTCCGACCTTGGACTCTGGAATCGCAGCATCCGCGATCACTAAAGCTCGAACCGAAACCGTGATAGTAACCGCCCTTTCGTCCTTGGCGGCATTTCCGTCCGTCACTCGAAGCTTGAAGTTCCATGATCCATTTGCCGCGGGAAAACCCGAAACCTCGCCTGCAGCAGGATTCAAGCTAAGGCCGGGCGGCAGGCCCCCAGAAGTGATGGACCATACGAATGGCGCGCGGCCGCCGCTGACGCCGAAACCATAGGTGAATAACTCATCCCGAACCGCCGCAAGCGAGGCCGGCGCTTGAATGGACGGTGGCGTGATAGCTTCGATGGTTATCGAAAACGCCTTTTGCGCGGAACCCGATGCGGAGTCATTGGCCTGGACCGTGAAATTGAAAACGCCTGCCGCTTGCAGACTTCCGCTGATCAATCCGCCGGAGCTGAGTGATACTCCCCCCGGCAACGATCCCGCTGAAACAGTCCATGAGTACGGAGCAGATCCACCGGAAGCCGCGAGCGTTTGTGAGTACGTCGACCCGGCGGCGCCGGACGGTAAAGGCGACGCAGTCAAGATTGTCACCGGCGTCGACGCCGTGGCAATCGTTATCGAAAAGGCCTTTTGTGCAGAGCCCGAAGCGGAGTCATTGGCCTGGACCGTGAAATTGAACGTGCCCGGTGTCTGTGGAATGCCGCTGATCAGTCCTGCGGGATTGAGCGAAAGCCCTCCCGGCGGCGACCCTGCCACAACATTCCATGAGTATGGCGCCGTTCCACCGGAAGCGCTGAGAGTTTGTGAGTAGACCGACCCGGTTGTACCTGCCGGCAATGCTGATCCAGTCGAGATGTTCACTGGAGTCGGCGCCGCCGAGATGGTTATCGAATACGCTTTTTGCGACGAACCGGACGCGGAGTCATTGGCTTGCACCGTAAAGTTGAAAGTGCCCGCTACCAGTGCGCTTCCGCTGATCACTCCCGTGGAACTGAGTGACAAGCCTCCCGGCAACGAGCCAGTTACAACAGTCCATGAATACGGCGCCGTCCCGCCAGAGGCCGTCAGTGTCTGTGAATAAGGTGAGCCGGCCGTGCCAGTGGGCAACGGCGATGCGGTAGTGATGGTAACAGAGTTGCCGACCTGAATCGCGAGGTTCCCGGACGGCTGACCGAAGAATCCGACGCCGCCATTCTCATAGAGTTGCCATTGGAAGTTGTAAGTCCCGGGCGTCGCCGGCGCGTACGCCGTAAACGTAAGATCAAGCTGTTGACCGGGAGCGATGCTGTATGAACTCAACGAAACGCCGTTACCTCCCCAGGTTGTGTTCTTCTCAGGGTTTTGCGACACGAGCCAGTAGAGCGAACCGCCCCACGTCTGCGAGCCGGTGTTTAAGAACTTGACGTTTGCATTGAATGCCTGACCTGGCTGAAGACTCGCCGGAACATTTTGCGAAACAAACTGCGAATCAAGCGCCGCGCCTCCGGCCGTCACCACAATTGAAAGAGCCTTTTGCGCTGACGCCGACACCGAATCCGTTACCTTCACCGTGAAGTTAGAAGTGCCCGCCGTTGCCGGTGTCCCGCTGATCACGCCTCCCGCGCTCAAGCTCAATCCTGCCGGAAGCGAGCCTTGACCCGCGACAAGGCTCCACGTGTAACTCGGAGTACCGCCATTGGCAACGAGGGACTGGTTGTAACTTGCGTTTACCACCCCGGGCGCCAGAGATGTTGTCGCGATGGACAACGGGCCGGGGCCTCCGCCCGCACCGGGATAGATGAATTTGATTCCATTAGCATCGTCGGTCTTGATCGATGCACAACGTCCGTCGAAGTGGACATACGCAAACATCGTTGCCGTAGGATCTGTCGAATGGTCCAGGCCCAATGCGTGGCCGAGCTCGTGAGTCGTGATTTCCTGAACGTTACAATGATTGCCAAAGTAGCACGTCGCGTAGGGATTGTACGAAATGAACCCTTGCGTAATCCGCTGAAAGGTTGTGCCGTTGATGATTTTAGTCTCGCCGGTTCCTCCACTATATCCGCCCCAAGCCAGAATGCCCGAGCAGGTTAAACTCGGCGCGTTTCTTCCGTCGCAGTTATTCGAAACGACATTGATTCCCACGGTGCCTGTTCCCGTATAGCACTGACTGAGTTGTCCCGCGTATGAGATTCTGAGCGCACAGCCGGGAACGATAGACCACGCATTGGCCGCAGCCGCGACGTCGCTCTCTGGAACCGCAAGAGGCGGAAATCCCGGCACTGACGACGCAACAGGATTCACTGTATAGGTAACCGCCTGACCGGTATCCGGCTCGAACCATCGCGCGTTTCCAAGAAAACCAAAATTCGCTGAAAAGTCTGACGCCTGAGAAATATGTTTGAATTCCGGTGGCTCCGCACGCAGTGAAATCCCGCGGTAGTACTTTTCTTCGAATGCGCGCGCCGCATCCAGATTTGCGGCTTGCCGGCTGCGAACCATATCGGTGTAGGCCGAAAGTTCCATTCGATCTGTGGAAGGTCCCTGGCCATCTGAGTTCGGGAGAAGGGCGACGTTGTCGCCGCTCATATCGCGATAGACAAATTGATTGCCGCCTTGCTCGATGATCGAGAACTTACCGAGGAACATCTGATAAGTCCGCAGGCTGCCGTCTGACCATGTGTCCAGATAAAGGAAGACCTTTTCACCTCGTTTGAACTGAGGATTGCCGTAAATCACGCTGATGCGATCGCCGGCCTGTCCTCCCAGTTCTTTGAGCACGATCCTGCGCTCGGTGATTTGTCCTTTTATTACTTCCTGAACTTTTACGGTTATGTAGGTATAAATCCGATTGGTGGTTTCATCGGCGGCGCTTTCAATTAAAAGTACCCTGCCTCTTACGATAGCGCGAGCGCCGATATTAAGGTCGTCATCGCTTGGCCGAACAGCCGTCGTTGCGAAGGAAGCTTGAGCCAGAATGAAAACAATCGTGAGAAGAAAGAGGGATTTGATCACGTACTCTGTGAAAGCGCGTTTCATACTTGTCTCCGTTGGAAGAGCTCGTTTACGGCTCACCCTTCGAAACCTGAGCAAGCTTGAACCCTGCTTGCTGACTTGACGCGTTCCCACACGCTCAGCGCGGCTCGAATCTCCAATAGATGAAGGGAGCCAACTTTTCAGCATCGCTTCTTATCACTGACAGTCATTTGTTGTTTCAAGGATTCTGTCTATCAATTCGCGAGAGGGCTGCAATGTTGCCGGGCAAGCCGCGAGGTGCTGGCCGCGGGCAACAGGCCGAAGCTTAACAACAGTAACTCACTGCCTGAATCTGAAAACTCAACGCTTAAGGGGCTTAGAAGCTTCGGGACTCGCATTCCAACATAGTGCTCGTCTTGATGTCAACACTTGAAGATGATTTTGGCTCGCCGCGTGTCGGCTGGCCGGGCAATGGAAAGACCAAGAGGGTCTCTTGCAAATTGACGCGTCCGCAACGCGCGTGCTAGCTTGCTGCTTCGATCAGATCTTTCACATTATCCTAATGAGCTTCGGGTGCCCCGAGTTGAATCGGGGAGAATAGGGAAGCGGGTGAGAATCCCGCGCGGTCCCGCCACTGTGATGCTCTCGAAGTCGTCGGCTCTCGCCACTGATCCTGATGGGAAGGCGGACGGCAACAGACGCGACTGCCGCGTCTGCGAGACTAAGCCAGGAGACCTGCCCGCAGCGTTAGCCATTTACCTTCCGCGAGAGAGGGTGGGCGAGAGCTCAAGCCGAATCAGCTCCTGCTAGACCCTGCGCGGAATGGGTCGCGGGAGCTTTTCTTTTGAGCGAAGCACGACAATTCAAATCACATGTTCGGTCGGCCGGCTGTCACCGACTCGCGTCTCTCATACTCGCGCTTGCGGGTGCGCTTGTGGCTTGCTCGCCGAATCGAGCAATACATGAATCACCACGCACCATCGTCGATGAGCTTGGCCGCACGATAACGATCCCCGATCATCCCGAGCGCATCGTCTCACTCGCGCCTTCGATAACCGAGACTCTGTTTGCGCTGGGCGTCGGCGATCGCGTCGCAGGAGTAACATCCTATTGCGACTATCCGCCCGAGGCGTCGCTCAAGGAAAAAGTTGGAGACACGCTTAAACCGAATATCGAAAGAGTAGTCGGGATAAGAGCGGATCTGGTGATTGTCTCCACATCGAGCCAACTCGAGCAATACATTCAGAATCTCGAAGGTCTGGGAATACCCGTCTACATAAGCAACCCTCGCAATCTGGAGCAGGTGCTTCAATCGATCACTTCGATGGGAAGATTAGTTGGCGCCGAAGACCGAGCGAGCGAATTGGTTTCGGACATGCGCGCGCGTAGCGACCGAGTAGCTTCGTCAATCGGGTCCGCCGAGCGGCCGCGAGTCCTCTTCCTTCTCGGAACTGAGCCTTTGATTACAGTCGGCGGTGGAACCTTCATGGACGACCTGATCACTCGCGCGGGCGGACGTTCAATCTCAACCGAGGCGGGAGGCGAGTATCCCCAATACAGCATGGAGACCGCAGTCGCGAAACAACCCGAGGTGATCTTTGTTCAATTCGACGAGAAGCAATTGCCCAGCCGGTTAAAGCAAACGCCGGCGGGCCGCGCCAACCGCGTGTATCACCTCGACGATGACCTGGTTTCCAGGCCGGGTCCGCGCATCGTCGAGGGGCTCGAACAGATGGCAAGCAAGATCCACCCGGAAGTGAGCTGGCAATGACAACCAGAACAGCGATGTCTAAAGCAGTCCTCGTTCGCGGGACGGCGCCGAAGCGTCTGACCGCGAGGCGGCTACTCATCACGATCTCAGTATTGCTGACATTGCTGTTGATCGTTGCGGCTTTTTCGTTGGCGATCGGAAGTGAGCGGATTGAACTGGGAACCGTCGCCGATGTGATCGCCTCGAGATTGACTGGACGGATTTCAAATGCGTCCCCGGAGCACGTAATGATCGTCGCCAGCATCCGCTTGCCGCGAGTGTTGATGGCGATAACAGTGGGCGCAGCGCTTGCGGTTGCGGGCGCGGCGTATCAGGCGCTGTTGAGAAACCCGCTTGCTGATCCGGGAATCCTCGGAGTCTCGAGCGGCGCGGCGCTTGGAGCGATAACGGCGACGATTTTCACAGACGCGCTTCCAGTGAGCAGGCCGGTGGCGGCATTTGTAGGCGCGGCTGTGACGATCGCCATCGTGTATGTACTAGGCCAGCACCGGCAGGGCGGCGGCGCTGAGAGGCTGATACTCGCGGGTGTGATTATCAACGCGCTGTTGTCTTCGATCGTGATCTTCCTGGTCACGACTGCGGGTGCGCGTCAGCGAAGCGTGCTTTCGTGGTTGATCGGCGATATGAGCGGCGAGACCCGCCTGCTTCCCGTAGTTGCTCTGTTTGTTCTGACGGGTATCACGGCAATCTTTCTGAACGCTCGAGGCCTGAACCTCATGATGACCGGCGAAGAAGACGCGCTGGTTCTTGGAGTCGAAACACGGCGAGTGAAATTGATTGTCTATCTGGCCGCGTCATTGCTCACAGGCGCGGCTGTTGCCGTGAGCGGAGCGATTGGGTTTGTCGGCTTGATCATCCCGCACGCAGTTAGGCTCGCGGGCGGAAGCGATAATCGCCTGGTGATTCCCGCGTCGGCGGTTGCGGGGGCTACGTTTTTGATGCTTGCCGATACGCTGGCCAGGACCGTGATTGCGCCGCGCGAGTTGAACATTGGAGTCGTCACGGCGCTTGTCGGCGCGCCGGTGTTTATCTATCTGCTGCGGCGCACGAGTTGAACCCGGATGCTTGAAGTAAGGGACGTTCATTTCAGTTACTCGAAGCCAGTGCTCAAGGGCGCTTCGGTTGAGGCTGCTAGCGGAGAACTGCTCGCGGTGCTCGGCCCGAACGGATCGGGGAAAAGCACGCTTATCAAAATAATCGTGGGAATCCTTACACCCGAGCGAGGTTCGGTGTTCATCGAGGGCCGAAGCCTGGCGTCGATGACGCGCAGGCAGTCCGCGCAAGTGATCGGATACGTCGCTCAGGAATCCGCGATTCGATTTCCTCTCACCGTTATGGAATTCGTGCTGCAAGGCCGCTTCGCACAAAACCGGCTGATAGGTTTTGAGAGCGAGCGCGACGTGCTTGAAGCCGAGCGCGCGATGGAGCTCACGGAAACGATCGAACTAGCCGCGCGCCCGGTGACCGAGCTGTCGGGTGGCGAGCGCCAGCGGGTCATGCTCGCTCGCGCATTGGCGGTGCGGCCCGCGATCCTTGTTTTGGACGAGCCGGTTGCGAATCTCGACATAGCTCATCAGGTGAAAATGTTTGAGGTGGTGAAACGGCTTACCGTCGATGAAGGAACAATTGGAATCGTCGTAACTCACGAGCTCAACCTCGCCGCGGAATTCGCAACCAGCGTGTTGCTGATGAAGTCCGGCGAGATTGAGGCTGGCGGCTCGCCTCGCGAAGTAATGACTGAGAGTTTATTGCGAGCCGTCTTCGACACCGATTTGATGGTTGATGTAAATCCGGCGAGCGGCGCGCCGCGAATCACTTTGATCGCCCCGCGCGCGAGCCAGGCGTTACGTTCTGTGTGAAGCTCTTTGCCAATATGGATCGTTCTCGCGGGGAAGTGCGGTGTAAGTCCGCCACTGTTCCCGCAACTGTCATGCGCAACGAAGCCGACAGGTAAGCCACTGCCATTTGCGGCGGGAAGGCGTTGGCGTAGGAAACGGGGGATAGGTGTTAGGGGATAGGGGGTGGTGCCAACCCCCAACCCCCAACTCCCAACCCCCACAGAGGCGCTGAGTCAGGATACCCGCAAGGCGATCCGCGGAAATAACTCTTTCGTGGAAAAGGAGAGTTCCAATGTTAGATCGAATCATAGCTGCCTCTCGTCCAACTCGTTTCACTGCTCATCTCGAAGAAGATTCTTCAAGATGCTCACGAACTCTTGGTTCGTCTTACAGGGTTCGTCTGTCGATACTCTTGCTGGTTGCGCTCATGCTCGGAACCTCAGGTCACGCGGCCCTACCTGGCCGGGTGGAAGGAACAGTGGTGGATCCGGCAGGCGCGAAAATTTCCGGCGCCCGAGTGCTGCTGCGCCGCGGCGCCGGCGTGATTGCTTACACGTCAAGCTCCGATGATGAAGGCCGCTTTGTTTTCGCAGGCGTCGAGGCCGGCAGCTACTCGCTCGTGGTTGAAGCCGTTGGGTTCTCACAGACTCACGAAGTAAAGGTCGATGCGAGCGGCGGAAAAACCGAGACACTCATGGTGCGATTGGACATCGCCGCGGTTTCAGATCACATAGTGGTTTCGGCTACGCGGACCCCGACTTCGGCAAGTGAGTCCGGCGGAGCAATATCGATCATCGGACGTGAAGATTTCCTCAGGTCGAACCAGTCCGTGCTGTCAGAATCGCTGCGAAGTGTTCCCGGTTTCAGCGTTGCTCAAACCGGCGGCCGCGGCGGCCTGACGAGTATTTTCGTTCGTGGGGGCGAATCGGATTACAACAAAGTCCTGGTCGACGGTGTGGCTGTGAACGAAGCGGGAGGCTTGTTTGATTTTGCCGCGCTCACGCCGGAGAACCTCGATCGCGTCGAAGTAGTGCGAGGTCCGCGCAGCGCGTTGTTTGGATCGGATGCGATGACCAGCGTCATTCAGCTTATGACTCGGCGCGGCTCGACAGCCGTTCCTGAATTCGAGTTCTCAGCCGAAGGCGGGAGCTTTAATCACCATCGCGAAACTGCGCAGTTATCGGGGCTCGCAAGGTGGTTCGACTACTCGGGAAGTTTCGGTTTCCAGACCAGCGGCGGCCGCTTTGAGAATAACGACTACATCAACCGGACAGCCTCGGCGAACCTGGGTTTTCAGCTTTCACCGCGATCGAGTCTGCGAATCACCTCGCGTTGGGGCAATGATACGGTTGGTGTGCCCGGCCCGGCCAGCGCACTGTTCGTCGATCCCGATCAGCGGCAGAACCGTCACGCGCTTTCATCAGCGGCGGCGTTTGAGAATCAGACGACTTCTCGCTGGCAGCAGTCAGCGCGTTTCATTTACTCCGAGTTTTCCAGGCACAGTTTCGATCCCGTCGCCCAGGACTTGACCAAACCCGATCGCCCGCCTTTGCCGCCGTTTTCGTTTTTCCCTGACTCGGCCTTTGATTTTCGAGAGCATCAAAAACGCGCGGGCGTGCACTACCAGTCGATCGCGACGCTTGCGAATTCAAACATCCTTACGGCCGGAATTGATTTCGAGCACGAGTCAGCCGTCTTCGACGACGAGTTCAGCGGACGGGTTTCGCCGAAGAGAAACAACCTCGGTATGTATGTTCAGGGTCAGGCCGCGTGGCGCGAGCGAGTGTTCTTAACCGCCGGCGTTCGCGTCGAACGCAACACTGCGAGAGTACCAGCCGATCTGAAAGCGGCATTGACTACTCTTGGTTCGACGACGCCGGCGGGCGAGGTCGGGTTCGGAGTAAGCGCGAACCCAAGCGTTGCCGTTTCGTTTTTGGCGCGCCGTCACAAGGAGGGACTCGCGATCGGAGCGACGAGATTGAAGGCGAGCTTCGGAACCGGAATCAAGGAACCGGAAATGCACGAGGCGTTCAGCCCAAACACCTTCTTCCTCGGTAATCCCAACCTGAAGCCGGAACGCGCGCGGAGTTTTGATGCAGGTGTCGTTCAGGAATTTCTTAATCGCCGCGCAAGCATAGATCTGACTTATTTCGAGAACCGCTTTCGCGATCTGATTGTCTTCCAGTTTGACCCGCTGACCTTTGGTCCGATCAAGTTGCCCGGCGGAGTGTTGACGAACTTCATCAACTTCGATCGCGCATCGGCGAGAGGCATCGAGTTGACTGGTTCCGCGCGCCCAATGCGTCAACTGCGTGTGACGCCGACTTACACCTTTCTTCGATCGAGGCTGGATCGCGCGTTCGACGGAACCAACAGGGAAGTGGGACTGTCGTTGCTGAGAAGGCCGCGCCACTCCGGTTCGCTCGAAGTCGCGTGGGTTGAGGTGCGATACGATCTGATTCTCGACGGATTATTCGTAGGTGAGCGGCGGGATATCGATCCCGTAACGGGAGCGAGGTTTGATCTGGCTGGGCGGCCGATCGTCAACGATGGATACGCAAAGCTAAACGCCGCCGGGGCGGTTCACCTAACGCACTTTTTGAGTATGTTCGCTCGCGTGGAAAATTTGCTGAACCGGAATTACGAAGAGGTGCGTGGCTTTCCGGCCTACCGATTGAACTTCAGCGCGGGCTTGCGAATCAGGATCGGAGGTGGAAGATGACAGGGCAATCCTCGACCCTGAAACCGAAACGCAATAGAGGTCACACTCGCCAGCGTCGGAATTTGCAGGTTACGCCTGACTTTGAACACTGTCGCGCTTGATCATCCGTTGATATATCTCGCGCAGGCGGAGAGCTAGTTCCAACCGCTTGCGCGAGATACCCATCAGCTTCTTGTTACCGCGTTGACGCGCGGTCTCAATCGTCGCGCGAAGGGACTGGATCTCGTCCTCCTGTGCTCGCAGCCGTTCTATGAAGTAGTCGTCCTCCATATTCGATATAACCTTTTTGTTTTCTCTGTCGAACTGAGGGGGAGGCCAAACAGTTCCAACTCTCCCACTACCCGGGGCGAATCGCGGGCATTATAACTCAATCTCGGACCCGCGTGAAAATAAAACCAGGACGCTCGAAACGTCAGTCCATCACTGGGGGGACTGCTTCTTTTCTGATTCGCTTACTCTGTTGACCGGCACGGCGTAACCATCGCCGCTGCGTTTCGGGACACCAAGTTTCTTTAGCGCCGGAGCCGATGGTAATCCGGTAACCGGCATTTTGTTTTTCGCTTGAAAATCCTTCATCGCCTCAATCGTTGCTTCGTCATATTGCCCGGAAGCTGGGCCGTCCATGTATCCAGCTTTGATCAATGCGTTTTGAATTTCGGTGGCGCGCTCCGATGAGATTCCCGACGACGGCCGCGGCGTCACCGGGTCAACTATCGCTTGCACATACTGAGTGCGGTGACGTCCTCGACGCGACCGAGCCAGGCGCCGGCCTCGCTTGCCTCGAATTGCGACGCGGCCACGCTCTCGCCTATCACGTCTCGAAAGCTTCGCCGATGCGTGCTTACCTTTTGACGCTCGGCCGGCCTTCGCGCGAGAAGACCCTCCACGCGACCTCTTTACTGCAAACGCGTCCGCGCTTACCAGCGCCAGCAACATGGTCAGACTTAGAACGCAGATCCAAATTCGACGCATCCGGAAGCCTCTTCAAATCGAGATTCGTTCCTGCTTGCGGGCGGGGCTGAGCCCGAAGGCGGATTATATCATCGCGGCTAAAACGAGCAACTCGCGTTTGGTAGTCGGGCCGGAGGTTTCGTGCTTTAATTGAGCGTCGGAGGATAAATGAAGGTCATCATCATTGGCGATATCGTCGGCAAACCGGGCCGCTCGGTTCTGACCGCTACGCTTAAGCGATTGAAGGATCAACACGAAGCCGAATTCGTTATCGCCAATGTCGAAAACGCCGCCGAGGGCGCGGGGTTAATTCCCAAAGTCGGAGATGAGATTCTTGCTGCCGGCGTCGACGTGATGACTTCGGGCAATCACATATTCGACAAAAAAGAAGTCATCGGGTATATCGAGAAACAACCGCGTCTGCTGCGTCCGGCGAACTACGCGCCCGACGCTCCGGGTCGCGGGCTGTGGTTGGGCTCTACGACGTCGGGCACTCAGGTTGCGGTGATCAATATTCAGGGGCGCATCTTCATGCCGCCGACTGATTGTCCGTTCAGGGCCGCCGATCGATTGTTGAGCGAGATTGGCAATCGCGCATCGGTGATCATTGTAGATGTCCACGCTGAAGCGACTTCAGAGAAGCAGGCGATGGGCCGTTACCTGGACGGAAAAGTTTCGGCGGTTGTTGGAACTCACACGCATGTTCAGACTGCGGACGAGCAGATACTGCCGGGCGGCACGGCCTACATAACTGATCTCGGGATGACCGGGCCTTATGAAAGCGTGATCGGCGTCGAATCTCAGTTAGTGATCTCGCGGTTCGTGCGAGGTATGCCGATTCGGTATCACACTGCGAGCGAGGATGCTCGATTGCACGGTGTCGTGGTCGAGCTTGATGAACGCTCGGGAAGGGCCGTCAAGATTCAAAGGTTAAATGTAAAAGAGTAGGGGCGTCTTATTGATGTCGCAGGCAGAGGAATCATGACCATATTGTCGGGCGGTGCCGCGGTGATCGAGCGCGGCGAACTAACCGAAGTCGAGGGAACGCGTCGATTTCGCGTGCCCATTTCAAAAGCAATGGGCGCGCGAGACATTGCGCAGTACGTCAGCAGCTACGGCGAAGGTCTCTCTCCGTCGCGGCGCAACCCCGCCGCCGAAGAAGTTGTCTACGTCGTGAGCGGCTCAGGCGTTTGTTACATTGACGGGTACAGCTATGCGCTCGAGCCTGGAACGGCTGTGTACATTCCGCCGGGCAGCGCTTATCAGTTCGAGAACCTGGACGAGCGCGGGCGTGGCGTTGAGGACCTTGAAGTCATCAGCGTACGTTGCCCCGAAGACGATGCGGAGGTAGGCATCGCTACTGTTGTCCGCGCGCAACAGGACACGAAGCCTTTTCGAACCGTGCGAGAAGAGAGCCAGGAACCGATTCCCGCCGGTGACCGCACGTTCAGATATCTCGTCAATCAAGATCTGGGCGCCGCGCGAGTCACCCAGTTCATCGGAGTGATTCCAACGGGCCGTGCGCCAATGCATCATCACACCTACGAAGAAGCGATCTACGTTATCGAAGGCGAGGGTTGCGTTCACACCGAAGATGGCGATGCCCGGTTCAAGGCCGGGTCGAGTATCTATCTGCCTCGCGGGGTTCGCCACTCTGTTGAGAATACGGGCTCGGCCAACATTCGGGTGCTTGGCGTGTTTCATCCGTCGGGGAGTCCAGCCGCGGCATACACGGATTAGCGAGTGTTCAAAGTAACCGGTGTTCAGAGTAACCGGTGTTCAGAGTAAGCGGGCGTTCAGAGTACCGACTTTAGTCGGGTATTGCAGTCTGAGACGCCAATACCCGACTAAAGTCGGTACTCTGAACGCCCGCTTTACTCTGAACGCCCGCTTTACTCTGAACGCCCGCTTTACTCTGAACGCCCGCTTTACTCTGAACGCCCGCTTTACTCTGAACGCCCGCTTTACT